>Ga0153956_1000846_pt1 | contig 31164 bp, 22 predicted proteins | sample TSFL040MetaG_FD_104704 | JGI IMG/M metagenome (GOLD analysis project Ga0153956, IMG submission 104704) | Attine ant fungus gardens microbial communities from Florida, USA - TSFL040 MetaG | ecosystem: Host-associated > Fungi > Mycelium > Unclassified | place: USA: Florida, Wekiwa Springs... | reverse complement strand
GTGCAGCTGTCGTGGGCGCACGACACGCGCAACCGCTACTGGAACCCGACGCGCGGCTCGCTGCAGCAGGTCTCGGTGCAGACCACCTTGCCCGGCTCCACGCTCGAGTACTACAAGATCAACTACCAGTTCGCCCAGTACCTGCGCATGACCGAAAGCCTGACCTTCTACGGCCACCTGGCGATCGGCTACGGCGACACCTACAGCTCGCCGAAGAGCGTGATGTCGCCGACCGACCCGCGCTACATGGCCGACCTGGGCGGCCTGCCGTTCTTCGAGAACTTCTACGCCGGCGGCGTCTCCGACGTGCGCGGCTTCCGCGACAACACGCTCGGCCCCTTCACCACGTACGACGCGGTAGCCTGCCCCCCCACCGACAAGAACTGCCGCCAGCCGCTCGGCGGCGCATTCAAGACCGTGGCCTCGGCCGAGGTGATCTTCCCGACGCCGTTCGTGAAGGAAAACAACGACAGCACGCGCATCTCCGCGTTCGTCGACGTCGGCAACGTGTTCAAGAACAACCTGTGCGACAAGACCAGTTGCCCGGAATACAAGAGCTGGAGCGCCGACCAGTTGCGCGCGTCGGCCGGTATCTCGTTCCAGTGGCGCGCGCCGGTCGGCCCGATCGTGATCAACCTCGCCAAACCGCTGAAGAAGAAGCCCGGAGACGACACGGAAGTGATCCAGTTCACCTTCGGCAACACGTTCTGACACAGCGCGGAGGCCGCGAGCAGCGTCGGGGGTACGGGTGGCGCACCATGCACAACCGCGAAACCTGATTCGTGCGCTGCTGCTCGCGTCGGCGATCGCCGCGATGGGCACGGCATCGGCGCAGGCGCCCGCCCCGGCACCCACGCGCATCGGCTACGTCGACATGAAGCGCCTGCTCGACAACGCGCCGCAGGTCGTCGCCGGGCGCCAGCAGCTCGAACGCGAGTTCGCCGCGCGCGACGCCGCGTTGAAGGCCGACGAGAAGCGCGCCGCCGCGTTGCACGAGCGGCAATCGCGCGAGGCCGCGTCGGCGCCGAAGTCCGCCGATGCGCTGCAACGGGAAATCGACACGCTCGAACGTTCGATCAAGCGCAATCGCGACGCCCTGCGCGCGGAACTGAAGGCCCGCAGCGACCAGGAGCTGGACAAAAGCTGGCGCGAGATCAACGGCGCCGTCGTCGAGTTCGCGCGCGAACAAGGCTTCGACCTGATCGTGCCCAGCCCTGTCATCTACGCGAGCTCGAAAGTGGACGTGACCGAACAGATCCTCGAGCGCCTGCGCCGCCAGGCGGCCAAGGGCACCACCCCGTGAGCGACGCGACCACCTGGTCGCTCGGGCAGATCGCCGAGCGCTTCGCGCTGGAGCTGCGCGGCGATCCCGCGCTGGCCATCCGCGGCGTCGCCACGCTGGCCGAGGCCGGCGCCGACCAGGTCGGCTTCCTCGCCAACCCGCGCTACCGCACGCAACTGGCGCACGCGCGCGCCGGTGCGATCGTGCTGCACGCGCGCGACGCCGATGCGTGGTCCGGCGCCTGCCTGGTCGCCGGCGATCCCTATGTCGCGTTCGCGCGCGTCGCCTCGCTGTTCGAGCGCCAGCCCGCCGACGCTCCCGGCATCCACCCGAGCGCCGTGGTCGCCGCGGGCGCGGTGGTCGCGGACAGCGCCAGCGTAGGACCGTTCTGCGTCATCGAGGACGGTGCCGTCGTCGGCGACGGCGCACGGATCGGCCCGCATTGCGTGATCGGCCGCGGCTGCACGGTCGGCGCGCAGGCGCGCCTCGTCGCGCGCGTCACGCTCGTGCAGGACGTCGCGCTCGGCAAGCGCGTGCTGGTGCATCCCGGCGCCGTCATCGGCGCGGACGGTTTCGGCCTCGCCTTCGAACGCGGCGACGCCGACCCCGGGCACTGGATCAAGGTGCCGCAGCTCGGCGGCGTCGTCATCGGCGACGATTGCGAGATCGGCGCCAACACGACGATCGACCGCGGCGCGCTCGGCGACACCGTGCTGGAGGAAGACGTGCGCCTCGACAACCAGATACAGATCGCGCACAACGTGCGCATCGGCGCCCACACCGCGCTCGCCGGCTGCTCCGCGGTCGCCGGCAGCGCAACGATCGGCCGCTACTGCCTGATCGGCGGCAGCGCTGGCATACTCGGCCATTTGAGCATCGCCGACCGCGTCACCGTGACCGCGATGAGCCTGGTCACCCACTCGATCCGCGAAGCCGGCGACTATTCGTCCGGCACGCCGATCCAGCCGAACCGGCAATGGCGTCGCAACGCGGCGCGCTTCAAGCACCTGGACGACATGGCCCGGCGCCTCGACGCCGCCCTGAAGGAACCGAAATGACGAATGCCCCTCCCGCCGTCGAGCTGCCGATCGGCGTCGAACAGATCGCCGCGCTGCTGCCGCATCGCTACCCGTTCCTGCTGCTCGACCGCGTCGTCGCGTTCGAGCACGGCAAGAGCGTCGCCGCGATCAAGAACGTGACGATCAACGAACCGTTCTTCCAGGGCCACTTCCCCGGCCATCCGGTCATGCCCGGCGTGCTCATCGTCGAGGCGATGGCCCAGGCGGCCGGCATGCTGACCCTGCTGTCGACGCCGCGCGATCCGGATCATCCGACCGTGTTCTATCTGGTCAAGGTCGACAAGGCGCGCTTCAACCGCATCGTCGTGCCGGGCGACCAGTTGCGCCTGGAAGTCGAGCAGAAGCGTTCGATGCGCAACATGAGCCAGTTCTGGGGCCGCACGCTGGTCGACGGCACGGTCGTCGCCGAAGCGGAAATGCTCTGCGCCGGAGTCACCAGCTGATGATCCACGCGACCGCACTCGTCGACCCCGCCGCGAAGATCGGCGCCGGCGTCAGCGTCGGCGCATACAGCATCATCGGCCCCGGGGTCGACATCGGCGACGGCTGCACGATCGGTCCGCACGTCGTGATCGAAGGCGCCACCCGGATCGGCCGTGACAACCGCATCTTCCAGTTCGCCTCGATCGGCGCCGATCCGCAGGACAAGAAATTCCACGGCGAACGCACCGAACTGGTGATCGGCGACCGCAACACGATCCGCGAATTCGCCACGTTCAATCGAGGCACCTCCGCCGCCGGCGCGACGCGCATCGGCGACGACAACCTGTTCCTCGCCTACAGCCACGTCGCGCACGACTGCCTCGTGGGCAACCATTGCGTGTTCTCCAACAACGCCACCCTGGCCGGCCACGTCGAGGTCGGCGACCACGTGATCCTCAGCGGCTTCGCCGGCGTGCACCAGTTCTGCCGCATCGGCGCGCATGCGTTCGTCGGCATGGGCGCGCTGATCAGCGGCGACGTGCCGCCGTTCGTGATGGTCGCCGCCGACGCGCAAGGCCGTCCGCGCGGCATCAACAGCGAAGGGCTCAAGCGCCGCGGCTTCGACGCGACGCGCATCGGCGCGATCAAGCGCGCCTACCGCACCGTCTACGTCGCCGGCACCCCGCTCGCCGAGGCGCGCGCGAAATTGGCCGAGCAGGCGAAGGACAGCGCCGACGTCGCCGCGATGCTCGAGTTCATCGGCAGCGGCGAGCGGCCGCTGGCGCGGTGAAAAGCCGGGAATCGATCACGGAGTCGGCGCCCCGCCCGTGCAGCCCGATTCCCGGCGCAAGGCGCTTCGTCCTCGTCGCCGGCGAAGCTTCCGGCGACCTGCTGGGCGCCGACCTGATCGTGGCGCTGCGCGAACGCTATCCCGATGCGCGGTTCGCGGGCATCGGCGGTCCGAAAATGATCGCAGCCGGATTCGACGCCTGGCATCCATCGGAAAAGCTCGCGGTGATGGGCCTCGTCGAGGTGCTCAGGCACCTGCCGGAACTGCTCGCGATCCGGCGCGACGTCGCCCGGCGCGCTCGTGAATGGCAGCCAGACGCGTTCGTCGGCATCGACGCGCCGGACTTCAACCTCGGCCTCGAGCGCAGACTCAAGCGCGCCGGCATCCGCACCGTGCACTACGTCAGCCCGTCCGTGTGGGCATGGAAGGAAAAGCGCGCGGCGAAGATCGGCCGCAGCGCCGATCGCGTGTTGTGCCTGTTCCCGATGGAGCCGCCGATCTACGCGCAACACGGCGTCGACGCGCGCTTCGTCGGCCATCCGCTGGCGGATGCGTTTCCGCTCGAGCCCGATCGTGCCGCCGCGCGCAGCGCGCTCGGCCTGGCCGACGATGCGCCGGTGCTGGCGATCCTGCCCGGCAGCCGGCTCGGCGAGATCGCGCGCCTCGGCGCGGATTTCGTCGCCGCCGCGCGGAAGCTGGCGCAATCGATCGCCGGCCTGCGCGTCGTCGCGCCGATGGCCAACGCGGCCTGTCGCGAGGCGTTCGTCCGCCTGCTCGCGCAGGCGCCGGCCGACGGCGGCGCGCAACCGCTCGCCATCGACGTCGTCGATGGCCGCGCGCGCGAAGCGATGATCGCCGCCGATGCGATCCTGCTCGCTTCCGGCACCGCCACGCTCGAGGCGATGTTCGCCAAGCGGCCGATGGTCGTCGCCTACCGGCTCGCGCCGCTGACCTATCGCATCGTCAAGGGATTGGGACTGCTGAAGGTCGACCGCTACGCGCTGCCCAACGTGCTCTCGGGCCGCGACCTCGCACCGGAGTTCATGCAGGACGCCTGCACGCCGGACGCGCTCGCCGCCGCGCTGCTGCCCGCGCTGCGCACGCGCGCGATCGCGCCGGAACTGCTCGCCGAATACGAACGCCTGCACCACCTGCTGCGTCGCGACGCCAGCCGCAGCGCGGCGGCCGTGATCGCCGACCTCGTCGCCGGCGCGGCGGCGCCGCGCTGACTTCATGATCACACGGCGAAAACCGGCGCATCGCTGCATCGCGCATTGACGGACGCCGCGCGCATGCGCACGATTCGACGATGACGAACGCCGCATGAGCGCCTCTCCCTTCCCGCCGCAACGACGCCTGACCGCCTTGCGCGTCTTCGCCGCGCTCGCCTTCGCCGCGGTATTCGCGCTCGGCCCGTTGACCGAACACACCGCCATCGAAAAAGCCTTCGCCGGCACGCTCGCGCTGGTGTCGCTGCTGCTGGTGTTCCTCGCGAGCGGGCGACCGGCGTTCTCGCTGCTGCTGTCCGCGCTGTTCTTCGGCCTGGTCGAGCTCGCCGGCACGCTCAAGTTCATGTACCTGATGACGCCGTTGATGGCGCCGGACCTCGAGTACTTCGTCAACCGCGATACGCTCGAAGTCATTTCGCACTACCCGCTGCTGCTCGGCGCCGGCATCTCGGCGCTGGTGCTGGTGCCGCTGCTGCTGATCGGCGCGTTCATGGCCGAACGCAGCCTGCTGCTGCCGGCACGATCGCGCATCGCGCGCATCGGCGTGCGCACGCTCGGCACGGCTGCGGCCGGCGCGGTGCTGGCGGCGTGCCTGATGCCAACGGGGCCGTTCAAGGCGGTGTTCAACAAGCCCATGTGGATCACCATCAACGACAAGAGCTTCATCACCGATTTCTTCACCTCGTTCAACGACACCGTCATCACCAAGCCGACGATCCCGGCCGACGTCGACCACGGCATTTCCTGGAAACTCGACCGCCCGTTGCAGGCGCCCCCGACGCGTCCGGACGTGGTCGCGATCCTCGAGGAAAGCACGTTCGACCCGCGCATCCTCAAGTTGTGCACGTTGCCGGTCTGCAAGCGCCGCATGTTCGATGCGGACAAGCAGACGCGCGCGCACGGCCCGATGAGCGTGCACACGTTCGGCGGCGGCACCTGGACCAGCGAGTTCTCGTTCCTGACCGGCCTCGCCCACACGCTGTTCGGCAACGCCGGCCTGTATGCGCCCTACAACCTCGCGCCGAGAGTCGCCTACACCTTGCCGAAAGCGTTCAAGAACGCCGGCTATCGCGTCGTCGCGCTGTATCCGATGAGCGGCGATTTCCTCAATGCACGCAACGCCTACGACTACTACGGCTTCGATGCGTTCTACGACGGCACCCAGTACGGCCTCGGCTGGAAGAGCCACGATGCCGACCTGCTGCAGGTGTTCGAGCGCATCTACGCCGACGAGAAACGCGTGCATCCGGACCAACCGCTGTTCGTCTTCATGTTGACCCTGCACCAGCACGGCCCGCACATGGTGCCGCTGGCCGAGCTGCCGCCGCCGTACGACCGGCCGCTGTTCCCCGGCGCGTTCAAGCCGAAGGCGCTCGACGACTGGCTGAACCTCAACCTGGGCAACTACCTCGAGCGCCTGCAGCAGTCGGACGCGATGCTGGCCGACCTGGAGAAGTTCCTGCTCGGCGGCGAGCGCCCGGCCGTGCTGATGCATTTCGGCGACCACCAGCCCTCGTTCGACGGCGCCATCAACGAAATCCCGAAGAGCGTGCCGAAGGAAGCGCGGCGCACCTCGAACTGGGTCACCTACTACATGTTGAAGTCGAACTTCCCGGTGCGCCGCACGTTCGACTACGCCGTGCTCGACATCGCGTTCCTCGGTTCGCTGCTGCTCGATGTCGCCGGCGCTCCGAAGGACGAGTTCTACCAGGCCAACACCTTGCTGCGCGACCGCTGCAAGGGCCTCTACCTCGATTGCCCCGACACGAAGACGGTCACCTCGTACCACGACTACGTGTTCACGAAGATCGGCGACCTGCACGAATGAGGCGCACGTCCAGCGAAATCGTCGCCGGCGTCGACGAAGCCGGGCGCGGGCCGCTCGCCGGCCCGGTGGTGGTCGCCGCGGTGATCCTCGACGCGCGCCGCCAGATCGACGGCCTGGCCGATTCCAAGCAACTGGGCGAAACCCGGCGCGAGACGCTCGCGCCACGGATCCGCGAGCGCGCCGCGGCGTGGTCGGTAGTCGCGGTCGAGGTCGACGAGATCGAGCGCCTCAACATTCTCGGCGCGACCCTGGCCGGCATGGCGCGCGCGCTCGATGCGCTGGCGCTCGCGCCGACGCTCGCGCTGATCGACGGCAACCGCCTGCCGAAAGCCCTGCGCTGCCCGGCGCGCGCGATCGTCGGCGGCGACGCCAGCGAAGCGGCGATCAGCGCCGCCTCGATCCTCGCCAAGACCGCGCGCGACGCGCTCATGCGCGACCTCGACGCGATCCATCCCGGCTACGGCTTCGCCCGTCACAAGGGCTACGGCACGCCCGAGCATCTCGCCGCGCTCGAACGCCTCGGTCCGTGCCGCGCGCACCGGCTCGGTTTCGCGCCGGTGAAACGCCTGGTCGCGCCCGCGCTGCTCTGACCGCCGTGCCGAGCGCGACTCTCCTCCTTCCTGTCGCCTATCGGCGTGCGATTCCCGTGCCCTTCCAAGCGCGTCCACGACGTCGCGCGCGACACCCGCACCGCAACGGCGTTACGATTGCTTTGCAATTTCTTTGCAATTTCTTTGCGGAAATATTCAGAACGCCTCATGGACGGAAACCGCACACTCCGTCGCGCGCTCGGCGCGACGATCGGCCTTGCCGCCTTTTCGATCGCGCTGGCGCGCCTGCTCCAGGCGGAAACCGACCCGCCCGAGCGCCTTTATTGCGCCGCGCTCGCGCTGACCTTGGCGGTGTTCCTCGCCGTGGCCTGGGGGCGGATCGGCTTCGGTTTCCTGACCGCCGGCGCGCTGGCGGGCGCCGTCTGGCTGGCCGGTGCGCTCAAGCTCGCCTACCTGCACGAGCCGCTGATGGCGCCGGACCTGCTCTATTTCACCGGCGCGACCACCCTGGACGTGATCGCGCACTACCCCACCCTCTGGCACAAGTGCGCCGCGGCACTCCTCGGAGGACTCGCACTGGCGGCGCTGCTCTGGCGCCTGGAGTCGCCCGGTTTGTGGCGCCGGCGACGCACGCACGCCGCCGTCGGCCTGCTTGCCTCGTTGCCGCTGCTGACCGTAGCGTGGCCAAGCGGCCCGCTGAGCGACGTCCATGCGGTCAGCACCTGGGATTTCATGAGCCAGGCGACGCGCAACCCGACCACGACCTTCCTGAACTCGTTCGCGCGCATGCGCGTGACGATGCCCGCATTCACGCCGGGCGCCGCGAACGCGTTCGATTGGGGCAGCGCGAGCGCCGCCACCGCGGCAACGCGGCCCGACCTCGTCGCGGTACTGGAGGAAAGCACGGTGGATCCGCGCCGATGGGCCGCCTGCACGGTGCCGCGCTGCACCCTCGCGATGTTCGAACCGGACCAGGACACCCGTGCGCACGGCGCGCTCGCGGTGCATACCTATGGCGGCGCCACCTGGACATCCGAGTTCGCATTCCTCGCCGGCATGCCGCACACGCTGTTCGGTCCGGCCGGCATCTACGCGCCCTACAACCTCGCCCCGCGCGTGCGCGAAAGCCTGCCGCGCCAGCTGCGCGCGCTCGGCTACCGCACCATCGCCGTCTATCCGGCACCGCGCCACTTCGTGCGCGCCGCCGAGGCCTACGCCGACTACGGCTTCGACGCGTTCTACGATGCCGACGACATCGGGCTCGGCCCGTACTGGGAAAGCACTGACCTCGATCTTGTCCGCCGTTTCGCCGGCGTCCTGCAACGCGAACGCGCCAAGGACGACCGGCCGCTGTTCTTCATGCTGCTGACCATGCACCAGCACGGCCCGCACGATCATCCCCTCGACACGCTGCCGCCGCCGTGGAACGAGCAGCCTGCGCCGGCGCTCGGCGAGCGCATGAACCGCAACCTCGGCACCTACCTGTTCCGCGCGCACGAGTCCGACCAGGCCGTCGCCATGCTGCGCGAGCTGCTGTTCGACGGCCGTCGCCCGGTCGCGCTGCTGCACTTCGGCGACCACCACCCGTCGTTCGACGGCATCGAGCGCACGCTGCAACCCGCCGCCCCGGACGAAGCGCCGGCGGCCGCGGCCAATCTCACCTACTACCGCATCGACAGCAACTTCGCCGCCGGGCGGATTCCCGCCTACCGGACCCTCGACATCGCCTTCCTCGGCGGCGTCCTGCTCGACGTCGCGCAGCTGCCGAAGAACGCGTATTTCGAAGCCAACACGCGCCTGCGCGAGCGTTGCGCCGGCCGCTACGAGGACTGCGCCGACAAGACGGTGCTGGAGTCGTACCTCGCCCGCACGTTCGGCGAACTGAACGCCTTCCAGCGCTGAGAAATCCGCGACCGCGGCGTTCCCGCGCGCGGCGCCGAAGCGCCGCCTGTCAATCTTGCCGCGGACCGGCGCTGCGACTACGCTGGCCGCCCGAGCGTCGTTTCCCGCCATGTCCCCCGGCTTCATCCACCTCCACGTGCACAGCGAGTACTCGCTGACCGATTCGACGATTCGCGTCGGCGATCTGGTCGAGGCCTGCGCGCGCGCGGACATGCCGGCGGTGGCGCTGACCGACCAGGCCAACCTGTTCGCGCTGGTCAAGTTCTACAAGGCCGCGCAGGGCGCCGGCATCAAGCCGATCGCCGGCAGCGACCTGTGGATCGCCGATCCCGAGGACCGCGGCCAGCCGCAGCGCCTGACCGTGCTGTGCCAGGACCGCGCGGGCTACCTCAACCTGTCGCGCCTGCTCTCGCGCGCCTATGCCGAAAACCGCCACGGCGACCACGCGCTGGTCGAGGCCTCGTGGTTCGACGAGGCCAGCACCGGGCTGATCGCCCTGGCCGGCCACGGCAGCGACGTCGGGCGCCTGCTGCTCGGCGGCCGCGACGATGCCGCGCGCGAACGCGCCCAATGGTGGCGTGCGCGCTTCCCCGACCGCTTCTACCTCGAAGCCTCGCGCGTGCAGCGCGCGAACGAGGAAACCTTCCTCGCCGGCGCGCTCGATCTCGCCGCGCGGCTCGACCTGCCGGTCGTCGCCAGCAACGACGTGCGCTTCCTGGGCCGCGACGATTTCGAGGCGCACGAGGCACGCGTGTGCATCCACGCCGGCCGCGTGCTGGCCGATCCGAAGCGGCCGCGCGACTACTCGCCCGAGCAGTACCTGAAATCGCCGCGCGAAATGGCCGAGGCGTTCGCCGACTTGCCGGAACTGCTCGACAACACGGTCGAACTGGCCACGCGCTGCAACCTCGAGCTCAGCTTCGGCACGTACTTCCTGCCGGCGTTCCCGGTGCCGGGCGAGCACACGCTGGACAGCTTCATCCGCAGCCAGTCGCACGAAGGCCTCGCCAGGCGCCTCGCGTCGCACGATCCGGCACCGGGATTCGCGCGCGCGGACTACGAGCAGCGGCTCGACCGCGAGCTCGACGTGATCGTGCAGATGGGCTTTCCCGGCTACTTCCTGATCGTCGCCGACTTCATCAACTGGGCGAAGCAGAACGACATCCCGGTCGGCCCGGGCCGCGGTTCGGGCGCCGGCTCGCTGGTCGCCTACGCGCTCGGCATCACCGACCTCGACCCGCTGCGCTACGGGCTGCTGTTCGAGCGCTTCCTCAATCCCGAACGCGTGTCGATGCCGGACTTCGACGTCGACTTCTGCATGGACGGACGCGATCGGGTCATCGACTACGTCGGCCGCAAGTACGGTCGCGACCGCGTCAGCCAGATCATCACCTACGGCACGATGGCGGCGAAGGCGGTGCTGCGCGACACCGGCCGCGTGCTCGGCATGCCGTACGGCCAGGTCGACCGCATCGCCAAGCTGCTGCCGAAGATGCCGCTCGACCTTTCGCTGGAGGACGCGCTCGGCCGCTCGGAGAAATCGCGCAAGGAACCCGATCGCGTCGTCGGCGACTTCAAGGGCCTGTACGAGACCGACGAGGAAGTCACGGAGCTGGTGGACCTCGCGCTGAAGCTCGAGGACATCACGCGCAACGCCGGCAAGCACGCCGGCGGCGTCGTCATCGCGCCGGGTCCGCTGCACGAGTTCGCGCCGCTGTTCTCGGAAAGCGGCGCCGAGGGCATGGTCACGCAATACGACAAGGACGACGTCGAAGCCGTCGGCCTGGTCAAGTTCGACTTCCTCGGGCTGCGCACGCTGACGATCATCGACTGGGCGGTGAAGGCGATCAACGCGCGCCGCGCGCAGACCGGAGAAGCCGCGCTCGACATCATGGCGCTGCCGCTCGACGACGCAGCGGTGTTCGACCTGCTCAAGAAGGCGCGCACGGTCGCGGTGTTCCAGTTCGAATCGCGCGGCATGCAGGGCGCGTTGAAGGACGCCAGGCCCGACCGCTTCGAGGACATCATCGCGCTCGGCGCGCTGTACCGTCCCGGCCCGATGGACCTGATCCCGAGCTTCTGCGCGCGCAAGCTCGGCCGCGAGACGATCGAGTATCCCGACCCGCGCGTCGAGCCCGTCCTGAAAGAGACCTACGGCATCATGGTCTATCAGGAACAGGTCATGCAGATGGCGCAGATCGTCGGCGGCTACACCTTCGGTGGCGCCGACCTGCTGCGCCGCGCGATGGGCAAGAAGAAAGTCGAGGAGATGGCCAAGCACCGCGCGATCTTCCGCGAAGGTGCGGCGAAGAACGGCGTCAGCGAGGCGAAGGCGGACGCGGTCTTCGACCTGATGGAGAAGTTCGCCGGCTACGGCTTCAACAAGTCGCACGCGGCCGCCTACGCGCTGATCTCGTACCAGACCGCGTGGCTGAAGGCGCACTACCCGGCCGAGTTCATGGCCGCGGTGCTGTCCAGCGACATGGACAACACCGACAAGGTCGTCAACTTCCTCGGCGAGGCGCGCGCGCTCGGCCTGACCGTGCTGCCGCCGGACATCAACGTCTCGGGCTGGATGTTCGAGGCGACCGACGCGAAGACGATCCGCTACGGCCTCGGCGCCGTGAAGGGCGTTGGCCGCGGCGCGGTCGAGAACGTCGTCGAGGCGCGCACGCGCGACGGCGCGTACACCGACCTCGCCGATTTCTGCCAGCGCGTCGATCCGCAGAAACTCAACAAGCGCGTGTTCGAGGCTCTGATCCTGTCCGGCTCGATGGACGCATTGGCGACGAACCGCGCCAGCCTGATGGCGCAATTGCCCGAAGCCGTGCGCGCCGCGGAACAACAGGCGCGCGATGCGCTCGCCGGACAGAACGACATGTTCGGCGCGGCGACGGTGGCGGCGCCGAAACAGGTGCTTGCCGAAGTCTCCGAGTGGCCGATCGCGCAGCGCCTCGCCGGCGAACGCGACACGCTCGGACATTACCTTTCCGGCCACCCGACCGACGCCTGGCGCGACCTGCTCGCCGCAGTCGCGAGCTGTCCGATCGGGGAAATCGACAAGCACTACCGCGCACCGCCGCCGGACCAGCGCAGCCGCTACGGCAACCTGCAGACGTTGACGCTCGCCGGGTCGGTCGTCGGGCTGCGCAAGCAGGGCGATTCGCGCGCGTTCGTCACCGTCGAGGATTTCTCCGGCAAGTTCGAGGCGGTGCTGTATCGCGAGAGCTGGATCGAATACGGCCCGCTGCTGACGCGCGACGCGATCCTCGCGTTCGAGGGCGGCATCAGCGTCGACGACTTCTCCGGCGGCTACCAGTTGCGCGTCAACGCGGTGTCGACGATCGAGGCCGCCTGCGAGAAGCGCGCGCGCCTGCTGCGCCTGCGCCTCAACGGCGTGCGGGCGGACTTCGTGCCCCGCCTCGGCGAAGCGCTCGCCGCGCATCGCGGCGGCGCCACGCCGGTGCGCCTGTCGTTCCGCAACGAAGGCGGCGAAGCCGACATCGAGCTCGGCGCCGGATGGCGCGTGCGCGCCACGCCGGCCTTGCGCGATGCGCTGCAAGCCCTCGATGGCGTGCATGCAGCCGAACTCGTCTTCGGTTGAACCGTCCTCCATCGGATCTGCACAAAGTTTGCCCGACCTTTACGCGCGCCCGAACGAGCGGCGCCTGCCGCGCTGCTAGCATCCGGAACATTCCGGCGGCTCGGCGAAAGCAATGGGTACTTCATCGGCAAGACGCGGCGCGCTGCTGGCGGCGGGCGCGTTCCTCCTCGGCGGCATGGCGATCGGCGACGGCTTCGCCCAGATGCCCGGCGGCGGCGGGTTCGGCGGCGGCCACGGCGGCGGCCGCCACGGGCCGCAAGGCTCGAATAGGGACGCCCCCCGCCCCGATTCCGCGCCGGCGCGCGCACCCGATTCATTGGCGACGTTCTTCCTCGCGTTGCGCACGTTGCGCGAAGGCATGATGCTGCGCCAGGAGCAGGTCGAGCCGTGGATCGCGATGCGCGAAGCGTTGCGCGCCTACGTCGAACTCGCTCCCGCCGGCGCGTCGGCATCGCCGTCCGACGTTTCGCCGCTGCAGGCGCTGCATGCAAGGGTGGCGCAGGCGCGATCGAAGGCGGACGCCCTGCAGGAAGTCGATGCGCGTGTCACCGCCTTGCTGCCGATCCTCGACGCGAACCAGCGCGCGCAGTTCGAAACCGGACTCGCCGTCGCGTTCAACGCCGACCGCTGAAACCGCCGACGCCTTCGTCACCGCGGCGCCGCACGCGCAGACGCGAAACCACGTGCCGACGCGCTTGGATTCACCGCCAGCTGGCACAATCTGGGGTCGACCGCATCCTGGAGTCCGCCATGACCGCCGTTCCGCCTTCCCCTTACGTGTTCGACGCCACCGAGGCGAATTTCCAGGCCGACGTGCTCGACGCCTCGTTCGACCAGCCGATCCTGGTCGACCTGTGGGCGACCTGGTGCGCGCCGTGCCGCACGCTCGGGCCGCTGCTGGAAAAAGTCGTCGACGAGTACCACGGCGCGGTGAAGCTGGCGAAGGTCGATTGCGACAAGGAACAGGCGTTGGCCGCGTCGTTCGGCGTGCGCAGCCTGCCGACCGTGGTCCTGCTGCGCGAAGGCCAGCTCGTCGACGCGTTCACCGGCGCGCTGCCGGAAAGCGGAATCCGCGAGTTCCTCGCGCGCCACGTGCAGCCGAACGCGGCGCCGGCCGATGAGCCGGCCGCGCCTGCGGTGCAGGAATCGCCCGAGCAGACGATCGCACGCGTGCAGCAGGAGATCGCCGCGCAGCCGGACGATGCGGAACTCAAGCTCGAGCTCGCGCTCGCGCAGATGCAGGTCGGCAACGCCGCCGCGGCCGAAGCCGAACTCGACGCGCTGCCGGCGAACTTCGCCAGCGACGATCGCGCCAAGCGCCTGCGCAGCCAGCTGGATTTCGCGCGCAGCCTGAAGGATGCACCGTCCGCCGCCGAGTTGAATGCACGCGTCGAACGCGATCCGAACGACTTCGACGCGCGCGACCTGCTCGGCGTGCGCCTGCTGATCGACGGCGACGCCGCCGGCGGCCTCGAGCAATTCCTCGCCGTGCTGAAGGCCGACCGCAACTGGAACGAGGGCCAGGCGAAAAAACGCCTGATCGCCGCGTTCAGCGTGCTCGACGACGAGGAACTCGTCGGGAGCTACCGCCGGAAGATGTCGTCGCTGCTGTTCTGAATGTCCCGCGCGCGCCGGAGCGGCGCGGCTCAGGCGCCTCGCGCATCGGCCGGGCGGCGCAAGCCGCGCTGCATCAGCAGCCCGATCACCACGAACAACGCCGCCGCGCTCAGCGCCAGCGACCAGTGGATGCCGATGCGCGCGCCGGCGATGCCGACCGTGATGCCGCTGAACATGCGCATGCCCGACGCGAACATGCTGAACACGCCGATCGCGCGGCCGCGCATGTCGGCAGGCGCCTCGAGCTGCACCAGCGTCTGCGCCATCGCGTTGAACGAGAGTTCCACGAAGCCCGCGACGAACAGCAGCGCCAGCGCGAGCGGGTAGCTCGCGCAAAGCGCGAAACCGCCGAGCGCGACGCACCAGACCATCGCCAGCACGCAGGCGGTGCGCGCGCGCGGCTGCAGCAGGCCGCGGCTCTCGAGCACGAATCCCGCGGTCAGCGCGCCGGCCGCGTCGGCGGCGAGCAGCATGCTGTAGTAGAAGTCGGCCTGGCCCTGGCCGAGGTCGTGCGCGAAACCGGGCATCTGCGCCTGGTACGCATTGCCGATGAACAGCGAGGCGCAGCCGGCGAGCAGGGTCATCACGAGGATCACGCGATGCCGCGCGATCTCGCGCAAGGCGCGCCCGATGTCGCCGAGGCTGCGCACCGCGCGCGTCGCGACCGCGGCCCCGGCGGCGCGGAACTTCGGTCCGTATGGCGCGACGGCGAGCCACAGGACGAACGGCAGATACAGCAGCGCGTTGACGAAAATGCCGAGATTGGGTCCTAGCCACAGCAGCAGGCCGCCACCGACACCCGGCCCCATCAGCATGCCGAGCTGGCGCGCGGTCGCGTTCAGGCGCACCGCGCTCTGCAAGTGTTCGCGGCCGACGATGTCGTGCAGCAGGAGCTGCGAAGGCGGCCCCCACAGCACGCCGGCCATGCCGTGCACGACCAGCAGAAGCCCGGCATGCCAGACCTGCAGGGTGCCGGTCGCGAACAGCACGCCCCAGGCGATCGACACGCCCATGAAGAGCGCCATGCCGAGCTGGATCATGCGGCGCGGGTCGAAGCGGTCCGCCAGCGCGCCGGAATAGACCGAGAACAGCAGGAACGGCAACCAGTGCGACACCACGGCGAAACCGCCCAGCGCCGGCGAGTGGAACTTCTGGAAGATCACCCAGTAGCTGATCACGTGCTCGATGTTGTCGGCCATCATCGCCAGCGCCGACAACAGGAAGTACGCGCGGAAACCCGGGTGGCGCAGTGCCGCGAACGCGACGTGCGGTGCGGCGGCGGGAGTCGGAGGCAAGGAATGGTCCTGATGCGGGCGGATGCGCGATTATACGAACCGTGCCGGGCGCATCGCCGCGCCACTGGATTCCCGCACGATTGACGCGAGACGATCGCGCACGCATGTTCGGGACTCGCCCCTTGCAACGCCAACGAGGACGCAATGCCGGCCAAGGTGTCACCTCGATCGATGCGCAGGATCCTGAACCTCTGGCCGCCGTTCCTGTTCTGCGGCATCCGCGTGCTGGAAATCGCCGACGACTGGCGCCACGCACGCGTCGTGCTGCGCAAGCGTTGGTACAACCGCAACGCGTTCGGCACGCAGTACGGCGGCAACCTGTTCTCGATGACCGATCCGTTCTGGGCGGTGCTGGTCCTGCACTGTCTCGGCCGCGACTACATCGTCTGGGACAAGGCCGCCGACATCGAATTCGTCGCGCCCGGTCGCGAAGACGTCTACGCCGAGTTCCGCATCGATGCTGCGATGCTCGACGACCTGCGCGCCGCCACCGCCGGCGGCGAAAAGGCCCTGCGCTGGTACGAGACGCCGATCACCACGGCCGGCGGCGACGTCGTCGCGCGCGTGCGCAAGCAGCTCTACGTGCGGAAAAAGCGCGAAGCGTCGTCGCTGCGCGACCGCGGGACGAGCCGGGACGACGCCGCGTGACGAGAACACTCGCGCGCCTGGCAACTTCGCCGCCTGGCCGCTGGTAGGGACCGCAGCGGAACCGCACGCGCCGCGTCGCCGCCCTCGGAGACGATCCTGCGCGCCGCACCGCCCTGCGCGCCACCGCGTGCTCGGCGACGTGCCGTTGGCGCATGCGGGGCCGTTCGAGCAGATCGCCTGTCGCCCGCTTCGTCGCGACGCCCGCGATACGGCTTCGGCCGCTGCCCCCTGGCCGCCGCCGATTGCGGATTCGAACCGATCGGCCGTGATGCGTCCCGCGACGGCCGTCAGGTGCTTGAAGCGGTATTGCGCAAACGCGCGCAAACGTAGCGCCGCCCGCGCTTGCGTGCGCGACGACCGCAGCGCCGACGCGGCGCGCACGGTGGCGATCCCGACGATGCATCGGCAGAATGCGCCGATCCTTTCGGGAGCCCCCGTGAACACGCCAGCCGACAAATCCACGATTCCGCCCGGCGCGGACGCGCCTGCGAACGGAGACGCCCCGCCGAGCAGCGTCGCCGAAGTGCTCGGCAGCGTGCACACGACGAACTTCCCCGACCTGCTGCGCCAGCTGGGCGGTTGCCTGCTGGTCAGCACCTACCAGGCCGGCAAGCTGGTGATCCTGCGGCCCGACGGCGCCAGCATCAACACGCATTTCCGCAACTTCAACCGCCCGATGGGCATGGCCGCGGACGGCGAACGCATCGCGCTCGGCGCGGCGATGGAGATCGCCGAGTTCCGCAACATGCCGGCGGTCGCCAAGCGCCTGCAGGACCCGCCGCGGCACGACGCCGTGTACATGGCGCGCCGCGGCCACATCACCGGCGCGATCGACATCCACGAGATGGCGTGGGACAAGCACGGCGACCTGTGGTTCGTGAACACGCTGTTCTCGTGCCTGTGCACGCTGGACACGAAGTCGAGCTTCGTGCCGCGCTGGCGGCCGCGCTTCGTCTCGCATTACGCGCCGGAGGATCGTTGCCACCTGAACGGCCTCGCGATGCGGGACGGCAAGCCGCGCTACCTGACCGCGCTCGGCGAGACCAACACGCCGCAGGGCTGGCGCGCGAACAAGCGCGACGGCGGCATCCTGATCGACATGGCGACGGACAAGGTCGTCGCGCGCGGACTCTCGATGCCGCACTCGCCGCGCTGGTACGACGACCGCCTGTGGGTGCTCGAATCCGGCCGCGGCGCGCTCGTCACGATCGACCCGAAGACCGGCGCGAAGACCGACGTCGCCCGCGTGCCCGGCTTCGCGCGCGGACTCGACTTCCTCGGTCCGGTCGCGTTCATCGGCCTGTCGCAGCTGCGCGAGACGAACGCGTTCACCGACATCGAGATCACCGAAGCGAACGCCGATCGCCAGAGCGGCGTGTGGGCCGTGCACATCGGCACCGGCAACACGATCGGGCTGCTCAAGTTCACCGGCGGAGTACAGGAAATCTTCGCGGTGCAGGCGCTGAAGGGCGCGCTGTTTCCGGAAATCGTCCACGAAGGCGAACTGCTCGGCAGCGCGTATGCGCTGCCCGACGAGGCGCTGCGCGAAGTCGGATTCACGCCGGCGCCCGCGGAGGCATCGAGCTGAGCCCGCGCGACGCTCAGCCCAGGCGTGCGGCGACTTCGGCGACCGCCTGCGCACAAACCTCGGACGGCGGCGCGGTCGCGTCGATGCGGATCGTGCCTTCCGGCAGCGATTCGAACCGTGCCGCGACCGCATCGACCAATGCCGGCCCGCGGTCCGCAGCGGGATGCGCGCCGCCACGCGCGATGCGCTCGCGCGCCAACGAGGGCGGGCAGTCGATCCACAACGCGAGCAGGCCGAACCCCTGCGCGTCGGCCAGCGCGGCGACCTGCTCGTAGTCGCCGCGACGCGAGAACGTCATGCCGTCGATGACGCTGGAAGCGCCGAGCAGGCCATTGATCTCGATCGCCAGCAGCACGCTGCGGAACGCCGCGCGCTTTTCCAGGAAGCTGTAGTCGCAGCGCGGGAACAGCGCGTGACGAATCGTGTCGCGGCAGACCCGGCGCAGGCCCAGTTGCTGCTCCAGCGCGCGCGCTACCGTACTCTTGCCGGCACCGGGCAGGCCGACGAGGGCCACGACCAGCGGTCGGCGGACGGTCTCCCGCCGAGGCTCCGTCGATGGTCCACCGTGCCGCATGCGTTCCACTCGTCGCTCCCGGTCCGCCCGGTGCCGTCGGCGCTGGCGCCGGCGGCTAGAATTGTCGTCCTGTCGACGCCCGTCCGCCATGATCCAGCTGAACCTGCCTTTCGAGATTCCCGGTTACCGGATCACGCGGCGGCTTGCCTTGGGCGGCATGGCGACCGTCTATCTGGCCATCCAGCAATCGCTGGCGCGCCCGGTCGCGGTCAAGGTGCTCGCCGGCGAGCGCACGCCGAGCGACGAACTGGCGCAGCGCTTCGAGAACGAGGCGCGCATGATCGCGCGGCTCGATCATCCGCACATCGTCAGCATCCACGATGTCGGCCGCACCTCCAGCGGCCAGATCTACTACACGATGCCCTACCTGCCGAACGGCGACCTGTCCGGACGCAGCCTGCGCGACAGCCCGGAGCGCGTGCTGGAGATCGTGCGCGCGCTGGCCGAGGCGCTCGGCTTCGCGCACGAGCACGGCATCGTGCATCGCGACGTGAAACCCGAAAACGTGCTGTTCGACAAGCTCGACCGGCCGCTGCTGGCCGACTTCGGCATCGCGCTCAACGGCGCGCAGCCGACCCGCGTGACGCGCGAAGGCGCGACGATCGGCTCCTCCGGCTACATGAGCCCGGAACAGGCGCGCGGCCAGCCGATCGACGGCCGCTCCGACCTCTACAGCCTCGGCGTGGTGTGCTACGAACTCCTGACCGGCGAGATGCCGTTCCACGGCGCCGATGCGCTCGCGGTCGCGCTGGCGCACATCGAGAAGCCGGTGCCGCGCCTGCCGGTCACGCGGCGCCTGTGGCAGCCGCTGATCGACAAGGCGCTGGCGAAACATCCGGAAGCGCGCTTCCAGGGCGCCGAGGAATTCATCGCCGCGCTCGACGTGATCGAAAGGCGCATGCGCGCGCCGGCCCGCCTCGGCCTGCGCCGCTGGTGGCTGCCGTTGGCCGACCGCGTCGCCGCGGTGCCGCGGCGCCAGCGCGCGCTCTCGTTCGGCCTGATCATCGCGGCCGCACTGGCGGGCCTGCTCGCGCTGATCCCGCGCGTGCCGGATCGCGCGGCGATGCCTACCGGCACGGCCGCTGCCGTACCGGAACGGACCACGCCGGCAGTTCCCGCCGCCGAGCCGGCAGCGACGCCCGCCGTCGGCGGGTTCCCGCCGGCGACCGATCCTGCCGCCGCGGAAACGCCCCTCGAACAGCACCTGCGCCAGGCCGCCGGCCTGATCGAGCGCGGACGCCTGACTCGCCCGGAATCCGACAACGCCGCACGGGAATACCTCGCCATCCTGGCCGACGAGCCGCAGCAGCGCGATGCGCTCAAGGGCGTCCGCCGCCTGCTCGACCTGCTCGCGGCTCGCGCCGCGAAGGCGATCGACGACGGCGACGGCAGCGCGGCGCTCGACGCGATCACTCAGGGCGAGACGCTCGCCGAGCGCGCGCGCGTGGCCGGTCCCGCGAGCACGGCCGCGTTCGTCGCGCCGATCCACGCCGCCATCGAGGCGCGCCGCAAGCGCGTGCGCGATCCGTTCGACACGCAGGTGATCGCGAGCCTGGCACCGCTGCTGCCGGCCCTGGCGAAGCTCGACGCGGAACAGGCACGCGCCGTGCGGGCCGACCTCGATCGCCCGGCGCAGCTCCTGCGGGACGGCGGCCGCTTCCGCGATGCGAACGGACCGGCGATGGTGGTGCTGCCGGCGCCGCGCGGCGCAGGACGCATCGCGCATGCGCTCGCGATCGGCGCGGAGGAAACCACGCGCGGCGACTATGCGCGCTTCGCCGCGGCGACCGGCCGCGTCGCCGCGCGTTGCCGCGAGACGCAACGCCTGTTCGCGCGCAGCGACGGACTCGCCTGGGGCAGCCCGGGTTTCGTGCAGGGCAACGACCATCCCGTCGTCTGCGTCAGTTGGGACGACGCCAATGCATACGCGCAATGGCTGAGCAAGCGCACCGGCGCGCGCTATCGCCTGCCGACCGCGCAAGAGTGGTTGCAGGCGGCGCAGGCCGCCGGCGCCGGCACCGGCTGCAAGGCATCGAACATCGGCAAGCACGCGCACGACGCGGCGAACTGCGACGACGGCTTCGCCAACACCTCGCCGGTCGGGCATTTCGCGGCGACCCGCGACGGCGTGCGCGACATCGCCGGCAATGTCAGCGAATGGATCGGCGGCTGCGCCAAGCCGGTCGGCGCGACGGCGGACTGCCGCGAGCGCGGCTATCGCGGATTGTCGTGGCGCGACGACGACGGCGAATCGAACCTGCTCAAGGCCGCCACGAGCGCCGGCGACATCGGCTACGCGACGGTCGGTTTCCGCCTCGTGCGCGAGCTGCCGGTCGGCGACGCGGCGCGCTGAGCGCTCGCACGCGGCGACGGCGTCGGGCACGATACGCGGCGGCGCGCGGATCCGCGCGCACGCGGCGCCGCTCCCGGCGCGATCCCTTCCCGACCTGCGAGTCCGCATGCGTCCGCTCTACGTCCAGCGCTACCTGATCACCGGCCTGCTCACCTTCATCCCGATCTGGCTGACGTGGGTCGTGTTCAAGTCGATCTTCTCGATGCTGTCGTCGGTCAACCTGCCGTGGATCTCGGCGCTGTTCGACGCGCTGGCCGGCGCGTTCCCCGACACGCTCGGCCGCATCAACCAGGGCTGGCTGACATCGCTGCTTGCCTTCGTCGTCACGATCGTCGCGCTGTACGCGATGGGCTTCGCCGCGAACCGAGTGTTCGGCCGGCGCCTGCTCGGCGCGTTCGAGCGCGTGATCGACCGCATCCCGATCGCGCACAGCATCTATGGCGGCGCCAAGAAACTGATGGGCATGCTGCAGAGCAAGCCGAGCGGCACGCAGCGCGTGGTGCTGATCGAGTTCCCGTCACCCGAGCTGAAGTCGATCGGCTTCGTCACGCGCGTATTCCGCGACGCCGATGGCGTCGAGCTCGCCGCCGTCTACGTGCCGACCACGCCGAACCCGACCGGCGGCTATCTGGAGATCGTGCCGGTCGAACGCCTCGTCGCGACCGACTGGAGCGTCGACCAGGCGATGGCGTTCATCCTTTCCGCAGGCGCCGCGGCGCCGGACACGGTGTCGTTCGCGATCGGACGCACGCCGCCGGCCGGATGAACCGCCGGCGACGCGGCCGGTCGCCGCGCGACCCGCTCACTTCGCCTCGACGATCTTCTTCAGGTTGTCCAGCCCGGCCTGGTAGACGCCGCCCATCGTCCGGGTCGCGGTGGCGTCGTCGGCATCGGCGGCCGGATGCGGACCGGTGTCCTTGCGCTTGAACGTGCCGGACCAGGTCACTTTCGAGCGGTCCTTGCCGGCCGCCTTGATGCTGACGGTCGAGGTGTAGCTGCTGACCGGCAGGACGCCTTCGAGGATCTCGTAGCGGAAACGGTGGTGCTTGGCGTCGAAACCGAGCAGCTTTTCCTTGACGGTGCCGCCGTCGCCCAGCGTGAGCAGGCGCACCGCGCCGCGTTCGTTGTTCGTGCCGGCGACGATCTCGTCCTTGGCCACGGCCGGATGCCAGGCATCGAGGCCGTCGAAGTTCTTGATCTTGTCCCACACGACGTCCGGCGCCGCGTGCACGATGACGCTCTTGGCGACCTTCAGCACCGGCGCCGCGGCGAACGCCAGGCCCGGCATGGCGACGAGTGCGGCGAGGACAAGGCTGCGAACGATCTTCACGATGGCGATCTCCGGTGGCGGAACGAGGTCTGGACGAGCCTTCGCCAAGCGCTGCCGATGCCCGTGCGACCCGGAATCTGACACAACCCGGGGATCGACGCATGCGGCAACGCACCGCGCCCGCACGCCGGCGGCGGGCCCCGGCCGCGGTCGCCGCCGGCCGCGGCCGGATTCCGCCACGACCTCCGCGCCGCGCCGATGCTTTACAACGCGGCAATGACCTTCGGCACTGCGCCGGATGCACCCGCGCACCTAGGCTGGCATCCCCCTTTTTCCCTTCCGGAGCGACGCATGCCCGCATGCAGGACTCGCAGGCTGGCCGCTGCGCTTCTGTTGGCCGCCGCCGGCGCGCAAGGCAACGAGCACGGCATCGACCCGCGCAACTTCGATACCGCGACCGCCGCCTGCACCGATTTCTTCCAGTACGCCAACGGCGGCTGGCTGAAGGCGAATCCGATCCCGGCCGAATACAGCCAGTGGAGCCTCGACGACGAACTGCGCGAGCGCAACCTGGCCCTGCAGCGCGAAATCCTCGACGCCGCCGCGAAGAATCCCGGCGCGGCCGGCAGCACCGCGCAGAAGATAGGCGACTTCTACGCTTCCGCGCTCGACGAGACCGCCGTCGACGCGGCGGGGTCCGCGCCGATCCGGCCGGATCTCGCGCGCATCGCCGCGTTGAAGACGTCGGCCGACGTCGCCGCGCTGGTGCGCGCGTGGCATGCGCAGGGCTTGCCGGTGTTGTTCGATTTCAATGCCGAGCCGGACATGAAGAACGCGAACGTCGTGATCGGCTACGCGACGCAAGGCGGCCTCGGCCTGCCCGACCGCGACTACTACACGCGCGGCGACGCGAAGTCGAAGGCGCTGCTCGACACCTACCGCAAGCACGTCGCGCGCATGCTCGCGCTCGTCGGCGACGGCGACGCCGACACGGAAGCCGGCTGGGTGGTCGATCTCGAAACCACGCTGGCGAAGGCCTCGCTCGATCGCGTGGCCCTGCGCGAGCCGCTCAACTCCTACCACATGGTTTCGATCAAGGAAGCCGACGCGCAGACGCCGCATTTCGCATGGAGCGCGTTCCACAAGGAACTGGGCCGCGACGACGTGCAGCGCTTCTCGCTGGCCCAGCCGGCGTTCTTCGCCGCTGCCGACAAGGCGCTGGCGACGGTGCCGGTCGCGCACTGGCAGGCCTACCTGCGCTGGCACCTCGCCGATTTCGCGGCGCCGGCGCTGTCGAAGGATTTCGTCGATGCCGACTTCGACTTCCGCGGCCGCGCCCTGCGCGGCACGCAGGCATTGAAACCGCGCTGGAAGCGCGCGATCGACGCCACCAACGAGGCGCTCGGCTTCGCCGTCGGCGAAGCCTACGTCGAACGCACGTTCCCGCCGGAAGCCAGGCAGCGCGCGCTTGCGCTCGTGAAGAACCTCGAGGTCGCGCTGCGCGCGCGCCTCGCCGGGCTCGACTGGATGGGCGGGGATACCAAGAAGGCCGCCTACGCCAAGCTGGAAACGCTGGTGCCGAAGATCGGCTATCCGGACGCGTGGCGCGACTATTCCGCGCTGACGATCAAGCGCGGCGCCTATTTCGACAACGTGCGCGCCGCGACCGCGTTCGAGGCGAGGCGCCGCTACGCGAAGATCGGCAAGCCGGTCGACCGCGGCGAATGGGACATGCTGCCGCAGACGGTCAACGCGTACTACGACCCGCTGCAGAACGAGATCGTATTCCCGGCCGCGCAGCTGCAGCCGCCCTACTTCGACGCGAGCGCCGACGACGCGGTGAACTACGGCGGCATCGGCGCGGTGATCGGCCACGAGATGCTGCACGGCTTCGACGACGAAGGCAGCCAGTTCGACGCGCAAGGCAACCTGCGCGACTGGTGGACGAAGCAGGACCGCGCGCGCTTCGACGCACGCACGGCGAAACTCGCGCAGCAGTTCGACGCCTACGTGCCGATCGACGCGCTGCACGTCAACGGCAAGCTCACGCTCGGCGAGAACATCGCCGACCTCGGCGGCTTGCAGGTGGCCTGGGATGCGTTCAAGCTGACCGATCAGGGAAAATCGGGCGAAGCGCGCGACGGTCTCGGCGCCGACCAGCGCTTCTTCCTCGCGTTCGCGCAGAGCTGGCGCACGCAGCAGCGACCGGAAGCGTTGCGCCTGCAGGTGCAATCGAACGAACACGCGCCGGCCAGGTTCCGCGTCGACGGTCCGGTCAGCAACCTGCCGGCGTTCGCCGCCGCGTTTTCGTGCAAGGCCGGCACGCCGATGGCGCGCACCGCCGCCGCGCGCGTCGACATCTGGTGAAATCGAAACCGTCTCAAAAAACTCATCACCTGGAATGGAGAAGGAAAACATGCGGAATGTCATGAACCGGTCCCTCGCGCTCGCGATCTGCGCCGCGCTGTCGACCAGCGCGATCGCGGCGGCGCCGTCGTTCGACGTCAAGGATCTCGACGCGAAGATCAGCCCTTGCGCCGACTTCAACGGCTTCGTCAACGCGAAGTGGGTCGCCGCGAACCCGATCCCGGCCGACCGTACGCGCTGGGGCGCGTTCGACCAGTTGCGCGAGAAGAGCCTGCAGACGCAGCGCGAGATCGCCGAAAGCTCCGCGCGCGACGCGAACAAGGCCAAGGCCGGTTCGATCGAGCAGAAGATCGGCTGGTTCTACCGCTCCGGCATGGCCGAAGGCGCGATCGAAAAGGCAGGTTTCTCGCCGCTCAAGCCGGAACTGGCGAAGATCGACGCGCTGAAGACCTCGGCCGACGTCGTCGCCTACCTCAACGACAGCTTCGCGCGCGGCCAGGGCGGCCTGTTCGCGGTCGGTCCGAGCGCCGACTTCAAGAATTCCAAGGTGCAGATCGCCTACGCGTTCCAGGGCGGCCTCGGCCTGCCGACGCCGGAGTACTACGACAAGGCCGAGCACGCCGATCTGCGCAACGCCTATCTCGCGCATGTCGCCAAGATGCTCGAACTGGCCGGCGGCAAGCCGGCCGATGCGAAGAACGACGCCGCGCAGGTGCTCGCGTTCGAGACGCGCCTGGCGAAGGCCTCGCTGGCGCCGGTCGAACTGCGCAAGCCGGAAAACCAGTACCACTTCGTCACGCTGGCCGAAGCCGACAAGCTGACGCCGAACTTCTCGTGGACGAAGTTCTTCGCCGCGCAGAAGGCCGACATCCAGGGCGGCTTCTCGCTGTCGCAACCGACCTTCTTCGCCGAGGTCGACAAGATGATCGGCGACGTGCCGGCCGCGCAGTGGCGCGCGTACCTTCGCTTCCACGCGATCGACGCCGCCGCGCCGTATCTGTCCAAGCCGTTCGCCGACGAGCATTTCGCGTTCAACGGCAAGACGCTGAACGGCCAGAAGCAGCAGGAGCCGCGCTGGAAGCGCGTGCTCGGCGCGACGAACGAATCGATGGGCATGGCGCTCGGCGAGCTCTACGTCGCCAAGGCGTTCCCGCCGGAGTCCAAGCAGCGCGCGCTCGAACTGGTCCACAACGTCACCGCCGCGCTGAAGGTGCGCATCGAGCATCTCGACTGGATGAGCGACGCGACCAGGCAAAAGGCGCTGGAGAAGTGGTCGACCTTCCTGCCGAAGATCGGTTACCCGGACAAGTGGCGCGACTGGAGCGGCATGACGGTCACGCCGGACAACTACTACGGCAACGTCGCCGCGGCGACGCAGTTCAACTACGACTACGAGATCGCCAAGGTCGGCAAGCCGAGCGACCGTCTCGAGTGGGGCATGACGCCGCAGACCGTCAACGCGTACTACAACCCGACCGACAACACGATCAATTTCCCGGCCGCGATCCTGCAGCCGCCGTTCTTCGACGCCAAGGCCGACGACGCGCTGAACTACGGCGGCATCGGCGCGGTGATCGGCCACGAGGCCACGCACGGCTTCGACGACGAGGGCAGCCAGTTCGACGCGCAGGGCAACAACGCGAACTGGTGGACGAAGGAGGACCGCGAGAAGTTCGACGCGCGCACGGCCAAGCTCGTTGCGCAGTTCAACGAGTACGAACCTCTGCCGGGCAAGCACGTCAACGGCCAGCTGACCTTGGGCGAGAACATCGCCGACCTCGGCGGCGCCAACGTCGCGTTCGACGCGCTGCAGATGGCGCTGAAGAAGAATCCGGCCGAGAACGTGAAGATCGACGGCTACACGCCGGACCAGCGCTTCTTCCTGAACTTCGCGCGCATCTGGCGCGGCAGCATCCTGGCCAAGCGCCAGGAAGTGCTGCTGAACACCGATCCGCATTCGCCCGCGCAGTTCCGCGCGATCGGCGCGCCGTCGAACATGCCGGCGTTCGCGCAGTCGTTCGAGTGCAAGGCCGGCGACACGATGGTTCGCGACGATGCGCGCCAGGTGAAGATCTGGTGACCTGACGACGGGCGACTTTCCGCCCATGGCCCGCGCACCCCGGTGCGCGGGCCTGGCGTCGCACCTCCTCGGCGGCGCCTTCTTTTCCACGCTGCCGGAGGCTTTCGATGCCGTATTCCACTCCCCGCCTGCTCGCCGTCCTGATTCCGTTCGCACTCGCCGCGCAGGCCGGCGCGACGTCGGTGTTCGATGTCGCCGAACTCGACACGAACGTCTCCGCTTGCACGGATTTCAACGCCTACGCGAACGGCAAGTGGATCGCCGCCAATCCGATTCCCGCCGACAAGACGCGCTGGGGCGCGTTCGACGAATTGCGCGAAAAGAGCCTCGCCGCGCAGCACACGCTCGTCGATGCAGCGAACGCCAGCGCCGACAAGGCCACCGCCGGCTCGATCGAACAGAAGATCGGCTGGCTGTACCGCTCCGGCATGGACGAAGCCGCGATCGACAAGGCCGGCTACGCGCCGATCAAGCCCGACCTCGCCGCGATCGCGAAGCTGAAGGACGGCAAGGACATCGCCGCGTGGCTCGGCACGTCGTTCGCGGCCGGCAACGACTTCGCGTTCCGCTTCGGCGCCGGCCCCGACTACAAGGACGCCAGCCGCCAGATCGCGTTCGCCAACCAGGGCGGCCTCGGCCTGCCGACGCCGGACTACTACACCAAGGACGAGCACAAGGCGATCCGCGACGCCTACGTCGCGCACATCGCCAAGCTGTTCGAGTTGACCGGCGCCAAGCCGGCCGAGGCGAAGAAGAAGGCCGACGGCATCCTCGCCTTCGAGACGCGCCTGGCCAAGGCCTCGCTGTCGCGCGTGGAACTGCGCGACCCGAAGAACCGCTACCACTTCGTCGACGTCGCCGAAGCCGACAAGACCACGCCGCACTTCGACTGGGCCGCCTTCTTCAAGGCCGTCGGCGCCGCGCCCGGCAACGGCTTCTCGCTGTCGCAGCCGAAGTTCTTCGCCGAGTTCGACGCGATGCTCGCCGACGTGCCGGCCGCCGCGTGGCGCGACTACCTCGCATTCCACACCATCGACCAGGCCGCGCCATACCTGTCCAAGCCGTTCCAGGACGAGCAGTTCGCGTTCTACGAAAAGACCCTCAACGGCCAGCCCGAGCAGCGCGTGCGCTGGAAGCGCGTGCTCGACGCCGTCAACGGCGGCATGGGCGAGGCGCTGGGCCAGCTCTACGTGAAGGACTACTTCCCGCCGGCGGCGAAGGCGCGCGCGCAGGCGCTCGTCGACAACGTGCGCAACGCGCTCAAGGCGCGCATCGAACACCTCGACTGGATGAGCGACGCGACCAAGCGGAAGGCGCTGGAGAAGTGGTCGACCTTCCTGTCCAAGATCGGCTATCCGGACACCTGGCGCAATTGGGACGGGTTGAAGATCGTGCCGAACGACTTCTTCGCCAACGTGCGCGCGGCCGAGGCGTTCAACGCACGCTACCACCTCGACAAGATCGGCAAGCCGACCGACCGCTACGAGTGGAGCATGACGCCGCAGACGGTCAACGCGTACTACAGCTCCGGCACGAACACGATCAACTTCCCGGCCGCGATCCTGCAGCCGCCGTTCTTCTACGCCGACGGCGACGACGCGATCAACTACGGCGGCATCGGCGCGGTGATCGGCCACGAGGCCGGCCACGGCTTCGACGACAGCGGCAGCCAGTTCGACGGCGCAGGCAACAACGCCAACTGGTGGACCAAGGAGGACCGCGAGAAATTCGACGCGCGCACCGCCAGGCTCGTCGCGCAGTTCGACGCCTACGCGCCGATCGCCGACCAGCCCGGCCAGCACGTCAACGGCAAGCTCACGCTCGGCGAGAACATCGGCGACCTCGGCGGACTCGCCTTCGCCTACGACGCCCTGCAGGCCGCCGACGGCAGCAAGCCCGACCCGAAGATCGACGGCCTCACGCGCGACCAGCGCTTCTTCCTGAGCTGGGCGCGCGTGTGGCGCGGCAACATCCGCGACAAGGCGCAACTCGTGCTGCTCAACACCGATCCGCACGCGCCGGCGAAATTCCGCGCGATCGGCGCGCCGTCGAACATGCCGGCGTTCGCCAAGGCGTTCGGCTGCAAGGCCGGCGATGCGATGGTGCGCCCGGCCGACAGGCAAGTGAAGATCTGGTAGGCAAAAGCCCCTTCCCGATCGACGAAACGGCGCCCCTGTGGCGCCGTTTCGCTTTGCGCGCTAGTGCCATGCGCCGGCGGATTGCGGCACCGCGCAATCCAATTCCGCGCCTTCTGCGTTACTTTCCCGCATGCAGCCGCGATCACTCCGGCCGCATCCGCCATCGCATGCCGCGTGCTCCCTGCCGCGCGCACCCCTGACAACCCCAAGCTCGAGCAGTCCAATGATGCGAATCCGATTTCTCTGCGGCGGCCTTGCCGCCCTCACCGTTTCCGCCGCCGTGCAGGCCGCGGTACCCACCTACGTCCAGACCGAGCTGCAGGCGCGCAGCAACCTGATCGTCAACGACAACGGCTGGAACGTGCCGCCGGGCACGTCGTTCAACAGCATTTCGGCCAACCTCAACGACGATGACCAGGTCACCTTCACGGCCGGCGTGGTGCCGATCGACGGCGATCTTTCGCATACCGGCGCAGGCATCTGGCTCGGCGGCCACGCCAAGGGCGAATTCGTCGCGATCCACGAAACCGGCAGCAGCGACCCGGAATCGGCGATGATCATTTCCGACCGTCCCGGCATCAACGCGAGCGGCCATCTGGCCTACTACACGAGTGTCGACGGCGGCACCTACACGCTGCGCACCTATGATCCCGCCACGGCCCAGAGCAGTGCGGTGAGCCTGCTGCCGCTGACGCCGAGCTCGATCGCCAACCCGAACATCGCCGACGACGGCACGATCGGCTTCAAGGGCCGCATGGGACTCGGCTACGGCATCGCCACCGGCGGCAACGGCGCCGCGACGCTGTACGCGGTCGATACCGGCGTCGAGAAGACCAGTCCGTACGCCTACCTGTACTCCCCGGCTTCCAACAACTCGCACCAGATCGCCGTCAAGGTCAGCACGACGAGCGACTACAGCCACAACGAAATCCGCCTGTTCAACGGCCCCGCCGACAGCACCCTCGTGGTCGCCGACAGCGCGACCGACACGACCTCGCCGTTCGCCACGTTCGACAACGGCCTCGGCGTCAACGACGCCGGCGCGGTCGCCGTCGTCGTCAAGCTCGCCGACGGCAACGTACGCGCGGTGTACCGTTTCACGCCGGGCAAGAACGGCGTCGAGGCGACCGAAATCGCTCGCGTCGACGCGGCCGGAACCGTGCGCGTGATCGACTCGTTCGCGCCGGCGATCAACAGCGACGGCCTCGTCGTGTTCCGCGGCGAGGACGAGAACGGCCAGGCGATCTTCGCCGGCGATGGCAAGAGCCTCGTGCGCGTCGTCGGCAAGGGCGACGTCGTCGCCACCGACCTCGGTTCCGGCCAGCTCGGCCAGCACGACTCCAGCCCGATCTTCAGCGGCGCGCCGGCCGTCAACGCGCACGGCGACATCGCCTTCGTCGCCGGCCTGCACCCGGAAGGCAACAACCAGGAGGAATGGGGCAGCGGCGTGTTCGTCGCCTATACCGAGCGCCCGGTCGACGACGACACGATCTTCAAGGACGGCTTCGACAGCGCACCTGCCGCGACCGTCGAGTACATCAACGACGACGGCAACGGCGATACCAACCAGGGACCGCCGTCCACGTTCGATCCGGACATGCTGTGGGGCAACTACTTCCTGGCGCAGCCGGGCGGCGAGGTCATCACGAGGATCTCGGTCGCGTTCGGCCCGACCTTCCCGTCATTGGCGAACGGGCCGGTCACGTTCTGGCTGCTGGAGGACGGCGACGCGGACTTCGATCCGCTCAACGCCCACGCCCTGGTGCACGTGGAGGCCACGCCCGACGTGTTCAATGACGCGTTCTTCCACGTCGACATCCCGCCGACCCTGGTCCACGGCGCGTTCTTCGTCGGTGCCAGCGCGAAGCTCAAGGGCGGCCAGGATCGGCCCGCGCGCGTCGATACCGACACGCCGGGGAACAACTCGTGGTTCTTCTACGCGCCGGACATCGCCGCCACGATCGACGACCTCGCCGCGGCGCCGTACCACGCGCACAACGACACCACGCCGGTATTCCCGGGCTCGTTCATGGTGCGCGCGACCGGCACTCCCGGCCCCTGAGACGGCAGCAGCCCCGTCCGCGACGCGCGCTCCGGCGCGTCGCGGACGGGCGGGCGACGGGCAATCGGCCCATCGGCGCGGCATCCGGCCGCAATTCCTTCCCGTACGCGTCGCGGAGGCGGATAATCCGCCCCCGCTTCCGCCTTGCGCCCCATGCCTTTCGCTCCCGGACAACGCTGGATCTCCAACGCCGAACCCGAACTCGGGCTCGGCACCGTCGTACGCCTCGACGGCCGCACCGTGCAGGTGCTGTTCGCCACCGCCGGCGTGCTGCGCCACTACGCCAAGCACGCGGCGCCCTTGACCCGCGCCGAGTTCCGCGTCGGCCAGAAGGTCGCCGGGCAGAAGCACAGCTTCGTGGTCGAGCGCGTCAGCTCGGTCGATGGCCTGTTCGTCTACCACAATGGCGAACGCGTCCTGCCGGAAGCCGAACTGGACGATGCGCAACCGATGTCGCGCGCCGACGAGCGCCTGCTGTCCGCGC
>Ga0153956_1000845_pt1 | contig 31172 bp, 31 predicted proteins | sample TSFL040MetaG_FD_104704 | JGI IMG/M metagenome (GOLD analysis project Ga0153956, IMG submission 104704) | Attine ant fungus gardens microbial communities from Florida, USA - TSFL040 MetaG | ecosystem: Host-associated > Fungi > Mycelium > Unclassified | place: USA: Florida, Wekiwa Springs... | reverse complement strand
GCGCCACCACCTCGCCCCTGCCGATATCGAAGGAGACGCCGTCAACCGCGATGGACGTCCGCTCGCCCTGATGGAAGGCCACGGAGAGATTGCGCACGGAAAGAAGCGGTTCTGTCATTCGGCTCATCGGAACGTCTTCCTCGGATCGAACGCGTCGCGCACCGCCTCTCCGACGAAGATCAAGAGCGACAGCATGATCGACATGGTGAAGAAGGCGGTGAGGCCGAGCCAGGGCGCCTGCAGGTTGGATTTGCCCTGCGCGATCATCTCGCCGAGCGAGGGCGAGCCGGGCGGCATGCCGAACCCTAAGAAATCCAGCGAGGTCAGCGTCGTGATCGAGCCGGAGAGGATGAAGGGCAGGAAGGTCAGCGTCGCGACCATGGCGTTCGGCAGCAGGTGCCGCCACATGATCGTGCGGTTGTTGACGCCGAGCGCGCGGGCGGCGCGGACATATTCGAAATTGCGCGCCCGCAGGAATTCGGCGCGCACGACGCCGACGAAGCCGACCCACGAGAACAAGAGCATGATGCCGAGCAGCACGAAGAAGCCGGGCGGCAGGATCGCGGCGATGATCAGCAGGATGTAGAGCACCGGCATCGACGACCATATCTCGATGAAGCGCTGCATCAGGAGGTCGGTCCAGCCGCCGAAATAGCCCTGGATGGCGCCGGCGGTCACGCCGACGACAGCCGAGCAGATGGTCAGCGCCAGGCCGAACAGCACCGAGACGCGGAAGCCGTAGATCATGCGGGCCATGACGTCGCGCGCCTGATCATCGGTGCCGAGCCAGTTGAGATTGCCGAGCCGGCATTCGGGATCGGCATCCTTCTGCGGATAGCCGGCGCAGCGCTCCTCCCTGCTCATCATCCAGAAGGGCGCGGTCGGCGCCGAATGCGGAATGTTGGAATTCACCGTCTGGTAGGAATAGCGGATCGGCGGCCAGAGCATCCAGCCATTGGCGTTGATCTCGTCCTGGATGAAGGAGGAGCGATAATCCGTCTCCGCCAGGAAGCCGCCGAACTTCTCTTCCGGATAATTCACGAAGACCGGAAACAGGATTTCGCCCCGATAGGAGGCGACGATCGGCCGGTCGTTGGCGATGAACTCGGCCCCGAGGCTCAGGAAGAACAGAAGCAGGAACAGCCAGAACGACCAGAAGCCGCGGCGGTTCGCCTTGAAATTCTGCCAGCGGCGGATGTTCGTGGGCGACAGGAGGCCGCGGCGCGGCGGCTTGACGGGCGTGGCCGTCGTCGGATTGGCGGCGGCGTCCATCAGACGTCCCTCCGCTCGAAATCGATGCGCGGATCGATCCAGGTGTAGAGCAGGTCGGAGAGAAGGCCGACGAAGAGGCCGAGCAGCGAGAAGATATAGAGCGTCGCAAAGACGATCGGATAATCGCGGTTGACGACCGAGAGATAGCCGAGGCGGCCGAGGCCATCGAGCGAGAAGATGTTCTCGATCAGCAGCGAGCCGGTAAAGAAGGCGGAGATGAAGGCGCCGGGAAAGCCGGCAATCACGATCAGCATGGCGTTGCGGAACACATGGCCGTAGAGCACCCGCCGTTCCGTCAGGCCCTTGGCGCGAGCGGTGATGACATACTGCTTCTTGATCTCCTCGATAAAGGAATTCTTGGTGAGCAGCGTCGTCGTCGCGAAGGCGGCGAGCGACAGCGAAATCAGCGGCAGCGTCAGGTGCCAGAAATAGTCGAGCGGCTTCTGCCACCAGGCAAGCTCGGAGAAATTGTCAGACACCAGCCCGCGCAGCGGGAACCAGTCGAAGAAGGAGCCGCCGGCGAAAAGCACGATCAGCAGGATGCCGAAGAGGAAGCTCGGCACGGCATAGCCGACGATGACGATGCCGGAGGTCCAGACGTCGAAGGTCGAGCCGTCATGCACCGCCTTGCGGATGCCGAGCGGGATGGAAATGCCGTAGGAAAAGATCAGAATCCACAGGCCGAGCGAGATCGACACCGGCATCTTGTCCTTGATCAGGTCCACAACTGAAGTATTGCGAAAGAAGCTCTCGCCGAAATCGAAGCGGATATAGTTCCACATCATGTCGAGGAAGCGCGTCAGCGGCGGCTTGTCGAAGCCGAACTGCTTTTCCAGCTTCTTGATCAGCTCCGGGTCGAGCCCTTGAGCGCCGCGATATTTCGAGCCGCTGTCGTCGAAATTCTGCTGGCCCATCAGGTCGCCGCCGCCGGAAAGCCGGTCGGCGGCGTTGTCGGCCTGCCCGGTCAACTGCGCGACCACCTGCTCGACCGGCCCGCCCGGCGCGAACTGGATGACGGCAAAGGAAATCGCCATGATACCGACGATGGTCGGGATCATCAGCAAAAGCCGCCGCAGGATATAGGCACCCATCAGCCGCTTTCCCCTACCCGGAGATCGGGCTCTCTTCGCTCTAGAGTGTTTCCGCTTTTCTTCGAATCGCGAAAACGCTCTAACTCTTTGTTTTGTCGCATTTCCGGACGGAAAACCGGTATCCACTTTTCCTGGAAATGCTCGAAGCGTTCGTCCGTCAAATCACTCGTCTCTGTCTTTGCCGATTCGGCATCAGGCATTTGGAAACCAGCCGGCCTGCCAATGCAAGCTTTCCTCATTTGGCCGCCGATTTGGACCACCATATGTCGGGAAAGCCGATGCCGTATTCCGGCAGTTCCGGCGGCCGGTCGAACTTGTTCCAGTAGGCGATCGGCACGGTCGAGGCGTAGTAGAGCGGCACGACATAATGGTTGGCGAGCAGCACCCGGTCGAGCGCCTTGGCGGCGGCATCCTTCTCCGCACGATCCTGCGCCAGGATGATCTTCGGGATGATCGCATCGACCGCCGGGTCGCTGATGCCGGCATAATTGTGCGATCCGGGGCGGGTGGCGCTGGACGAACCCCAATAGTCGATCTGCTCGTTGCCGGGATTGAGCGTTTCGGCCCAGACGTTCCAGATCATGTCGTAGTCGAAGTTCTGCGTCCGGTTGGTATATTGCGAGGGATCGACCGTGCGCACCCGCGCATCGATGCCGATCTTCTTCAAATTCTGCGCATAGGGCAGCGCCACCTTTTCCAGCATCGGGCTGCTCAGCAGGATTTCAAAGGAGAACGGCTTGCCGGTCTGGGCGTTGACGAGCTGATTGCCCTTCAGCACGTATCCCGCCTGCTTGAAGAGGTCGAGCGCGCGGCGGAGATTGTCGCGCTGCTTCTGCGGATCGCCGCCGACAGGGTTCGCGTAAGGTGTGGTGAAGACGCTCGGCGGCACCTTGTCCTTCACCTCGTTGAGGATTTCGAGTTCGCGCCCTTCCGGCAGACCGGAGGAGGCAAGCTCGGTGCCGAAGAAGAAGCTGTCGACACGCTTGTAGCGGTTGAAGAAGATCGTGCGGTTCCACTCCTCGAAATCGACCGCATAGTTCAGGGCTTCCCGCACCCGCGCATCCTTGAACTGCTCGCGGCGCATGTTCGGCACCATGGCCTGCATGACGCCGACGGAATGCAGCGGATTGGGCAGCTCCTCGCGCTTGACGCGCCCGTCCTTCACCGCCGGGAACTCGTAGCCGGTCGCCCAGCGGCTTGCCTGGTTCTCCTGCCAATAGTCGACATTGCCGGCGCGGAAACCCTCGAACTCCACGTCGCGGTCGCCGAAATAGGTGTAGGAGATGGTGCGGAAATTATCCTGCCCGACATTGACGGGAATATTCTTGCCCCAGTAGTCGTCGCGCAGCTCGTAGCGGATGGTCGAGCCCGGCGAGAAGGCGGCGATCTTGTAGGGGCCGGAGCCCATCACCGGCTCCAGCGTCGTGCGGGAAATATCGCGCGGCTTGCCGTCGGCGCCCGTCGCCTCCCACCAGTGTTTCGGCACGATCTGCATCTGGCCGAGGATCAGCGGCAGCTCGCGATTGTCCTTCTCGTCGAAATGGAAGGTCACGTCGCGCTCGCCGGTCTTTTCCGCGCCCGTCACATGCACATAGTAGGCGGCGTTGCGCGGATTGAGGTCCTTGGCCTTTTCGAAGCTGAAGATGACGTCTTCCGGCGTCACCGGCTTGCCGTCCGCCCATTTCGCCTCGGCGCGCAGGCGGAAGGTGGCGCTGGAAATGTCGTCGGGATAGGCAACCCCCTCGGCGAGCAGGCCATAGGAGGAAGAGGTCTCGTCTTCCGCCGGCTTCAAGAGCGTATCGAAGACCAGCGTCAGGCCGGTCGCGGTTTCGCCCTTGAGCAGGATGGGATTGAAGGTGTCGAAGGTGCCGGTGGCGGAGAGTTTCAGATCGCCGCCTTTCGGCGCGTCGGGGTTGACGTAGTCGAAATGCTTGAAATCGGGCTTGTATTTCAAGTCGCCGAGGATCGCCGTCCCCACGCGGAACTGCAAATCCTCCGCGCCGGCAAGCGCGGGCGTGCAAGACAAGCAGAAAAGAGAAAGTGCCAAGCCTGCCTTCGATCGCATCGATGCCATTCAAAACCCCTGATTGATCCGTTTTCCGCGCGAGCATAGGGGAAATGCCGGCAAAAATCAGGGCCATTTCATTAAACCTCGGTAAGCCGGCGAAACCGACGGGAGCGCGCGACTTCCGGGTGCGGCAAAACATCGATTCACCAAAATCCGCTTTCAGGCTAAAAAGACGGCAAATCACTTCGGCGCGCGCGCCGGCAGCACTGCAAGGAACGCCATGACCCTGGCTCGCCCCCTCCGCCCCCTCGTCGCATTCGCCTTCGCCGCCGCGCTGATCGCCGGCGACGCCGCCGCCGAACAGACCGGACCGTCGCCCGGCAGCGCCAAGGCGATCTTCGGCGCCGTGGCGCTGCCGACGGCGGGACCGCCGCAGTCGATCGGCTTCTACGCCAAGGGCTGCCTTTCCGGCGGCGTGCAGATGCCCGCAGACGGCCCCACCTGGGAGGCGATGCGGCTGTCGCGCAACCGCCGCTGGGGCCGGCCGGAAACCATCGCGCTTCTGGAGCGCCTGTCGCAGGATGCCGCCAAATATGACGGCTGGCCGGGCATTCTCGTCGGCGACATCTCGCAGCCGCGCGGCGGCCCGATGTTCAACGGCCATGCCTCGCATCAGATCGGACTGGACGCCGACGTCTGGCTGACGCCGATGCCGCGCCAGCAGCTCACGACCGAGCAGCGCGAAAAGCTGCCGTTCACGACGATGCTGCAGAAGAACGCCTTCCTGACCGTCGATCCGAGCGTCTGGACCCCCGCCCATGCGCGCCTCCTGATGCGGGCGGCGAGCTATCCGCAGGTCGAGCGCATCTTCGTCAATCCCGCCATCAAGAAGAAGATGTGCGAGACCTGGACTGGCGACCGCACCAATCTCGGCAAGCTCCGCCCGGAATACGGCCACGATTCGCACTTCCACATCCGCCTCTACTGCCCGCCGGGCTCGGTCGGCTGCAAACCGCAGGCGCCGGTCGCCGCCGGCGACGGCTGCGACAAGACGCTCGCCTGGTGGTTCACGCCCGCGCCCTGGGCAAAGCCGAAGCCGAGCACCAAGCCGCCGGTGAAGCCGCGCGAAATGATGGTGTCCGACCTGCCGCAGGCCTGCCAGGCCGTGCTTGCAGCACCCCCGGTCGCCTCGGCCCGCGCCGCAACCTTCGGCGCCAAGGCCACCGACGCCAAGCCGACCGCCAGCGAGGCCCCGACACCGCCGGCCGAACTCAGCGCACCGGCGAACGGGACCGACTGAAGGGCTAAATTACACAGGCAGCCTCTCCATCTCGGCAAAAACTTGATTACAGCCCCAATCTACTGTATTTCTGTTTGAGGTACGTACATCAAAAATTGACCGGTTTTCGAAAGGTTATGGAATGAGAGGGTTTAAGGCCGATCCGCAATTCGTCATTTCCGATGAGCAGGCCCTTCGAAGCCTGTTCGATGCGACCCATGCTCTGGCCCTGCAAAAATGTCTGGATACCCTGGGCCAGCATGCGCAGGAGTTTATCAGGCGCTCGCCATTTCTCTGCATCGGCACCCAAAACCTCGACGGCAAGGCGGACGTCAGTCCTCGTGGCGATCCTCCCGGCTTCGTCAAAATTCTCGATGAACGCACGCTGGCGATCCCGGATCGTCCCGGCAATAACCGGCTCGATAGCCTGGTCAATATCCTCGCGAATCCGTGCGTCGGGCTGCTGTTCATCATTCCGGGCTTTGACGACACGTTGCGCGTGAACGGCCGCGCCACCCTCGTAACCGACCCGGAACTGCTGGCGAGCATGAGCGTCAACGGCCGCGCGCCCAAGCTCGCTATTGTCGTCGAGGTGAGCGAGGTGTTCATACATTGCGCAAAGGCGCTTCGGCGCTCTCACTTGTGGAACCCGGATCATTTTCAGGATCGCACCGAGATGCCATCGCTGATCAAATTCATTCTGGATGAAACGACCGGTGCGCCAAGCGATCGGGAGATGCGCAAAATAGACGATGATCTCGAGGACGAATATAAGAGAACGCTCTATTAATTACGCTTCTGCCGCCTCTCCACTTTCGCACGGCGCAAGCGTCCGGCTGGATCGCAAGAGCGAGCGTCGGCCGTTGGGTCGAGCAAATGCGCCGGGCGGATAGGTCGAGCAACGAGGTTGCCCCCACAGTTGGGGCAGCTTCCTTCAAGAATTTCGTCTGCGCATGTTGCGCAAAACGTTCAAATTCGTGCGTCAGGGCCGGAAGCGGGCAAGTCGCGATCACAGCACTCACAATTCGGCCGTAGCTCAAGCATTCGTCGGCTCCATCGTTGTGGGGCTATAGTCTTGAAAACCTTCATGCCCCGCAATAGCGGAATTTGTCGTGAAACTCTGCGCTTCAATGGCTACAAAGCTCGGACGGCCTGCCTAAGTTTCGCGACAAAACGGAATCGCGCAAATTTTCGGGGAAATTCCGCCGCAACATCGCGCCCAGGTCGCGTCGGGCTATTCTTGTCCCGACCCTCGATTGAGGGTAAGGCTGGCAAAGCTTGGGATTGTCTTTACTGCGGGGCTCACTGAATGACTTGGACATCGCCATGACGCAGGCGCAACATGTGGCTGCCGGCGAACGGGTCGGCGCTCTCGATGAGTTGCGGCTTTTGGCGGCACTGGCGGTGGTGCTCTTCCATTTCGGATTCCGGGGCCAGACGCTCGGGGTTACCGAGATGGCCCTTCCAGCCTGGATACCGGTGCTGAAATACGGCTACCTCGGCGTCCAGATGTTCTTCGTGATCAGCGGCTTCGTCATCGCCTATTCGGCGGAGGGGCGGACGCCGATGCAATTCGCCATCGCGCGCTTTGCGCGAATTTATCCGATGTTCGTGTTTTGCATGACGCTGACGTTCCTGATCATCGTCAGCTACGGGGCGCCGCAGATCAATGTGAGCGTGTCGCAATGGGCCGCCAATCTGCTCGTCAAGCCCGAGCTGCTGGGGCAACAGGTCATGGACGGCTCCTACTGGTCGATTTCATACGAGATCGTGTTTTACGGCTGGATTTTCGTTCTGATGATGCTCGGCGGTTTCAGGCGCGAGCTTTATCCGGCGATTATCGTCGGCTGGCTCGTTGTTTCGGTCATAGACCGCGCTTTCTTCGGCAGTTCCGTGATGCGCTATCTCCTGCTGACCGACGAAAGCGGCTTTTTCTGCATCGGCCTGGTCCTCTACGCCGCGTATCGCGAAGGCTACACGGTTCGCAATGTCGTTTTGCTTGCCTTGTCCGTTGCGGTTGCGTTGTACCAATCGATGGAAATGGCGCAGTGGAATCGCGAAAATTACGGTGTCGGCTATAGCGACCCGGTCGTCGCGATCTCCTGTCTCGCCATTGTGGCGATCATCGCGCTGGCGATCCGGCGCCGGCGGTCGCTGCTGCCGGCGGGGATGATGCTCGCGCTTGGCGGCATCAGCTATCCTCTCTACCTGCTGCATCAGCACATCGGCTATGTGATCTTCAACAATGTCGGGGTGACGGCATCGCCGGAAGCCGTTGTCGCCGTGACGGTGCTGTTCCTGATCGGCATTTCATATCTGCTGTGGCGCTTTGCGGATGAACCGTCCCGGCGGCTGACCAGGTCTGCTTTGACGCGGCTACTCCTGATCGGCGACGTGAAAGCGTCGAACATCCGTTCGGAGCAATCAAGCGGCTGAACCTGTCTTTCAAACGGCACGCTCTTGGTATAAAACCCTGTCAAATCGATTTAAACATCGGGCGACGTTGGGATTTTTATGAGCGGACGCAAATGTATAGCCCTGATCGCGCATGACGAGAAAAAGGCGGCGATGGCCGACTTTGCCCGGCGCAACCGCCATGTGCTGGCCGCATGGCGAATCGTGGCGACCGGGACCACCGGCGGCCGGGTTCTCGACGCCGTGCCGGAGCTTGACGTCACGCGGCTGAAGAGCGGCCCGCTCGGCGGCGACCAGCAGATCGGCGCGATGATCGCCACCGGCGAGGCGGAGGCCCTCATTTTCTTTGTCGACCCGCTGACGCCGATGCCGCATGATGTCGACGTGAAGGCGCTGATGCGGCTCGCGATCGTCTACGACATTTCCATGGCGCTCAACGAGGCGACCGCCGAGCGCCTGATCAACACACTCGACGACTAACCCGCCCATACAGATCACGGACCCGGCCATGCCCAGTTACAGCGAAGCCCCCCTTCCCTTCCCCATCCTGATCGGCGACATCGGCGGCACGAACGCGCGGTTCTCCATCCTCGTCGACGCCTATGCCGAGCCGAAGCATTTTCCGAACGTGCATACGGCCGACTATGCGACGATCGACGAGGCGATCCAGCAGGCGGTGCTCGACAAGACCTCCGTGCAGCCCCGCTCGGCGATCCTCGCCATCGCCGGGCCGATCCGCGGCGACGAAATTCCGCTGACCAATTGCGACTGGATCGTCCGTCCGAACGCGATGATCAGCGGCCTCGGGCTGGAAGACGTGCTCGTCGTCAACGATTTCGAGGCGCAGGCGCTGGCGATCGCCGCCCTCTCCGACGAACACCGCGAGCCGATCGGTCCCGCCCGCGACACCATGACGGCCTCGCGCGCCGTGCTCGGCCCCGGCACCGGCCTCGGCGTCGCCGGCCTCGTCCATGCCCAGCGCGCCTGGATTCCGGTTCCCGGCGAAGGCGGCCATATCGATCTCGGCCCGCGCACGGCGCGCGACCTGCAGATCTGGCCGCATCTCGTGCCGATCGACGGCCGCATCTCGGCCGAACAGGTCCTTTGCGGCCGCGGCATCCAGTATCTCTATCACGCGATCTGCACGGTCGACGGCGTCGAGCCGACGCTGAAGGAGCCGGCCGACATCACCACGGCGGGCCTTGCCGGCACCGACAAGGCGGCGGCCGAGACCGTTTCGCTCTTCGTCACCTATCTCGGCCGCGTCGCCGGCGACGTCGCGATGATCTTCATGGCGCGCGGCGGCGTCTATCTGTCGGGCGGCATTCCGCAGAAAATCCTGCCGGCGCTCAAGAAGCCGGAATTCCGCGCCGCCTTCGAGGACAAGGCGCCGCATGCGGCGATGCTGAAGGCGATCCCGACCTACGTCGTCACCCATCCGCTGGCAGCACTCGCCGGCCTTTCGGCCTATGCCCGCATGCCGGCGAATTTCGGCCTCTCGACCGAGGGACGGCGGTGGCGGCGCTAAGCCGCCTCGGCAATGCTATGGTCAAATCCGCCTCGACTGGTTATAGACCGCTCTCAGCCGGCTGCTCACCGAACGGCGGCCCACTCGAGACAGGAAACCTGATTATTGAACTCGGCTGAAAGCAAACCTCGCGCGGTCAACAGCGACACGGTCGCGGGCATTCTCAAGCGGATCATCGCGGAGAACGGCCGGGATCACCTTTGGGGCTACGTCTTCGCCATCGGGTGTCTCATCGTCGTCGCGCTTTCGACGGCGTTTACCGCCTGGATCATGCGCTCCGTCATCGACGAGGCCTTCGCCAACCGGCGCGCGGACGTCGTCTGGGTTATTTGTCTCTCCATCTTCATCGCCTTCGTGCTGCGCGGATTTGCCAATTACGGTCAGGCCGTGGCGCTCTCGCGGGTCGGCAACGATATCGTCGCGCGCTACCAGCAGCGGCTCTACTCGCATCTGATGACGCTCTCCGTCGGCTATTTCAGCGAGGCGCGCTCGGCCCATATCGCCGCGCAGGTCAGCCAGAACGTCAGCGGCATCCGCGACGTGCTGAACCTGACCATCACCTCCACCGTGCGCGACCTCCTGACCTTCGTGTCGCTCGTCGCCGTCATGGTCGTGCAGGACCCGCTCCTCAGCCTTGCCGTCTTCGTCCTGGCGCCGCCGCTGCTTTACGCGCTGCGCTACGTCTCCAAGCGGCTCCGCTCGGCGACCCGCGAGGCGGTGAACCTCAACAGCCACGTGCTTGGCGCCATGCAGGAGACGATCCAGGGCATTGCCATCGTCAAGGCCTTCACGATGGAAGAGCAGCTGGAGAACAAGGTCAACAAGCTGATCCGGGCCGCCGAAAACCGCGCCAACCGCATCGCCCGCCTCTCCGAACGCACCGCGCCGCTGACCGAAAGCTTCGCCGGCTTTGCCGTCGCGAGCGTGCTTGCCTATGCGGCCTACCGCACGATCTACAGCAACATTCCGCCGGGCGCCTTCTTCTCTTTCGTCACCGCGCTGCTGCTCGCCTACGATCCCGCGCGCCGCCTTGCCCGCCTGCAGGTCCAGATGGAGCGCGCGGTCGTCAACGCGCGGATGATCTACGAGCTGCTCGACATGGAGCCGCGCCAGCGCGACCTGCCCGACGCCAAGGACCTCGTGGTCACCGAGGCGCGGATCGAATTCCGCGACGTGTCCTTCGCCTACGCCAACGGCGACGCCGTGCTGGACAAGGTGAGCTTCGTCGCCGAGGGCGGCCAGACGACGGCGCTGGTCGGGCCTTCCGGCGCCGGCAAGTCCACCGTGATCAACCTCATCCCGCGCTTCTACGATCCCGCCGAAGGCGCGATCTTCATCGACGGCCAGGATATCAGCCACATCACCAAGCGGTCGCTGCGCAACCACCTCGCCTATGTGTCGCAGCAGCCCTACCTCTTCGAAGGCACGATCCGCGACAACATCCGCTACGGGCGCCCGGAGGCGACCGATGCGGACGTGGAAGAGGCGGCGAAGCTCGCCCATGCCCATGATTTCATTCTGGCGCAGCCGCAGGGCTACGACACGCCGGTCGGCGAAAACGGCGTGACGCTCTCCGGCGGCCAGCGCCAGCGTCTGTCGATCGCCCGCGCGCTGGTGCGAAACGCCCCCATCCTGCTCCTCGACGAGGCGACCTCGGCGCTCGACACGCAATCGGAAGCCGCCGTGCAGCAAGCGCTCGACGAGGCGATGAGCGGCCGCACCGTCGTCGTCATCGCCCACCGGCTCTCGACCGTCGTGCGCGCGGAAAAGATCGTCGTCATGCAGCAGGGCCGCGTCGTCGAACAGGGCAATCACGAGACGCTTGCGGTCTCCGGCGACGGTCTCTACGCTCGCCTCAACAATCTGCAACGGCCGGCCGCTGTCGGCGGTACGGGCAAGTAACGCCGGGAACGAGGAAAGATGAGCGCTGATGCGATGAAGCTGGTGGTGGTTGGCGCGGCGGGTCGCATGGGCCAGGCGCTGGTCCGCATGATCCACGCCATGGACGGCGTCACGCTTCATGCCGCCGTCGGCCGCGAAGGCTCGCCCTTCATCGGCAAGGACGCGGGCGACATCGCTGGCATCGGACCGATCGGCATTCCCATCACCGCCGATCCGCTCGCCGCTTTCCTGCATGCCGAAGGCGTCATCGACTTCACCACGCCGGCCACCACCGTCGAATTCGCCGGCCTTGCGGCGCAGGCGCGCATCGTACACATCGTCGGCACCACCGGCTGCTCGGCCGAGGACGACGAAAGGATCGCCGCCGCCGCCCGCCATGCCCGCATCGTCAAGTCCGGCAATATGGGCCTCGGCGTCAACCTCCTGAGCGTGCTGGTCGAACAGGCCGCGCGCGCGCTGACCCCGGACGATTGGGACATCGAGGTGCTGGAGATGCACCACAAGCGCAAGGTCGACGCGCCTTCCGGTACCGCCCTCATGCTCGGGGCGGCGGCGGCCAGGGGGCGCGGCATCGATCTTTCCGGCCATTCGGTGCGCGTCCGCGACGGCCATACCGGCCCACGGCCCGGCGGCACGATCGGCTTTGCGACGTTGCGCGGCGGCTCGGTGATCGGCGAGCATTCCGTCATCTTCGCCGGCGAGGGCGAGCAGGTGACGCTGTCGCATTCGGCGGGCGACCGCTCGCTCTTTTCCCGCGGCGCCGTCAAGGCCGCACTCTGGGCGCGCGAGAAGAAGCCCGGCCTTTATTCCATGCTCGACGTGCTCGGGCTTTCCTCACATTAGATCTGATTTGGAGGCATATTTCATGACCGGTACCCTCGTCCTCGTTCGCCACGGCCAGAGCGACTGGAACCTGAAAAACCTGTTTACGGGCTGGAAGGACCCCGAACTGACGCCGCTCGGCATCGAGGAGGCGACGACCGGCGCCAAGGCGCTCGCCGATTACGGCATCACCTTCGACATCGCCTTCACCTCGGCGCTGAAGCGCGCGCAGGACACCTGTAAGATCATCCTCGACGGCCTCGGCCAGCCGACGCTCACGACGATCCGCGACCAGGCGCTCAACGAGCGCGACTACGGCGATCTCGCCGGCCTCAACAAGGATGACGCCCGCGCCAAGTGGGGCGAGGAGCAGGTGCATATCTGGCGCCGCTCCTACGACGTGCAGCCGCCCGGCGGCGAAAGCCTGCGCGACACCGGCGCCCGCGTCTGGCCCTACTACATGACCGAAATCCTGCCGCGCGTGCTCAGGGGCGAAAAGGTGCTGGTCGCCGCCCACGGCAACTCGCTGCGCTCGCTGGTCATGATCCTCGACCGGCTGAGCCGCGAACAGGTCCTCGCCCTCAACCTCGCGACCGGCGTCCCCATGGTCTACAAGCTCAACGCCGACTCGACCGTCGCGTCCAAGGACGTGCTCGGCGACATGTCCGGGGCGCATTGAGCCGTTTTCCATCCGGTGGCGCCGGCAACGGCGCCGCCTATTCCGCGTGAAAGATCGCGGGAAAATCGACGGAAACGTCGAGCGGTTTGAAATGACGGATATTTTCGGTCACGACCGTCAGATCGTGTGCCTGTGCCGTGGCGGCGATGATCACATCGCCAAGGCCGGGGTGACGGCCCTTCTCCTCCGCAGCATCCTCCAACACCCCGGCGATCCGGGCCACGACGGCATCCATGGCAAGGATCCGATCGTCGAACGTGGAGAATATGGTGTCGAGCCAGACGCTCAGGCGCCCGGCCTGCTCGATGCCGCCGCGGCGGTAAAGGCGACGGATGCCCCGTTCGATTTCCGCGATGGACATGGCCGACAGATAGAGCGTGCCCGCCTCGCCCTGTTCTCGAAACCAGGCGCGCACAGCGTGCGTGGGAGGCGTCTTGCCCGGCGCAAATCTCGACAGGATATTGGTATCGAGGAGATACCCCCTCACAGATCGACGTCCCGCATCTTCGTCGTGGAGCGCTCGAACTCGATCCCGCCCGGAAAGCTCAGCAGGAAATCGCCGAAATTGGCGCGCGGTTTATCGAGAGCCTTTTTCGCCGCCTCGGCCGCCTGCACCGATACGAGAACCGCCGCCGGCTTGCCGTGGCGCGTTACCGTCACGAAACCGCCGCCGGCGGCCTCGTCGACCAAAGCCGAAAAACCGGCTTTTGCATCCTTCACACTGACCGTCGACATCGCCACCTCCTAAAATGACTATATATGGTCAAATTTGAAGATGACGCAACCGTCCGGCCGCCGTCAATTCTCCACCGTGAAGCGGACCCGGTCGGCGGCGAAGCGGGTGACGGAGTATTGTACGGGGACGCCGTCGAGGTCGACGTTCAGGGCGCGGGTGACGAGGACGATCGCACCGGGCGTCAGTTCCAGTTCGGCAAGGTCGGCGTTGTCGGCATGTACGGCGGTGATTTCCGTCGTCGCGCGGAGATAGTCCGGCAGGCCGAGTTGCTGGAAGGCCTTGGTGATGGAGCCAGACTGCCGGTAAAGGTCGCCGATGCCGGCGAAGCGGCCGGCGGGAAGCCAGCTCGTGGCGCGCGAGATCGGGCGGCGGTCCGCCTCGCCGCGCGTCTCCAGCCGGATGACGGCACCGGGCTGCGTCAGCTTGAGCCGGGAAGAAACCTCCGCGTCGGCCTCCTCTTCGCGGACATCGAGAAGCACGCCGCGCGTCTCGCGGGCCTGATCGCCGATGCCCTGAGAGAAGCGCGTGCGCTTGGCGATCGGAAAATTCAGCCGCTCCTTGCGCTCGATCAGCGTGCCGCGCCCCTGCACGGCGCGCACGATCCCCTCTTGTCCGAGCGCCGCCAGCGCGCTCCGCACCGTATGCCGGTTGACGCCGAACTGCAGCGCCAGCACCGTCTCCGGCGGCACCATGCCGGTCTCGTCGAAATCGCCGTGGTTGATCGCGGCGCGGATACGGTCGGCGATCTGCCGCCATAAAGCCACGCCCGTCTGCCGTTGCACTTGCCTCTCAGCCGCCATTCATTCCAATCCCGTCATATGCCTGTCACGCATCGTGCTTATGGATAAGCATTATCTTGTATGGTTGTCTATATCAATAGACATTTCGGGGATGACGCGATGAATTCAGCACAAAGGCAGGAAATCGCCGCGCTCGAGCGCCGCGCGCGCAAGCGGACCGCCGATCTTCTGGCTCGGGCGACGCGCGAGGAACTCGAGGCTGCGTGGGCGGCGCTCGACCGGAAGCCGGACGCCCAGCCGGTCCGCGGCCCGGAAACGGGCCTCGTCATGGTGCGCGGCCGGATCGGCGGCGGCGGCTCGCCCTTCAATCTCGGCGAAGTCACCGTCACGCGCGCCACCGTCCGCCTCGCCTCCGGCGCGATCGGCCATGCACACGCGCTCGGCACCGACCGCGACCGCGCCCGGCTGGCCGCGATCTTCGACGCGCTCTCGCAGGACCGCGGAACCAGGGATTTCGTCGAGAACACGTTGCTTGGCCCCATTGCCGGGAAGATCGCCGCCGCCGACCGCAAGAAGGCGGAAGAGACCGCCGCCACGCGCGTCGACTTCTTTACCATGGTTCGCGGAGAAGACTGATGATCCACGCCACCGAAGCCCTGACCGGCGGCTTTGCCGAGCCGGTATTCGAAGCCCAGAGCGTCTTCAAGATGCTGATGGACGCGATGGCGCGTCCGGGCACGCTGAAGACCGTCGACGTGGAGGTCGCCCCGCCCGCGCCGCTCGGCATCGCCCAGGGCGCCGTCGCGCTTACCCTTTGCGACCACGACACCCCTGTTTGGCTGTCGTCGGGCATTGCGGCGTCGGCGACGCCGGCCTGGCTCGGCTTTCACACCGGCGCCCCGCTGATCGCCGACCGTGACGAGGCGCGCTTCGCCTTTCTGGAAGCCGGCATGACGCTCGCCTCGCTCAGCCAGTTCTCCGTCGGAACGCAGGAATATCCGGATCGCTCGACGACGCTGGTGATGGAGATGGAAGCATTGGAAGGCGGCAGGGAACTGGCGCTTTCCGGTCCCGGTATTTCCGGCATCGCCACGATCGCGCCGGTCGGCCTTTCCGACAGTTTCCTGCGGCTCTGGAACGACAATCGCGCCCATTTTCCGCGCGGCGTCGATCTCGTGCTCACCGCCGGCGCCGATTTCCTCTGCCTGCCGCGCACCACCAAGATCATCGCAACGGAGATGTGACGATGTATGTTGCCGTCAAAGGCGGTGAAGCCGCCATTTCCAACGCCCATCGCCTGCTCGCCGACCGCCGCCGCGGCGATCGCTCGCTGCCGGCAATCGGCATCGACCAGATCGTCGCGCAGTTGACGCTCGCCGTCGACCGCGTGATGGCCGAAGCCTCGCTCTACGACCGGGCGCTCGCCGCCCTTGCCGTGCGCCAGTCGCGCGGCGACATGATCGAGGCGATCTTCCTGCTTCGCGCCTATCGCACGACGCTGCCGCGCTTCGGCTATTCCCGGCCGCTCGACACCGCCGCGATGAAGATCGAGCGCCGCGTTTCGGCGACCTACAAGGATCTGCCGGGCGGCCAGCTTCTCGGGCCGACCTTCGACTACACCCACCGCCTGCTCGACCCGTCGCTGCTGACGGACGCGCCGGTGGAGGAAGCCATGCTGCGCCCGGCCGAAGGGGAACGCGTGATGCGCGTCTCGGAAATCCTCGCCGAAGAGGGCCTGATCGAAGGCGACGGCGAGTTGCCGCTCGACCATGAGATCGGCGACCTGACGCGCGAGCCGATGGAATTCCCGATGGCGCGCGATCTTCGCCTGCAGGCGCTGGCGCGCGGCGACGAAGGTTTCCTTCTGGCGCTCGGCTATTCGACGCAGCGCGGCTATGGCCGCTCGCATCCCTTCACCGGTGAAATCCGCATCGGCGAGGTCGAGGTGGAGCTGGACGTGGCGGAACTCGGCTTTGCCGTATCGCTTGGCCCCATCCAGGTGACCGAGTGCCAGATGGTCAACCAGTTCAAGGGGTCGGCCAAGGCGCCGCCGCAGTTCACCCGCGGCTACGGCCTCGTCTTCGGCCAGAGCGAGCGCAAGGCCATGTCCATGTCGCTGGTCGACCGGGCGCTGCGCGCCGGCGAACTCGGCGAGGACATCACCGCGCCGGCGCAGGACGAGGAATTCGTCATCTCCCATTCCGACAGCGTGCAGTCGACCGGCTTCGTCGAACATCTGAAGCTGCCGCACTATGTCGACTTCCAGGCGGAACTCGATCTCGTCCGCCGGATGCGCCGCGACTACGAGGCCGGGCGCGACGCCGGTAACGACGCAATCACGGAGGCCGCCGAATGAGCGAGCTTGCAACCTACAATTTCGCCTATCTGGACGAACAGACCAAGCGGATGATCCGCCGCGCCATCCTGAAGGCGATCGCCATTCCCGGCTATCAGGTGCCGTTCGCCTCGCGCGAAATGCCGATGCCCTACGGCTGGGGAACCGGCGGCGTGCAGATCACCGCGGCGATCATCGGGCCGAAGGACGTGCTGAAGGTCATCGACCAGGGCGCCGACGACACGACCAACGCCGTCTCGATCCGCGCCTTCTTCCAGAAGGTCGCCAACGTCGCCGTCACCACCCACACGGCCGACGCCACCATCATCCAGACGCGCCACCGCATTCCGGAAGCCAAGCTCAAGGAAAACCAGGTGCTCGTCTACCAGGTGCCGATCCCGGAGCCCTTGCGCTTCCTCGAACCGCGCGAGACCGAGACGCGCAAGATGCATGCGCTGGAGGAATACGGCCTCATGCATGTGAAGCTCTACGAGGATATCGCCCGCAACGGCCGTATCGCCACGACCTACGCCTATCCGGTGAAGGTTGCCGGGCGCTACGTCATGGACCCGTCGCCGACGCCGAAGTTCGACAATCCGAAGATGCATCTTTCCGACGCGCTGCAGCTTTTCGGCGCCGGCCGCGAGAAGCGCATCTATGCGGTGCCGCCTTATACGGAAGTGGTCAGCCTCGATTTCGAGGACCATCCCTTCGAAGTGCAGCGCTTCGACAAGCCCTGCGCGCTCTGCGGCGCGGAAGAGGTCTATCTCGACGAAGTCATCCTCGACGACAAGGGCGGGCGCATGTTCGTCTGCTCCGACACCGATCATTGCGAAGACCGCCGCGCCCACGGGCATGTCGGCGCCATGCTGGCCACGGAGGCTGCCGAATGAGCACGACACCGCTCCTCAAGGTGAAGGACATTTCCAAGTTCTACGGCGGCCGCACCGGATGCCGTGACGTTTCCTTCGAGCTTTGGCCGGGCGAAGTCCTTGCCATCGTCGGGGAAAGCGGCTCGGGCAAGACGACGCTGCTCAACTGCATTTCGACGCGCCTTCTACCGACCACCGGCAGCGTCGAATATCACATGCGCGACGGCGTCTACCGCGACCTCTTCCGCATGAACGAGGCCGAGCGCCGCTTCCTGATGCGCACCGACTGGGGCTTCGTGCACCAGAACCCGGCCGACGGCCTGCGCATGACGGTCTCGGCCGGCGCCAATGTCGGCGAGCGGCTGATGGCGGTCGGCAACCGGCATTACGGCAATATCCGCGAGACCGCGATCGACTGGCTGGGCCGGGTCGAAATCGATGCCGACCGCGTCGACGACCAGCCGCGCGCCTTCTCCGGCGGCATGCGCCAGCGCCTGCAGATCGCCCGCAACCTCGTCACCGGCCCGCGCCTCGTCTTCATGGACGAGCCGACCGGCGGCCTCGACGTCTCGGTGCAGGCCCGCCTGCTCGACCTCGTGCGCGGCCTCGTCCACGATCTCGGCCTCTCGGCCATCATCGTCACCCACGATCTCGCCGTCGCCCGCCTGCTGTCGCACCGCATGATGGTGATGAAGGACGGCCAAGTGATCGAACAGGGCCTGACCGACCGCGTCCTCGACGATCCGCGCGAGCCCTACACGCAGCTGCTCGTTTCCTCGATCCTGCAAGTCTGACCCCGGAGTAAACCATGGCAACGCCCCTCGTCGTTTCCGAAGTCTCCAAGAGCTTCACCATGCACCTGCGCGACGGCATCCGCCTGCCGGTGGTCGCCGACGTTTCCTTTTCCGTGGCCAGCGGCGAATGCGTCGTGCTCGGCGGCCCGTCCGGCATCGGCAAAAGCTCGCTGCTCAAGATGATCTACGGCAACTACGCCGTCGACACCGGACAGATCCTCGTCAAGCACGAGGACCGTATCGTCGATCTGGCGTCGGCCGATCCGCGCACGATCCTCGACGTGCGCCGCGCAACGCTCGGCTATGTCAGCCAGTTCCTGCGGACGGTGCCGCGCGTCGCCGCCCTCGACGTCGTCGCCGAGCCGCTGCTTGCCCGCGGCGAGAACGCCGCGTCCGCCCGCAAGCGCGCGGCAGACCTCTTGGCGAAGCTCAACCTGCCGCGGGAACTCTGGCAGCTGCCGCCCGCCACCTTCTCGGGCGGCGAGCAGCAGCGCGTCAACATCGCGCGCGGCTTCATCACCGACCATGCCATCCTGCTTCTCGACGAGCCGACCGCGTCGCTCGACGCCATCAACCGGCGCGTCGTCATCGGCATGATCGAGGAGAAGAAAGAGCGCGGCGTCGCGCTCCTCGGCATCTTCCACGACGAGGAAGTGCGCGACGCGGTCGGCGACCGCATTCTCGACGTCAGCAAGTTCTCGCCGCGAAAGGCCGCCGCATGAGCCGCAAGCTGTCCGAGACGCCCTACGTCGACGAGACGGCGAGCGTCAAAGCCTCGACGCTCGGCCGCTACACGGAAGTCTCCGAGCGCTGCCGCATCGAGGAGGTCGAATTCGGCGACTATTCCTACGTCATGCAGGACGGCGCCATCTGGTGCGCGACGATCGGCAAGTTCGTCAACATCGCGGCTTCCGTGCGCATCAACGCCACCAACCATCCGACATGGCGGGCGACGCTGCACCACTTCACCTATCGCGCCGCCGACTACTGGCCGGATGCCGATATGGAGGCCGATTTCTTCACCTGGCGGCGCGACCACCGCGTGGTCGTCGGCCACGACGTCTGGATCGGCCACGGCGCGACCGTCCTGCCGGGCGTGACGATCGGCAACGGCGCGGTGATCGGCGCCGGCGCCGTCGTCTCCAAGGACGTGGCGCCCTACCAGATCGTCGGCGGCGTGCCGGCGCGGCTGATCCGCGAGCGCTTCACCCGCGCCGTCGGAGAGCGCATGGACAGGCTTTCCTGGTGGGATTGGGATCATGCGCGCCTACGCACGGCGCTCGACGATTTCCGCTCACTATCGGCCGAAGAATTCCTCAGCCGCCATGGCGGCTGAGCCCGTGACGCGGGTCGGAGAATTGTAACAGCGATTACACAATTCTGACATTGGCGCTTCACGAAACACGGCTATGCGTTTTGACGCCCGGCGCGCGTTTTTGAAGCCCTATCCGCGGCCACAGGCCACGCGCCAAACTCATCACAAAGCCGCCCCCTCGCAAGGCCATGGCCCGCGAGGCGGTTTTCGGTGCAACCACGAAAGGGATCGGACCCATGTTCGAACTCAGGAACGTCTCCCGCAAATTCGGAAACAAGCTCGCGGTCGATTCCGTCACGCTGAGCATTCCGCAAGGCCAGATGGTCGGCATCATCGGCCGCTCCGGCGCGGGAAAGTCGACGGTTCTGCGCATGATCAACCGTCTCGCCGATCCGACGTCCGGCTCGATCCATTTCAACGGCGTTGCGGTTTCCACGCTTCGCGGCTCGGCCCGCCGCCACTGGCAGCGCGACTGCGCCATGGTGTTCCAGCAGTTCAACCTCGTGCCGCGCCTCGACGTCCTGACCAACGTCATGCTCGGCCGCCTGAACCACCGCTCCACCATGATGAGCCTGCTCAACATCTTCACCCGCGAGGAGCGCATCGACGCCATCGCCGCCCTTGAGCGCCTCGGCATCGAGCAGACGGCGATGCAGCCGGCCGGCACGCTGTCCGGCGGCCAGCAGCAGCGCGTCGCCATTGCCCGCGCGCTGATGCAGAAGCCGAAGATGATGCTCGCCGACGAGCCGATCGCCTCGCTCGACCCGCTGAACGCCAAGATCGTCATGGACGCGCTGCGCGACATCAACGAGCGCGACGGCATCACCGTGATCACCAACCTGCATACGCTCGATACCGCGCGCAGCTATTGCGAGCGCATCATCGGCATGGCCGGCGGCCGCGTCGTCTTCGACGGACCGCCCTCTGAACTCACCAAGGATGCGGTCAACACGATCTACGGCACCGACAAGGACGGCGCCGGCATCAACGAGGCGATGACCTCGACCAGCATCAACCACGACGATCTACCCGCGCCCGCCGCGGACAATGCATCCGCCGGCCTGCAACCGCTGGCGCTGGGCGGGCTCTGACAAGAGCCGCCGGGATCGAAAGCCCGCGTCAAGGGCACCCTCTCGCAATCGAAGGCAAGCCGGATGATCCGGCCCTATCAGGAGACGTACTCATGTTGAAGAAGACCCTTCTTGCTGCTACGGCGCTTCTGGCGCTGGCCGGCGGCGCCGCAGCGGCAGACCTCAAGGAATTCCGCGTCGGCATCCTCGGCGGCGAAAACGAAACCGACCGCCTGCGCAACTACGCCTGCCTCGCCGACCACCTGAAGGAAACCTTCGGTTTCGAAAAGGTCTCGCTCTTCCCGGCTGCGGACTATGACGGCGTTATCCAGGGTCTCCTCGGCGGCACGCTCGACTTCGCCGAACTCGGCGCCTCCGGCTATGCCGGCACCTACATCAAGGACCCGAACGCCGTAACCCCGATCCTGACCACGCAGCAGACCGACGGCGCCACCGGCTACTACTCGATCGGCCTCGCGCTCAAGTCCTCCGGCATCAAGACCATCATGGACGCCAAGGGCAAGAAGCTCGGCTACGCCGACCCGGACTCCACCTCGGGCTACCTCGTTCCGCTGACGCAGATTCCGAAGACCACCGGCGAACCGAACGACAAGTTCTTCGGCTCGACCCAGTTCAACGGCGGCCACGAGAACAACCTGCTCGCCGCCTATGACGGCAAGGTCGACGTCGCCGTCGACGACTCGTCGGGCATCGGCGACTTCAAGGACGGCTTCACCTCCGGCACCTTCCGCAAGGAAGTCGACAAGGGCGCCGTCGACCCGAACAAGCTGGTCGAAGTCTGGCGCTCGCCGCTGATCCCGAACGGCCCGCTCGTCGTGCGCACCGCGCTCGGCCAGGAATGGGCGACCAAGCTCGCCGACTTCTTCACCAAGCTGCCGGAAACCGACCAGAAGTGCTTCAACGCCATCGAAGGCGGCGACTTCAAGGGCTACGTGCCGGTCACGAAGGACTTCTACAACGCCGTCATCGACGTGCGTAAGAGCGCCATCGGCGGCTGATGCCATCCGGAAAGGCGGCCGGCCCGCGCCGGCCGCCTTTTCCTGTTTCCCGCGTTTTTCGTCCCATCCATCCGAGCGACCGCCATGAGCTATGCCGACACCCCGATGCACCAAAGCGCCCATGACATAGGCGAGGCCTGGGCGAAGCTGGTGGCCCGCCGCAGGCTCTATACCGGTCTCGGCCTGCTCATCCTTCTCGTCGCCTTCGTCACTTCGGTTCAGTTCGCCAACGAAAGCAATGCCGGGCACTTCTTCGAGCGCCTGCCGCATCTCTTCGACTTCCTGAGCTGGCTGATCCCGAAGGACTGGAACGACGTCTGGCGGGCGCTGCTCGACCTGCCGAGCCCGAACGGCCAGGGCATCGGCGGCGAGGAATATAATTTCCCGAACGGCCGCGACTACATCTGGGGCGACTTCTACATCCCCGAATATATCGAGTTGATGATCATCACCTTCAACGTGGCGCTGGTCTCGACGATCGTCGGCTTCATCTTCGCCGTTCCGATCTCCTTCCTTGCCGCGCGCAACATGACGCCGGCCCATCCCGTGCGCATCATCACCAAGCGGCTCGCCGAAATCCTGCGCGCCTTCCCGGAAATCGTCATCGCCGGCCTGTTCGCCGCCATCGTTTCGATCGGCCCGGTCTCGGCGATCATCGCCGTCGGGCTGCACTCGATCGGCGCGCTCGGCAAGCTGTTCTACGAAGTGGTCGAAAACATCGACATGCGCCCCGACGAGGGCATCCGCTCGGTCGGCGCGAGCTGGGCGGAGCGCGTGCGCTTCGCGGCGCTACCGCAGGTGCTGCCGAACTTCATCTCCTACGGCCTGCTGCGGCTGGAAATCAACGTCCGCGCCTCGACCATCATCGGCGCGGTCGGCGGCGGCGGCATCGGCGAGGAGCTGAAGCTTTCCATCTCGCGCGGCTTCGGCGCCAAGACGCTGGCGCTGGTCTTCCTGCTTTTCATCACCATCCTTGCCGTCGACCAGTTCTCCGCCTGGCTGAGACGCCGGCTCGTCGGCGAGCACGCCTTCCTCCTGCAGCATTGAGGCCGCCATGACCGTTACCGACGCCAATCACGCGGCATCCATCGAAGAGCGCTTCCCGGAGGTGTTCCACCCGCCGTTCCTCAAGCGCTTCGGCGCGCTGTTCGCCGTGCTCGCGCTCGTGCTCTACGCCTTCTACGTTTCCTGGTTCTTCAGCCTGCCGACGGTCATCCGCGAGGCGCACTGGGAGCGTTTCGGCCTCTATCTCAGCCAGTGGATCAGCTACGACGTGCAGCCGGAGTTCCGTCTCGACGGCGACAAGATCAACGTGCGCTATCCGCGCTACTCGCCGCTCGGCGACAATCCCGATCCCGAATGGGTCCGCCACAACGACGACGGCAGCCTTGCCGTATCGGTCGCGGGCGCCCGCAAGGTCGTGACCATCACGCCGGCGCGGATCACCATTCTCAACCGCGGCGAAAGCGCCGTCGTCTCGCTCGCCGACGGCCAGCCGAAAGTAGTCGGCCCGGTTCCGGCCTGGATGACGGTCTATGACGACAACGTGCTGGCCGACCTCGGCTTTGCCGGCGATGTCAGCGTCGCCGCCGACCGCGTCAAGATCCGCAAGCGCTTCCTCGGCTGGCCGAACTTCATCTTCGATACCCAGTCGAAATTCTTCGGAAAATCGGCGGGCGACGTGGCCGGCCTGATCTTCGGCGGCGCGGAACTCAAGAAGGGCACGCCGAACTGGCAGCTCGCCTTCGAGGACTTCTGGAACAACAACACCTGGCAGCACGGCGACGTGCTGACGAAGCTCCTGCAGACGATCGTCATGGCCTTCCTCGGCACGCTGCTCGGCGCGCTCTTCGGCTTCCCGCTCGCCTTCCTCGCCGCCCGCAACATCACGCCGAACCGGCTCGCCAACCATCTGTTCAAGCGCTTCTTCGACTTCCTGCGCTCGATGGACATGTTGATCTGGGCGCTGTTCTTCACCCGCGCCTTCGGACCGGGGCCGCTCGCCGGCAGTGCGGCGATCTTCTTCACGGAGACCGGAACGCTCGGCAAAGTCTATTCCGAGGCGCTCGACAACATCGACGACAAGCCGCGCGAAGGCATCCAGTCGACGGGTGCTTCCAATACGCTGGTGCAGCGTTTCGGCGTGATGCCGCAGATCGTGCCGGTGATCGTCAGCCAGACGCTCTACCAGTGGGAATCGAACGTGCGCGGCGCGACCATCATCGGCGCCGTCGGCGCGGGCGGCATCGGCCTGAAGCTGTGGGAAGCGATGCGCACCAACAAGAACTGGGAAAACGTCGCCTATATGGTGCTCTTGACCCTGATCGTCGTCTTCCTGTTCGATATGCTTTCGAACGCGCTGCGCACCCGGCTGATCGGTGAGCGCACGCACTGAGACATCATTAAGAGGAGGGAGCATGATGACGATTGGCATAAAAATCGTCATGCTCCCGTCCTCGATCCCAAGGATATCGCCTTGCGCTACGCCCTCTATTTCACGCCGCCGCAGCACGACCCGCTGACCGATCTCGCCGCGCGCTGGCTCGGCCGGGACGCCTTCACCGGCGAAGCCTTGCCCACGCCCGACGCCGGGCCGTTCGACGCCGAGGACCACGCCCGCCTCACGGCCGATCCGCGCCGCTACGGCTTTCACGCGACGCTGAAGGCGCCCTTCGCGCTTGCCGCCTCGGTGACCGAGACCGACCTTCTGGAAACCGTTACGGATTTCGCAAGCCGGACACCGGCCTTCGACATTCCCGAACTCGTGCTCGGGCAGCTCGGCCATTTCTTCGCGCTGGTGCCGGGATCGGTGCATCAGCCCCTCCAGAATTTCGCCGCAAACGTGGTCAAATCCTTCGAGCCGTTCCGTGCCGCGCTCTCGGAAGCCGACATCGCACGGCGCAAGCCGGAGAGCCTGGGCGAGGCGGAGCGCGCCAACCTCATGCGCTGGGGCTACCCCTACGTCATGGACGAATTCCGGTTCCACATGACGCTGACCGGCCCCGTCGGCCGCGAACATCAGCCCGTCGTGGGCAACCTGCTACGCGACCGCTTCGCCGCGCATATCGGCCGGCCGCTTGCTGTCGCCGGCATCGCCGTTTTCGTCGAGCGCGAGCGCGGCGGCCCGTTTACCGTTCACACCTTGCTGCCGCTTGCCGGCGCCCCATGCTGAAAGACAATGCCATGACCAAGGAAACCGTTCTTTCGAACGCCCGCATCGTCCTCGAGGACGATATCCTCTCCGGCTCGGTTCTGATCCGCGACGGCCGGATCGCCGACATCTCAGAAGGCCGCTCCGGCCTCGGCGAGGATTTCGAGGGCGACTACCTGATCCCCGGCCTGGTCGAGCTGCACACCGATCACCTCGAATCCCACTATTCGCCGCGCCCCGGCGTGCGCTGGCACAAGACCGCGGCGATCCAGGCGCATGACGCGCAGGTCGTCACCTCCGGCATCACCACCGTCTTCGACTGCCTGCGCATGGGCTCGGACGAGGACGGCGGTTTCGAGCATGGCGAGATGCGCGACATGGCGGACGCCATCCAGGCGGCGCAGCGCGAGGACCGGCTGCGCGCCGACCACCTGATCCACCTGCGCTGCGAGGTCGCTTCCGACAACGTGCTGCAGCACTTCGAGGATTTCCGCGACGACCCGCATGTGCGGCTCGTCTCGCTGATGGACCATGCGCCCGGCCAGCGCCAGTTCCAGACGATGGAACAGTACACGCTCTACTACCAGAAGAAGCGCGGCCTGAGCGACGAGGCCTTCGCCCGCTTCGTCGCCGCGCGCAAGGACCTGTCGGCGCGCTATGCCAAGCCGCACCGCGACGCGATCTCGAAGGTCTGCGCCGAGCGCGGCATCACCATCGCGAGCCACGACGACGCCACCCTCGACCACGTCGACGAGGCGGTCGCCTACGGCGTGCGCCTTGCGGAATTCCCGACCAGCTTCGAAGCCGCCAAGGCCTCGCACGGCGCCGGCATGAGCGTGCTGATGGGGGCACCGAACGTCGTGCGCGGCAAGTCGCATTCCGGCAACATCGCCGCGCGCGACCTGGCCGAGGCCGGCGTACTCGACGTGCTTTCTTCGGACTACGTGCCGCTCAGCCTGCTCTACGCGCCCTTCCTGCTGGCCGACGAGATGGACGGCATTTCGCTGCCGAAGGCGATCGCCATGGTAACGGCGACGCCGGCGCGCACCGTCAGCCTCGACGACCGCGGCCGCATCGCGGTGGACTTGCGCGCCGACCTCGTCCGCGTCCGCCGCGACGAAGGCGTGCCGGTGACCCGCTCCGTCTGGCGCGAAGGCCGCCGCGTCGCATGAGCGCGCCGCACGCATCGCCGCTTATCGCCGATGCCGGAGCGCCTGGCGCCGGCGGCACGATGGTCGCGGTCGTAGGGCCGAGCGGTGCCGGCAAGGACACGCTGATGGCGCTGGCCGCCAGCCGCTTCGCCGGCCGCGCCGACGTGCATTTCGTCCGCCGCATCATCACGCGCGCGCCGGACGCCGGCAGCGAGGACCATGACAGCGTTTCCGAAGCGGATTTCGATGCGATGGAGAAGGCCGGCGCCTTCGCCGTCTGGTGGAACGCCCATGGCCTCCGCTACGGTCTCCCCGCCGACGTTTTCGAGCGGCTCACCGAAGGCCATCTCGTCATCGCCAACGGCTCCCGCTCCGCGCTATCCCGCTTCCGCGAGGCCTTCCCGCGCCTGAAGGTGGTCAATATCACCGCCCGCGCCGACGTTCTGGCGGCCCGGCTGGAAGCGCGCGGCCGCGAGACGCGCGAGGACATATTGCAGCGCCTCGCCCGCGGCTCGCTGACGGTGGACGGCGAATTCGACGTGGCCGAAATCGACAATAGCGGCACGGTCGAGGAGGCAGGCTCCAAGGTCATCGCGCTGCTGGAATCGCTGCTTAAGACGCCCTCCCCTTGAGGGGAGGAACGCGGCGCATTTAGATGGGCGCTTCTCCGCTGGAAAGCAGTTCCTTCCGCTTCCCGGCATGGTCGCGCGCACGGCGCGAGAGCCACGCGCGCAACGGAATGTCATAGAAACGCGAGGCCAACAGAGCCGTTGCGATCGCCGAAATCGCGGCGGCGGCCGTTATCACCGGTATCGGCAGATGGATCAGGATGGACTGCCGTAGTCCCGAGAAAAACAGCAGTACCGGGAAGTGAAGCGCATAAATGGGATACGACAACTCGCCAAGGAAATTGCCGAGGCGGCTTCCGTCCCCCTGCACCGAGCCAAAGGCCACCAGCAGCGGCAACAGCACCAGAATGGAAGCGATGTCCCATGCCGTGAAGAACAATGGCGATGCGCTATCGGGCATCGCGAAAATGGCGAGCAGCAGGATACCGGGGATTGCCCCTCCGCCCCGGTTGAACCACGATGGGCTTCTCCCTTCGACCAGGGCCATAGACCGAAAAAGGACGACTCCAAGCGGGAAGCCGAAGCTCACCCGCGCCGCGCCCGCGAACGCCGTCGCCGTGTCGAAGCCGAGGTTTGCTGTTCCGGCCTGCCAGGAAAGGCCGGCAACCCCTACGCCCGCAGCGATGACGATCACGAGGAGCGCACCTGTCCTTAAACGCACTCCACATGCGCCCCATGCAAGGTTGACGACAAGCTCGAAAAAGAGGCTCCAGAGGGGGCCGTTCCCCGGAAACAAGACATGATGCGACACCTCCCCGCCGAAGGGCATCGGCAACAGCAGGCTGTTCACCGCACTGGACAGCAAGATCACCGGCAGAGCGTCTACCTTGCCGGGATACAGGCACCATTTAAGCAGCAACAACGCGGTCCCGAACACCACGCCCAGGACTGCCAGCGGGTATAGGCGGATCGCCCGACGCAGGGCGAAGGACCAGAAGGTCAATGGGCCACGCAGCGCCTTTTCGTAGGCATGAGCCACGATGAATCCACTCAGCACGAAGAAGAAGTCGACAGCAAGGTAGCCATGCGGAAGAACTTCCGGAGCAAGCTCCATCTGACCCAGGTGGAACACCACCACTCCAAGAGCCGCGATGCCGCGCAAGGCGTCAAGGGTTCCATAGCGGCTCTGCACTGGCATAAACAAATCTCCCTTTCGTTATAAATTTTCGCAATGCATACAACCATCGATACCATGGCATGGAAATGTGGGGCAGAAGGAAATGTAACTCTCACGCATCACGCGATGTGAGATAGCGTCGACCACAGGGCAGGTTTTCGGACATTGTCGATGCACCGGGAGCGAAAAAGGCCAAGCCGATGATATTGAGGTTTCGGTCTGAGCATTTTCTCATTGTATAATATTTTATTTAATTCTTAAATTGAAATTTCCACTATAAACCGTAAATGACGTTGACTCCGAAAATGCGAAACGCTCTACTTTTGGTAGGAGTTCCGCGACTAGATCGTGGCTCCACCGATCGTATTGATTGATATGGATCAATGCAACACCACTCACGGAAATGTCAAATTCAAGCGATGCATTCTACGAACATTTTCACCGAGGAAACCATGGCGATTTTTCAGAAATCATTGGATAATTTGATAGTCATCACGCAGGCGGCCTCATCTCCGGGTACCGGGTGGTCTGCGGTTGCCGATTTGCAATCGGCCATCAACAATGCCCGAAGCAGCGCAAAGCCGCTTCAACTTCTCGCCGGCATTTACACCACTTCACAAATTTCGGTCGATACCGCCAGTGGTAGTGGAAACCCGCTCGAATTATTCGCTGAACAAGGAACCGCGACCGTTCGGCTGACCGGCGCTGCCGCATACCTGCTGAATGTCAACAACGTTCACGATGTCGTCATTCGCGACATCAATTTCGATGGAAATAACCAGATCATCAATGGCTCCGGCGTTGCTGGGCTTATACGCTTCGACGGACCAAACGCCACCGATTTCGTGATCTCAGGCTGCAATGTTTCAAATTCCACCAAAGCGGGCATCGTTGCAGTAAGCCAAGCACGCGGTCGGATCACTGACAATCGTATCGGCAACTGCTTGAACGGAATTTACACCGTCGATTGTCAGGTTCTCATAAAAGACAACAGTCTGAGCACGATGAACGACAACGGGATACTTGTCTGGAACAGTTCTCTTGGTGGCAACGGCTCCTTGGTTGCCAACAACACAATCAACTGGGTCGGTAACACTTCAGGCGGCACAGGCCAGTACGGGAACGGCATTCTCGTTTACCGCGCCGGAAATGTTAAAATTAGTGAGAACACGATCTTTAACACAAAATATTCGGCTATCCGCTTAAACGCGGCTTCGAACTGTCATGTCGTCAACAATTACTGTTGGAATTTGAGAGAAGCAGCAATTTTCATCGAGGCTCCAGGTGCCGGTGAGAATCTTGGCGGCGGCATTATCTCCGGAAATAACATCCATACGGCTGGCCTCGGTATCGCGGTGGCCAATTCCGGCCTCTATGGAGATGGGATAACGGATCGCTGCGTCGTTTCGAACAATAATCTCTACAATATGATTGATAACATCATAGACGACCCTGGCATTCCCGCGTCGCACACCACGGGCCGTGGAATTACCGTCGAAAACAACTCGATCGTGACAAACAACGTCATTGAGAACACAGCCGGCGCGGCCATTGGTCTTGGCGTCAACGATGCCGCAAAAAGCATAATGGCGACCGGGAACCTGATCAACGATTGTCCGATGGGCATTGGTTATTCAGCGAACGGCTCGTCGTCGTCCATTCTTGTCAGCTCGAATATTATTCGAGGATATCGTAATATTACCAACGTGTCGGACCCCAATTACGGAATCTCGGGTGCGATCGTCTCGTACAGCTTCGACGGCACATATTTCAAGCGAGACAAGAGTGGGAGTTCGCCCAACATCGACTACGGCAACGCGATGCAGACGAGTTCAGGCTCGCTGACAGTCGGCATGAATAGGGCCAACCCCTAGCATTGGTATCTTTGGGGGGGCCGTGTTGATACCGGTTCGGCTTCCCCGCTTTCACGCAATGTTGGTGATATATTTCGGGTCGAGCGCGCCGCTGAGCAGGTGCCGGACGGCCAGCAGGTTTCCCTGCAGGCGGCCGCGCCGGTCGATATAGGGCGGCGGCTTGACGGAGCCGAGGATGTTCGAGGCGATGTTGCCGCCGATCAGCTTGAGCGCCCATTTCAGCGAGACCGACCGCTTCCGGACCAGATAGAGCGGATTGGCGACCTGCGAATAGCCGAGCCGCACGCCCGAGGTGCGGCCCATCTTGACGCCGAGATGAACGCCGCGCAGGCGGTTGTACTTGACGATCCTGCCATAGGGACGCAGCCGCCGGCAGAGGTCCACATCCTCCTGCCAGGCGTAGAGCGGCAGGTCCTCATCGAAATAGATGCCGTTTGCCAGGATCGGCTGCAAGCGGAAGATCATGTTGCAGCCATAGGCGTTATGCGCGGCCTCGATCGCCGGATCGGGAAAGGGGGCGGCATCCTGCTTGAGCGCCTTGTCCGCGTGGTCCGCCGTCAGGCCCGGCCCCGCAATGCCGTCGAGAATGACCTCGCCGGTGGCGACGACGATCGTCCGATCGGCTTCGAACAACGCTTCCGTCTCCGCGAGATAGTTCGCGGCCGGAAAGAAATCGTCATCGAAGAAGACGAGCGCATCCATGCCGGCCGCGGCGCGGATGATGGCATTGCGTTGCGGGCAGCTTCCTTGCGGGGAGGACACGATCGTCACCGGGAACGGCGCGGAGCGCAGGTGTTCCAGATCGATGTCGTCTCCCGTGGCCGGACATAGAAAAAGATGATCCGGCCGGCGCATCTGCGCGGCGAGCCTGTCGATCATGGCCGCCAGGATGGCCTTGCGGCCGCATGTCGCCACGCCGACGGCAATCTTCATGATGTGCATCCCCTGATCCGTTACCCGAGGATGCACAAAATCATCAAACCGTGAATCTTCGGTTGTACGAAACCGTCAAATGCCGGCGTTCCGCCCCTTCAAGGGACGGAAAAGGCACATCAATGTGCCTCGTCCCAGTTGGTCGCGGCGCGCGCGTCGACCTTCAGCGGCACCTTCATCGAGACCGCAGGCATCGCCGCATTCTCCATCACCGAGACGATGATGGGGATCGCGCTCTCGACGTCGGCGTCCTCCACCTCGAAGATCAGTTCGTCGTGCACCTGCAGCAGCATGCGCACGCGCTCGCCGAGGCCGGCCTTGGCAAGCGCCGGCTCCATCTTCACCATGGCGCGGCGGATGACGTCGGCGGCGGACCCTTGAATCGGCGCATTGATCGCGGCGCGCTCGTTGAAGGCGCGCACCGACGGGTTGGAGGAGCG
>Ga0153956_1000844_pt1 | contig 31229 bp, 32 predicted proteins | sample TSFL040MetaG_FD_104704 | JGI IMG/M metagenome (GOLD analysis project Ga0153956, IMG submission 104704) | Attine ant fungus gardens microbial communities from Florida, USA - TSFL040 MetaG | ecosystem: Host-associated > Fungi > Mycelium > Unclassified | place: USA: Florida, Wekiwa Springs... | reverse complement strand
TTCGGGATAGGCCGTGCCCATCTCCGCCACCAGCGCCGGAACGAGGCGGTGCATCAGCGGATCTTTCGCGCCGATGAGATGGGCGTGGCGCATCGCGCGGCGCATGATCCGGCGCAGCACGTAACCGCGGCCTTCATTCGAAGGCAGCACGCCATCGGCGATGAGGAACGATGTCGAGCGCAAATGGTCGGCGATCACGCGATGGCTGGCCGCATGCCCACCCGTCGCCGACGACCCGCTGGCTTCGGCAGATGCCGCGATCAGATGGCGGAACAGATCGATGTCGTAATTGTCGTGCACGCCCTGCATGACGGCCGTGATGCGCTCCAACCCCATGCCGGTGTCGATCGACGGCTTGGGCAATTTCTCACGCGTGCCGTTCGCATGCTGCTCGAACTGCATGAAAACGAGATTCCATATCTCGACGAAACGATCGCCATCTTCGTTCGGTGAACCCGGCGGGCCGCCTTCGATATGCGAGCCATGATCGTAAAAGATTTCCGAGCACGGACCGCACGGGCCGGTATCGCCCATCGACCAGAAATTGGCGGAGGTGCCGATGCGGATGATCTTCTCGTCCGCGAAACCCGTAACCTTCTTCCAGATGCCGAAGGCTTCGTCGTCGTCCGCGTAGACGGTGACGCAGAGACGGTCCTTGGCGATCCCGTAATCGCGCGTGATCAGATTCCAGGCGAACGCGATGGCGTCGTCCTTGAAATAGTCGCCGAACGAGAAGTTCCCCAGCATCTCGAAGAACGTATGGTGCCGCGCGGTATAGCCGACATTGTCGAGATCGTTGTGCTTGCCGCCGGCGCGCACGCATTTCTGCGCCGAGGTCGCGCGCGGGTTGGCGCGCTTTTCCTGGCCGGTGAAGTTGTTTTTGAACTGCACCATGCCCGCATTGGTGAAGAGCAAAGAGGGATCGTTGCGCGGGACAAGCGGGCTCGACGGCACGACCTCATGGCCCTGCGCACGGAAGAATTCGAGGAAACTCGAACGAATATCGGAAAGACTGGTCATGGCCCTGTTTTAGAGCCTGATCTCTCGCTTTTGAAGCGCCATATTGCGGTGCAGAAACGGGTCAGGGGGCCGGCGCGGGTGGCGACGGCTCCGTGAATCCGGCAGGTGGCTTTTGCGGTTCCGGTGCGGCGGCGGGCGGCGACACGGCCACGGCTTCCAGAAGCTTCCTGGTATGTGGGTCTTGCGGGGCGCGCAGAAGCGTTGCAATCGAGCCGCGCTCGACCACCCGCCCCTCGTTGAAGACAAAACCATCCTCGCAGAAGGCACGCGCCAATCCGAAATCGGATGTGACGACCAGAAGCGCCGGCCCTTCGTTGGAGCGGAAATTGCGCAGCAGGTCGCGCACGACCGACTGGGCGAACGCATCCAGTCCGCGCAACGGTTCGTCGACCACGGCCAGCAGAGGCTGGCTGACGATGGCGCGCGCGATCTGCAGGCGGCGGCGGTCGAAAGGCGAAAGCGAAGCAACGGTCCGACCGCCGGGAAGCGCCGCCAATCCCACGCGCTTCAGCGCCGCGTCACGATTGTGCGCGATGAGGTCGCGCGGCATGTCCAAATGGGCGCGCAAAGGCTCGGATACCGTGTCGAAAATCGTCATGCGCGGATCGAGTGCGTCGTCATCGCCGGTGATGAACGCAACGCGGCGGCGAAGGCGCGCCATCATCGCGGTGTTGAGGACACCGATATCGACCTGGTCGAAGACGATGCGGCCACCGGCGACACGATCAAGACCGAGCAGCGCGCGGGCAAGAGCGCGCCGGCCAGAACCGATTTCGCCGATCAGCGCCAGCGAAGCACCCCGCCGCAGCTCAAAATTCAGCTTGTCGCGCGCGCTCAGTTTGCCGCGGGTAACGAGTTGAACGCCTTGCACACGCAACAAAGGCTCACCACGTGCCGCACTACGGTCCGGACTTTGCCGTTCTCCGGCAGACACACTGCGAAACAAAGTCTGGGTATAGGCATGAGATTGCGCCGTCGCCAACCGCGCAATGGGCCCTTCTTCCACGATGGACCCCGAACGCAACACGATAAGATTTCCGCCCAGCAGGTTGGCCGCTTCCGCACGCGCGGCCGAATAAAGAAGTGCAAAGCCCAATCGCTTCTGTTCGGCCTTGAGCGCCGAAACAAGAGAGCGTGCGTGCGCAGGCGACAGTTCTCCCAGCGGATCGTCTGCCAGAAGCAAATCTGGCGTTTGCGCAACGGCCGCCGCGAGAAGCCCTGTGGCCAGCACTTCGGGCGCAATCAACGGGGGCGGATGGTCGAACGCTTCCAGCGTGGGGGCCCCGGGAAATCGTTCGAGCGCGACCATAAGTTCCGCGCGCGCACTCGTTTTCGGCTGACGCAGTTTACGCGCGACGATCAACGTCAGTTGCGACAGCACGCTGGCATCCGGATTGAGAACATTCGCATGCGGCCCCGGCAGATAAGCCGTTCGCAAATCCAGTGCCATGCTGCGGCCGATCGGCTGCTCGGCGCCGTCACGCACCTGAATCGCCCCCCTCACCTGTAGGCCGCGTCTGATCGGCTGCGCCAGCATGCGCAGCACGACACCCTTGCCAGAGCCTGTCTCGCCCAAAAGGGTAAGCGTGCCGCCCGGCTCCAGCGTCAGCGAAAAGCCCGCAATAGCGGGCTTTACCGCGCCAGCCTGTGCAAGAGTGAAATCGCGGATGCGAAGCAACGTTTCGCTCATGGCGGCTCGCCCTCATCCAGCGCCGCCGCCAGCCTTGCAAAAAGGATCAACAGAATAAGCGCCAGCGCCGGAAACAACGCGGGCCACCAAAGATCGAGATAGCTTGCGCGTGCGCCTGCGATCATCAGACCCAGATCGACATGCGGCGGCGCGGCGCCGAAGCCCAGAAAGCTCAGCGTGGCAAGGGCAATCGTCGTGGATGCCAGAGCGCGGCCGGCGACGTTGAGAAAGTTTCCGCGCACCTCGTAAGCAAGATCGCGGCGCAGCAATGTCAACGCCGGAATGCCGGTGGCGCGCGCATATTCGGCATGCCGCGAACGTGCCAGCCGCAACGCGCGATCGAAACTGCGATTGAAAATAGTCGGCGATGCCGCGAAGCCCGCCGCGATCGGCGCGATCTCATGTCCTGCGATGCTCACGGCGACGACCGCCAGCAGCAACACCGGCAGAGAGCCAAGAACGCCCACGATCCCTCGCAACGCCACGCCCAACTTTAAGGGAGCACGAACGGCCGCAAAGCCCGCGACTGCCCCCAGAACCACAGCGATGCCGGTCGCCAATAGAGCGCCGGAGAAAGTTACCGCGAGCGCATGCACCGTTTCGCTCATCACGTCGCGACCCAATCCGTCCGTACCGAAAGCATAAGCAATGTCAGGTGGCAATGAGGGCGGCCCGGCTCGCAGGGTGCCTGCCGGCGCACGCGCGATGACATCGCTGAGCGCCACGATCACCGCGATAAGTCCGAGGCCTGCCAAGCCGATGGCGCTGATTACCGCACGCAAGCGGGAGCCGCGAATTTCCGTTTCGACAAGAGCTTCGCTGCTCATGGCGCGCCATCTTCGCGCGCGACAAACCATGACGCGGCGAGTCCAAGAAATTCCGCAACAAGTTTGATGACCGCGAGCAGGAAGAGGACCGCCGCGACGACGTTCCAATCGCCCAGAGCGGCAGACTTCAGGAACAGCACCACCGCGCCATCGCGATGGAAAACCCATTCGGCCACAGCGGTTGCCGAAATGAGCGCCAGTGCGATCTCCCCGACGTCGCGGAGCAATGCAGCCAGAACTTCCGGGGCGGCATAGCGCAAATCGATGTCGAGTGTGCCCAACCCCATCATGCGCAAGCCGTTTCTGTATGGCGCAGACCATGCGCGCACGGCAGCGCGGCGCAATGAGAGTTGCACGCTCGCCGCACCCGCCACGCCGACGGTGAGCGCGGATAAAGCAAAGGCGTGCAACGCCGCGCTCCAGTCACCGGGCTTGACGAACGCTGTCCATGACAACGCACTTGCCTGCGACGCCTCGCTCCAATGCAGCACGCGAACCGCGATCCAGATCAAAGCCAGCGCCGCGACGAAAACCGGCGTTGCCGCGATGATCTGCATAAGCGGCGCCGCGGCACGCAAAGTCCGGCTGGCACTCAGGAACGCGCCGAGCGGGATACCAATCAGAAGCGCGATGAGTGCACCCCCGCTCAAAAGCTGGAGGGTTGCGGGAAATGCGGCGAGCGCGTTGGTAATGGCGGGCGCATCCGTCACAGCGCTTCGCCCGAAATCGCCGCCAAAAACGACCGGAAGCTTTGCGCAAAAAGCGGAGAGAAATGGCCAAAAGCCATGCGGATGTTGCGAGAGCGTGGCCAGCAAGGATGCCAGCACCAACGCCCCCAGAAGGCTCCCCAATGCTTGGGCCGCACGCAGCAGCCGATCGCGCCACATGCTCCCCTCGGCGGCGTTCGCGGTGCCGTTATAGCAGGCTGGGGATGCGGGACCGCAAGATTACAGTAGGCCCAGAGATTTGAAGCTCAAGGCACCGCCGCGCGCCACGACAATATGGTCATGGACCGCGATGTGGAGCGCACGGGCCGCGTTAGCGATCTCCCGCGTCATTTCGATATCGGCTTTGGACGGCGTTGGATCGCCGCTGGGGTGATTATGAACCAGGATGATAGCCGCAGCGGAGAGCTCCAGGGCACGCTTCACAATCTCGCGCGGATAAACCGGCGTGTGATCAATCGTACCCTGACCCTGCACCTCATCCGCAATAAGAGCATTCTTGCGGTCGAGGAACAGGATGCGGAATTCCTCCTGCGCGTTGCGCGCCATCGCGGCAGTGACATAGTCGAGCAACGCCGCCCAAGATGACAGTGCGGGCTTGCCGAGCAGCTTGGTTTTGGAAAGACGTAAGGCCGCCGCTTCGATCACCTTTAACTGCGCGACAACCGCGTCACCCACGCCTTTAACCTCAAGCAGCCGATTGCGCGGCGCGCAGACGACTTCGTCAAAGGAGCCGAAGCGCGCGAGCAGCGATTTGGCGAGCGGCTTGAGATCACCGCGCGGGATAGCGGCGAACAATACCAACTCCAGCATTTCATAGTCGGGAAGCGCGTCGGCGCCGCCATTCAAAAACCGGTCGCGCAGCCGCGCGCGATGGCCGGTATGATGCGGCGTTGGTTCTTTCAGCGCAATTTCAGTGGCGACAAAAGCTTGCGAGACGTCAGAGATATGGCGGTCTGTCGAGGCCTTTTGGCGACTTGGTGAAGATTTCGACGCCATCCTCGGTAACCCCCACCGAATGTTCGAACTGCGCGGAAAGCGAACGATCGCGCGTCACGGCCGTCCATCCGTCGTTGAGAATCTTTACGCCATAACCGCCGACATTGATCATCGGCTCGATCGTGAAGAACATTCCCGGCTTCAAGGCGATGCCGTAACCGGGCCTTCCATAGTGAACGATATTGGGCAGAGAGTGGAAAACCCTTCCAAGTCCATGTCCACAGAAATCGCGAACGACGGAGCAGCGTTCCTCGCCTTCCGCATAGCTCTGGATCGCATGACCGATATCGCCGGTGGTTGCGCCGGGCTTCACCACGGCGATACCGCGCATCATCGATTCATAGGTGATATCCACCAGCCGCTTGGCCTTTAGCTTCACGTCGCCGACCAGATACATGCGCGAGGTGTCGCCATGCCAGCCGCCATCCACGATCACCGTGACGTCGATATTGATGATGTCGCCGTCGCGCAGCGGCTTGTCGTTCGGAATGCCATGGCAAACCACATGGTTGATGGAGGTACAGAGCGTATGGCGATAGCCGCGATAACCCAGACAGGCCGGCACCGCGCCCTGGCTGATCACATAGTCATAAGCGATTTTGTCGAGATGGGCGGTCGTGACGCCGGGCTTCACTTCCGGGACCATGAGATCCAGCACTTCGGCGGCAATGCGTCCCGCTTTGCGCATGCCTTCGAAGGCCTCGGGGCCATGCAAGGTGACACCAACGCCCGCGCGGCGCGCGAGTTCGAAAACTTCCTGATCGGGCATCTCTGACATATGGGCTCTACTTGGTCATTTTGGAGGGCCGCTTGCGGCCGGCCCTCCCGCTTACTAGCGTTCGGAACTCAAGGATTTCTTACACCCGCGGAGCCAGACGCGCCAGAAGGCCGGATTTTCCGGGAACTCATGCAGGAAAACGGCACGATCACCGCAGCCATTCTCGTCATCGGCGACGAGATTCTTTCGGGCCGCACGCAGGACACCAACACCAACTACATTGCCCGCTTTCTGGGAGCGATGGGCATAGACCTGCGCGAATGCCGCGTCGTTCCAGATGTGGAAGACGAGATCGTGGCGGCGTTGAACGCGCTACGGGCCCGCTACACCTACATTTTCACCACTGGCGGCATCGGACCGACGCATGACGACATCACCGCGGACGCCGTCGCCAAAGCGTTCGGCGTCGGCATCGACCATCATCCTGAAGCGATGGCGCTGATGGCCGCGCGCTACAAAAACCCTGAAGATTTCAACGAAATGCGCAAACGCATGGCGCGCATTCCCGACACCGCGACCCTCATCAAAAATAGCGTCTCCACAGCACCGGGATTTCAGATCGGGAATGTCTTCGTCATGGCAGGTGTGCCGATGGTGATGAAAGCTATGCTGGAAGAGCTTTCATCGCGGCTGAAACGCGGTGCAGTCGTGCACGCCGCCACCATCGAGGCGCATCTGCCAGAAGGCCAGATCGCGGCAGCGCTCGCGAAAATCCAGTCCGGTCATAAAACCGTGTCGGTCGGAAGCTATCCCTTCTATCGGGAGGGCGGCCCGGGAACCCAACTGGTGGTCCGGGGCCGGGACACGGCGGAGGTCGCTGCGGCCGCCGGCGAGATCGAGGCCGCCGTGCGTTCCGAAGGCGTCGAACCTCTCAGGATTTAGGCGGTTCATCACGTTTCGCCTAAGACTCTGAGGAACCTGCAAAAAAGGGATGACAGCCCCGCTTGCAGCATATACCTTCCGCGAAGTTAGGGGCTTTCGGCCTGGGAACCGGAAGCTTTGGCCTGGGGGGCGCCGCACACCGAGACGGGACAGCAAGGCTGAGTTCGCTCCGCCTAGAACCTGAAGGACCGCTTTAGACGGTCCATCTGAGGAGCAGTTAAGCGCATGAGTATCGGACGGATTATCGGAGCAGTCGCAGGCGGCGTTCTTTTTGCCGTGGCAGGCGTGGCGGTTGCTGCGAATTTCACATCAAGCCATCAAACGGATTTCTATGCTTCGGGCACTCATCAGTTTTATGTCTGGTGCGCCGGATCGCATGACTATATGGCCACCGCGAACGGCTCGAACGCCGAAGACGCGCAGATGAAGCTCTACGATACGGCAAAGGCCAAGGGCAAAAGCAATTGCTGGCCTGTGTGGCAAGGCCGCGTGCCGACATAATCACTTGACGTCGTGAAGTCTGAACGGCGGTCTGCGGGCCGCCGTTTTTGTTTTACAGATGGTCATTCCTGGCTTCGGCGTTCAGCGCAGCAAGACCGGCCGCATCGTTCTTCAATGCCTTACGTCCATTCGCCAGCGCATCGAGCGCCTTGTCCTTCTCGCCAAGCACGGAATAAGCGCGCACCAGACGCTGCCATCCGGGCGCATCATTCGGCTGGGATTTCAGGCGCGCGGCCAATCCTTCGACCATTGCATGAATATCCGGCGCACCACCGCCTTGTGCGCGGATCATCGCGAGGCGGTTCACCAACAGATCGTGCAATGGATTGTTGGGCTGCACATCCGGCAGCAGGCTGCTCCACAACGCAGAGGCGCGCGCATTGTCACCGCGCTGTGCCGCGACCTGCCCCAGATAAAACCGTGCCGCGCGATCGCGCGGATTGGACTTCAAAACATCGGTGAATGCCGCTTCCGCTTCCGGCCCCACGGCGCCGTTCGACGCCAGCGTCAGCGCCTCGGCATAAGCGGAAAGAAGATCGGTGCGCTGAGCGGGCGGTGTGACTGCCAATCCACGCTTGAAGGCCGCAGCAGCATCGGAGGGATCGTTGAGGGTAAGATATCCCCGGCCCAGCAGAGTCCATCCGCGTGCGTCATTCGGTGTCTGCAACACGCGCCGGGCAAGAACCGAGACGAGACCGCGAATATCCTCGCTGGATGGTCCCGTCAGCGAGCGGAGCGCCAAAGCCGGGGAACCCAGCAACACGTAAGACCCCAGACTCAGTCCCAGAACGAGCGCGGCCAAGGCGCCTATCAGCAATAGACGCCCACGCCCGGATGGCGCGCGCAGCAGAGGCCACACTGCGAAGCCAACCGCCGCCAGCGCCAGAAAAATGAAAATGGAAAAAAGCAGGATCGTCATGTGAAGCAGGCACTAGCACGCACGCGGCGACAATGCGACGTTACCGCGACAGCTATTGTTTTGGGGCTTTCATGATCCCGTTTTGTGGAAATCCGCTGAACCGCGCCAGCGAGAAGCGTACCGATGCCGAATGGGTTGCGGCAAAAATGCGCGATCCGACTTCTTACATTCTGCCCATGTGGAAGCTTCAGCCCTTCCTGATCGGACAGGAGAAAGGCCCGCTCGAGGCCGGCTTCTTGAACCCCGGCTTGTGCGAAAGCCTCGCCGCCGCCGGAGCGCCGTGGGTCCTATTGGGACTGGAGGGAGAGCGGGCTTTGTTCGCGCTCGACATTTCAGCCGCGCGCGATCCCGCCAGCGAAGGGCCGCTCGCCGGACTCGGAGTTTTCCGCGACCTGCGCGCTACGGCAATGACTGCGGGATTGCCCGACAAGGACATCGCGATTCTGGGCCAAGCCAAGGCCATGATCGACTGGCATGAACGTCATGGCTTCTGCGCCCGCTGCGGACATCCCACCACGATCGCCGATGCGGGCTACAAGCGCGCCTGCCCCAACTGCAAGGCCGAGCATTTTCCGCGCACCGATCCGGTCGTCATCATGCTCGCAACACATGGCGATTCCTGCCTCGTCGGACGCGGCAAACAATTTCCGCCGGGTTTCTTTTCGGCGCTCGCCGGCTTTGTCGAACCGGGAGAGACAATCGAAGAAGCTGTCGCAAGAGAGATTCACGAGGAGGCCGGTGTCCGGGTGAAGAACGTCACCTATTTCACTACGCAGCCCTGGCCGTTTCCCTCTTCGCTGATGATCGGCTGCTACGCGGAAGCGGAAGGCCGTGACATCACCATCGATCCCAACGAGATCGCCGAAGCGTTCTGGCTCGACAAGGATCGCGCGCGCAAACTGCTTGCCGGCGATGCCACGGAGAGCATTCGCATGCCGCCACCGGTCGCGATCGCGCACCACCTGATCCGCCATTGGGCCGAACAGTGATGATCATACGAGGCCACGCGTGAGTGAAGACGGTAGGCTGATTTTTCACCAGCGCCGATCGCGGCTGCGACCGCCATTGCGTCCCAATGACAGCATCGTCGCCGCTTATCGCGGCGCGATCGCGGGACATGGCAGCCACGCCCTGATGCTTGGCATAACGCCGGAACTCACCGATATCGCTTTGCAAACCACCGCGGTGGATATCAGTCCCGGCGCTGTCGCCCATGCGTGGCCGGGTGATACTCCCGCACGACGAGTGGTGCAGGGCGATTGGCTCGACATGCCGTTGCAGCGACGCGAATTCACCGCCGTGATCGGCGACGGAAGCCTGTCCTGGATCTCATTTGCGCAGTATCCACGATTGTTCGAGCATCTGGGCAGACTGCTGCTCCCTGGCGCACGACTCGCGATACGGCTTTATGAAACGCCCGAGCCCGGCGAAACGATCGCGCAAGTTCGCGAAGCCGCGATGAACGGAAAGATCGTGGGGTTCCACGCTTTCAAATGGCGGCTCGCCATGGCGATTGCTTCCGAAACAGGAAACACGACGTTGCCGGTGAAACGAATACACGAGGCCTTCGGGCGGCAGTTCGCGCAGCGTGCGGCACTGAGTACTGCTGCGGGTTGGACCATCGATGAAATTGCAGAGATCGATGCCTATTCCGGGCAGGACCTCGTCTACTATTTCCCGACACGCCGTGAATTGCTGGCTCATCTGCCATCCGATTTCACTGATCCGCGCTTCATTGCCTCCGGCGACTACGAATTGGCGGAGCGATGTCCGATTCTCGTCGCGGACTTCCGTCCGTGACGACGCAACCGCAATTGCTTGCCCGGGCACTGCAAATGCTCGAGGCAACGCAGTGGCAAAGCCGCGCAGAGATTGAAGCCCTCCAATATCGAAAACTCGCCGTTCTGGCACGGCATTGTGAAACCCACTCCGCTCAATTCCGTGCGCGGCTTGGGGCTGCCGGACTGACGGCGGAAGATCTCGCCTCGCCGGACAAGTTTGCCAAATTGCCGCTCCTGTCCCGGCGTGAACTCCAACGCGCGGAAGGCTTGTTCTGCCAAGCCGTTCCGACTGCGCACCTGCCGACATACGAGACGCGCACATCGGGTTCGACCGGCGAGCCGGTGCTGGTACGCAGGACCGCATACAGCCAGCTCGATTGGCTATCGACGACGATGCGCGAGCATCTTTGGCATGACCGCGATTTCCTGGCGCCGTTTTGTGCGATCCGCGCCAATATCTCCAAGCTCACCCGATTAGAGAACTGGGGCGCACCAGCGGCACTTTTGCGCAAAACGGGTCCCGCACTTGGAATACCCATCACCACCGATATCGCAACGCAGACAGCGCTGATCTGCGAATTCAAGCCGCAGACATTATTGATCTATCCCAGCAACCTGGCCGCGCTGGCGCAGCACTGCACGGCACATGACATCGCCATCCCAAGCCTCAAAAAGATCATCACCATCGGTGAAACCTCCTCCCCCGATATCCGAACGCGGGCCGAGATAACCTTCAGCGTCGATGTCTCGGATATGTATTCCTCTCAAGAAGCCGGAAACATCGCGCTGCAGTGCGGACAGTCCGAGCTTTATCATGTGATGGCGGAGAACCTGATCTTCGAGATCCTCGATGAACAAGGCGTTGCCGTCGGCGAAGGAAAGACCGGACGCGTCGTCCTCACCGATCTCAACAACTTCGCGACTCCTCTCATCCGCTACGATATTGGCGATTACGCGGAAGCCGGGCCAGCCTGCTCCTGCGGACGCGGATTGCCGACCTTGAAACGGATCCTCGGACGTGAGCGCAACCTCATCCGTATGCCGGATGGGTCGCGGCACTGGCCGCTGGTGGGATTTCACAAATTCCGGGAGATCGCACCGATCCTGCAATACCAGATGATCCAGCAGGATCGCGAACGCATCGAACTGCGCATCGTGGCGGAACGCCCCTTGACGATCGAAGAGCAAAGCAAGCTTGTGGCCCATGTTCAGACGTCGCTTGGCCATCCGTTCGCGCTGACGATCTCCTGTTTCGACGGACGAATTCCCGCGGCGGCAAACGGGAAATTCGAGGAATTTGTCAGTCACGTTCGTTGAGCAGCGCACGCCGCGTCATTTTGGGACAAAGCTGCTTAACGGTTCTTCAGGATGACGGCCTTAGCCTTCCTCCCATGTTTGCCGAACAACTCATGCGCTCTGGCCATCCGGACGGACCGAAGGAATCTTCGGTCTATATCGTCCCGCCACATGAACTCGACAGCGAGCCGGTCTCATTTGCCGTTCGCCATTGGTATGCGTTGCGTGGTCCCCGTCGTTATCCGACGCGCGATGAAATCCTCCCGCGCGATATCGCGGGTGTGCTGCGCCATATCGTTCTCATTCGTGTGCTGGATGCGGGCGCCGATTTCGAATACAGGATTGTCGGCGATGCGCATGTGCAGGCGCACGAGACAAATTTCGTAGGCATGCGCCTCAAGGAAATTGAGAACACGCATCCCGGCTTCGACCCCAATACCCGCGCCACTTATGAGTTTGTGCGCTTCACCGGCGAACCACTTGCCGTGCGCGGCTGGGTTGGGCGCGACGTACCGGAATCGAAATTCTGCTATTACGAAACCATCTTCCTGCCGCTGGGGGCGGAGGACGGTGTGGATCATCTGCTCGTCGTGACATCCTATGTGCCGCGTGCCGGCGCCGCGAATCTTCCACGCAAGAAGGCGTAGAACGACAGAACTAGGACGGCAGCGGCAGCGAAACTTGCGCGAAAACATAACGCCAACCCATCGGCGTGCGTCTGTAGATATCGCTAAACCAGACTGTGCGATCGAATTTTTCGCCCGTCTTCGGCACACCCTTTATCCGCAATTTGGCTGTGACCACCGCGGTGTCGTTGCTCAGAACGCGAACTTGCTGGGTACCGGCTTCCTCGTCTTGGATTTCGTAGACGACGTTTTGGGCTCGGGCGCCATCGAGGATTTCCGCGCGCGTCACGACTCCACCATTGCCGCGGACAAGCGTCATCTCTTCGTGAAGGATGGCGGCCATCGTGTTAACGTCGTTGACCTTCACGGCCGCCTGATAGCGTGTATCCAGATCGGCGACGATCTTTTTGATATTCTCGGTCACAGCATGCCCCCGGTTTAACCGGCAACACGCTTAGCCAAGTCAGCGGCACCAGATAAGGGCGCAAAGATTCGTACGGCAGAAACGGCAGCTCTGCTCACCAAACCGTGTTCAAGGCAGATCCTTGCGATAGGCATGCGCAGGATAGACGCCCAGGATCGAAAGCTTGCTGGTGAAGAAACGCAATTCCTCCAGCGCCAGACGCACCAGACGGTCATCGGGATGGCCCTCAATGTCGGCGTAGAATTGTGTCGCGTTGAATGAACCGCCGAGCTGATAGCTTTCCAGCTTGGTCATATTCACGCCATTGGTCGCAAAGCCGCCCATCGCCTTGTAGAGCGCCGCAGGAACGTTCTTCACACGAAAGACAAAGCTTGTGACGACCGGCGTTCCATCGTGCGGCGCATCATCCGGCTCACGCGCCATGATGATGAAGCGCGTGGTGTTGTGCTTCTCATCCTCGACATCGGCCTTCAGGACATCGAGTCCATAAAGCTCGCCAGCCAGCGACGAAGCGACCGCGGCCGCACTCGGATCCTTCAACTCGGCGATATGGCGGGCGGAGCCGGCAGTGTCGTGCCATTCCTGCGCACGCAGCTTCATCTCCTTGATGATCTTGCGGCACTGGCTCAGCGCTGGCGCCTGGCTGAACACCGTTTTGATGTCCGCGAGCGCGGCACCTTTTACGCCCAGCAACTGCAGATGAATGCGCAGGAAATGCTCGCCAACGATGTAAAGGCCGGCTTCCGGCAGCAGATGGTGGATATCGGCGATGCGGCCATGCAGCGCATTTTCGATGGGAATGATCGCCAGATCGGTTTCGCCTGAGCGTACGGCTTCGACTGCGTCTTCAAAGGACGGCTTTGGAATAGCCGCGGCATGCGGAATCGCTTCGCGCGCGGCTTGATTGCCGAAAGCGCCAGGCTCGCCCTGGAATGCGACTTTCTTTGCTCGGGATATCAGAGACGTCGTCATGGCCTGCTCAGTTTTTTGAAGCGGCGATGACTGCGCGCGCCTTTTCGAGATCGGCTGGAGTATCGACGCTGAGCGGAACACTGTCCACGCGCGCGACCGCAATGCTCATATTCGCTTCCAGGGCGCGCAGTTGCTCCAGCTTCTCGCGCATCTCCAGCGCCGACGGCGGCAATTTCACAAATCTCGACAGTGCATCACGCTGAAACGCGTAGATGCCGATGTGATGGTAAAGCGGACCATCGTTTGCCGGCGCGCGCGCGCGGGTGAAGTACAGCGCACGGCCCCGATCGCCCGTCACATCCCATGTCACCACCGGTTTCACGACGGAAGGATTGTCATAATCGGCGGGATCGTCGATTTCGGCTGCGAGGGTTGCGATGTCCGCACCCGTAGGCGCCAGAACCTCGGCGACGGCGCGAATATATGCCGGATTCAGCGCGGGCAGATCACCCTGCAAATTCACCACGACATCGTGCTTGCGATCCGGATCGAACGCTTCGACAGATTGAAACACCCGGTCCGAACCCGACGGCAGGTTGGGATCGGTCATCACCGCAGTGCCGCCTGCTTTCTCGATAGCATCGGCGATCTCGCGCTCGGCCGCGGCCACGATGACCGGACCCAACTTTGCCGCCATGGCCTGCTTCCAGACGCGCACGATCATCGGTTGGCCCGCGATATCGGCCAATGGTTTGCCGGGCAGTCTTGTGGATGCCATCCGGGCGGGAATCACGATCATCGGATTCATCGGGCTTTTCCTTATTCTCCCGGTACTTATGCGACGTTCCGCCGCAATGACGCACCCCATCGCCCAAGTCAAATTCGCCAGCATTCTTGGGGGTGTATCGCCGCGGGCTCCCGCTCGTGGGTGCCCTCGCTTTCCCAAGAGTTTAAAGCGGCGAAAGCTGTAGCCAGAGCGGAGCGTGACCTTATGGATTCTTGGGAGTGGAACAAGATCGCCGGTGCGGTTCTCGGAACACTGATCTTTGTGATGGTGATCCGTATCGCCAGCGAATCTCTCTTCGAGGTCGAGCCGCCGGCGAAGCCCGGTTATGTGGTCGAAGGGGTTGTTGAAGATACAGCCTCCGCTTCCGCCGCGCCGGCTGAGGAAGCCATGCCTGATTGGGGCACCGTGCTCGCCAGCGCCGATATCGCGAAGGGCCACGACATCTCGCACAAATGCGAGCAGTGCCACGATCTGTCCAAGGGTGGCCCGAACAAGATCGGTCCGAACTTGTGGGGCGTCGTTGCCGCGCCGCGTGGCGAAGGCCGCAATGGTTTTGACTTCTCTTCCGCGATGAAAGCGAAGGGCGGCACGTGGACTTATGACGAACTGTTCAAATTCCTGAAGTCGCCGCAGGGTTACATCCAGGGCACGAAGATGAGCTTCGCAGGCCTGCGCAGCGCTTCGGACCGCATCAACCTGATCGCCTATCTGCGCACGGACGCGGATTCGCCGGCACCGATCCCGCCGCCCAATCCTAAGGCGGCTGCGCCTGCTCCGTCTCAAGGTGGCGCACCGGCCGCGCCAGGCGGTCCGGCAGCGACGCCGCCTGCCGGTTCTTCGACAACGCCTGCGAAAGCAGCGCCGGCTGCCACGCCGCAGGGCGGACCGCCGAAGAAGTCCTAACGCCGACTTGAACGAACAAACGAAAGCAGCGAGCGTGCGGTCATGACCGCACGCTCAACGCTCCTTCTCGCCGTTCCCGTGAACTGGGCCGGCTTGTGGACTGCCCCGCTCGCCGAGATGGCGCCCGATCTCAATGTCGTCGTGGAGGGCCGCGACAAATACGATCCGAAAACTATCGACTATGCGCTGGGATTTAGGCCCGAGCCGGGACTGTTGGGATCGTTGCCCAATCTGAAGGTTGTATTTTCCCTCGGCGCCGGCGTCGACGGCTTCCTGATCGATCCGAATTATCCCAAGCAGATTCCGCTGGTGCGCTTCGTCGATCATCAGTTATCGCGGGAGATGGCCCAGTATTGCGTGATGCATGCGCTGATCCATCACCGTCAGCAACGCATGTTCGACCTCTTCCAAAAAGAGAAGAAATGGCGCCAGAGCGTACCGCCGCGCGGCACGGAAGATACCCGCATCGGCATTCTCGGCATCGGCGAAATCGGAACCATGGTCGCCGAACGTCTGCGCGATCACGATTTCAAAATGGCGGGCTGGAGCCGCACGCGCAAACAAATCAATGGTGTCGAAAGTTTCGCGGGTCACGAAGAGTTGCCGAAGTTTCTCGGCCAAAGCGATATCCTGATCTGCCTGCTGCCGTTGACGGCGGATACACGCCACATCCTCAACACGAAAACTTTTTCTCAGCTTCCCAAAGACGCCTTCGTCATCAACGTGGCGCGCGGCGGGCATCTAAAGGAAGACGATCTGATCGCCGCCATCGATAGCGGTCATCTTTCCGGCGCGACACTGGACGTGTTTGAAACCGAGCCGCTGCTGGAATCATCGCCCTTGTGGGGCCATCCCAAGATCACAGTGACGCCGCATGTCGCCGCCATCTCCGATCCGCGCGTCATGGCCAAAAGCGCTGTTGACGGCATAGCACAGCACAAGGCGGGCAAGCCGCTTGAGAATATGGTCGATTTCGCGCGCGGCTATTAGCGCTTCGCCGGATAGCGCGATGCGATCAGGGCATAGAGCGCACGCGCTGTGTTCGCTTCCGCGCCGGCCCTGCGCCCGGGCTTCGGCCGATCCACCCAGGCGGGGATGTCCAGATGCATCCAGCTCCTGGCATTCGTCACAAAGCGGTTGAGAAACAGCGCCGCAGTGATGGCGCCGGCGAAACCATAGCTTGGTGAATTGTTGATATCGGCTATCGGACTGTTGACGCTGGATTCATAGCCACGCCACAGGGGCAAGCGCCACACGAAATCCTGCACATCGTTGGCGTGATGCATCAGGTCTTTCGATAGCTCTTCATCGTCGGTGAAGTAAGGCGGAAGTTCGAAGCCTGTCGCGGCCCGCGCCGCGCCGGTGAGCGTGGCGATATCGATCAGCAACTCTGGATGCTCCGCATCCGCCTCGGCCAAGGCATCGGCGAGGACGAGGCGGCCTTCCGCATCCGTGTTGCCGATTTCGACGGTCAGCCCCTTGCGGCTCGGGAGCACATCGCCGGGACGATAGGCATTTCCCGAAACCGAATTCTCCACCGCCGGGATGAGAACACGCAGACGCAAATTCAGCTTCGCGCCCATGATCATATGCGCCAGCGCCAAAACCGTGGCCGAGCCGCCCATATCCTTCTTCATCATCAGCATGCCGGACGATGACTTGATGTCGAGGCCACCGGTGTCGAAAACCACACCTTTGCCGACCAATGTGACTTTCGGCACATTCGCTTTTCCCCATGTCAAGTCGATCAAACGAGGCGCGCGCGCCGATGCACGGCCAACCGCGTGAATGAGCGGGAAATTCTTTTTTAGAAGATCGTTGCCGACAACGAATGAAATCTTCGCGCCATGCCTCTTCGCAAGATCGCGCGCCGCCGCTGCGAGCTCGTCCGGCCCCATATCATTGGACGGCGTGTTAATGAGATCGCGCGCGAGGAAGATGCCCTCCGCAATGCGTGAAGCTTCCTCACTATCCACGTTCTTGGGCAGAAGGAGCTTGGCCTCGCGTTTGCCGCTCTTGCGATAACGGCCGAACACGTAGGTACCAAGGATCCATGCCAGAGTGCCATTCGCGCCACCATAACCATCGGCGACGTCTGCGAATGTATAGGTGCCTGGTGGAAGCTGTTCCGAAAATTGCGCCAAGGCGTATTTGTCGATTCCCTTGCCCAGGCCCAACACCGCGCCCGCAAGCCCCTTCGCGCCGGGAATAAGAACAAGCTCGCCATCCTTGGCGGAGAAATTCGCGGCTTTCAGCCAGTCCTGCTCCCGCTTGGGCCGAGAACACATCCAGCGCTTGAGGTCGACCGCCTTCACCGCATGCAGTGGTACAGGGCTCTTTGCGTTTTTTACAATGTTCGGATGCATGACGGGCCTTTGACGGTGACGGCGGCGTGACTTTAGAAAGCTGCATCAGGCATCGCAATGGAGAGATCATGTCCGCGCAGTACACGCTTGTCGTTGGAACGAAGGACTGGTCGAGCTGGAGTCTGCGCCCTTATCTCGCGCTGCGCGCGATCGGCGTGCCGTTCGAAGAAGTCGTCATACAACTCCGTCATACCGACAGCCCTTCCACCAAAGAGCTGATCCGGAAACATTCTCCGGCGGGCCGCGTCCCGGTGCTGAAGATCGCAGAGAACGGTGGGGCAACGGCGGTTTGGGATAGCCTCGCCATCTGCGAGACACTGGCCGAGCGCCATCCCCAAGCGCATCTATGGCCGGCCGATGCCGCCACGCGCGCCATCGCGCGCTCCTATGCCGCGGAAATGCATTCCGGTTTCCCCGACCTGCGCGACCAGCTTCCCATGGATTTTGCACGCCAGCTTCCCACACCGTCCTTGCGTGAAGCCACAAAGGAACAAATCCAGCGGGTTCTCTCGTCCTGGGAAGAAGCACTCGCGCAACAGCACGCGAAAGGCGGATTTCTCTTCGGTGAATTTTCCGTCGCCGATTGCATGTATGGGCCCGTTGCTTCGCGCTTTACGACTTACAATATCGAGATGCCGGATGCATCGCGCCGTTACGTCGAGCGCATGATGGCGCTGCCTGCCATGAAAGACTGGGGCGCGGCTTCGAAAGCGGAAATCGATTCCGGCAAGGCCTGACCGCTAAGCGCGTTATCGCTTTTTGGCATCGCCGTAGAATTTCTCGGCGCCGGCATGCAACGGCGCCGACAAATTCTGTGTGGCGCGCGACAGCGAGATCGCGCGCGTGGCCGGCGGGCCCTGAACAAGCAAATTGCGGTTCGACGAACTGAACAGCGCGCGCGTGATGGCGAAGACGGTGTCTTTCGGTTCGCGATCGCTCACGATCCATAAGGCTTGAACGGCAACGGTCGCCACGGCCGGAAGACGGCCATATGTGCCTGAAGAGATCGCGTCCTTGTAAAGCCCGTGGCTATGCGCGAGCAGCCTGTCACGCCCTTTGCCATCCAGCGGAAGAAGCGTGGCCTGACCGGATTCGATCAGCCCTTCGACCAGAGGGACCGGCGCACCACCGACGAAAAAGAATGCGTCAAGCGCTCCAGCCTGCAGCTTTTGCGCCGCCATATCCGGAGAATCGTTGCTTGTTTTCGCGCGCAACCGATAGGCGGCAAGCACGGCGCGGGCCGTCACCGCAGTGCCCGAATTGAGCGCACCCAGCGAAACACGCTTGCCGCGCAATTTCGAAAGGCTTGCAATATGCGACCGGGTAGAGACGACGAGATGAATCTGCTCGGGAAATAGCGCCGCGATTATGCGGATATGCGATTGCGGCTTCTTGAATGCGCCTTTGCCGGCAACCGCTTGTGCGACCACGTCGGACTGCGCGAGCGCGGAATCGACCCTGCCGCTCTCCACCGCCAGGACATTCGCATATGCGCCCGCACTGGTTTGCGCGGAAGCAATCAACCCCTCCGGTCCGCACGCTACGCTTCGCGCACAGCGGTCCATGCCGGGCGGGTGACTGATGAGGCCAGCGATCGTTTCGCCGACAGGGAAATAGGTGCCACTGCTGGGACCGGTCGCGATCGAGAAGGCGATGCGCTGCGCATAGCCGTTAACAGTTCCGAAACCAATAAGGCTTGCGAACGCTATCGCGGCGACGATCGCCGCACCCAACATGCTCGAAACTGTAACCCGACGCGCCATGCCTCAATATAGGACGCAACTATTGCGACATTATTTGGACGGCGTGCTTCCTAACAACATGCTTAAGCCTTTGTTGAGAGGTATCCGAGCATCCTGAAGAGCAGATATTTCGGGCCTAAGGGAACGAAAATGAACCGCCTTCTTGCTTGCACCTCCGTCCTCGCGCTTTGCGCGGCGTTTGTCCATTCCGCCGAAGCTGGCGACGCCAAACCCGTCACCCCTGGGGTGACTTCAATGCCCGAAACGCTTAACGGCGAGATTCAGCGCGCGAAAGATCTGCGTGAAAAAGGTCAATTCGCCGAAGCATCCAAAGCTTTGCGCCAGCTCATGATGGTGGCAGGCACCGATCCGCGCGTGGCAAGCGAATATGGCAAGGTGCTGACCCAGCAAGGCTACGCGAAGGATGCCGTTGGTATCCTGACGAAAGCGGTGCAGTTGAACGGCACTGATTGGACGCTCTATTCGGCGCTGGGCGTCGCATATGATCAACTTGACGATCACGCAAACGCACGCAAGGCCTATGACCATGCCCTCGCAATGAAGCCGGGCGAGCCTTCGGTCGTGAACAACTACGCCGTCTCGCGCATGCTGACAGGCGATTATGCCGGCGCCGTGCAAATGCTTTCCCAGTTGCATTCAAAAGACGCCAAGGTCCTGGCGAACCTTTCCAAGGCGGAAGAGTTGAACGCCGCGCAGACTTCAAAGGCTCTTGCGGTGCAGGCGCCGACTCACGCGCCGGCTTCAACGGTGGTCGCAGCAAGCGCCAAAGCCGATCCCAGCGTCGTCATGCAGAAAGTGCCGAACGATCCGCATGCGGGCCCAATCCACCCCGCGAATGGCGCGCCGCGCACGTTAGAGCATCCGGCCAAACCCGTTCTCGCCGCCGCTGCCTCCAAGCTGGACGTCGATCCCAAAGGCATCGTCATGCAGAAGGTGCCATCTGATCCGAAAGCTGGCCCGGTAAAGATCGCTGTGCAAAAGCCTTCGAAATCCGCGCATACCGTAGAAGTGGCCAAGACCACGAAGACAGAGGCCAAAGCGCCTCCGCCGCCTTCCCTGCGCACCGCGTCAGACTAAAACAGCAAACAATATCTGGATTGGCGCGCGCCAAGCTGCGTGCGGCAAGAAGAACGCGCCCGCCAATCAGTGGTGGAAGGTGCTCATCACCTTCATGATCGCCGGCCCAAGGATCACGACGAAGAGACAGGGCAGGAAAAACAGGATCATCGGAACGGTGAGCTTGGCGGGCAACGCCGCGGCCTTCCGCTCGGCTTCCTGCATGCGCATTTCGCGATTTTCAGCCGCCGTCACGCGCAGTGCCTGCCCCAATGGCGTTCCGTATTTCTCTGCCTGATTAAGCGCGGCGGCGACGGCTTTCACGCCATTGTGGCCACAACGCTTTGCGAGATTTTCAAAGGCCTGGCGGCGTTCCGGCAAATAAGAGAGTTCGGCAGTCGTCAGCCCCAGTTCTTCGGCAAGTTCGACAGACGTCTGGCCGATTTCCGATGCCACCCGGGTGAAGGCGGCTTCGATCGACATGCCGGATTCAACGCAGATCAGCAGCAGGTCGAGCGCGTCGGGGAAAGCCCGCATGATCGATTGCTGACGTTTCTGGATCTGATTGGAGACAAAGGCATCCGGCAAATAATAACCCAGCAGTGCCGCGCCCAGCGCCATGCATAGCTTCATCAACGTCGTGTAGTGGAAATGCGTGACCACGAAGAGATAAAACAGCACGACGCAGAAAACGATGAACGGCATGACGAGCCGGAAGAACAGAAACGTCACCATCGGCGCCTGACCGCGATAGCCGGCCATCGTCAGCTTCTCGCGCGTATCGGGCGATTCCATGATGTTTGACAGTTTAAGCCGATCCACGGTCTGCTTCATGAAGCTGACCGGTTCGGAGCGCAATGAGCGTTTGTTCAACGCCGCGTGATGGCGAGCACGCAACTCTTCGCGCCGCTCAGACACCGCCTTCATCCGGTTTCCAAGGATGTTGCGTTCCAGGAGAGGCAATCCGAACGTAACGATCGTGGCGAACGCCAACACGCCGGTGATGACGGTCACCAGAAAGTTTTTCTCGAAGAAGATATTGAGGAAGCCAATGTCCAGGCCGCTCATATGCTCGCCTCAGTGCTTGAAACTGATCATCTTTTTCATGACGAAGATTCCGACGCTCATCCAGACCACGCAGCCGGCGAGCATGATGTTGCCCATTCGCTCGGTGAACAGAAGGGAGATATATTGCGGCGACGTCATATAGACGAGACCCATCACCACGGGCGGCAAGGAGCCAATGATCATCGCGGAAGCCTTGGCTTCCGATGACATCGCGCGGATTTTGCCCTGAAGGCGTTTGCGATCGCGAAGAACGAAGGCAAGATTCGACAAAGCCTCCGAAAGATTGCCGCCCGACTTCTGCTGGATGGTCATGACGATGCCGAAGAAGCTCACTTCCGCGGTCGGCATGTTGTCGAACATCTTCTTGAGCCCTTGATCCAGCGTGACGCCGACCTTGAGACCTTCATTGAGCTTGTTGAATTCGCTTCCGACAGGATCGGGAATTTCGCGCGCGACGATCTTAAGCGCCTCGTTTGTCGGAAGACCTGATTTCACACTGCGCACAATGACGTCGATGGCGTTTGCGAATTCAGACGTAAACGCCTTTTCCCGGCGGCCTTTGAGGAAGCTCAAAATCCAGCGTGGCAGGCCCAAGCCGACCGGCAACGCGACCAAGGCCGTGGCAAAGAGCGATTGCCGCGTGAATACGCAAACACCAATCGCAACAAGCGCCGCTGTCGCCGACAGCATCCAGTAGGACCGCGGCTCGATGGTCAGGCCGGCCCATTCCAGGCGACGGCGTAGTGTGACGCGCTTCTTCTGTTCGACCTGTTGTTTCTCGAGATCCTTTAGCAACGCGGAGACGTTTTTACGGCGTTGCGTGTTGTCTTGGGAATTGCGCCCGCCTGAAACCACCGCGGGAGCACCGGACACAGAAGCCAGACGCTTCTTGGAAGCACCGGGGTTTCCGGCAAGCGCCAGCCCCGCAGCACCCAAAGCCAGAACCGTAAACATCACCACGAGCATGAGGATCATCAGACGATCCTCACTGCTGCAGCGCGTCTAGCGCTTCTGCGAGCTCGCGATCGAGATTGTAGTAGCGCGCGCGCTCCCAGAAGGACGGGCGCACGATACCGGTTCCGATATGCTTACCCTTGATGCGGCCTGTCTCGTCTTCGCCTTCGATCTCATAGGTCATGAGATCCTGCGTGATCACAACGTCGCCTTCCGTACCCACCACCTCGGTGACCTTGGTGATGCGGCGCGATCCGTCACGAATACGCTCAGCCTGTATGATCACATCGATGGACGCCACGACCATCTCGCGAATGGTCTTGGTGGGCAGCGCGAAGCCGCCCATGGTGATCATCGATTCCAGACGCGACATGGCTTCGCGCGGACTGTTGGCATGCAGCGTGCCCATCGAGCCGTCATGGCCGGTGTTCATGGCCTGCAGCAGATCGAACGCCTCGGGTCCGCGCACTTCGCCCACGATGATGCGTTCGGGACGCATACGCAGACAGTTGCGCACGAGATCGCGCATCGTTATCTGGCCCTGGCCCTCCAGGTTCGGCGGACGGGTTTCCAGACGCACCACGTGCGGCTGCTGAAGCTGAAGTTCCGCGGCGTCTTCGCAGGTGATGATGCGTTCATCGACGTCGATATAAGCCGTCATACAGTTGAGCAGTGTCGTCTTGCCCGAGCCGGTACCGCCGGAGATCAGCACGTTACAACGCGAACGGCCGATGACACCCAGCACGCGGGCGCCGGCGGGTGAGATCGAGCCGAAGCGCGTCAGATCTTCCAGAGTGAGCTTGTCTCGGCGAAACTTACGAATGGTGAGCGTCGGGCCGTCCAGCGCCAGCGGCGGCGCGATAACGTTGACACGGGAGCCGTCCAGCAGACGCGCGTCGCATATCGGAGAAGATTCGTCGACGCGGCGGCCGACCTGGCTCACGATGCGCTGGCAGATGTTCATGAGCTGCGCATTGTCGCGGAAGCGGATCGGCGTCAGCTGTACCTTGCCGGCGACTTCGATGAAAACACGGTTGGCGCCATTGACCATGATATCGGCGATATCGTCGCGCGCGAGCAGCGGCTCCAACGGACCGTAACCCAGAACGTCGTTGCAGATGTCCTGGAGCAGATGTTCCTGCTCCGCGATGGACATCACCACCGCCTTGATCGAAATGATTTCATTGACGATGTCGCGGATTTCCTCGCGCGCGGAATCCGGATCGAGCTGGGCAAGTTGTGCGAGGTCGATCGTATCGATCAGCGCGCCGAAAATCGTGGTCTTGATCTGGTAATAGTCTTCCGAACGTTGATCGGAAACGGCGCGGGCAACCGGTTTGCTGGGCGCGGGCGCTGCTTGTGCAGGCGCGACCGGACGTGGAGGCGGCGGCGCGCTGTCCGCGACTGGCGGCGGAGGAGGCGGCGCCGAAGGGCGCGCAGCAGCGGCTTCCGCGCGAGGCGGCGCAGCAACAGCAGTTCCACTATCGGAGCGTTTGCCGAACATCGCTTAAGCCGTTTTCTTTCCTTTGAGGAAGGACAGGAACGGAAGAACGCCTTTCTCTTCTGCCTGGACAACCCGGCCCGTGACCATCTCTGAAAGCTGGCGAATACCTTCCGCCGTTGCCGAGCGCGGCTGCACTTCCATGACCATCTGCCCGTTGTTCGCCGCCGAGCCGTAAAGCTGCGGCTCGAACGGCAGCACCAGGGAGGGTGCGATGCCCACGGTGTCTGAAAAGTCCTTGATCGGTATTTCCGGGCGCTTGGGCGTGTTCACCTGATTGATGACAAGCTTCGGCGGCGGATCGTTCGGGCGGTTCTGCTTGAGCAGATCCACAAAACTCTTCGTCGTTCGCAGGCTTGCAAGGTCCGGTGTTGCAACAATCACGATGTCGTCGGAGGACAGCACCACATCGCGTACCCAAGGCGTCCAGATGTGCGGCATGTCCACAATAACGCATGGCGTGGTCGCGCGGACGGTGTCGAGCACGGCCTCATAGGATGAATGCTCCGCGTCGTAGTTGCGATCCACGACGGCAGGCGACGCGAGCAGCGAAAGATGATCGGTGGATTTCACCAGCAAGCGGTCGAGCAGCACATCGTCGAGGCGTTCGGGGCTAGATAGCGCATCCGCCACACCTTGACTGGGCTCCTCGTTGAAATTCAGGCCGACTGTGCCGAACGGCATATCGAAATCGACGATCGTCGTGTTGATCCTGAGGCGTTCAGCGATGCACCAGCCGACATTGTGCGCCAAAGTGGAGGAGCCCACGCCGCCGCGCGCACCTATGAACGTCACCACACGCCCAATCGGCGCCGCTTCCGGATTGAGATAAAGGCCGGATATGACTTCGATCAGATGCAGCGGGTTTAGCGGCGCGACGAGATATTCGCTCACACCGCGCCGCATCAATTCGCGATACAGCTCGACATCGTTGACGCGGCCGACGATGACGACCTTTGTCGCGGGATCGCAGACATCCGCCAAACGATCGATCTCATCCACCGCCGTCTTTCCCTGAAGGCGGGTTTCAACGATCAGAAGATTGGGTGTGGGATTGGCAGCGTGATGTTCGACCGCAGCTTGGATACCGCCCAATTGCACCGTCACATGCGCCTTTGCCAGCCTGCGATCCGCAGCGGCCCGCTGAAGAGCCGCTCCCGTATCCGGAAACTCACAAAATGCCTGGATGGAAATACGCGGAACCGGGCGTTCGTGCGGTGCCGCACCGAAGCCCTCGTCTCCTCCGCCTCCCAATCCGCCGGGCGTCGATTTCGCCATCATATCTCTCCGAACTAGTGGCCGACGTCCGACACGGCTACGGACTGGTCTGCATTCTTGGTGGCGGCTGTGGGCGCGCCCTTCTCATAAGCGCTCATAACGGTTGAACGGCGCATCGCATCCGATGGGTCGAGCGGTCGCGATTCCATGACGTCGCGCGGGTTTGCGATCTGCGCGGCGATATTGTGCTGCACGGCGCAACCAAGATTGGCCATCGGCAGGTTGGAGGCGGTATCGGATGCCTGTTGCGTCGACCAATCGCCGCAATTCGCGGCGTGCGCGACGGCGCCGACATAGCTGAGCTCGACGCGCCAATCCCCATCATCACGCGTTCCCACCATGATGCGCGAGCGGGGAATGCCGGCAGCCGCAAGGCGCTCTCCGAAGTAGGATAGGGTCTGCTGTGCGGCCGGACCGGATGGCGCTGTCACGCTGACGGTGCCGGTACCATCGGTTTTGTATTCCGAAACAAACGCATCGAAGCGTGCCGCATCGTCCGGCAATAGCCCTGCATCTGCTGCCGAGAATGAGAGGCGAACGGCCTTGGGCGCGGTATCCAGCACGATCGGATGATTCATGTCCGGATCGTCTGTCAGCCCCATGCCGTTGTTCGTCGGCGCGGCGCAACTTCCCGCAAGCAGAACCGCGGCGATCGCGGCAGCGCGCATTGCATCGCTCATGGCCATTGCGGTCTCCTATTCGACGATAAAGCCGGTTTTCGCAGTGCCGGCCGATTTCAATCCTTGCGGATCGTTCTTGTAGGTTGCGTTCAAGCGGCCGAGCATCACGGTTTCCACATCGGCCGGCGGCACGAAGCCATCGCCCGGCGACGCGAAATCCTTTTCTTTGCCCGGCTTCACCAGATAAGCGGTAGCGATGACGACAAGTTCGGTCTCGTCATTCTGGAAATCACGGCTGCGGAACAGGGCGCCCAGAACCGGCATGTCACCCAAGCCCGGGAATTGGTCGAGGGTCTGCCTGGTTGCATGCTGCATAAGACCAGCAATCGCGAAGCTTCCGCCCGAAGGGACTTCGACGGTGGTTTCCGCGCGGCGCACCGCGAGAGCAGGAATGGTGAGGCTGGGAACCGATGTCGAGGTGCCTGTATTGGTCGTGGAGGAACCGCCAGATTGCGTGAAGGCGCCGGTGTTTGTCAGCTCGCTCACTTCACTCGAAATCTGCAGCGAAATGTTATTGGGGCTCAGCACGACGGGCGTGAAAGACAATCCAACGCCGAACTGCTTAAAGGCGACCGTGACGTTGCCATATTGGTCGCGCGACACCGGAACCGGGAATTCGCCGCCCGCCAGGAATTTCGCTGTCTCGCCGGAAACCGCTGTCAGGTTCGGTTCAGCAAGCGTATGCACCAGGCCAACTTGCTCAAGGGCATTGAGCACGCCTTGAACGTTGTTGGGACTGGGATGAAGCGGATCGCTTCCGATGGAGCCGACCTGGGCGCCAGAAGCGGCCGACAGGGCCGCGCCCGCAAGGCCATAGGGATTGGCCGTCTGCGCAATCATCGGTATGCCAGCCACCTTGAATGCGCCGATGGCATTGATGCCGAACTGCTTGGCAACAGAACGCTGCATCTCGGCGACCCGGACCTTCAGCATCACCTGCTGGCTGGTGTCGATCTTGATAAGATTGGCGACCTTGTTGGCATCACCAGCGAACCGTGCTGCGAGATCTTGTGCACGCTGAGAGTCGCCGGTGTTCTGCACCATGCCGGTAAGCACGATGTTGTCGTTCAGCGCGGCGACACGAATGTTCGAAGTTGGCATGTCATTGTGGATCATGGCCGCGAGATCCGTGACGTCGCGCTCCACACGGATATCGATGGAGAGAATCTGATGACCGCCCGCGTCGAAGAAGAAGGCGTTCGTCTGCCCGGTCTTCTGTGCGAGCAGGAATATCCGGCGCGGCGTACGCACCACCGCGTCGACCACCGCCGGATTGGAAACCAGAACGTCGCGCGCATCGGCGTCAAGTTGCACCAACGCCGCTTTGTCGAGTGACAGCGTGATATGCTGTTGCGGCGCTGCGCCGCCATGCGTCGCCACGTTGATCACGCGCGTTGCGGCCGTTTTGCCGCCGGCAACGGCGGGCGCCGCTGTTAGCACAACGGCGGCGAGAATCGTGAGAAGCCCCCTCAACATGGCTTTTACTGGCCCCCCAAATCGACACCGCGTGTCGCGCCGTAGCGCACAACGACGATCTGCCCGCTATCTTTGTGACCGGTATTGGCCGCAACATTTGAATTCTCGCCAAGCGCGCGCAGCGTGAGCGAAATCGCGCCCGCAGCGGCTGAACGTGTCAGCAACGAGGCCTGATCGGGCGAGAGTTCGAGCGTTGCCGTCTTGGCGAGGACGGTCTTCTGATCTTTGTCCTGTCCGAACGTCTGGTCCATTGCCAACACGCGCACATTGCTCAGGATCACATTGGAGCTGAAGCGCCGCGGCGTATCCGAAATCTGCTGGGTAAGAACGACATCGACGCGATCGTTGGGAAGGATAAAGCCGCCGGCGCCTGTATCCGTCGAGATCGCTGTGGAAACAGCACGCATGCCCGGCGACAGATTGGCCGACATGAAGCTGGCCGAATCCCCGTGAACGATTTTGGTGGCCGTCAGAGGTTCGCCGGCAATTAACGGCGCACGGGCAACAGTGCCTTTCACAATCGCAGCCGTATCCGGATTTCCTGTTTCGGTGATGAAGCTCGAATCGACCGACGTTTTCGGCCAGCTCTGCCAACGCACAAGCTGGGGCGTGATCGCAGTACCTGGCTGAATGTCGCTTTGAGCAACAAGCACGTTGAGAGTCGCTGTCGGACCCGGCGCAATGGCTGCGCGCACTGTCGGCGTACCACCACCCAAAAGGCCGCGCACGAGCAGCGCGGCGATACCAGCAGCAAAGGCTGCCAGCACGAGAACGATAACGCGCGACCTGTTCATGGAAAGCGGCTCCTTTGTGGCGATCCGACCACAAAACCCTTTAGAAATTGATTAATGGAATGCTTCGCAAATGCTCTAGCCGGCGATTGCGGCGCGAAAGATCTCAGCTTGCGAAAGAATGAAGAAGGCGCCCGCTGCGAGCGCGGCGCCATAGGGGATGCCTTCCTTCTCGTCATGCAGGCGCAACAGCCAACCCTGCGAGGAAAGCGCCGCCGGCAGCGGCCAGTTGCGCATGGCAAGTAGTCCCAACGTCAGCGCTCCGCCGAAGACCGAGGCGACAAGCACGTAGGAGAGCAGATCGTTCATGCCGAACCAGAGCGCCGTGCATGCAAAAAGCTTCGCATCGCCGCCGCCGACATAGCCCAGTGAGAAAAGCGTAAAGCCGACCGCCAGGCCAATGAAGCCCGCGAGTACGTGCATCCCGAACGCACCCGCGCTCAGCGGATGGACGAGCATGAACAGCGCAAACGCCGCCAACAGACCCAACTGCAGAAAATTGGGAATCGTGAAGCTTGCGATATCCCAAATCGCGGCGGTCAGCAGCAACGCTGGAAGGACAAACAGGATGAGAGCTTGCGCGATCATTTTACGTCCAGGGGAAAAGCGAACGGCCGCTCCGTTTTTTCAAGAGCGACCGCCGCGTCTGTCCCATTGTCGCCGGTCCATGCCAACTGCGCTGGAACGACAGATGAGCTATTACAAAACAATCAGATCAGCACGCAGTTGCCGCGGCGAGGTTCTTGGCGACGCACTGGAACGTGCTGCTCAAGTTGGTGCCGATAAGCTGCACTGCGGTGATAATCACGACGGCGATACCGGCAGCGATCAGACCATATTCAATGGCCGTCGCGCCCGATTCGTCGCGCACAAAGCGAGATACAAGATTCTTCATGGAAGCCTCCGTTGTTGACACCCTAAAGATCCAGCCGGCGCCGATTTTTTGTTGACGGCCCAACGCATGGACACGCGGGAACTGTATGTCGGACTCAATTAACGCGATGTAAAACGCGCAGGGCCTCGACTCCGCGATTATGTCTCGCAGTGAAACGAAAACGTCTCGAAAGCGCGCCGCTGGCGTAAACGGAAGGCCTTTCTTAACCAAGAGCGAGAATTCAATGCTCTGCGGTTTCGCCCACGAATGGAGAAATTTACGTGCGGCCGCTGCTTCGAACATGGCGAAGATCAGCGCGATAAACTTAAATCTTCTTTTACGCGCGACATCCTAGCCTCTGCCGTCATCTGGCGAGGATCGATCCATGCGCGTGTCGGGTTTTGCATCTCTTGTTGCCGCCGCACTTCTGCTGGCGCCGATGGTTGCCGCGCAAGCAACGCCGAAGCACTCCGTCAGGCACTCCGATAGCGACGGATTGACCGTCGCCATGGACGAAGCCCGGGTCATCACCTTCACACAGCCGATCGCAACGCTATTCATCGGGAACACGACCATCGCCGACGTCACGGTCATCGACTCCCATCACGCCTATCTCCTGGGCAAGACATTCGGCGCCACGAACATGATCGGCCTGGATGCGAACAACCATCAGGTGATGAACGCCCAGATCAACGTGACCAATCGCGTTGTCGGTTCGGTCACGCTCAACCGCGGCGCGGAAACCTATAATTACTCCTGCACACGCTTGCACTGCGAAACCAGCCCGAAGCCGGGCGACCCCACCAACTACGTGACCAACACGGAGAATGCCGCTCAGCAGCACACAGATGCTGGCGCCAAGGCCGCCCTGGCTTCCAATCACTAAACGGATCGGTTGTCGATCTGCGCGAAGATCGGCCGAGTGGCGCTTATGGTGTGGAAATTTCGGCAAGTAAAAAGTGACCTGCCAGACTCCGCCCATACTGCGCTTGCGTTGCTCCTTGCTGCGATAGCTTGCGGCTTGATCCTGCTCGACGCGGTATGGGGTTACGCCGGGCATTTCGACATAGACGTGCGCAGTTACGCGATCATCGCCGCTCTGCTCTCGCCGATGGTCTGCGGTGCCATCGTCTATAGCTGGCTTCGGCCAGATCCGCGGATAAGCGCTACTTGCACCGGAACGGCGTTTCTCCTGGCCTTCTCTTCGAGCTGCGCCATCTTGAGCTACCTGCTTTCCACCGTCGCCGGCCCCCGCATCGACGGCCTTCTCGCGCAGATCGATCATGCGATGGGCTTCGATTGGGTCGCTCTGATGAACTTCGCGGCCCACCACAGCACGCTCAACGCACTTCTCAAGCTTTCTTACGTTTCCGTGATGCCGCAGATCATGCTGCTGGTATTTATTTTGGGGTGGAGCGGCCGCGCTGCCGACCTCTACAGCCTTTGTCTGGCAATCGCCGCCGGCGCTCTCATCTGCGTGTTTGTGTGGGCGCTTTTCCCGTCTTTCGGCGCGTTCTCGGTTTTCGACCTCGCTCCCTCCACGGCCGCCAAGCTCGGCCTCGCTCTGGATGGAAATTACAGCCGCGATCTTGTTGCCTTGCTGAAAAATGGTCCAGGTTTCATCACGCCTCTTGAACTGCGAGGAGTGGTCGGCTTCCCCTCATTCCACACTGTGCAGGCTCTTGTGATCATATGGTATGCGCGGAAGCTGCCGCTTCTGCGTTGGATCGCGCTGGTTCTTAATATCGCGGTTCTGATATCGACGCCTATCCAAGGCGGTCATCATTTGATCGATGTTTTTGGCGGCGGCATCGCCGCGATCATTGCGATCGCACTTGCGGACAAGATCGTGCTCGCTGCGTCTTCAAAGCCACAAACGAACAGAGCGGAACACGGCCCCGCGAGAGGATTGGAGACGCCAGCAACGCTCTGAGCGTAGTATCGATGTCCAACGGACATATAGCGCTCTCGGATCACCGCATAATACGGCGAGGCACGGCGCAGAACGCCGCGCTCCAACAATGATGGGCTGATACTTCTTCCCGTCTGACTACTGTGCGACGCGCAGCTGCGTGATCTGTGTTCCAATTGCTTTGAATGCGTCGTCGATCTGGCTGGCGCTGGTAAGATCGAAATATTTGCTGCTATCGCCCGAGCCCGGCGTCGAGCCTGCACAATATTGAAGCGCCGACGAACTCCCCTGTGTACCACCGATATCCACGAAGATGGTGTAGATGAGAACATTGTCTTTTTTGGCGTTATCGCAAGCCGCTTTCTCGCGATCATCGATGTTGCTTTGAGTGGAGGTCCATCGATTCTGCGTGTTAAGACCGTCGCTGAGCAGGATGATGA
>Ga0153956_1000843_pt1 | contig 31244 bp, 30 predicted proteins | sample TSFL040MetaG_FD_104704 | JGI IMG/M metagenome (GOLD analysis project Ga0153956, IMG submission 104704) | Attine ant fungus gardens microbial communities from Florida, USA - TSFL040 MetaG | ecosystem: Host-associated > Fungi > Mycelium > Unclassified | place: USA: Florida, Wekiwa Springs... | reverse complement strand
CCCGCCCCCTCGCCGCCATGATCGCTCCCTCGCGCCGCCGAACCGACAGCACAGGGACTCGCGATCCATAACAACGCTCCCTGCCACAACGAGGCCAACATTGCCTGACACGGCACTAGCTCGGGAAGCCAACGATCTCGACTCGAGTCAAGGATCTCGAGTTCAAACGGGACCCGGAACGAGACGGCTCGCACTTCTGTCCTCGTGAAGGTCCACATTGAGTCGAGATCGACCAGTTGGGGAAGCTTGTCTTCTATTTTTGGAACCGTAACAGGCGAGAGCACCAAGCAACGCCACGCGCAGATGCTGGAGATCGTCGGCTTCATCGACACCGTCGCCTCCGATTGGGTGGCCGGCTCATCGGAGATCGCAACGCTGCTGTCTGAGCGACTCGGCTTGGAGTGATCCGGCATGGCGGCAGGACGCCGACGCGGCCCGCAGCGGTCCCGGACCTTCTGGTCCAGCGGTCGCCGCCGTTTCGCTGCCGGGCCGCGTTCGTTGCCCGACGGATCCCGCCTCAGCCGACGTAGTCGGGCCAGGGGAGTGGGAAGAGGGGGCGGAACGGGCGGGCCTCTTCGATGACGCGGGCGACCGACGGACGGGTCTTCAGGGTCTCGTAGTAGCTGGTGAGTCGAGCCAGGCCTTCCTCGTCCCAGCGGCGAACCGCGCGCGCGTAGAAGAGCGCCGGCGCGGCGGCGGCGTCCGCGAGCGTGAACGTTGGACCCGCGAGCCAGGCGCGGTCGTTCAGGCGCTGGTCGAGCACCGCGTAGATCTGATCGAGCGCGGCGCGCGCCTCGACAATCCCATGCGAGTCGCCGCTGCCCTCGGGCCGCAGGTTGTCGAGGACGATCTTCTGCATCGGCGTCTGGACACGGAGGTCGATGATGCGGTCCCAGAGCCGTGCCTGCAGCGCCGCCTCCGCCTCGGCCGGGATCAGCGGCGGCGCGTCGCCGAAGCGCTCGAGGTACTCGACGACGATCGTCGACTCCGGCAGCACGGCGCCGGTCGCGTCGTCGAGCAGCGTCGGAATGCTCGCCAGCGGCCACAGCTGCGCCAAGCGGGCGCGGTCCTCGTCGTCGTCGACCTGCCGGCGCTCGAAGGGGACGCCGCGCTCGTAGAGGGCGATCAGCGGCTTCCAGCAGTAGGTGGCGAACGGGTGCTCGTGCAGGATCAGGGTCATCGGGCGGGCTCCGCCGCCGCAAGCTGCTCGCCGAGCGCGTCGAGCAGCTTGCCGGTGCCGTGCTCGCGCTCGGCCGGGTCGTCGAGGCCGTCGAAGAAGGCGCCCTGCTCGGTGAAGACGAGGCGGGTCCCGCCCTCGGCGGGGAAGAGCTCGACGGTCGTCAGCGAGGTCGAGATCAGGTGATCGTCGACGAGCAGGTCGTAGGCGAAGACGATCCGCTGGTCGCGGACGATGTCGTGGTAGCGGCTGCGGAAGGTGTGGACCGCGCCACCGGCCGGGCCGCCGCTGTTGATCTCGCCGCCGCCGACGCGGAAGTCGAGCTCCCAGACCCGGTTCTCCCAGCTCGTGGGAACGGCGAACCAGCGGCCCTTCAGCTCGGGGTCGGAGAAGGCGCTGAAGGTCTGCGGCGGGGTGCAGTCGTACTGGCGCTCGATCGTGAAATCGGCGTGGACAACGCTCATGTGGGCCTTCCGTAGGTTGACTTGAGGACGTCGCCGAGCTGGTCGAGGCGGCCCTCCCACACCTGGCGGTGCTGGGCGATCCAGCGCTCGACCTCGCGCATCGGCGCCGGTTCGAGGCGGCAGGTCCGCACCCGGCCGACCTTCTCCGAGCGGACGATGCTGCACCGTTGCAGCACGTCGATGTGCTGGACGACCGCCGACAACGACATCTCCAGCGGGGCCGCCAGCTCGCTGACCGAGGCCGGTCCCTGGCTCAGCCGGCCGACGATGGACCGGCGGCTGGAGTCGGCAAGGGCGTGGAACGTGCGGTCGAGGGCGTCGGCGTGGGCGGGCACGACCGCAAGGCTAGCGGATACTTAAGTGATTGCTGAAGTATTTGCCAGGCGACGTCCAGACGCAAGCTGCGATCTCACGTTTCGGCCGTTCGCGGCGTTTATCGAGGCGAACGGTGTGGGCGCTGCGCCAGCGCCACACGGACGAAACGGAGGACCTCAGGATGAGCTGGACCGTCGCCTGCTTCTGCGGCAATGTCTTCACGACGCCCCCGGACCGCTGCGAGGTCTGCGGGCGGGCGGTCGACGCGTGCGCGGCGGCGCGCGGCGACGGGCGGAGCGTCGATCGGCCCGGCGCCGACGGGCGGAGCGTCGATCGGCCCGGCGTCGACGAGGACCGCGTCGCCGGCGAGCCCACGCGGCGCGGCAGCGGCGGGCCGGGCGGGGCGGGGCGGTGATCCGCTCGCTGCTGCAGGCGAGCGACCGGACGGCGAGCTCGTCGATCGCCGAGACCACGCGGGCCGAGGCGCTGAGCGACGGCGTGTTCGCGATCGCGATGACCGTGCTCGTGCTCGACCTGCGCGCCCCCGTGCATGCCGACGGGCGGCTGCTGCACGCGGTGCTCGAGCAGTGGCCGGCATACGTCGGCTTCGTGGCCTCGTTCCTCTTCATCGGCGTCATCTGGACCAATCACCACGCGACGTTCCGGCAGATCGCGGCGGCGGATCGTGCCGTCGTCTGGGCGAACCTCGGGATCCTCGGCGGCACGGTGCTGCTGCCGTTCCCGACCGCCGTGCTCGCCGACGCGTTCCGGCGCGGGAACGTCGCCGACGAGCAGACCGCCGCGATGCTCTACGCCGGGCTGGCGATCGGCATGTCGATGGCCTGGCTCGCGTTGTTCGGCCTGGCTCGCGTTGTTCGTCCTGCTCCATCGGCGCTCGTACGCGGCCCCCGACGAGCGGCGCCTCGCGCCGTGGCGGGCGCAGGCGCGCCGGCCGATCCTGGGGTCGCTGGGGTACGCGTGCGGCGCCCTGCTCGGCGCGCTGGTGCTTCCCGCGATCAGCCTGATGGCCTTTGTGCTGATCCCGCTGTACTACGCGCTCACGAGCGACGGCCTCATGCGCGAAGCGGAACGGGCGTGACGCGACCGCGTCAGACGATCGTGAAGTCGTCGTGCACGCCGACCTTCGAGAGCTCCACGCGCCCGTCGCGCAGCTGCCAGTAGTGCAGGCGACGGGCCGATGCCGCCTTCGTCTGGAGGTTCACGCGCCACGCCGTCGCGCCGTCGTCTCTGACGCGAGCGGGCGTGTCGCCGCGGTCGCCGTCGTGGAGCTGGTGGAGCGCCAGGCTGGGGATCTCGAAGGCGCGGCCGACCGCGACGTGCGCGCAGACTTCGAGGATGCGCTCGCGGCTGACGCCGGGCGTCGCCTCGATCGACGCGACGAACGCCGGTCCGATCGTCGGCTCGCGAAACGGATAGGCCGCGCGATCGTGGTCTGAGCGGTAGCTCGTCGTCCACGCGTGGTGGATCTCGCGTACGAGGCGGCGGGCCGGGTCGCTGCCGTCGATCAGGTCCAGCTGGTCGCGCAGGCGCTCGGCGTCGTCGCGCGCCGCGTTCCTCGCCGCTTCCGCCTCGGCGACGCGCCGCTCGCCGGCCGCCCGCCGCTCGGTCGCGTGGCGCACCTGGCCGATCAGCTGGCCGCGGTCGCGCTCGGCCGCGCGCAGGCGCTCGCGCAGGCCGTCGGCCTGGTCGCGCAGCGAGTCGATCTCGCGGCGTGCCTCGGCGAGCACCGTCGCCGACTCGTCGCGGGCGATGCTGAGCGCGCGCAGCTCCGCGGCGGCGACGTCGTCGCGCAGGTCGCGCACGATCGCGCGCGCCTGGGCGCGCAGGCTCTCGAGCTGCCGCTCGGTCTCGGATACCGCGCTCGCGAGCTCCCCTTGCGCGTCCTCGGCGGCCGCGACGGCGGCGGAGACCGCGTCCACCGCCGCCTCCGGCTCGCCGACCGGCGCGGCATCGATCGCCTCGCTCGCAGGGTCGAGAGCGACCGGCGACGGCTCGATCGATGCCGCCGCGGGGTCGGGAGCGAGCGGCGATGGCTCGACCGGCGCCGCCGCAGCGTCGGGGACGAGCGGCGACGGCTCGCTCGTGCCGGTCGGCGCGCCGTTGGCCGCGTCGGGCGGGAGCTCGACCACGGCTCGCTCGGGCACGAGCTCGACCGCGACGGGTGCCGCCTGGACCGGTGAGTCCTCCGCGACGGGCAGCAGCCACGGCGGGCCGTCCGCGTAGAGCGACGGCACCGATTCGACGCGCGCGTCGGCGGGCACCTCCGTCAAGGACAGCTCCGCGCGCTGCGCCGCGACGTCGAGCGCCCGAACGCGGACGACGACGCGATCGTCCTCCTCGAGATAGTCGCGCGCGTCGTAGACGAAGTCGGAGGAGACGCGCTTGTTGGGCAGCAGCCCGCGCGCCCCGGGGAGCAGCTCGACGAACGCGCCGAAGCCGGCGAAGCCGACGACGACGCCCTCGACGTCCATGCCCGCCGCGTAGACCTCGCCGAGGCGCTGCCACGGGTCGGGGGAGAACGGCCGCAGCGTGACCATGTAGCTGTCGCGGCCGGTGCGCGGGGCGCCGCTCACGCGCGCCCGCACCGCTTGCCCGCGTCGCACCACCTCGCGCGCGTGGTAGACCGGCCCTGACGCCAGGTGGGCGTTGGCGGCGTAGCCGCCATGGCCGGTCGCGAGCTCCATCTCCGCGCCGTGGGCGAAGACCTGCGTGATCGTCGCGTCGAGCTCGTCGCCGACCGCGGGTGCTGCGACGCGCTCGCGCCGCAGCGCGCGGACGATCGCGTCGCTGACCGCCGCACCGTCCTCGTGGCTGTAGATCGTGAAGAGCGGATGCTGCCGCGGATCGACCGCGTCGAGCGACGGGATCGGCCGCCAGATCCGCGACGCGCCGCCGTACACGTCGAGCTCGGCCGGCAGCGCCGCCGTCAGCTCCCAGCCGTGGTGCGTGCGCGCGATCACCCATAGCTCCGCGTCGCCGATGCGCGCGGCGAGCGCGTCGACGTCGAGCATCGGGCGCTGCAGGTAGGGCTGCGTGGTGACGCAGACGATGGCGTGCGTGCGGGCCGGATCGACGACTCGGCCGGCGAGCTCCGCCACGTCCGAGGCCGTCTCGACCCAGCGGAGGCTCATCGCCGGCCCGCCGTTCGCGCGCGTCCGGTGCGTGTCGTCCTGATCGGCCGGCGGTCCCTCATAGCCATCATGTGACTCTATGTGGTTGCGGCCCGGGAGACGCGGCTTCCGGTGGTGTGTCCGTCACGGGGCTTACGATGTAAGCCTCAGCAGGCCATGGAGGGGACGGTGGGACGGATGCTAGAGGTCGAGTTCTCGCTCGACGACGCCGACGGCGGTGCCGCGGCCGCGCTGATCCGTCTCGACGACGGTGTCCTCGAGGTCTTCCAGCGCGGCGTCGCCGGCTCGCTGCGCGTGCCTGTCGGCTGGTGCGGCGTGCAGGTGGAGGCCAAGCGGCACGAGCGGGTCCTGCTCTCGATCGGGGAGCGGATCGCGCAGGCCGCCGGGCGCGTCGTCGAACCGTGAGACTGGCCGGCGGCGTGCGCCGGCCGGAACGGTCGTCGTCGGCTGGGACGCCGAGCTGCTCGACTACCTCGATCGCTCCTGCGTGGGGGCTGGGTCGCCCGGGTGGATGCAGGGTGGCTGTGGGATTCGGTCTCGACGTATGACGGGCCGGTGCGAGATCTCGCACATTAGATAAGACTGCATCCTGTTATTGTCGAAGGCGGCCGGAGGGTGTCTCGGGCCGGGTCTGTCCCTTCGACGTGGTGGTGGTGCATGAGAGCGGCGGCGATGGCGATCGTTGGGTGCGTCGCGCTGGCGGCGGCTTCTGCGGCGGGCGTCGGCGTCGCGCGGGGCGATGCGGTCGTGCTCGCCGACGGGCACGTCGACTACGCGGCGCGGCTCGTCGCGGGCCAGCTGCGCAGCCAGATCAAGGACGGCACGCAGGGCGCCGAGCCGGTGGTGTGGCGAGATCCGGCGGGCGTGCAGTTCGAGCTGCGCGCGGCCGCCAAGACGGCGACCGCCGACGACCCGCGCTACCGGTTCCTGGGCGCGGCGGGCAGCGCGCTGTGGATGATCCCGCAGGTCCAGAAGGCCGGCGTCCTCTGGGCCGGCTGGAACACCGAGGAGCTCACGAGCGCCGACGTCGACGGCCCCGTGACCTGGACGCTGGAGTCGCTGCAGGGGCCGGGCGCGGTCGCGGTCTTCCAGACCGGGCCGTTCGGCGACCCGAGCGTGATCTTCGACAGCGCCGACGGGCTCCCGGACCGCTACGCGATCCCGCTCGGCGTCCACGCGCACGGCAACTGGGCCTTCAGCGCGCCGGGCCGCTACCAGCTGACCTTCCGCATGGACGCCAGGCGTCCCTCCGGCGAGGCGCTGGCGGACACGCAGACCCTCGCGGTGCTCGTCGATCCCGCCGCCGCCGGCCCGGGGCCGGCGTCGAGCCGGCCGTCGTCGTCCGGGCCGCCGTCGCCGGGTGGCCCGCCGTCGACCGGCACGGCGGATCAGCCGGCGCCGGCCGGTCGCGCGGCGTCGCCGGCGCTGCGCGTGGCGGGCGCGCGGCTGCATGGCCGCACGTTGACCTTCAGCGCCCGCGTCGGGCGCGCCGGCCGGCTCGGCGTCACGATCGAGCGCGGTCGCCGTGTCGTCGCGCGCGCCAAGTCGCGCCGCGTCCGCCAGAGCGCGAAGCCGCGGACCCTGCGCCTGCGGCTGTCGCGCGCGCCGGCGCCCGGCAGGACCTACAGGGCGATCGTGCGCCTGCGGAGCGGCAGCGCGAGCGTCGCGCGCCGCGCGACAGTCCGCGCGCCGAAGGCGCGGGCGCGCGCCGCCGGCGCCATGCGCGGCGCGGCCGTCCGCGCGCCTGGGCCGCGGGCGCGCGCCGCCGGCGCGGCGAAGGTCACGCTCGCCGACGGCCACATCGACGCCGGCGCGGCGCGGATCGTCCGCGGCAGGCTGCGCAGCTACGTCAAGGACGCCACCGGCCGCCAGGTGATCTGGCGCGACCCGGCGAGCGTGATCGTCCGCGTCGTCGACCGCGCGAAGGTGACGCTTCCCGCCGGGATGGGCTTCATCGGCCGCAAGGGCCAGACGGTCTGGATGATCCCGCAGGTCCAGAAGCCCGGCGTGATCTGGGCGGGCTGGAACACCGAGGAGATCAGCTCCGCGCAGATCCGCGGCGGCGTCGCCTGGACGCTGCGCAGGGTCAGCGGCCCCGGGCACGTCGTGCTGTTCCAGACCGGGCCGTTCGGCCAGCAGGACGTGCTGTTCGACAGCGGTCGCCGGCTGCCGCAGCGCTCGACGATCCCGCCGGGCACGCACGCGCACGGCAACTGGGCCTTCACCGCGCGCGGCACGTACCGCATGACGTTCACGATGAGCGCGACCACGCGCGCCGGCCGCCACCAGACCGACACCGCCACGCTGACCTACCGGGTCGGCTGACGGCCGGCCGGTGCCCAACCGCCAGACCCATCGCCGCGGCTGGCTCGCCGCGGCGCTCGCCGAGACCCACCCCCGCGCGCGGCTCGCCGCGGCGCTCGCCGAGACCCGCCGCCGCGGCCGGCTCGCCGCGACGCTCGCCGAGACCCATCGCCGCGGGCGGCTCGCCGCGGCGCTCGCCGCGCTCGCGCTGGCCGCGAGCGGCTGCGCGCCGGCGCCGACGCTGTCCGCGAGCGACCAGCGGCTGCAGGTCGTGACGACGACGGGGATCCTGCGCGACCTGGTCGCCAACGTCGGCGGCGCGCGCGTGCACGCCGTCAGCCTGGTGCCCGATCGCGCCGACCCGCACACGTTTGAGCCGTCGCTGCGCGACGTGCGCAACGTCGTCTACGCCGACCTGGCGTTCAGCAACTACCTGCTGCTGGAGGAGCACAGCGTGATCAAGACGCTGGACGCCAACCTGCCCAGCGGCGTGCCGAGCGTCTCGCTGGCCGAGGAGTCGGTCAAGTACGCCGCCGAGGTGATCCCGCTGGTCGAGGACGTCCGGCTCGACACGGTCTGGCTCGGGCTGCGCGCCCGCGGCGACGCCGGCCGCTACGGCGCGACCCGCTCCAGCGACGTGCTGCTGGCGATGACCGGCGCGTCCGGGCCCGGCGCGGTCTACGGCTACCTGACCGGGACGTTCGGCGACACGGACGTCTACTTCGACTCGAGCGACGGCTTCGACGCGGCCAATGGCTACAAGGACGACACGGCGACGCTGCCGGTCGACGCGCACACGCACATGTCGTGGGCGTTCACGAAGCCGGGCGTCTACCGCGTCAGCTTCCAGGCCAGCCTGCGCGTCGCCGAGACGGCGCGGCCGATCCCGATCGGCAGGCCGGCGACCTTCACGTTCGCGGTCGGCGTCAGGCCCGGCGACGCCCGCGTCCCCGGCGCGACGGTGCTCGACCAGGGGCACGCCGACATCGCCGTCGACCTCGGCAGCGACACGCTGTACGCGCTCTACGACCCGCAGGGCGGCGGCGAGGACACGCAGACCGAGGTGCCCGCGCGGCGGGCGCTGATCGACGTGCCGGCGAAGGCGCTGGACGCGGTCCCGGGCGACCGCCAGTACCGCTTCCTCGGCCGGCCGGGCAGCCGCATCTACCAGCTGCCGCAGGCGGTGCTCGGCAACCACGTCCACGGCGAGATCGACCCGCACCTGTGGCAGGACGTGCGCAACGTCATGGCCTACGTGAAGCTGATCCGCGACACGTTGATCGAGCAGGACCGGGCCGGCGCGGCGACCTATCGCGCCAACGCCGACCGCTACCTCGCCGAGCTCGACGGGCTGGACCGCTACGTGCGGCGCACGATCGCGTCGATCCCCGCGCCGCGGCGCTACCTGGTCACCACCCACGACGCCTTCGCCTACCTCGCGCACGCCTACGGCCTGCGCGTCGCCGGCTTCGTGACGCCCAACCCGGCGACCGAGCCGTCGCTGGCTGACCGCCGCAGGCTGTCCGAGGCCGTCCGCACGCTGAAGGTCCCGGCGCTGTTCCTCGAGCCCAACCTCGCGGCGCGCGCCTCGACGCTGACGCAGCTCGCGCACGAGCAGCGGATCCCCGTCTGCCCGATCTACGGCGACGCCTTCAGCGCCGAGGCCGACAGCTACCTGGAGCTGATGCGCTTCAACGCCGACTCGCTGAAGCGATGCCTGGGCTGACGCGCATCGCCCCGGCCGCCGCGCTCGCCGTCGCGCTCGCCGTCGCCGCGCCGGCGCTCGCCCAGCGGACTGACGCGGACCCCGCGCTCGCGCAGCGCATCGATCCACGCCAACCGGTTCGCGACGGCCGCGTCGTGCTCACGCAGGGGCACGTCGACGTCGGGCCGCTGTTCGTGCGCGGGCGCTGGACGCTGATGATCCACGACGACACGCGCAAGGCGCAGGGGCAGCGGAGCGTCTGGCGACACAGCGAGCGGACCGTGCTCGCGGTCGCCGACGCCGGCCGCCTGCGGGTGCCCCGCGACCCGACCTACGCGTTCCTGCACGCGAAGCCCGGCGCGCCGGTCTACGTCGTTCCCGAGACCCAGTCCCAGGGCGTCGTCTGGGTCGGCTGGAACACCCAGGATCCCAAGGTCATGCAGGCGATCGACCGCGGCGCGACGATGAGGCTGACCGGCGTCCAGGGTCCCGGCAGCCTCGTCGTCTACCTGCAGTCCGGCGGCTTCGACGAGCCGAAGCTGCTCTGGGACTCCACGAAGCGGCCGACCCCGGTCTGGCTGGACGTCAACACGCACGCGCACGCCAACTGGGTCTTCACGAAGCCGGGCGTCTACCTCGTCCGGGTCCGGATCGCCGCCGAGCTGCTGGACGGGCGCAAGGTGGCCGACACGCGCGAGCTGCGCTTCGCCGTCGGCTCGCGGACGAGCAGCGCCGACGCGTTCGCCGCGGCCTGGCACGGACCGGCCGCGGCCGGCGCCGGCGCCGTCGCGCCGCTCGGCGCCGACGACGAGCGCGGCGGCCCGCCCGCCGCGTTGCTGGCCGCGCTCGCGCTCGCGGCGGCCGCGCTGCTCGGCGGCGTCGCGCTCGTCGCGCTGCGCGGGGCGCGCGCGAAGCGCCTGGCGCGGCTGCCGGACCCGCGCCGGGGAGCCGACGCGTGATCGAGATCGAGGCGCTGTCGGTCCGGCTCGGCGGCAGGCTGGTCGTCCACGACGTCGACCTGGACGTCGGCGCGGGCGAGCTCGTCGGGCTGATCGGCCCCAACGGCGCCGGCAAGACGACGCTGCTGCGCACCGCGCTCGGCCTGCTCGCGCCCGCCGCCGGCCGCGTGCGGATCGCCGGCCGCGCCGTGCGCGCCGGGCGCTCGCCGATCGGCTACGTACCCCAGCGCCACGAGTTCGCGTGGGAGTTCCCGATCTCGGTCGAGCAGCTGGTCATGACCGGCCGCAGCGGCCGCCTCGGCCTGCTGCGCCGGCCCGGCGTGGCGGACTGGCGGGCGGTCGCCGAGGCGCTGGAGCGCGTGCGGATGAGCGAGCTGCGCGAGCGGCCGGTCGGCGAGCTCTCCGGCGGCCAGCGCCAGCGCGTGCTGGTCGCCCGCGCGCTGGCGCCGCAGCCCGCCGCGCTGCTGCTGGACGAGCCGTTCACCGGCCTGGACATGCCGACGCAGGAGCTGCTCTCTGACCTGTTCGCGTCGCTGGCGCGCGAGGGCCGCGCGCTGCTGATGACGACGCACGACCTCGCCGCCGCGCTCTACGGCTGCGACCGGCTGGCGCTGCTCAACCAGACGATCGTCGCCGCCGGCGCGCCGGCCGCGCTCGCCGCCGACCCCGGCGCCTGGATGCGCACCTTCGGCGTCGGCGAGCGCAGCCCGCTGCTGCGGATGCTCGAGGCGGCCGCCTGACGATGTCCCCCGGCGAGTTCGTCAGCGACCTGCTCAACCCCGACCTCGCGTTCCTGTACAAGGCGCTGCTGATCGCGGTCATGTCCTCGATCGTCTGCGGCGTCGTCGGCTGCTACGTGGTGCTGCGCGGGATGGCGTTCATCGGCGACGCCGTCGCCCACGCCGTCTTCCCCGGGCTGGCCGTCGCGTTCGTCAGCGGCGGCAGCCTCGTGCTCGGCGGCGCGGTCGCCGGCGTCGCGACCGCCGTGCTGGTCGCCGTCTTCTCCCAGAGCCGCCGCGTCCGCGAGGACGCGCTGATCGGAATCTTCTTCGTCGCCGCCTTCGCGCTCGGGATCGTGGTCATCTCCCGCGCCGACGGCTACGCCGGCTCGCTGCAGCAGTTCCTCTTCGGCTCGATCACCGGCATCCCCGACCGCGACATCGCCACCGTCGCGCTCGCCGGCCTGGTCATCCTCGGCCTGCTCGCCGCGCTGCACAAGGAGCTCGTCACCGTCTCGCTGGACCGCGAGACCGCCTGCGCGATGGGCCTGCGCGTGTTCTGGCTCGACCTCGCGCTCTACGTCCTCGTCACGCTCGCGGTCGTCATCAGCGTCCAGACGATCGGCAACATCCTCGTCCTCGCGCTGCTCGTCACGCCCGCCGCGACCGCCCGCCTGCTCAGCGACCGGCTTGGCCTGATGATGCTCCTGGCGCCGCTGATCGGCGGCCTCGGGGCGCTCGTCGGCCTCTACGTCTCCTGGTCCTGGGACTACCCGACCGGCGGCACGATCGTCCTCGTCCTGACTGCCGCGTTCCTGCTGGCGTGGCTGCTCGCCCCGCGGCAGGGCGTGATCGCCAGGCGGCGCGGCGGCGGCGCGCGGAGGTAGGACCATGTCCCGTCTGGTTGGTCGTGGAAATGGGACTCTGGTTGTAATCGAGCGAGCTAGTGGCTAGACTTAGATGAGACTTGATCCTGTCTAGGGGAATCAAGTCGCAGCCACCCGCACGACGAGAGGGGCAGATCATGAAGTTGCGCAGGCATGCGGCGGGCGCACTGGCGACCGTGCTGGGCGTGGGAACCTTCGCGGCCCTCGGCGCCGCCCCGGCGCTGGCGGCCGGCGGCTCGATCACGGCCGGGCACGTCGACGTCGTCGAGATCGACTGCGACCTGGGGCCGGGCGGGGTGCCGCAGCTGGAGGTCGGCTCGCACATCGACGGCAACCCCTTCGGGAGCGATCACGTCGACCCGGCCGACGTCGGCGACTACACGTTCGACTGGACCTACGACGGCAGCCTGGTCGGCTACGGCGACGGCGCGTACGCGATCGACGTGCCCGAGCTGAGCGAGAGCGTCGCCCCCTACGTCGGGTTCGCCTACGACGAGGAGCACAACTGCGACGGGGTCAGCGCGCCGGACCTCACGGTGGAGCTGACGAAGGTCGGCGGCTCGGCCAACAGCACCTCGACCGTCGGCTTCGACGGCTCGGGGTCGCAGGTTCTCGCGGCGGGAGGGCCGGCGATGACGCTGTCCCAGGGCAGTCACCTCCACGGCGCGTGGAGGCTCGGCACCAGCGCGGAGACGGGCGTCAGCGACGTGCTGCGGCTCGTCGTCAAGAACGGCCTGAGCACCATCGGCAGCGTGCAGACGACGTTCGTCGTGCACTCCTAGGACGCGGGTCTCCTGATGCTCGGTTCAGCTTCGGTCGGTCGTCGTGTCATCTGGGTCGTCGCGGCGCTGGGGGCGCTGCTCGCCGCGCTCGTCGCATCGCCGGTGGCGGCGCGGGCCGCGGCTGGACCGACGGAGATCAGCTCGCAGACGTACTACCTGATGCCGGCGGTCGTCGACGGGCAGCTGCGTCTGCGGCGGATCCTGTCGAGCACCCTGTCGGAGGCGGACTTCCCCGACGACGCGGTGTTTCGCATCCCGTCGTCGGCGGCGCAGCCGGTCGGCGCCTACAAGGACTACCAGTGGCTCGGGCAGGCCGACGACCCGGGCTGGAGCAGCGCCCAGTCCGAGAGCGCCGACGACGATCGTCCCGGCCTGAAGATCGGCACCGCCGCGCTGCCGGCCGACGCGGCCGGGCCGGTGACGTTGACCCTGTCGAACGTCGTCGGGCCGGGCCGGATGATGGTCTACGGCGCCTACGCCGACGGGACCGTCGACAGCCATCCGCGGGTCGGGACCGGCACGCAGCGCGACGGCACGCCGCAGCCGAGCAGCGACGTGCTGGCGACGCCGAAGGACTGGCCGCGGACCGTCGAGCGCTTCACGGCCAAGGGCATGTACTGCTTTCGGCTCTCGTTCAGGACGATGCTGGCGGGGCGCAGCGAGCCGAGCAGCGTCGCCTACGACGCGAAGTTCGCGGTCGGCGACTCGACGCCGGTCGACGCGGCGTGCGGCAGCGAGGCGCCGCCCGAGGACGGCGGGGATCCCTGCGCCGGCGGCGGTGGCGCGCCGCCGACGCCGATCGTGCTCTCCAGCGAGCACCTGGACGCGCTGTACCCGCAGGTCGAGACCGCCTGCGACGGCACCGAGACGCTCGCGCTGCGCACCGCGTTCAGCGCCGACGGCGTCAGCTACCCGGCCAACCACGGCGGCTACCAGGGCGTCGCCGTGGCCGACATGGACGACCTGGTGGTCGCCAGCGACGCCGGCATCGAGACGACGCTGCCCGACCCGTTCGCCAACGGCGGCGACTACTCGTTCATCGGCGAGCCCGGCGCGACGATCTTCAATAGCTCCCAGATCCAGACCCCCGGCGAGCCGTGGATCGGAATCAGCACCCGGGACCCGACGATCCGCGACCTCGGTCCCCAGAAGGTCGAGCTCCGCGTCGACGCGGTCACCGGACCCGCCGGACGGCCCGCCCCGGGCGACGTCGTGCTGTGGGACGACTTCCTGCCGATCAACGGCAAGGACGGGTTGCTGTTCAGCACCAAGGTCGGCCTGCCGGCCGCCTGGGCCTTCCCGACCAACTCGCACGGCCACTACAACTGGTCGTTCACGCACGCGGGCGTCTACTGCGTCGCGCTCGCCGCCGAGACGGCGCTGCGCGGCGGCCGGCGCCAGATCGACCGCCAGCAGCTGACGCTGGTCGTCGGCGGCGGCATCGACCCGACCGCGGTGACCCCGTGCGGACGCACCCAGCCCTATCCGGCCGACGTCGGCGAGAAGCCCTACCGGGCCGACCCCGACACCAGCACGGACAAGCTGCTCGGCAGCAACGTCGACCTCGTCCCGCGGCTGGTCGACGGCCGGCTGCAGGTCGGGCTGCGCGACGACGGCGCCTACCGCTCCGGCCCCGGGGTGACGCGCAGCATCGACGACACGATCCTCTACCAGCGGGCCGGCTACACCGCGCCCTACGCCGTCGGCGCCGCTGGAGGGGCGGAGCGCAACCGCTTCGTCTCGCCGACGATCCGCTGGGACGCGACAGCGATCCAGCCCGGCAGGCTCGACGGCGACCTGACCTGGACGATCGACGTCGACGGCCCCGGCACCGTCACCTGGACAGGCGAGGCCGGCGAGCACTACCTCCCGTTCATCGACGGCAGCCACGCCGACGACGACCTCTGGCCCGGCAGTCAGACGGTGGACGGCATGTTTGCGGTCTCACGGCCCGGCAAGTACTGCCTGAGCATGACCTGGGCCGGCCGGTTGCCCTCCGGCGAGCCGGTCGGCGACGCGCACGTCGTCACGCTCGTGGTCGACGGGCCGCTGGACCCGGACGGCTTCCAGCCCAACGGCAAGCTGCCGCCCGACCCGATCTTCGGCTACGCCGGGCCGATGTTCGCGCACGACGCCGACACGCTGACCAAGAGCTGCGCGCACGGCGGCCGCGCCACCACCGCGCAGGAGGTCGCGATCCCCGACGGCGGCGGCGACCGCCCGGAGCCGTGGGACGTGCCCAACGGCTCGCCCACCGCCGGCGGCCAGACGATCCTCAACGACGGTCACGTCGACGTCGCCTCGCGGCTGCGCGACGGCGCGCTGGTCACCGAGGTCAAGGACACGACCACGTCCGCCGACCCCGTCTACCGCGAGCTCGGCCAGACCGTCCTGCAACTGCTGCCCGACGCGCAGGCGCAGGTCCCCGCCAACGAGCAGTACCGCTTCCTCGGCGAGCCCGGCGCGACGATCTGGCAGGTCTCCCAGACCCAGCAGCCGGGGCTGCTGTGGCCGGGCTGGTCGACCGAGGAGATCCCCGGCGAGGCGACGCGAGCCGGCGTCACCTGGACGCTGACCGGCGTCGAAGGACCGCACGGCAGCCCCGCGCCCGGCACCTTCGCGCTCTACCAGACCAGCAGCTTCGGCGCACCGATCGTGCTGTTCGACTCCGGCGACGGCGTCACCGCCGCCGACAGCTTCGAGATCCCCAAGGACACCCACGCGCACGGCAGCTGGGCCTTCTCCGCCGAGGGCAGCTACTGCCTCGCGTTCACCCGCAGCGCCAGCGCCGCCGACGGCGCTCCGCTCCGTGCCGAGTCCGTGCTCGCCGTCAGCGTCGGCCGCAACGACGTCACCGCGGTCGATCCCGCCGACTGCGACGGGATCGCCTCGCCCGACCCGGTCGACGGGGACCCCGGCGCGCACGCCGACGATCCCGGCACGCCCAGCGACCCCGGAGCGCCGGACGAGCCCGGAACGCCGAGCGCGCCCGGCGGCCCGGACGCGCCGCCGCAGGGCCCCGCGCCCGAGATCCGGCCGCCGGCGCAGCCGAGCGGCAGGGCGCCGAGGATCGAGCGGCGCGCCGGGACGCGGACGCTGGGCGTCGATCGCCTGACCACGCTGGCGCGGCTGACCTGCCCGAAGCCCGGCGCGCGTTGCCGGGTGAAGGTCGCCGCGCACGTGCGGGCGCGGATCGCCGGCCGGCGCTACGCGCTGGCGGTGCGGGCGCCGAAGACGATCGCGGCGGGCCGCTCGGCGCGCGTGCGGGTGCGGCTCTCCACGGCCGCGGCGGCGCGGCTGCGCGGGCACAGGGTCACGGTCAGGCTGAAGGTCGCGCTGGCCCGCCAGGGCGCGCGGACCACGCGGACGGTCCGCGTGACGATCAAGGGCCGAGCGCGGACGGGGGCGGCATGACCGCGGCGGCCTGGGACTGCGCGATCGTCGGCGGCGGCGCCGCCGGGCTGAGCGCGGGACTGGTGCTGGCGCGGGCGCGGAAGCGCACGCTGGCCGTCGACGCCGGCGCGCAGAGCAACCTGGCCGTGCTCGGCAACGGCGAGCGCGGCGTGCACGCCGCGCTGCTGCTGCGCGGCTGGAGCGACGACGTGGCGCTGCTGACCGACAGGCCCTCGGCGATCGACGCGGCCGGCGCCGGGCGGCTGCGCGCCGCGGCGGTCGCGGTCGACGAGCGCCGCGTCGTGGGACTGGCCGCGGCCGACGGCGCGCTGGCCGCGGTGCGCTTCGGCGACGGCGGCGCACTGCCGCGTGCCGGCTTGCTCGTCGCCGCGCCGCTGCATCAGCGCTCGGACCTCGCCGCGCAGCTGGGCGTCGAGCTCGCCCGGCCGGGGCCGGCGGCGGCCGAGGCGCTGGCCGTCGACGCGCTGCAGCGCACGACAGTGCCCGGCGTGTTCGCGGCCGGCGACGTCAGCGCGCAGATGCCGCAGATCGCCGCCGCGGTCGCCGGCGGCGCGCTCGCCGCGGCCGCGGTGGTGCAGAGCCTGCTCGCCGAGGACCACGGGCTGCCGCTGCCGCCTGTGGCCGTCCCGCCGGCGGGCGCCGCTCGCTGAGCGCGGCGCGGCGGCGCGGGTCAGCGCGGACCCACGTCGCCGTCCGCCGCGGGTAGCGGCTTCCCGCGCAGCGTCACGTCGTGGCTCGTCAGCTCCAGCCCGAGCCGCTCGGCGATCGCCGCGATCGACGCCTCGAGCACCGGATCGGTGAAGGCCGTGATCTCCCCGGTCGCCTCGTTGACGGCGTGGTGATGGTGGTGGTCGGGGTCGGCGATCTCGAAGCGGGCGATGCCGTCGCGGCCGTCCATCCGGTGCAGCAGCCCGAGCTCGTAGAGGTCGTCGAGGACGCGGTAGGCGGAGGCGCGCGAGCCGGCCTTGCGGGCGGTGATCTCGTCGATCACGTCCTGGGCGCTGAGCAGGCACTGGCCCTCGCTGGCCAGCAGCTCCATCACGGCCTTGCGCGTCTGTCCCGAGCGCAGCCCGGCGCCGCGCGTGCGCCGTTGCGCCTCGGTCAGCCAGCGGTCGCGCGCAGCGTGGTCCACGGCTGAGACCATACCCGCGGCGCGGGCGCGATCCCCTTGGAGCGCGGTGAGAGGATGGGACTCGGTCGCAGCAGGCCCGCCGGCTGAGAACGTGTCTCGCTCGCAGCTGCTTGGCGGACGCGGCGCCGGAGCGCAGACTGCGGGACATGAGCGAGCACGTCACCCACGCGGACCATCCGCACGAGCACGGCCCGGGCTGCGGCCACAGCGCCGTCCAGCACGACGGTCATGTCGACTACCTGCACGACGGGCACCTGCACCACCCGCACGGCGATCACGTCGACGAGCACGTCGTCGCCGTCGACGCCGAGCATCCCGACGCCTGCACGCCCGAGCACGCCTGCGGCGGCCATGAGGCCGCGCACCGGCACGGCGCGGACTGCGGGCACGAGGCGGTGCCGCACGGCGACCACGTCGACTACCTGGTCGCCGGGCACCTGCACCATCCGCACGGCGAGCACTGCGACGACCACGGGCCGCTCCCGGCGGCCAGCTGAGGATAGGAACCAGTCTCATCCAGGTGCTAGGCTCCGGGCGTGGACCCGGAGCTGCGCGACCGCTGGCTGGCCCACGCCGAGCGCCAGATGAGCGACGCCGGGCGCCGCTCCGGCGCCGCTCGCGTCGCGGTCGTCGAGCTGCTGGCCCGTGACGGCCAGTGCCTGCTCAGCGCGCAGGAGATGACCGACCTGCTGCGCTCGACCGGAATCGGGTCGGCGGCCTCGGTCTATCGGATCCTCGACGACCTGCACGCGCTCGGCCTGGTGCGCCGCTTCGACGGCGGCGACGGCGTCGCGCGCTATGAGATCGCCGACCCCGACCAGCATCACCACCACCTCGTCGACGACCGCACCGGGCTGGTCGAGGCGTTCGCCGACGACGACCTGGAGCGGGCGATCGACGCGGTCGCCGCGCGCCTGGGCTTCGAGCTGACCGGCCACGACGTGATCCTGCGCGGCCGGCGCCGCCTCTAGAGGCCGCGCCCACCCCACGCGAGCAGCAGCGTGAAGAGCGCGGCGAAGGCCGCCTGCCGCGCCAGCAGCCGCAGCGCGTGGCGCGCGCCGAGCTCGCGCGCGATCGTCAGCGCGGTCACCAGGCAGGGCAGCAGGACGCCGGCGAGGTAGACGGCGGTGAGCAGCTGCAGCGGGGTCAGCGCGGCGCTCAGGCGGTCCTGGCCGAAGATCAGCAGGCCGTCCTTGCGGACGCTGGCGAGGACGACGCCGAGCGCGGCGTCGCCGGGCAGGCCGAAGACGCGCATGGCGGGGGCCAACATGGCGGCGAGCGCGGTCAGCGCGCCGGCGGCGTCCAGCAGCGAGGCGAGCAGGCAGATCGCGACGAAGATCGGCAGCGCGCGGCCGGCGAACTGGCGGATGCCGGCGGCCGCCTCGCGCCAGAGCGCGTCGCGGGAGGGGCGGCAGACGAAGACGCGCCGCGCGCCGGGGTCGAGCACGCGCGGCGTCGGGCCGCGCCGCGTGGCGGCGGTGTAGAGGACGGTCGTGGCGAGCAGGAACAGGACGAACGGCGCGGTCAGCCACGCCTGGCCGGCGGCGGCGAAGACGGCGCCGGTCGCGCCGAGCTGGTAGGAGCAGGCCGAGCCGAACGCGATCGCGCCGACGGCCTGGCCGCGCGTGCAGGCCGAGCAGGCGCGGGTCTTGACGATCGCGGGCACGTTGCAGCCGTAGCCCATGACGAACGGGGCGAGGTCGCGGCCGTGCAGGCCCAGCGGCCGCACGAGCGGATGCAGCCCGGCGCAGATCAGCTCCAGCAGCCCGGAGGTCTTGAGCGCGGCGACGAGCAGCGCGAAGGCGAGCACGGTCGGCAGCGCCCAGACGAGCAGGAACGGCAGCATCGCGACGATCCCGTAGCCGCCGGCGAGCACGGTCGACAGCGGCGCCGGCAGCCCCGCGAGCACGTGCAGGAGCGGGTCGAGCGCCGCGTGCACCAGCGGATCGAGCGCGCCGGCGAGGGCGTTGGCCAGCCAGACGGCGGCGGTCGCGGGCGCCAGCAGCAGCGCCAGCGCGGCGAGCGCCAGCAGGGTCGGATGCTCGAGCGGTCCGCGGCGCTGGCGCGCCTCCCAGCCGGTCGGCGTCCAGCGCGGGGCCGCGGCGAACGGCGCCGGCGCCGCGAGCGCGTCGGCGAGCGCGGCGCGATCGACGTGGTCGACGCGGCGGGCGTCGAGCAGCACGACCGGGACGCCCAGCTCGGCGCGCAGCCGCGCGAGCGTCGCGCGCGCCGCCGCCGCGGTCTGCGGCGCGCGGTCGCGGTGGGTGATCGCGAGCGCGCCGACGCGGCCGGCGACCAGCGGCGCGACGAGCGCGAGGTCGGCGTCGAGGCTCGTCGCGCGCACGACCGCGACGACGACCGCGCCCGCGTCGTTGGCCGCGTCCGTGTCGTCGTCGGCGTCCGTGTCGCTGGCGGCGTCCGTGTCGTCGTCGTTGGCGCCCGTGTCGCTGGCGGCGTCCGTGTCGCTGGCGGCGTCCGTGTCGCTGGCGGCGTCCGTGTCGCTGGCGGCGTCCGTGTCCGCGTCGCCGGCCAGCGTCCGCAGGGCGCGCTGCACCGCGTCGCTGTCGGCGGCGAGCGTCAGGCCCGGCGTGTCGAGGACGACGCGGTCGCGGCCGGCGTAGCGCTCGACGGCGACCGTCGTGCCGCGCAGGTTGGCCGTCTCGGTCGGCGCGCCGGTCAGCCGCGCGGCCAGCGACGACTTGCCGGCGCTCTCGGCGCCGACGAGCACGACGGAGCGCGGCGCGGCCTCAGCATGCGCACGCATCGCCGCAGCAGGAGAGGTCGTCGAGGTGCATGCCCGCCGCTCGCCACGCGCTCAGCTCGGCTGCCGGCTCGCGCTCGAGCAGCGCGGCGACGCGCGTCGCGACCACCGGGAAGCGGCCGCGGTACTTGTAGGCGAAGCAGAAGATCAGCCCGTCGTGGCGGACGCCCGGGCCGGCGAGGAACAGGCCGGGCGCGAGCGTCGACTCGTCGTGCTCGCCGAGCAGCGGCATGCCGTCCTCGTCGCGCTCGAACAGCGCGCCCGCCGGCCCGAGCAGCGGCCGGTAGCCGGCGGCGAGCACGGGCGCGCCGGCGCCGGCGATCTCGCCGCCGTCGCCGCACTCGAGCAGGACGCGCCCGCCGCGCCGGCGCCTGGCGGCGACGACCGCGACGGCGCGCAGCTCCAGGCGCCCGGTCGCCAGGGCACCGTCGAGGCGCTGGCGCGTGTACGGCGTCAGCGTGACGCTCGGGTCGTCGTGGCGGCGCTCCCACGGCGCCTGCGGGTCGAGCACCGTCACCCGCCGGCCGCGCCGGCCGACCAGCGTCACGGCGGCGTCGATGCCGCTCTCGAACCCGCCGATCACGACGATGTCCTGCTCGCGCACGTCGCTCCACGCCGCGACCGTGCCCGCGGGCCGGCACAGCTGCGCGCCGGGGAAGCCGTCCAGGCGCGGGTTGCCGAGCTCGCCGGCCGCCCAGACCAGGCAGCGGGCGCGCCAGCGGCCGGCGGTCGTCTGCAGCGCGAAGCCGTGCTCGTCGCCGAGCGCGTGGACGGCGTCGACGGCGACGCCCTCGCGGACGTCGAGCTCGAAGTGCTCGGCCGCTGCGTCGAGGTAGGTCGCCCACTGCTCGCCGGTCGGGTGCTCGACGTCGAGCGAGAACGCGGGCGAGGTCGTCGGCGCGATCGCGTTGAGGTCGACGGCGCCGAACGCGTTGGCCTGGAACGACGGCGTGATCGTGCGCATCTCGCGCGGCCAGCGCCGCAGCGACGCGCCGATCCGCTCGCGCTCGGCCACGACGACGTCGTCGATCCCGGCGTCCTGCAGCGCGCAGGCCACGCCGATGCCCGCCGGGCCGGCGCCGACGACGACGACATCGACCATGCGCGGCGCGCTCACGCCGGGTCCGGCGGCGTCGCGCTCATCGACGGCGCTCCCGCTCCGGGACCGCGGCCGAGTACGGCAGCAGCGCGAGCTCGCGCGCAACCTTGACGGCGCGCGCCATCCGCACCTGGTCGCGCCGGCTCAACCCGGTCGTGGCACGGGACTTGATCTTGCCGCGCTCTGTCAGGAACTGCCGCAGGAAGTCGGCCTCGCGATAGATCAAGCGCGCCTGATCGTCGGCGCTCAGTTGCCTGCGGCGCGCCGGCCGTCCGCTTCGTCTCGTTCGGGGCATGCCAGCGAGTATGACATAAATAAGACTAGATCTTATTTATGTGGTGACGCGACCGGCTCGCGGCCGTGCCGCTCAGCGGCCTGTGGCGTGACGCTTCGGCTCGACGGCATCGGGGCGCGGCGCGAGCGGCCGCGCCCCAGTCCCGCGTCCTACGGCGTCGTCGTCGACAGCGTCAGCGTCAGCGTCGTCGCGTAGGCGCCGGTGCGCAGCGGCTCGTTCGCGCCGACGTGCTGCGTCAGGCCGACCGTGACCGGGTCGTTGGCGACCGGGCCGCTCCAGCTCGAGCGCGACAGCGTCACGCCGAGCGGGTCGGCGAGCGAGAAGGCGCCGTTGGCGAGGTGGCCGGCCGCCGTCGCGGTCAGCGCCGCGTCGGCGGCCGTCGAGACCACGTTCGCGGTGGTCTGCGCCGCGTAGGTCTTCTCGACGCCCGGCGCGAAGGCGCCGAACGTGGCCGGCGCGCCGAGCGTCAGCGAGAGCGTGGCGGGGACGCTGCCGCTCGCGCCGCCGCCCTGGTCGACCGACGTCACCGGCGGCACGTCGCCGCCGCTGACCGCCAGGTGGACGACGTCGTGCTCGGCGTCGTCGATCACGGCCTCGACGCGTGCGCCGTCCTTCAGCGCGCGGTACTGGTCGGCGCTGACCGCGAAGTGGACCGCCGCGTCGCCGGCGCCGGCCGTGCTGAACGGCTGCTCGCCGAGCTCGAAGCGGGCGCCCGTGTGCGGCTCGACGACCGAGGCACGGACCTTGCCGACGTGCGCGGCGGCGGCCGCGATCGTGAGGTCGATCTGCGGCCGGCTCGTGCTCAGCTCCGCGTGCGCGGCGCGCGCGCCGACCGGGGTGGCGCGGACCGCGTCCATGAACTGGCTCGGCTGCAGCGCGTGATCGACGATGCGGACGTCGCCGATCAGGCCGTTGAAGGTCTGCTCGACGACGTTGTCGTAGTCGTCCGCGCCGAGCATCCACGGCTTGCCGGTCGTGCCGATGCCGATCGCCGGCGAGAGCGGGTTGCGGCCCATCAGCGAGCCGTCGATGTAGAGGTCGGTGAAGCGGCCGTCGTTGACGACCGCGATCTCGGTCCACTTCTGCGTGTCCATCAGGTGGCCCCAGGCCGTCACGTTGTCCTGACGGTTGGTCGGCCAGATCGCCCACTGCAGCTCGGCGCCGTCGGACAGCGCGAGCTCGATCGAGCCCTCGAGCGGGTCGTTCTGCGTGCGGCCGAGGTCGGCGCCGGTGCCCATCTGGCCGAGCAGGGCCATCCAGGCGTTGCTGCCGCAGCAGTTGGCCGGCAGCTTGACGTAGGCCTCGATCGTGTAGCCGTGCGTGAACTGGTTCGTGTTCAGCGGCGCGTTCGCGGCGGTCGTCAGGTAGGTGCCGCGGTGCTGGCCCTTGGTGCCCGAGAACTGCAGGCTGTGCGCGCTCGGCGCCTGCGGGTCGTGGTCGTCGTTGACGCTGACGGCGGCCTGCGCGCCGGTCGAGCCGGCCAGCGTGACGGGCGTCAGGTCGTTGCCGTTGCCGGACGCGTCGGGCAGCGACGTGACGGCGCCGGAGCCGCTCGGACGCCAGAGCGCGACCGTGCCCGGGACGTCCAGCTGCGCGGTCGCGACCTCGGCCGGCGCCGGCTTCGGGTCGAGCCGCGCGGCGAGCGCGTCGAAGTCGACCGGCAGGCTGAAGCGCGAGGGCGCGTCGGTCTTCTCGATCATCTGGCGCTCGTGCAGGTTGCGGTCCTCGTCGCGCATGCCCTCGATCCACGGCGAGAAGGTCTCGACGTCGATCGTGTTGCGGTCGAGGTCGAACGCGTACGTGCGGATCATGCCCGCGCCGCCGTAGTACTCGTCCTGGTAGTCGGCCAGGTTCAGGTAGACGTCGTGGCCGAAGTCGTTCTGCATCGTCAGCCGGCCGACGGGCCAGTTGTGGCCCGAGAGCGACAGGATGATCTGGTCGTTCTTGCGGATCAGGCTGTTCCACAGCGACTGGCCGTAGGACGTCAGCGACGCGCTGCCGGCGAGGTTGCTGGACAGCGTCTCGTGCGCCGTGACGATCGTCGGCAGCGTCTTGTGCGCGTCGAGCACCGACTGCGCCCAGGCCAGGCCCGCGGTGCTGGTGCGCCAGTCGAGCGCCAGCACGAGCCACTGGCGCCCGCCGCCGGTGAAGACGTGCGCGGTGTTGTAGCCGGAGGCGTCCGCGCCGATGAAGGTCGGGTCGTCCGCATAGCGCGTCGCCGGGTTGAACGCGGTCAGGAACGGCGAGCTGCCGCGCGTGTCGTCCTTGGACGAGTTGATGTCGTGGTTGCCGGCGAGGATCGAGTACGGCAGCTTGCCGCGCTCGAGGATCTTGTAGGCGTCCGACGCGCGGTCGACCTCGTTCTGGACGCCGTCCTGCGTGACGTCACCGAGCGAGGACGCGAACGCGATGTTCTCCGTCGCGCGGTTGTCGACCATCCAGTCGAAGGCGGCCGTGATCGGCTCGCTGTCGCCGCGGTCGTCGTCGAGCAGGTACTGCGTGTCGGGGATCACGACCCACGTGAACCGGTGGCTGGTGGCGTTGAACTGCGGCGCCGCCGGGGCGCCCTGCTGCGAGTGCGCCGTCACGGCGGCGCCCATGAGCGCGGCGGCGGCGAGCCCGGCGGCCAGCAGCGTGCGAGGTCTGAAGATGGACATCGGCGCGACCGTATGAACGCCGACCGACCGGAATGTGAAGGGTCGATGTCTTCACTGGAATTTCATGCGTCGGTAACAGGTCGCGCGGGGCGGGCGTCAGGGGCGCGCCCCGAGCGTCGGCACGCGCACGGCGGTCACGGCGTAGGTCCGGCTCCAGCGGATCGTGCCGTCGCGCTGCGTGCCGACCGCGCGCAGGGCGCCGGTCTCGGGATCGAGCGCGATGACGTCGGTCGTGCGCAGGGCGCCGGTCTCGGGGTCGATCGCGACGGCGTCGGGCGTGTCCGTGGACGGCAGGCTGATCGCGGCAACCTCGCGGTCGGCCTCGTCGCGCAGCAGCCCGAGCGCGCGAGCGCCCGGCAGCTCGCCGAGCACGCGCACGAGCGCGGCGGCGAGCTCCGGCGGCGTGGCGGGGTACGCCAGCAGCGTCGTGATGTCGCCGACCACGTTCATGCCGAGCAGCCGGCGGGTCGCGGCAGCGCAGCCGTCGCCGTCGGGCCGGCAGCCCTTGTCGTCGCCCGCCCGCGCCTTCCAGGCGCGGTCGCGCAGCCAGGCCGCGAGCGCGGCGGGGTCGTGCGGGATCGGCGCGAGCGGATCGCCGTCGTGCGGCAGGTCGTCGTAGAGGCCGAGCGCGCCGAGCAGGACGTCGCCGATGTCGGCGACGTCCTGCTCGAGCGGCTGGAACGGCTCGCCGGCCGGTGGCAGCAGCGTCTCTAGGTCCGGCGCGCCGGCGGCGCGCCAGGCGGCCTCGTCGGCGGCGGACGCCAGCCGCGCCGCGCCCGGGCCGCCCGTCGCGAAGTGCCCGCGGCCGTCCGGTGCCATCCAGTACTCCTCGGTCGCCTGGCGGACGACCTCGAACGGCTGCCGCGCCGCCGCGAGCTGGATGTGGTTGCCGCGTCCGTGGCGCCGGTCGTCGACGGTGAAGCTCACGGCGACCCAGGTGCTGCGGACGTAGATCACGTCGCCGGTCCCGGGCAGCGTGTAGCCGAGCGCGACGTGCGACAGCGCACGCGCGCACGGCGTCGCGGGGCCGCGCGGCGTGCAGGCGCTGCGGGCCGACGCCGCCGCCGGCGCGTGCACGTGCGCGCCGCTCGGCACGAGCGCGGCGGCGACGAGGGCGACGAGCGCGAGCGCGGCGGCCGCGCCCGCGACCAGCAGCGGACGCCGGCGGCGCGTCGCCGCGGCGCCCAGCAGGCGCAGGCGGCGGGGCGTCGCCTTCGTGTGGGGCTCGGCGTCGGCGATCAGCGCGTCGAGCCGGGCGTGCGTGGCCGGCGGCACCGGCGCCTGCAGTGGCCGGTACGCGCGGCGCAGGCGATCGAGCTCGGAAGGCGTCATCGGGCGGTGCTCCTCGTGGTCGTCAGGGGTGTCTCCGGGTCGCCGGCCAAGACGGCCCGCAGCCGCCGGCGCGCCCGGTGCAGCCGCGAGCGCACGGTGCCGACCGGCAGCGCCAGCGCCGCCGCGATCTCGTCGTAGGACAGCTCGGCCCAGGCGAACAGCAGCAGCACGTCGAGCTCGTCGCGGCGCAGCGTCCGCAGGGCCGCGGCGAGCTCCGGGTCGCCGGGCAGCGGCGCCACCTGGGCGGCCGGCTCGCGCCGCAGCCGCTCGGTCAGCGCCCGCCGTCGCGTGGCCGCGCGCAGCTCGTCGCGCAGCAGGTTGGTCGCGATCGCGAACAGCCAGGCGCGCACGCCGGCGCCCTGGTCCGCGAAGCTCGCGCGAGCGGCGAACGCGCGGGCGAACGTCTCGGCCGCGAGATCCTCGGCGATGCCGGGATCGCCGATCCGGTGGTGCAGGTAGCGGCGGATCGCCGCGTGGTGGACTTCGAACACGCCGCGGAACGCCGCGGGCTCGCGGACGGACCGGTGCAGCGTCCTGGCGTCGGCATCAGCGTCGGAGGCGATCATGCAGCATCTGCAACGCCCGACCGCCGGCGAAAGTTCCCCGGGCCGCGACGGAGGGCGAACGCGGCGTGTCGAGCTGTAGCTTGGGGGAGGACATGCGACTCGCCCAGGTTGCCCTGCACGCCGACGACCTCGATCGCGCCGCCGACTTCTACTCGGTGCTGCTGGAGACCCGGCCGACCGCCCGGTTCGACCCGCCGGGCCTGCTGTTCTTCGACCTGGACGGGACGCGGCTGCTGTTCGACCGCGCGGCGCCGTCGTCGCTCCTGTACCTGCACGTCGACGACGTGCACGCGACGCTCGAGCGGCTCGACGGTCTCGTCGAGGTCGTCTCGCCCGCGCACCTGATCTTCACCCACCAGGACGACGTGCTGGGGCCGGTGGGGCACGAGGAGTGGCACGCCTTCATCCGCGACTCCGAGGGCAACACGGTCGGGCTGATCGCCTTCCCGAAGGGGTCCGCTCAGGCGACCTGATCGGTGTGCGGTGCGGCGGGGAGCCGCACCGTGGCGCGGAGCCCGCCGGCGGCGCGCGGGGTCAGCGTGAGCGTGCCGTCGTGGGCCTGGGCGATGCTCTTGACGATCGCCAGCCCGAGGCCGCCGCCCGCGTGGTCCGTGCGGACGCGCCTGCTGCCGCGCTGGAACGGCTCGGCGAGCGTGGCGACCAGCTGCGGGGTCAGCAGCTCGCCCGTGTTCTCGACGCTCAGCAGCACGCTGGCGGGCTCGGCGCCGGTCGTGACCCAGACGCTGCCCTGGTCGGGCAGGTTGTGGACGATCGCGTTGTGCACGAGGTTCGTCGCCAGCTGCAGCAGCAGCGCGGGCGAGCCGAGGGTCGCGGCCGCGTCGCCGGCGGTCTCGATCGTCGCGCCGCGCCGCTCGGCGAGCGGGAGCAGCGTCTCGGCGGCGTCCTCGGCGACCAGCGAGAGGTCGACGTGCTCCGGGACGAACGCGCGCTGGTCGGCGCGGCTGAGCAGCAGCAGCGCCTCGGTCAGGTCGATCGCCCGCGTGTTGACGGCGTGCAGGCGGTCGACGAGCTCGTCGTCGCCGCGGCGCTGATCGCTGCGCGCCACGTCGAGCAGCGTCTGGGTGATCGCCAGCGGCGTGCGCAGCTCGTGCGAGGCGTTGGCGGCGAAGCGCTGCTGCTCGGCGACCTGCGCCTCGAGCCGCGCGAGCATGGCGTCGAAGGCGTCGGCGAGCTCGCGGAACTCGTCGCGGCGGCCCGGCAGCCGGATCCGGTGGCCGAGCGAGCCGGTCGCGACCGTGCGCGTGGCGTCCGCGATGCGCGTCAGCGGCGTCAGCATCCGGCCCGCGAGGATCCAGCCGCCGACCAGCCCGAACAGCAGCAGGAACGCGAGCGCGATCGCCGCCTTCGGCACGAAGGCGTCCAGCAGGTCGGAGCGGCCGGGGATGAACAGGCCGGGGCTGCGGCCGAAGCCGACGACGACCGCCCGATCAGGCACGTAGCGCAGCAGGAACGCCCAGACGACCGCGAGCAGCAGGGCGCCAGCGACCATCAGGAAGCCGGCGTAGCTGAGCGTCAGCTTGAGCCGGACGCTCAGCCCCGGCGCCCTATCCACCGCCGCCCCGCTCGCCGGCGTCGATGCGGTAGCCGGCGCCGGGCACGGTCGCGATGATCCAGGGCTCGCCGAGGCGCTTGCGCAGCGCCGAGACGGTGATCCGCACGGCGTTCGTGAACGGGTCGGCGTTCTGGTCCCAGGCGCGGCGCAGCAGCTCCTCGGCGCTGACGACGCCGCCCTCGGCGGCGACGAGGACGTCGAGCACCGCGAACTGCTTGCGCGTCAGCGCGACGTAGCGGCCGTCGCGGTGCACCTCACGGCGGAACGGGTCCAGCCGCAGCCCGGCGATCTCGCGCACGGGCGGCCGGTTGTGGGCACGGCGGCGGTCGAGCGCCCTGAGCCTGAGCACCAGCTCGCCGAGCTCGAACGGCTTGGTCAGGTAGTCGTCGGCGCCGAGCCCGAAGCCGCTGGTCTTGTCGTCGAGCCGGTCGGCGGCGGTCAGCATCAGGATCGGCATGCCGCTGCCGGAGGCGACGATCTGCTTGGCGATCTCGTCGCCCGACGGCCCGGGGATGTCGCGATCGAGGACGGCGATGTCGTAGGCGTTGACGCCCAGCAGCGCCAGCGCGCTGTCGCCGTCGCCGGCGATGTCGGCCGCGATCGCCTCCAGCCGCAGGCCGTCGCGGATCGCCTCCGCCATGTAGGGCTCGTCCTCGACGAGCAGCACGCGCATGCGCCGATGCTACGAGCCGGCGCATATCGCCGGCATATCGAAAAGCGCATACGCGCCGGCAACAGCGCACTGCCTGCAATGGCGGCGTGACCCTGAGTGAACCTGCGCGGACCGTCGCCCGGCGCCGCCGCCGCGCGCTGCTCGCCGCCCTGCTGGCGGCGACGCTCGCCGCCACGGCGTTCGCCGTGCCCCGCCACCTGAGCCAGGACGACGGCCCGCTCGGCGTCGGCGACGCGAGCGCCGCGTCGACGGACGGCTGGCCTGCCGAGGGCCAGGGCGCGTACGTGCTCGACGGCGGCCGGCCGGCGGCGAGCCCGCATCAGCATCCGGTCCCGATCGCCAGCGTGGCGAAGGTGATGACCGCCTACGTCGTGCTCGCGCACGCCCCGCTGCGCGCGGGCGACGACGGCCGCCCGTTCGTCGTCGACCAGGACGACGTCGAGGACACCGAGGAGCGGCGGCGCGAGGGCCAGTCGGTCGTCGCCGTCGCGGCCGGCGAGCGGCTCAGCGAGCGCGCCGCGCTGCTGGCGATCCTGCTGCCGTCGGCGAACAACGTCGCCGTGCTCGTCGCGCGGCAGGTCGCCGGCAGCGTCGCCGCCTTCGTCGCCGAGATGAACCGCGCCGCGCGCGACCTGGGGATGACGCACACGACCTACACCGATCCGAGCGGCTTCGACGACGGCACGGTCTCGACGGCGCGCGACCAGCTGCGGCTGGCTCAGGCGGTGGCCGAGGACGGGACGCTGGCGGCGATGATGGCGACGCGCAGCGCCGTGCTGCCGGTCGCCGGCGCGGTGGCCAACACCAACCGCCTGCTCGGCCACGACGGGTTCGTCGGCATGAAGACCGGCTCGGACGAGGCGGCCGGCGGCTGCCTGATGTTCCGCGTCGTGCGGCCGACCGCGAGCGGCGGCAGCCGCACGCTGATCGGCGTCGTGCTCGGGCAGCGGGGCGGCGACCTGATCGGCGCGGGGCTGGCGGCGGCGAAGCAGCTGGCGGACCGGCTCGCATATCGCCCGCATATCGAAAAGCGCATACGCGCCGGCAACGTCCCGCGGCGTTGACTGGCCGCATGATCAGCAGCGAACCAGCACCGGCGGCCCGCCGCCCCAGAGCGCCGGCGGCGGCGATGACGATCTACGGATGCGGGCCGGACGAGGCCGCCCTGTTCCGCGCGCTGGCGCCCGGCCTCGGCGTCGCGCCGACGATCGTCGCGGCGGCGGTCTGCGCCGGCAACGCCGAGCTGGCGCGCGGCAGCCGCTGCGTCAGCGTCGATCACAGGACGCCGGTCACGGGCGCCGCGCTGCTGGCGCTGCGCGAGGCCGGCGTGACGTACGTCTCGACGCGGAGCGTCGGCTGCGACCACATCGACGTGAGCGGCGCGGAGCGCCTCGGCATCGCCGTCGAGACCGTCGCCTACTCGCCGGACGGCGTGGCCGACTACACGCTGATGCTGATGCTGATGGCGCTGCGCCATGCCGCGGCCGTCGTCAGGCGCACGGACGCGCACGACTACCGCCTGCACGACGTCCGCGGGCGCGAGCTGCGCGACCTGACGGTCGGCGTGATCGGCACGGGCCGCATCGGCGGCGCCGTGATCGACCGCCTGCGCGGCTTCGGCTGCCGGACGCTCGCCTACGACGCGCGGCCGAAGGTCGCCGCCGACTACGTCCCGCTCGGCGCGCTGCTCGAGCGCAGCGACGTCGTGACGCTGCACACGCCGCTCAGCGCGGCGACGCGGCATCTGCTCGACCGCCGCCGGATCGCGGCGATGAAGCGCGGCGCGCTGGTCGTCAACACCGGCCGCGGCGCGCTGCTCGACACCGAGGCGCTGGTCGAGGCGCTGGAGCGCGGCCGCCTGGGCGGCGCGGCGCTGGACGTCCTCGAAGGCGAGCAGGGGATCTTCTACGCCGACCGTCGCGAGCGGCCGGTCGACAGCCGGCTGCTGCTGCGGCTGCAGCGGCTGCCGAACGTGCTGATCAGCCCGCACACCGCCTACTACACGGAGCGGGCGCTGCGCGACTGCGTCGGCGCCACGATCGCCAACTGCCTGCGGTTCGAACGCCGGGAGCGCACATGGATCGGGTGAAGGTCGCGATCCTCTTCGGCGGCTGCTCGGAGGAGCATCCCGTCTCCGTGAAGTCGGCGCGGGAGGTCGCGCGGCAGCTCGACGTCGCCAGCTACGAGCCGTTCTACGTCGGGATCACGCGGCGCGGCGCCTGGCGGCTGTGCGACGGCGCCCCCGGCGCCGACTGGGAGCGCGGCGCCGCCCGCCCGGCCGTGCTCTCGCCGGATCGCGGCCGCCCCGGGCTGCTGGTCCTCGATCGGGGCCGCTACGAGACGATCGCGGTCGACGTGGTGCTGCCGGTCCTGCACGGCCGGCTCGGCGAGGACGGCGCGATCCAGGGACTGCTGGAGCTCTCCGGCATCCCCTACGTGGGCTGCGACGTCCAGAGCTCCGCCGTCTGCATGGACAAGGCGCTCGCCTACGTCGTCGCGCGCAGCGCCGGGATCGCGACGCCGGACTTCTGGACCGTCGCGGTGGGCGAGCAGGTCGACGGCGAGCGGCTGCCCTATCCGGTCTTCGTCAAGCCGGCGCGCTCGGGCTCCTCCTTCGGCGTCGGCAAGGTGGCGGCGCCGGCGGCGCTGCCGCAGGCGATCGAGCTCGCGCGGCGCTACGACGAGAAGGTGGTGATCGAGGCGGCGGTCGATGGCAGCGAGGTCGGCTGCGCCGTCCTCGGCAGCGGCGGCGACCTGCTGATCGGCGAGGTCGACCGGATCGCGCTCTCGCACGGCTTCTTCAGGATCCACCAGGAGGCCGAGCCTGAGCGCGGGTCGGAGAACTCGGCGGCGATCGTGCCCGCGGACATCTCGCCTGCGACGCGCTCGCTCGTCCAGGCGACGGCGACGACGCTCTACCGCGCGCTCGGCTGTCGCGGGCTCGCGCGGGTCGACCTGTTCCTCAAGCCGGACGGCACGGTCGTCCTGAACGAGGTCGACACCTTCCCCGGCATGACGTCCTACAGCCGCTACCCGCGGATGATGGCCGCCGCCGGGGTGCCGCCGGCACAGCTGATCGACCGGCTGCTGGCGTCGGCGCTGGCCGCGGACCGGCGATGAACGGCGAGCACCTACTTCGACGTGCCGATCGGGTACTAGTGTCCTGCGCCGTTAATTCGTTGTGGAAGTCGTTGGGGTGATGTCAGGATCTCCTCGGCGGTCTTGGTCCAGATGAACGGCCGCGGGTTCTCGTTCCAGGCCTTGACCCGGTCGCGGAT
>Ga0153956_1000842_pt1 | contig 31275 bp, 18 predicted proteins | sample TSFL040MetaG_FD_104704 | JGI IMG/M metagenome (GOLD analysis project Ga0153956, IMG submission 104704) | Attine ant fungus gardens microbial communities from Florida, USA - TSFL040 MetaG | ecosystem: Host-associated > Fungi > Mycelium > Unclassified | place: USA: Florida, Wekiwa Springs... | reverse complement strand
CAGCTCCAGGCGGCGGATGACCTTGCTGGAATGGCTCTTGGCCCAGCCGAGCGAAAACCGACTGAACCACTCGCGGGCGACGGCTTTGAAGGTGTCCTCGCCGACATAGCGTTCAGCCTGCCGTTTCGCGCTCGGATCCATCGCGTTGGCCCACTGCCGCTTCGCTTCAACGCGCTTCGCACGCGCATCTGCGAGCGTGGTGCCCGGATACACACCGAACGAGATGGCCTTGCGACGACCGTCGGAGAGGTCGTCGAATCGCCACCATTTCGAGCCATTGAGTTTGACCAGCAGGTACAGACAGCCGCCGTCGGACAACTTGCGCGGCTTGACGGCGGTCGCGTTGCGTACGCCGGCATCGGTCAGGGGCATGCGGACCCCCTTACGGTAACTCTGGATAGCGGTCTCCAGTTACCGTAAAAGTTACCGTCGAAACCGGCCGGATGTCACCCATTTCGGTCGTACTGCGTCGGATACAAAAAAGGCCGGAAACCCCTGATTTTCAGGAGATTCTGGCCTTCTTTGGACTGCTTCGTACTACTCGGATGGTGGAGCGGAGGGGGATCGAACCCCTGACCTTCGCATTGCGAACGCGACGCTCTCCCAGCTGAGCTACCGCCCCACGACACTTTCCCGAGGTCTTGCGACCTCGAAAGGCCGCGCATCATAGCGCGCGAATCGCGGCTCGCCAAGCCCGTCGTTGCTGCCGGCCGCATCCGACATGTCCTGCGCGGATCCGTCGTTCCGTCACGACGCCAGTTGCGCGCGCAGCGCGGCATAGTCCGCCGCGAGCGGTTCGGCGCGGGCAGGCCGGGCCAGCAACGCCGCCAAGGCGGGCGGAACCTCGATGGCAGCGCCGAGCAATGGCTCAATCACCGTGTCGAACTTGGCCGGATGCGCGGTCGCAACGACCGCATGATGGCGCTGGTCGCCGGCGTCGCGCAGGCGTTCGAGCACGCGCAGGGCGGTCGCGGTGTGCGGGCAGACCAAGGTGCCGTAGCGCTCGCGCGCACGGCGCAGCACGTCGCGGATGTCGTGGTCGTCGATCGCCTCGGCGCGCAATGCGCGGCGCAGTTCTTCGGCATCCGGATACAGCCAGCGCAGTCGTTCGAAGTTGCTCGGCGCGCCGACGTCCATCGCGTTGGCGAGCGTCGCGACGCTGGCGCGCGGCGCGTAGTCGCTGCCTGCGAAGAAATCCGGCAAGGTGCGGTTCGCGTTCGTCGCCAGCACGATGTCGCCGATCGGCAATCCGATCGCGCGCGCGAGCACGGCGCCGAGCGCATTGCCGAGGTTGCCGGTCGGCACGACCAGATTCAGCGGCGCGCCGCGCGCGCGCCAATGCGCCAGCGCGGCATGCGCGTGGTAGGTGATCTGCGGCAGCAGGCGGCCGAGGCTGATGCTGTTGGCCGAGGCCAGCGGCACGTCGCGCTTGAACGCGTCGTCGTTGAGCGCCTGCTTGACCAGCGCCTGGCAGTCGTCGAAAGAACCCGCGACGCGCAGCGCGCGCACGTTGTCGCCGAAGCAGCCGAGCTGGTGCGCCTGGCGCGGCGACACGCGGCCGTCCGGATACAGGATCACGACGCGGAATCCCGCCCGCCTGTGGAAAGCCGCGGCGACCGCCGCGCCGGTATCGCCGGAGGTCGCGACCAGCACGGTCAAAGGCGTCGCGCCGGCAGGTCGCAGGCGCGCGAGGCAGCCGGCGAGGAAGCGCGCGCCGAAATCCTTGAACGCCGCGGTCGGGCCGTGGAACAGCTCGAGCGATTGCGTGCGCTCGTCGAGCCGTCGCAATGGCGCGGGCAGGTCCAGCGTTTCGCGGCAGATCGCGGCCAGTTCGCCGGCCAGCGCATCGCCGGCGAAGAAAGGGGGCAGCAGGCGCGCGGCGACAGCCGGAAGATCCTCGCAAGCGTCGAAGTCGGTTGTCGCGAAACGCGGCAGCGCCTGCGGCACGTACAGTCCGCCGTCCGGCGCGAGTCCCGCCGCCAGCGCGGCGCCGAGACCGAGTGCGGGCGCACCGCCGCGCGTGCTCGCGTAGTTCATGCGACCACCGCAGCGGCGGGCCCGGCGACCGGGGAAATCCACGCGTCGCTGCCGATGCGTTCCTTCGCGAACGCGGCGCGCATGCGTTCCGCCGCGCGTTCGGCGATGCGTCCGTTCGCGCACCAGGCGAACACGCTGGGGCCGGCGCCGGAAATGCTCGCGCCGAGCGCGCCGGCGTCGAGCGCGGCCTGTTTCACCGCGGCGAACCCCTCGATCAGCGGCGCGCGGAGCGGTTCGACCAGCACGTCGCGCAGGCCGTCGCGGACCAGGCCGATGTCGCCCGCGTGGCAGCCGGCGAGCAGCAGCGCGAGGTTCGCGCTCTGCGCGACGAACTCGCCCAATGCGTAGTGGCGCTCGAGCACCGCGCGCGCCTCGCGCGTCTCGACGATCGCGTGCGGATGCACCAGTGCACAGCACCAGTCGCGCGGTACCGGGATGCGCACGAGACGGTCCGCGGTCGCCAGCACGAGGCCGCCGAGCAGCATCGGGCCGACGTTGTCGCCGTGGCGGCTGCCGCTCGCGACGGCTTCGCCGGCCAGCGCGAACGGGTACAGCGCCTCGCGCGGCAGTTCGCGGTCGAGCAACGCGTTCGCGGCGACCAGCGCGGCGACCGCGGACGCAGCCGACCCGCCCATGCCGGAGCCGAACGGAATACCCTTGTCGATCTCGATCTCGAAGCCGAACGGCAGCGCCAGCGCCCCGCGCATCGCGATCAGCGCGGCGCCGGCGGTGTTGTTGGCGGCGTCGAACGGCAGCAACGCCCTGCTGGAACGGATCGCGGCGATGCGCACCAGCGGCTGTGCGATGCGTCGCACGGTGATGCGATCGCCGGGACCGGCGATCGTGTGGCCGAGGATGTCGAAGCCGACGCCGACGTTGCCGACGCTGGCTGGCGCGAACGCGGTGGCCTGCGCGCTCACAGCTTCGCTCCGAGCGCGGCGCAGATGCGCAGGAGGTCGGCGAACACGCCGGCCGCGGTCACCTCGGGACCAGCGCCGGGACCCTGCACGACGAGAGGGTTGTCGCGGTAGCGCAGCGTCGTGAACTGCACCACGTTGTCGGTCAGGCGCAGGTTCGCGAACGCGTGCGTGCGCGGCAGTTCGACCAGGCCGACGCGTGCGTGGCCTTCGCGGTCGAGCCGGGCGACGTAGCGCAGCACGTCGCCGTTGCGCGCGGCCTGCGCGTGGCGTTCGGCGATCGCGCTGTCGAGATCGGGCAGGTGTCGCATGAAATCCTCCGTGCAAAGCGTGCGCAGCGCGGGCGGCACGAGGCTTTCGACCTCGATCCCCGCCAGTTCGATGCCGATGCCGGCCTCGCGCGCGAGGATCACCAGTTTTCGCGCGACGTCGGTGCCGGACAGATCATCGCGCGGATCGGGTTCGGTGTAGCCGAGCGCATGCGCCTCGCGCACGAGGTCCGAAAACGGTTGCGTGCCGTCGTAGCGGTTGAACAGCCAGGCCAGCGTGCCGGACAGGATGCCGTCGACGGCGAGCATCTCGTCGCCGGTGTCGAACAGGTCGCGCAAGGTCGAGATCACCGGCAGGCCGGCGCCGACGGTCGCCTCGTAGCGGAAGCGCGCGCCGTTCGCGGTCGCCGCGCGGATCGCGCGCCAGCGCGCGGACGGGCCGGCGCCGGCCTGCTTGTTCGGCGTGGCGACGTGGATGCCGCGCGCGAGCCAGCCGGCGTAGCGTTCGGCGACCGCGTCGTTCGCGCTGCAGTCGATGATGACGGCGTGCGGCAGGTGCTCGGCCTGCACGTGGCGCGCGAACGCGTCGAGATCGCCTTCGAGCGTGCAGGCTTCGTTCCAGCGTGCTGCCGCATCGGCCTCGCCGAGCCACATGCGCCGGCTGCTCGCGACCGCGCGCAGGCGCAGGTCGAGCTGGCTTTCGCGCAGCAGGCGCGGTCGAGCCGCTTCGATCTGGCGCAGCAGCGCCGCGCCGACCTTGCCGGGGCCGATCAGGCCGATCGACACGGTCTGCGGCGACAGCCAGAACGCCGCGTGCACGGCGCGCAGGGCTCGCGCCACGTCGGCCTCGCCGACCGCGACCGAGATGTTGCGCTCCGACGCGCCTTGCGCGATCGCGCGGATGTTGACGCCGGTGCGCGCGAGCGCGCCGAACAGGCGCGCGGCGATGCCGGGCGTGCCGGCCATGCCGTCACCGACCACGGCGAGCACGCCGATGCCGGCCGACGCGCTGACGCGATGGATTTCGCCGCGCGCGATCTCGCCGGCGAACGCACGTTGCAGCGCGGACCGCGCCGTCGCCGAATCGGCTTCGCGCACGACGCAGCAGATCGAATGTTCCGACGAACCTTGCGAGATCATCACCACCGACACGCCGACGCGATGCAGCGCGCCGAACGTGCGCTCGGCGGTGCCCGGCACGCCGATCATGCCGGCACCTTCCAGCGTGATCACGGCGAGGTTGCGCACCGCGCTGATGCCTTTCACCGGCATCGCGTCCGCGTGGCCCGCGCTGCCGATCGCGGTGCCGGCGTGGTCGGGGCGGAACGTGTTGCGGATGCGTACCGGCAGGCCGCGCGCGATCGCCGGCGTCAGTGTCTGCGGATGGATCACCTTGGCGCCGAAATAGGCCAATTCGCAGGCTTCGTCGTAGCTCAGGCGAGCCAGCGGCACCGCATCCGGCACCAGGCGCGGATCGGCCGACAGCACGCCGTCGGTATCGCCCCACAAGGTCAGTTCGCGCGCGTCGGCGAGCGCGGCGAAGATCGCGGCGGAATAGTCGCTGCCGTTGCGGCCGAGCACGGTCGCGCGGCCGCCGGCGTCGCGTGCGATGAAGCCGGTCACGACCAGCCAGCGTTGCGCGTGGCGTGCGCGCCAGTCGGAAAAGCGCGCCGCGCTGGCGTCCCAGTCGACCACGACGCCGAGTTCGCCGGCGCCGACCACGAGCACTTCGCGCGCATCGAGGCAGGCGACGTCGGCGCCCTGCGCGGCGAGAAGGTCGGCCAGCAGTCGAGCCGACCAGACTTCGCCGAGCCCTTCGATCGCCTCCGTCGCCGCGGGGTTCGCCGTACCGAGCACGGCCAACGCGTCGAGCTGCCTGGACAGGTGCGCGAAGCCGGATTCGAGCCAATCGAGCGTTTCCCGTGCCTGCGCACCGAGCAGATCGCGCGCCGCGGCAAGATGGCGATCGCGCAGCTTTCGCCACTCGGAAGGCCATTCCGGCGCGGCATGCACGGCGGCATCCGCGAGCGCGATCAGCGCGTCGGTGGTGCCGCGCATCGCCGAAACGACGACGATCTGGCCCGGCTGGGGCTGTGCCGCGAGGATCGCGGCGACGCGACGGAAGCAGTCCGCATCGGCGAGGCTGGAGCCGCCGAACTTGTGCGCGACGAGGAATTCGGCCACGGGCGGCGCGGCGGCATCTGATGCGGGGGCGGGCATGGAACGGTCTCCTGGTCGGGGACCCCGTTCCGCGAGGGGGAGGGCGTCGTGGTCCGGCCCTTCCCTTGCGGGGCGGGGCCGTGGCTTTCGTGGATCAGTCGCGCGCCGGCACCCGTTCGACGGTCGTCGTCGTCGAGGTCGTCGTCGTGGTGGCGGCGTTGCGCAGATGCATGCCCCGAGTGTTTCCGGACTTTCGGCTTCTGTCAACGGGGGTGAGGGAGCGTATTCGGCACTTCCCGCACGCACGGCGTTTGCAGCTGCGATCGGTCGTCTTCGAACGGACGCGCCGCGGGCTCGGCTTTGTAGGAAAAGCGCGTGGCAGCGCGTAGGGGATTTCCTACATGAAAATGTGCAGAAATTGGAAAAATGGAAATGAATGCCGAGAGGAGAATCGGTACGCCAGCGCGGTTCGCGCGCCACGCAGGCAAAAGGGAAGGCGGGATTTCGGATTGACGGCGATCTCGAGGCGCACGCCGATATTCCCGCGCATGAGTTGCTTTTGCTGTGCATTCACCAGACTGGCTCATACAAGGAGCACGACATGAAAAAGCCAACATTGACCGCTGCCGCACTCGTCTGCCTCGGCGTGTTTTCATCCGCTTCGGCAAGCGAACCGGGGTCTTCTTCGGGATGGTCGACCGTCGCCCCCGGCGTAATCGAGCGCATCGACGCCGACGGTTCCGTCACGAGAATGGGCTTTGGAGACGACGCCGCTCGTTTCGACCTGGCGCTTTACGAAAAACAACTGGCCGACATGTCCGCGAGCGGAGCGGCCACCCGGGAGAATATCGACAATCTGAACGGCGCAATCCGGGTTCTGCGCGATCGCGTCCGGGATGCGGACGCCCTGAAGGACGTGATCGCCGCGCCTGTCGCGAGCGGCGGTCCCATTCTTTTCGCGGAGCCGGGGCTGTTCGGATACAACAATACCCCGACGCCCGCTTGCGGATTCGTCGCGCATCAGATCGCGGATTTCGGCGGGGACGCGTCGCTGAATCCCAGCGGCGGAAGCGGGGAAGCCACGGCGTCGGTCGTGTACTACGGGTATACCGCCACGTACCTGACCTATACCGCGACGATTTATGCGTCGGCGACGGCGACCGGCTACGGCGGCTTGCCGGTCACGTCCAATGGTTCGACCACCGCGAGCGGGTACACGCCCGTGACGATGTTCAAGAAGACAGCTAGCTCGGGCAGCACCTACTTCAGCGTGAGTGCGTCCACGAGCAGCTACATCAACGTTGCGGGTTGCGCCGGCGGTTATCAGTCGTACTCCAAGACGCAGGCGCTCTGATGTCGTTGCCCGGCGCCGCCGGATGACGGTCATCCGGCAGGCGCCGGGTCCTGCAAGGGCCACCCGTCTTTCCGCTTCCCCGCGGCATCCGGAATGCGACGAGACGGCTTCGGCATGAGACAAGCCGCACGTCGCATTGCGCGAGCGGCGATTCTTCTTTCCGTCATCCGCCGGGCGTCCGGCCCGGCGTATCCGGCGACGGCTTTCGAGGGCGCGATTCCGCTGGTCCGGGCTGACTTTCGATGGATGAGGGCGTCTTGCCGGCCCGCTCAATCCGGAAGCAAAGCGACCAGCCGGTCGTGCAGCACCTCGTGGCGCCAGCCTTCGAGCGCGGCCGGCCATTGCCGCGTCGCCAGCAGCGATTCGAGATGGCGCCGTGCGCACAGCAGGCCTTCGGGCAGGTCGAGTTCGGTCGCGCGTGCGGTTACGACTTCCTTCATCGCCGCGATCACGCTTTTCTCGCGCGGCGTCGGTGCGGCCGGGATCGGCGTGAACGCGAGGTCGTCGGGGGCGAGCGGCGCGCTCAGGACGTCGAGCAGCTCGGCGCGCTGGGCGCTGCGCAACGCACGCTGGCCCTTGCCGCGGTCGGCCAGTTCGTCGGCGGTGCGCGGCGGGCGCGCGGCGAAGTCCATGATGTGCGCGTCGTCGAGCAGCCACGGCCGCGGCCGGTCGATCGCGCGCGCGGTCGCGTCGCGCCAGATCAGGATGCGGCGCAGCAGCGCCTGGCGTTCGCGCGGCCATTCGGCGGCGCCGCGCATCGCGACCTGCGGTTGCATGTCGGGTTCGCGCTGGCGCGCGCGTTCGAGCATGCGCGCGCAATCCTGTTCCAGCCACGTGCGATAGCCGCGCCGTTCGACGCGCGTGCCGAGTTCGGCGTGCAGCGCGGGCAGGTAGACGACGTCGAGCGCGGCGTATTCGAGTTGCCGTTCGCTCAGCGGTCGGCGCAGCCAGTCCGAGCGGGTTTCGCCTTTTTCCAGTTCCACGCCGGTCAACTCGCGCACGAGTTTCTGGTAGCCGAGGCCGGCGCCGAGGCCGGCGAACGAGGCGGCGATCTGCGTGTCGAACAGGTTCGCGATCACGCACGACCAGGTCGCCAGCGCTTCGATGTCTTCGCTCGCGCTGTGCATCACGACCGTGCACGCAGGATCGGCCAGGCGCGCGGCCAGCGGCGCGGGATCGATCCCGGCGGTCGGATCGATCAGCGCGATGCGGCCGGCGACCTCGACCTGCACCAGCGCCAGGCGCGGCAGGAAGGTGTCGATGCGCATGAACTCGGTGTCCAGCCCGATCGTCGGGGCGGGGTGCTGCAGCAGGTCGTGCAATGCGTCGTTGCGTTCGATCCAGTCGGCCAAGGTGGCGTCCTTTTCGTGAATGGCAGGCGGGCGAGTTCGTCGCGACGGCTTCTAACTGCGCGGACGAGCGCCGATAATCCCGGCACGATGCCCGGTAGCGAAGTCGCACGCAAGCAGCACACCCTCGGCGGCGCCGCAGGCCTCGCCTTGCTCGCGTTCGCGCTGGCGTACCGCTTCTTTCCCGGCGTGTTGCACATCGAGCCGCAGCCGGAGGAGCCGCTCGCGACCACGGCCGCGGGCCAGCGCGCGGCGGGTCCGGCGACGTGGTCCGCGGTGCAGGCGGCACCGCCGAAGACCGTGCCGGAAGCCGCGTCCGAGCCGACGGTCGAATCGGGCACCTCGTTCGCCGACGCGGTGCGCATGGGACCGCCGGTCGCGACCACGAAGGAAGTCGCCGCGCTGCTGAAGAAGGCGCGCGCCGAGGAAGAACGCGGCGCGCTGATCGAGCCGAAGGATGCCAGCGCGATCGCGCTGTATCGCCAGGTACTCGCCGCGGCGCCGAACAACGTCGAAGCGGAGAGCGCGCTCGAACGCATCGCCGGCGCGCTGCGCGACTGGGCCCTTGCGGCGATCGATCGCGGCGACGAGGTCGCGTCGCAGAAGTACCTGGCCGCGTTTGCCGATCTGCCGCATTCGGAAGACGAACTCGCGGATGTGCGCGCGCGCGTCAAGACGCTCCACCAGGTGCTGCCGATCCTGACGCGCGCGGCGGCGCTGATGAATACCGGCCACGCGACCGAACCGGCCGCCGGCAGCGCGCTGGCCGCGTATCGCGAAGCGCTCAAGCTCGACCCCGGCAATCATCTCGCCGACGCCGGCCTCGCCGCGATCGAGCGCGACTATCTCGATCGCGCGCTGGCGCAGGCCGCGCAGGACGACTACACCGCCGCGGACGCGACGCTCGACGACGCCTCGTCGATCCGGCCCGGCTCGCAGGCCTTGCTGGAGACGCGCTCACGCGTCGATGGCCTGCGTCGCCAGCGCGCCGAAACCGTCCTCGCGCAGGCGCGCTCGGCGCTCGATTCGGGCAACGCCGATCTCGCCGAGCAACTGGCGAAGAAGGCGCAGTCGATCAGTCCGGATCTCGCCGGTCTCGACAAGTTCAACCTGGACCTGCGCAATGCGCGACTGTACGCGAGCATGACGCCGGGGCAGGTCGTGCACGACCGTTTCCTCGATCTCGCCGGCAACGCGCCCGCGCTGGTGGTGATTCCGACCGGCGAGTTCGTGATGGGTTCGCCGGCCGACGAGACCGGCCACGCCGACAACGAGGAGCCGCAGCGCCGCGTGCGCATCGCGACCGGTTTCGCGCTCGGCCAGAGCGAGGTCACGGTCGGCCAGTTCCGCGAGTTCGTGCGCGCGAGCAGGTACGTGACCGACGCCGAGAAGATCGGCACCAGCGCGGTGTACGAGGAAAGCACCGGCCGCATCGGCGAGCGCCGCGGCATCACCTGGCAGAACGACTACGCCGGCGAGCGCGCCGGCGAGGACCTGCCGGTCATCAACGTCTCGTGGAACGACGCGAACGCGTATCTCGCGTGGTTGTCCGACCGTACCGGCAAGCACTATCGCTTGCCGAGCGAGGCCGAATTCGAGTACGCGCTGCGTTCCGGATCGAGCACGCGTTATCCGTGGGGCGACGCCAATCCGGACAAGAAGGTCGGCAATTTCACCGGCGAGGGCGACCGGTCGCCGTCCAAGCGCAGCTGGTCGAGCGCGTTCCCGCGCTACAGCGACGGCTTCTGGGGGCCTGCGCCGGTGAAGAGTTTCCCGCCGGATGCGTTCGGCCTGTACGACATGGAAGGCAACGTCTCCGAGTGGGTCGAGGACTGCTGGCACGACAACTACGTGCGCGCGCCGCGCGACAGTTCGGCCTGGGTCAATCCGGGCTGCGAGCGTCGCGTCGTGCGCGGCGGTTCGTGGGGCAGCGATCCGGACCAGGTGCGCTCGGCGTTCCGCATCGCCGCGGCGTCGGATACGCGCAGCGCACGCGTCGGGTTCCGCGTCGCGCGCGACCTGTAGCCCGGGCCGGCCCCGCCGCCAGGCGCGTCCCGTCGATATCCGTTCTCCCTGCGGGAGAAGGTCCCCGCAGGGAGAACGGGAGGCCGTTGGCGGGTTTCGGCGCGCTCGGCGACGCGCATGCACGAGCGGAACCCGTGGCGCTTAAGAAAACCCTAAGCTGGCTTGCCTAGCCTGCGCGCTGGCGTCGCCGGTCGGCGACAAGGGCGCGTCACGGTATTCGCGGAGATGAATTGCGCATGCACGCACGGAGTCGGCCATGCACGTGTTGATCGTCGAAGACGATGCGCGACTGGGTCGCGGCGTGCAGACCGCGTTGGCGCGCTGGACGCACACTTCCGAATGGGTGACCGACGGCGCCGCGGCATTGGCCGAGGCGCGGACCGGCCAATACGACGTGGTGCTGCTCGACCTCGGCCTGCCGAAGATCGACGGCATCGACGTGTTGCGCCGGCTGCGCCAGGCTGGCGTGGCGACGCCGGTGCTGGTGCTGACCGCCCGCGACGCGTTGACCGAACGCGTGGGCGGGCTTGATGCCGGCGCCGACGACTACTTGGTCAAGCCGTTCGAGCTCGACGAACTCGCAGCACGCCTGCGCGCGCTGCACCGTCGCGCGCACGGCGTCGCCAGCGCGGTGCTCGAAGTCGATGCGTTGGCGATCGACACGGTCGGTCGACAGGCTACCTGGCACGGCGTGCCGTTGGAGTTGTCTCGGCTCGAATTCCTGCTGCTGCGCACGTTGGCGGAACGCGCCGGGCGCGTCGTCACGCGCGAGTTCCTCGAGCGCGTGATGTACGGCAACGACGGCGTCGACAGCAATGCGCTCGAAGTCCACGTGCACGGCCTGCGCCGCAAGCTGGCGCCGGAGGCGATCAAGACCGCACGCGGTCTCGGTTATCTGCTGGTACGGGGCAAGACCGCATGAGGCATTCGCTGCAGGCGCGCATCATCGTGCTGACCCTGGCCTGCATCGGGCTGGTGTTGCTGCCGTTCTGCGCGCTGACGTATTCGAGGACGCTGGAGGAAGTGCAGGAACTCAGCGATGCGCGGCTGGCGCAGAACGCGCGCACGATCGAGGCGCTGTCCGAACACGCCGGCTTCGACGATTCGGCCACCGCGGCCGCACTGGAAATCGGCGGCATGCCGCGCGGCGACGCCGCGGCGCACGGCGGAAGCCCGTACGAAACCGAAGTCGGCTTCCAGTACTGGAGCGACGCGTCGACCCTGCGCCTGACCACGCGCGACCTGCGCGACCTCGCCTTCGACGCCGCGCCGCCCGGGTTCGCCGACGTCCGGCACGACGGTCGGCGCTGGCGCGTGTTCACCTTGGCCGGCCGCAACGGCTACGTGCGCGCCGGCGAACGGTACGACAGCCGACGCGACATCGCGCGCTCGTTGCTGCTGCAGAACGTCGCGCCGTTGCTGCTCGGCCTGCCGCTGCTGGCCTTGCTGGTGAGCTGGGCGGTGCGGCGCGGCTTGCGCCCGCTGGCGGAGGTGACCGGACGCCTCGAATCGCGCGCACCGGATGCGGTCGGCGCGATCGACGCCGAGGGCGCGCCGAAGGAAATCGAACCGCTGCTCGGCGCATTGAACGGCCTGTTGCACCGGCTGCGCGCGGTACTCGACAACGAGCGCCAGTTCACCGCGAATGCGGCGCACGAACTGCGCACGCCGTTGGCCGGCGCGCTGGTGCACCTGGACAATGCGCACGCCAGCACGGACGCGAACGATCGCCGCATCGCCCTCGGCGAGGCGCGCGGCGGCCTCGAACGCATGACGCGCATCGTCAACCAGATGCTCGATCTCGCGCGCTGGGACAGTGCCGCGCGCGCGCATCGGGTCGGCCCGGTCGATCTCGGCGAGTGCGTCGACGACGAGTTGATGGCGCTCGATCTCGCGATCGTCGAAAGGGACGTCGAGATCGTGCGCCGCTTCGACGCGCAGGCGCGTCGCGTGGACGGCTGGGAGCCGGGCCTGCGCGTCCTCGTACGCAACCTGCTCGACAACGCGCTGCGCTACGGTTTCGCGCACGGCCGCATCGACATCGAGATCGCCGCGCGCGACGGCCGCAGCCTGCTCGCCATCAGCGACAGCGGTCCCGGCATCCTGCCGTCGCAGCGCGCGGCGACGCTCGAACGTTTCCACCGCAACGCCGAAGCCGGCATCGAAGGCAGCGGGCTCGGCCTTCCGATCGTCGCGCGCATCGCCGAAGTGCATGGCGCGACGGTGCGACTCGGCGACTCGGCGGACCGCCACGGCCTGCGCGTGGAAATCCTGTTCCCGCCCACGCGCACGCCGCGGGCGGATTGAGACTTCCCGCGCCATCCATCGAGGATCTTTCCATGAACAAGTCCCTCCACCTCGCCGGCCTCGGCCTGCTCCTCCTCGTCGCGACGGCTTCGGCGAAGGATGCTCCCGCGTCGACGTATGCGGTGAGCGCGCGCTGGCCGGTCGGCGGTGCCGGCGGCTGGGACTACCTCGCCGTCGACGATGCCGGCGCGCGCCTGTTCGTCACGCGCGGCGATCGCATCGTCGTGATCGATGCCGCGGGTGGAAAATCGATCGGCGAGATCGGTCCGACCGAGGGCGTGCACGGCGTCGCGCTGGCGCCGGCGCTCGGCAAGGGGTACGCGAGCAACGGCAAGGGCGACTCGGTGACCGTGTTCGACCTGAAGACGCTGAAGACCACGGCGACGATCGCAATCGATGGGCGCAACCCGGATGCGATCCTGTTCGACGCACCGAGTGCGCGCGTGTTCACGTTCAACGGCCACAGCGACGATGCGAGCGTGATCGATGCGAAGACCGAGAAGCCGCTCGCGACGATCCCGCTCGGCGGCAAGCCGGAATTCGCGGTCGGCGACGGCAACGGCCACGTCTACGTGAGCATCGAGGATCGCGCCGAGCTGGCGATGATCGACACGCGCGCGGCGAAGGTGCTGGCGACGTGGACGCTCGCCGACTGCGAGGAACCGTCCGGCCTCGCGTTCGATGCGACACGCGCGCGCCTGTTCTCCGTTTGCCAGAACGGCCATCTCGTCGTCACCGACGCGCGTTCGGGAAGGCACGTCGCGACCGTCGCGATCGGCAACGGCCCGGACGCGGTCGCGTTCGACGCGCAGCGCGGACTCGTGTTCAGCTCGAATGGCGGCGATGGCACCTTGACCGTGATCCGCCAGCAATCGGCCGATCGCTACGAGGTGCTCGAGAACCTGCCGACGCAGCGCAGCGCACGCACCCTGGCTCTCGATCCGCGCACGCATCGCGTCTACCTCGTCGCGGCCGAATTCGACCCGCTGCCGGCGGATCACGCACCGAAACAGCGGCCGTCGATGAAGGCCGGTTCGTTCGCCGTGCTGGTCGTCAGTCCGACCGGTACGCCGTGAAGCGGAATCGTTCCATGCGGGGCGCGGCTGCGTTCGCGCTGGCCGCGGCGTTGTCGTCGTGCGCGACGTATGCGCCGTTGCCGCTCGGCAGCGGGCACGGCGCCGACGACGCACGGCAACTGCGCGTGTCGGCTGCGGACATGCCATTGCCGGCGCTGGCGACGCATCGCTTCGATCCCTCCGATGGCCTCGACGCGACCGAGGTCGCGATGCTCGCCGTCGCCGGCAGTCCCGATCTCGTGCTCAAGCGCGACGACCTCGGCATCGCGCGCGCGCAAGCGTTCGCGGCCGGCTTGCTGCCTGACCCGCAACTCGCGCTGGCGGCGGACTTCCCGGCGCATTCCGGCGGCGGGCTCAGCACGGCGTACAACCTCGGCATTTCGCAGGACGTCAGCGCGTTGCTGACGCGTTCGTCGCGCGAGGCGGCCGCGAGCGCCGGCGCCGAACAGGTCGATCTTGAGCTGCTGTGGGCGGAATGGCAGGCGATTGCGCAGGCGCACCTGTTGTTCGGGCAGGTGACGAGCCTGCGCGCGCAGCAGGAGCTGCTCGAAGACGAGCAGACCGCGACGGCTGCGCTCGCGGACACCGTCGGCGCGGCGCTGAAGAGCGGCAACCTGAGCTACGACACCGCCAGCGCCGGGCTCAATGCGGGCGCGGACGTGCGCAAGCGCGTCGCCGACGGCGCGATCGCGTTGCATCAGGCGGAGAGCGACTTGCGCGCGCTGCTCGGCCTTGCGCCGGACGCGCCGCTCGATCTGGTCGGCGATCCCTACGTGAGCGTGCCGACGGCGGACGAGGTCGAGCAGGCCTTGGCCGACCTGCCGGCGCGGCGGCCGGACCTGCTCGCGCTGCAGGCCGGCTACCGCGCGCAGGATGCGAAACTGCGCGCTGCGATCCTGGCGCAATTCCCGGCGCTCACGCTCGGCTTCACCAGCGCGCGCGACACCAGCGCGATCTACACCAGGGGCGTCGGCATCGGCATCAGCCTGCCGCTGTTCGATCGCAACCGCGGCAACATCGCGATCGAGACGGCGACGCGACAGCGCCTGAAGGACGACTACGACACGCGCCTGCTCGCCGCGCGCAGCGACGTGCAGCGCCTGCGCGCCGATCTCGACACGTTCGCGCGGCAGCGCGCCGCGCTCGAAACCCATGTGCGCGACCTCGACGCCGCGCGCGCGATCGCCGAACCGGCATGGCGCAACGGCCTGCTCGACTGGCAAACCTGGCTCGCGATCTGCGGCAACGCGCTTGCCGCCGACCTCGATCTGGTCGCGTTGCGGCAGGAGCACGCAAAGCAGGCGATCGCGCTCGAAGCGTTGCTCGGCAGCGTGGATCTTCACCTTTCCTCCGTCTCGCGGGTGCCAGCCCCATGAATCCAGTTGCCTGCGCGTGGCGGCTCGCCGCATTGCTGCCGTTCGGCCTGCTCGTCGCATGCGGCGCTTCGCAGGCGCCGGACGAGGAAGGCGGTGCCGCCCGCGGCAAGGTCGCCGTGACCACCGCGTTGCCGGTGCGGCAGACTTTCCGCGACACGGTCGAGGCCTGGGGCAGCGCGGTCGGCGATCCGCATCGCGTGCGCACGATCAGCCTCGCGCACGGCGGCCAGGTCGTCGCGCTGAAGGTCGCGCCGGGACAGACCGTCGAGAGCGGGCAGGCCCTGCTCGTGATCGCGCCGGAAGCGGCGGCGCGCAATGCGTGGCAACAGGCACGGAGCGCCTTGGCGCTGGCGCGCGGCGAGCTTTCGCGCGTCGAGCAACTGGCGACGCAGCATCTCGCCACGCAGTCGCAGCTGGCGACGGCGCGCAAGGCGCTGGCCGACGCCGAATCGAATCTCGCCGCGCAACGCACGCTCGGCGGCGGCAGCGCCGAGGAAACCGTCGCCGCGCCGGCGGACGGCGTGGTCGGCGCGCTCAGCGTGGCGGTCGGCGAGCGCGTCGCCGCGAATGCGCCGCTGCTCGGCTTCACGCCTGCGCATGCGCTGGTCGCGCAGCTCGGCGTGCAGCCGGAGGAGGGCGCGCTGCTGCGCGCCGGCATGCCGGTGCAGTTGCGCGGCGTGTATGCGGAAGAACCCCCGGTCGACGGGCGGCTCGTCATGGTCGGCCAGGCGATCGACGCGCAGACGCACCTGCTGCCCGTGCAGGCCGAGCTGCCTGCGGACGCGTCGTCGTCGCTGGTCGCCGGTGCCGCGTTGCAGGCGCGTATCCGGACCGCGGACTACGCCGCATGGGCGGTGCCGCGCGCGGCGGTGCTGCACGACGGCAAGGGCGACTACCTGTTCCGGATCGACGACGGCCGCGCGAAACGCATCGACGTGACCCTGCGCAGTCCGGACGGCGATCCGCTCGGCGTCGACGGCGCGCTCGACGCGCAGGCGAAGATCGTCGTGTCCGGCGCCTATGAACTGGGCGACGGCGACGAAGTGCGGGAAGCGGCGGAGTCGCGCCGGTGAACCTCGCCGCATGGATGCAACATCATCGCCGTTCGCTGCTGTTCCTGGTTTTCGTGCTGGCGATCGGCGGCGTCGCCAGCGGTGCGCTGATGCCGGTCGCGCTGTTCCCGGACGTCGCGTTCCCGCGCGTGCAGCTCGCGCTCGACGCGGGCGACCGCCCGGCCGAGCAGATGGCGATCGAGGTGACGCGGCCCGTCGAGGAGGCGATCCGGCGCGTGCGCGGCGTGCGCGACGTGCGCTCGACGACGAGCCGCGGCAGCGCGGAAATCTCGGTCACGTTCGGCTGGGGCGCGGACATGGCCGGCGCGCTGCAGGAAGTCAATGGCGCAGCCGGACAGATCCTGCCGCAGTTGCCGGCGGGCACGCGGCTGTCGACGCGGCGCATGGACCCGACCACGTTCCCGATCCTCGCTTTCAGCCTGCGCTCGCACGCGCTTTCGCCGGGCGCGCTGCACGATCTCGCCGAATACCAGTTGCGGCCGATGCTGAGCGGCGTCGCTGGCGTGGCCCGCGTCGACGCGCAGGGCGGCGAGATCGCCGAGTTCCACGCCGATGTCGACCCGGGCCGCTTGCGCGCACTGGACTTGAGCCTCGCCGATGTCGCCACCGCCGTTGGCCGCTCAGTGACGATCCAGGCCATGGGCCACGTCACCGACCACTACAAGCTGTACCTGCTGCTTGCCGACAACCAGCCGGACAGCGTCGCCGCCGTGCGCGACATCGTGCTGCGCGCGGGTGCCGGCGGCGTCGTGCGGCTCGGCGACGTGGCGAGCGTGCGGCTCGACCACGTGCCGCAGTGGATTCGCGTGAACGCCGACGGCCAGAACGCGGTGCTGCTGCAGGTGTACCAGCAACCGGACGGCAACAGCGTGCAGATCGCCGCCGATGTGCGCCAGCGCCTCGCCGACTACGCGCCGCAGATGCCGGCCGGCGTGCGCATCGCCAACTGGTACGACCAGACGCAACTGGTGACCGGCGCGGCGGCCGGCGTGCGCGACGCGATCCTGATCGGCATCGGGCTGGCGGGACTGGTGCTGTTCGTGTTCCTGCGCAACACGCGCGTGATCCTGGTTGCGCTGCTCGTGGTACCGGCGACGCTCGCGATCACGGTACTGCTGCTGTCCGTGCTCGGCATGAGCTTCAACATGATGACGCTCGGCGGCATGGCCGCGGCGGTGGGCCTGGTCGTCGACGACGTCGTCGTCATGCTCGAGCACATCATGCGGCGCCTCGGGCGGGACGAAGGCGAAGTGCACGAGCGCATCGCCGGCGCGGCGCGCGAGTTCGCGATGCCGCTGGCCGGCTCCAGCGCGGCGACGGTGGTGATCTTCCTGCCGCTGGCATTCCTTTCCGGCGTCAGCGGCGCGTTCTTCAAGGCGCTGTCGCTGACGATGGCGAGCGCGCTGGTCATTTCCTGGGCACTCGCCTGGATTGTGGTGCCGCTGTTGGCCGAGCGCCTGCTCGATCGCCGCCATCGGGCCGAGCCCACGCCAGGGCGCCTCGCGCAGCGGATGATGCGCGGCTACGAAAACGCCTTGCAGGCCGGCTTGCGCAGGCCGCTGTCGATCGTGTTGCCGGTGGCCGTGCTGCTTGTCGTCGGCACGCTGGCCTATGTGCGCGTCGGCACCGGTTTCATGCCGAAGATGGACGAAGGCGGCTTCATCCTCGACTACCTGTCCAGACCCGGCACGTCGCTGGAGGAAACCGATCGCCTGTTGACGCAGGCCGAAACGATCATCCGCGCGAACCCGAGCGTGGACACGTATTCGCGCCGCACCGGCCTGCAGATGGGCGGCAGCCTCACCGAGGCGAACCAGGGCGACTTCTTCATTCGCCTGAAAGATGGCGCGCGCCCGTCGACCGAGCAGGTGATGGAAGAGGTGCGCAGCGCGGTCGAGGCGAACGTGCCGGGGCTGGAGATCGAGCTGTCGCAATTGATGGAGGACCTGATCGGCGACCTCGTCGCGGTGCCGCAGCCGATCGAGATCCAGTTGTACGGCGAGGAGCCGGCGCAGCTCGAGGCCACCGCCGCGAAGGTCGGTGAGGCGATCGGCAGGATCGCCGGCGTGGTCGGCGTGCGCAACGGCATCAATCCGGCCGGCGACGCGTTGACGGTCGCGGTCGATCCGGCCAAGGCCGCGCTGGAAGGACTCGATCCGGCCGGGGTCGGCGACCAGGTCGCGGCGGCGATCGAAGGTACCGTCGTCGCGCAACTGCCGCAGGCCGGCAAATGGGTCGGCTTGCGCGTGCGCCTGCGGCCGGATGCGCACGCGCGACTGGAACAGGTCGCCGCGCTGCCCATCCGCGCCGGCGACGGCCATGTGTTGCCGCTGTCGCGTGTCGCGACCTTGCGCGAAGTGCAGGGCCAGCCGCAGGTCACGCGCGCCAACCTCAAGCGCATGGTCGCGGTGACCGCGCGCATCAGCGGGCGCGGTCTCGGCGCCACGATCACCGACGTCAAACGCGCCTTGGCCGCGCCGGGCCTGCTGCCGAAGGGCATGTACTACCAGCTCGGCGGCCTGTACCGGCAGCAACAGGAAGCGTTCCGCGGCCTGACCATCGTGCTGCTCGCGGCGATCGCACTGGTGTTCGCGCTGCTGTTGTTCCTGTACGAGAGTTTCCGCGTCGCGCTGGCGATCATGGCGATGCCGTTGCTGGCGATTCCGGCCGTGTTCGCGGGCCTGTGGCTGACCGGCATCGAACTCAACATTTCGGCGATGATGGGCATGACGATGATCGTCGGCATCGTCACCGAGATCGCGATCTTCTATTTTTCGGAGCTGGACGACGTCGCGGAAGAAACGCCGCTGCACGACGCGCTGCGGGAAGCGGGGCGGCATCGCATGCGGCCGATCCTGATGTCGACCCTGGCGGCGATCCTGACCTTGCTGCCGCTCGCGCTGGCGATCGGCAGCGGTTCGCAGATGCAGCAGCCGCTCGCGATCGCGATCATTTCGGGCATGCTGGTGCAGGTACCGCTGGTGCTGCTGCTGATGCCGGTGCTGTATGCGATGCTGCGACGGAGCAGGGAAGGGGGTTCGCATGGGTGATTCCGCGTGGTTCGCAGGACGTGGGCGCTGGTTGTTGCTGGCCGCGCTGTTCGTCTATGCCTGCGCGTTCCAGGGCGCCCGCCCGCTGTATTCGCCGGACGAAGGGCGCTACACGAATGTCGCGCTGGCGATGCTCGACGACGGCGACTGGTTGCGGCCGATGCTGCATCACGAGGTCGAGCATTGGTCGAAGCCGCCGCTGACGTACTGGGCGATCGCGACCAGCGTGGCCACGTTCGGACGCAGCGAATTCGCCGCGCGGCTGCCGTTCGCGCTCGCGTTCGCGTTGACCACCTTGCTGCTGGTGCCGCTCGGCCGGCGCTTCACGCCGGCGCAGCCGTGGCTGCCGGCGCTCGTCTACGCCACGTTCCTGTTCCCGCCGTCGGCGGCGAACCTGGTCACCACGGATACGCTGCTGACGCTGTGGGAAGCGGCGCAGGCGCTCGCGTTCGCGTCGTTGTGGTGGGCCGCGACGCCGCGCGACGAGACGCGCGCGCGCCTGCTGCTGTGGCTCGCCGCGGCGCTCGCGTTCATGACCAAGGGACCGCCCGGCCTGTTGATCCTCGCGGCGAGCGCCGTGTTCGCGCTGTCGTGTTCCGGCTGGCGCGGCCTGTCGCGCGTGTTCCGCTGGGACGGCCTGCTGCTGTTCGTGGTCGTCGGCGGCGCGTGGTATGCCGACGTCGCGATCCGCGAGCCGGGCGTGATGCGCTACTTCCTCGTCGAGGAAGTCGTCAACCGCGTCGCCAGCGACAAGATGCACCGCAACGCCGAGTGGTACGGTGCGTTCAAGGTCTACCTGCCGGTGCTGGTGCTCGGCACCCTGCCGTGGTTCGCGCTTGCCGCGCGCGCGGCGTGGAAGCAACGCGGCGGCTGGTGGCGGCGCATCCGCGCGAACGACCCATCGCGCCTGCTGGCGTGCTGGATACTGCTGCCGCTCGCCGTGTTCGTGTTGTCGCGCTCGCGCCTGCCGCTGTACGTGCTGCCGCTGTTCGTGCCGTTCGCGCTGGCGATCGCGCGGACGATCCAGCCGCTGGACCTCGCCCCCCCGTGGCGACGCGTCGCGATCGCCGCCTGGTGCGTCCTGCTCGTGCTCGCGCGCATCGTGCCGGCGCACATGGACGTCGGCGTCGACGACAAGCGCCTGTCCGATGCGCTGCGCAGTCAATTGCCCGCATTGCCCGGCGAGGTCGCCTTCATCGAAACCGCGCCGCGCTACGGTTTGCGCTTCTATCTCGGCAGCGAGATCGAGCGCCTGTACCTGCCGGACAGCACGCCGACGCCGCAAAGCGAGGAATTCGGCCGCGAGATGCGCGAGCAGGAAGGTTGCCGCGCGCTGCTGGCGGAGCCGCAGGACATGCCGCGCATCGAAGCCGAGCTGCAGCGCGACGCGATCCCGTACCGGCGTCTCGCCGACGTGCGCGGCTATGCGGTCGTCGCGCAACTGTCCTCCGACTGCGCCGCGTATGCCGCGTTGCCGGCGTCGCCCGCGCGGGCGAACCCGGCGGATTGATCGGCCCTTCGCCGAGGCCGCGGGCGGAATCCGTCGATCCGTATCGCGGAAGGCGTCTGGCGCGGCGCCGGGCACGCGCGTCGAACAGGCACGAAAGCGCGGGGACCGCGAGGGATCCGCGTCCGCCATTCCGCCGGCCCGCCCGGAATGTGAACAATCATTTCGCAAGATTCCGCGAAACGGGACTCCAAGCCGGGAACGCGCCGCCGGCCGACGGCAGCGGCGCTCTTGTCCCGCGACTTTGCGGCTAGTATCGGGAGCGGCGGCCCGGCGTCCGGCAGGGGATTCCGGTTCGGACGTACGGAAAGATGGCCGTCCAGTCGAATGGCGATGCTCGAGAGGTGAAGTTCCGGGATGAGACGAACGTCAGCGGGCGGCTCCCCGCCACGCCGGTGAAGCCGTGCTGCCGGCCAGGATTCCGCGCGCGCTCGCGTGCGCTGCTGCTCTGTTCGGCCATCGCCGGCGCATCGGGCGGCTATGTCGCGGCTGCGTCCGGTCCCGCTCCCGAGTACGGCTTCCATCTCGGCGGAAACGATCTGGCGACGGCGCTCAACGAACTCGCCGCGCAAGGCCGCATACAGATACTCTTCGACGCGAAACTGCTGGGACGGCGGCGGGCCGCCGCGCTGGAAGGGCGCTATGCGGTCGATGCCGCATTGGCGCGACTGCTGCGCGGCACCGGTCTCGAGGCCGTCGCGGTCAATCCGGATACCTACGTGGTGAAGCAGGCGGCGCCTTCCGGTGGCGGCCGTGCGCCGATTGCGGTCGACGTGCCGCCGCCGCGATCGGAGGTCGAACTGACGCGCATCGTCGTCAGCGGCTCGAATTTCCTGCGGGTCGCGGCGCAATCGGTGATGCCGGTGACGGAGATCACGCGCGAGCAGATCGACAGCAGCGGCTACGCGACGTTGTTCGACCTGCTGAAGGCGCAGCCGGGCATGCAGGTGGCCAACCAGCCCGAGGCGATGGCGTCGTCGAGCGATTCGAATTTCACGACGGGCGCTTCCGGAGCCGCTGCGGTCGCACTGCGGCGGCTCGGCAGCAAGAGCACCTTGTTCCTCGTCGACGGCCGGCGCGTCGCCGGCTACGGTCTCGCGCAGGACACGACCGGCACCGTGCCGGACCTCAACGCCATACCGCTGGCGATGGTCGAGCGCATCGAGATCCTGCGCGATGGCGCCTCGGCGATCTACGGGTCGGATGCGGTCGCCGGTGTCGTCAACATCCTCCTGCGCCGCGATTTCTCCGGCGCGGAAGCGGGCATCTACGCCGGCGTGTCCAGCCGCGGCGACGCGGCGTCGCGGCAGGCATCGGTTTCCTGGGGCGGGCGTGCGGCCGACGGCATCGGCATGTTCCTCAACGTCAACGCGTTGCGCAGCGATCCCCTGCCCGGCGACCAGCGCGCATGGTACAGCCTCGACCAGCGCCGCCAGGGATTGCCCGACTTCCGCAGCCTGTATTCGTATCCCGGCAACCTCGTCTACGACGACGGCTCGGTCGTCGCGATGCCCGGATGCGCACCGACTTCGCTGACGGCGGACGGAACCTGCGTGCTCGATGGCGCGAAGTTCACCACGCTGCAGAACGGCAGGGACGGCGAGTCGCTGCTCGGCCGCATCGACGTTCCGCTCGGCGAAGCGACGCGCTTGCACGTGGACCTGCGCGCGGTGGACACGACGCAGCGGCAGCACGCCGCGCCTTCCGCGGCCGGATTCCTGCTCGCGACCACGCAGGATGCGTCGGCGCCGCAACCGATCGAGCTGCTGTATTCGTTCAACGACATCGGGCCGGTCCGCGAGACCACGCGATCGCTGTTCTCCAGCCTCGTCGTCGGCATCGGCGGCGAATCGGGCGGCTGGACCTGGAGCGCGGACGCCTCGACCCAGCGCAATCGCGTCGACGACCGCATCGACGGCCTGATCCGCTCGGATATCCTCAGGCTGTCCGTCGACGGCGAGCGCTACGGCTTCGGCGACCCGGCGCCGAGCGCGGCGCTGCTCGCGCTGATCGCGCCGCGTGCCGAACGGCGCGGGACGACGAAGCTGGACGAGTTGTCGTTCGACGCATCGGGCGCGGCGTTCGCGCTGCCGGCGGGGAATGCGACGGTCTCGGCCGGCGTGGACGCCCGCATCGAGGCGATCGAGCAGCGCCCCGGGGAAGTGCTGCAGAGCGGCGTGTTGCTGAACCCGGCGCCGGAATATCCGCTGTCGCAGCAGCGCACGGGGGCGGCTGCCTACCTCAAGTTCGACGCGCCGCTGTCGGATCGCGCGGAGGCAAGCGTCGCCTGGCGCGCGGAGACGATCGCCGGCTTCGCGGCGCATCTCGCACCCACGCTCGGCGCGAGCTGGAAGGCCGGCGATGCGCTGCTGTTGCGCGCCTCGCTGTCGAAAGGCCAGCGGGTACCGACGCTGCAGGAGCTGTACCAGACGCGCAGCGACGCTCCCGCGATCGTCACGCTCGTCCCGGACGCCTTCGGTCCGTGCCGGACCGAGTTGCTCGCGCTGGCAGGACAGGCCGCGTGCAGGCTGGAGAGCACCGTCGGCGGCAATCCGGCGTTGCGCCGGGAAACGTCGACCACCACGGCGTGGGGCGTCGTGTGGACGCCGTCGGTCGCGTTCAGCCTCAGCGCCGACGCGTACGTCAGCGAACGCAAGGACGGCATCGGCTTCGCGCCGACCGCCTACGTGCTGGCTCATCCGGACGAGTTCCCGAGCGCCACGCGACGCGATGCGGAAGGCGACCTGTTCGGCATCGACCGCATGCTCGTCAACCTCGCGCGCACGACGACGCGCGGCATCGACGTCGAGGCGCGCTGGGACATCGATGCGCGCGGCGCCGGCCATGTCGAGGTGAGCATGGGCGCCAACTACCTGGATGCGCTCGACCAGCGCCCGGCGCCCGGCGCGCACGTGCTGCGGAGCGCCGGCTATCTGGACACCCCGCGCCTTACCGCCGTGTCCACGGCGCAATGGAAGCGCGGTAACTGGATCGTGGGCGCCAATCTCCGCTACGTGGGTTCGTACAAGCTGGAGCAATACGCCGATTCCGGCATTGCGTGCGCCTCCTATCTGGCGCAAGCCGGCAAGTGCTCGGTGCCGCCGTTCACCCTGGCCAATCTCAACGTCACCTACGCCGGCGTGCCGCACTGGTCGTTCATGCTGGGCGTGAACAACCTGTTCGACCATCAGCCGCGCTACTACGACGTCTCGGCGGGCGGCTACAGCGCCGCTTTCGACGATGTGCTGGGGCGCTACTACGCGTTCCGCGCCAACTACCGGTTCTGAGGCCGTGCTCGCGGGCGGGGTAGGGGGAATCCGCCGTCGCGCGTCTGGGTGGTCATGCGGCAGCGCGAGGCATCGCTTGCGACCGCTTTCCTCGCGGAGGACATCGATGGAGCCGTTGGACATTCGACTGGCAGACCTGACCGGCAGGGCGCGCATCCGGCATGCCGCGGTGCGCCTGTTCGCCGCCGAAGGCTATGCGCAGACCTCGTTGCGTTCGATCGCGCAGGCGGCCGAAGTATCGCTCGCCTTGATCGCCCACCATTTCGGCAGCAAGCACCAGCTGCGCGATGCGGTCGACAAGTGGGTGCTGGCGGCGTTCGAGAACGCCGTCGGCGACATCATGTCCTGCGCCGACGCGGAATCGGGCGAAGCCCTGCGCCAGCGGTTCGCCGATCACGTCGGCGACATCCTGCGCGCGCGGCCGGAGATCCGCGCCTACCTGCGCCGCATGGCCGTGGTCGACGGTTCCTCCAACGGCGCGATCCTGCTCGGTTCGGTGCTCGCCCTGATCCGCCGCGTCGTCGAGCGCGCGCAACCCTCGTGCAGCGAGCGCGAACTGGACGAACAGTCGCTGCATTGGCTGCTGCTGCTGTTCGGACCGGCCTTGCTCGAACCGATCCTGCGCCGCTGCATGCCCGCCAGCTTCGCCGAGATGGACGCGACGGCGGCCGGCCCGGCGGGCGGCGTACCGCAGGTTCGCTCCAATTGGGTGCCACGGCGGATCGCGGGCGTCTGATGCATGTCGATCCGCACGGTCTCTTTCCCAATGGCACCGCTTTCGGCACACGGGTTCGGCCCGCGCGAAGCCGGAATCGGGGCGGCGGCAAGTCCGGGAGCTAGCGCCGTGTCCGGGGGGACGCCGCCGGTGGTGCGCAGCCACGACCGCGAAGGCTTCGAGCACTTCGTCGCCGAGCGCGCGCAACCGCTGCGGCAGTTCCTCCTGCGCATGAAGGTTCCCGAGCACGACGTGCAGGACGTGGTGCAGGAGAGCCTTGCGCGCCTGCTGCGCTATCGCGACAGCGAACCCGCGACGGCGTGGCAGGCGTTGCTGTACCGGATCGCGATCAACGTCGTGCGCGATCGCGCGCGACACGCGCGCGTGGAGCGGAGTGTCGCGCAAGAGTCCGCCTCGTCCGCGATCGTGGACGAAGCGGCATCGCACGAGCCGTCGCCGGAGCAGCACGCCAGCGACCGGCAGCAACTCGCGTTGATGCAGGCTGCGGTCATGCGCTTGCCGCCGCGTTGCCGCGAGGTGTACCTCCTGCATCGCATCGAAGGAATGACGTACCCGGAAATCGCCCGCCACGGCGGCGTTTCCCTGAAGGCCGTCGAGAAGAACATCGCACGCGCATTGCGGCTGCTGCGCGAGCAGCTGAAGGCGGCCTCAACAAGGAATCACGAAGATGTCGTCTGAACGAATCGACGAAGCCGCCGCCGGTTGGCTGGCGCGGCTCATGGCCCCGGATTGCAGCGAGCGCGACCGCGAGGCGTTCGAGGCCTGGTGCGCGGCGGACGCCGCCCACGCGGATGCGTTCGCGGCGACCGCGCAGGTCCATGCGGATGCACGGGCGCTCGGCGGCGACGGCTGGGTTCGCGCCGCGACCCGCTCCGCCTGGCGCGCATCGGCTGCGCGCGGGCGTTCCCGCATCGGCGCGTGGCCGGCGAGGTTCGCGGCGGCGGCGGCCTTGCTGCTGGTCGTCGGCGGGACGGCCTGGTTCGCCCGCACCGAACGTCCGCAGCAGGCGCGCTATGCCACCGCGGTCGGCGAGCAACGCCACCTCGAACTGGCCGACGGCACGCAGTTGCAGCTGGACACCGATACGGATGTCATCGTCCGCTACGACGCCTCGTCGCGCGAGGTGATCCTCGACCACGGCCGCATCCAGGTCGGCGTGGCGGCCGACGCGCGGCGGCCCTTCTCGGTACGAAGCGGTCGCGGCATCGTGCGCGACACCGGCACGGAGTTCCAGGTCGCGCGCTACCGCGGCGACGTCAGGATCATGCTGCTTTCCGGGGCCGTCAATGTCGCGCTCGCCGGAAGGGAAGGGAACGATGCGAGTCGCGACCTGGCGCCCGGGGAAGAACTCCGGGTCGGCGACACCGGAGAACTCGGCTGGCCGACGCGGGTGGACGTCGACGCGGCTTCGAGCTGGACCCACGGCATGCTGACGTTCAAGGACCGGCCGCTCGGCGACCTGCTGGAAGAGATGAACCGCTACTCCGGCACGAAGGTCCGCGTCGCCGATCCCGCGCTGTCCACGCTGGCGGTGAGCGGCGTGTTCCGCACCGGCGACCAGGCGTCGCTGCTGCAGGCGTTGAAGACGGGCTGGTCGATACGCGCGAAGCGCGTCTCGGATCACGAAATCGCGTTGTCGTCCGCGCGTTGACGCCGGCATTCCGCGGCGGGCTGCGCGCCGGTTGCGCCAGCGCCCGCGGGGACAGCGCGGCCCGTGTGCATCGGTGGCGCACGACGAGTTCCCTGGCGCGGGCGATGGCTGCCGCGGTAGGCCGTGGCGGCACCGCGTTGCGTGCGCACCGAGCGGCCGCGCCGCTCGCGCAGTCGCGCGCACCTCGCGCATTCGTCGCGTGGCGTCGTCTCGGTAGCGAATGGCGGGATTCGGAAAAGCGAAAGGCCCCGATGAGGCAGGGCCTTTCGCGGAGACGCTGCGCTGGCTTGCTTTCGATCGACGACGACGGAGCTGGGGACCTCGCGTCGCCGATCGTCTGCCGCGGAATCCGGCGAAGCCTCCGGGAGGAACGATAGTCCCGCGCATCGGCGCTGCGCCATTGCACAAATCGCCGCGCAAGTGCAGCGCGCTGAACGATTGCCGTGGCCGCGACAGGCACGCGATGCGTGCGGCGCGCATGCGTGCAGCCCGTTCCGCGACTCGTATTTCGCGTTGCGCGCATCGACCACTTCCACGTTGCGCGCGTCGTTCGTGTACAGAACCGGCGATGCGTCTCGCGGCCTGCACGAACCGCCTCGTTCCGTACAGCGCGCCTCGTCCGGAGCGGGCAATCGTCCAGTGTTCGACGCGAACCACGCTGGCTATGGTCGGGTGTCACCAAGAAGTGACCGTCGTTGGGGATCCGGTCTTCCGTCCGCGCGCGTCGTTCGCCCCGAACCGGATTCGGCGGGCAGGCGCGGCGCGCTCTCCGGGACGCGGGTTTCGTTGCACCACCCTGTTGGAGATTTTCGTGATGCGCAAGAATGCAGCACCCTTCAGCATGACCCTGGCCGCCGGAATCGCGACCGCGATCGCGGCGGCCGGGATTGTCGCCGTTCCGTTGCCGTCGTATGCGGCGGCGCATTCGTTCTCGACCACGCAGGCGGCGCGCAGCACATACATCGTGCTGCTCACCGAGGCGCCGCTGGCGACCTACAGCGGCGGCGTCGCCGGAATCGCGGCGGCCCCGCGCACGAGCGTGCATGGGCGTCCCGCGAAGATCGACGTGCAGGCGTCGCAGAGCCGCGCCTACGTCGCCTATCTCGCGGACAAGCAACGCGCGTTCCTCGACAGCGCAGGCGCCGCCCTCGGGCGTCCGCTGCAAGCCAGGTTCAACTACACCTACGCGCTCAACGGCATGGCCGTCGACCTGACGGCCGACGAGGCGGCGCGACTGGCGCGCACGGCCGGCGTCGCGTCGGTGCGCAAGTCGCAACTGCGCAAGCTCGCGACCGATTCCGGTCCGGCGTGGATCGGTGCGCCGACGATCTGGCAGGGCACCAGCACCGGCGGTGCGGCCGGCACGCAGGGCGAGGGCATGCTCATCGGCGACATCGACACCGGCATCAATTTCGGTTCGCCTTCGTTCGCCGCCACGGGATCGGACGGCTACCAGCACGTCAACCCGAGAGGCGCGGGCACGTACCTCGGCACCTGCGCGACGGGAGGCACCGACGTCGGCAAATGCAACGACAAGCTGATCGGCGCCTACACCTACGTGACCTCGGTACCGAGCGGATCGCCGGACGTGATCGGCACGGCGACCGACTATGCCGGCCACGGATCGCACACGGCGAGCACGGCCGCCGGCAACCATGCGCAGGCGACCACCGAGGAAGGCGCGACCGTCGCGGTTTCCGGCGTGGCTCCGCACGCGAATCTCATCATGTACAAGGTCTGCTTCCAGGCGCCGCCGAACTGGACCGGCGGCACCTGCAGCGACGCCGCGACCTCGGCCGCGGCCGACCAGGCCGTCGCGGACGGCGTCGACGCGATCAATTTCTCGATCAGCGGCGGCGATGACCCGTGGAGCGATTCCACCTCGATCGCATTCCGGAACGCGGTCGCTGCCGGCGTTTTCGTCGCCGCCGCGGCCGGCAACACGGGGGACGGCAGCGACGCGCTTCCCGGCACGACCAATCATGTCGAGCCGTGGACGCTCACGGTCGGTGCCGCGACGCACGACCGGTTGTACTCGGACGCGCATGCGCAAGTGCCTGGCCTCGCGACGTTCGCCGCGGTCAAGGGCGGCGGCGGCGTCAATGGTCCCGAGCTGACCGGTCCGGTCAGCGGCGCGCTCGCCGCCGGCAGCGATGCGGAAGCGTGCACGTCCTTCGCCCCGGCTCCTGCAGCGAGCGGGTTCATCGCCGTCATCAAGCGCGGAACCTGCAACTTCTCGATCAAGGTGAACAACGCCAAGGCGGCGGGCGCAGCGGCCGTGATCATCTACGACAACAAGAACGAAGCGCCGATCCCGATGAACGTCGCCGGCACGACGATCCCTGCGTTGATGATCTCGCAGGCGGACGGCGCATCCCTGGCCACCTACCTCCAGGCACACGCCGGATCGACGGCGACGCTCGACCTGACGACCCCGCCGACCTTCAATCACGATGCGGCCTATGGCGACATCATGGGCAATTTCAGCCTGATCGGACCCGCCGGCGGCACCACGTCGCCGATGGATCTCCTCAAGCCCGAGATCAGCGCGCCGGGCGTCAGCATTCTCGCGGCGGGCTCGGGCGCTCCCGGCTCGTACATCTTCCTGCAAGGCACGTCGATGGCGACGCCGCACGTGACCGGCTCCGGCGCGCTGCTGCGCGCGCTGCACGCGGACTGGACGCCGATGGAAATCAAGTCGGCGCTGATGCTGACCGCGAAGCACAGCATCCGAAAATTGAACGCGATCGATCCGGGCGATCCGTTCGACACCGGCGCGGGCCGTGCCGACCTGACGCGCGCAGCCGCATCGCCGTTGGTCATGGATGAAACGGTGGCGAACATGCTGGCGGCGAACCCGTCCGGCGGCGGCGACCTGTCGACGCTGAACGAGCCGAGCCTCTCCAAGGCTGCCTGTGCGGGAACGTGCACGTTCACGCGCACGTTCCGCAATCCGACCTCGACGCCGCAGAGCTTCACGGCCGCCGTGCAGGCCACCAATGGCGGCACCCTGGCGGGCAGCGTGACGCCCGCAAGCTTCACGGTGGCGCCGGGAGCAACGCAATCGCTCGACATCACGATCGACGTCGGCGCCTCCGCGAACGCCGCGTGGTCGTTCGGGGCGGTGGAGCTGACGCCCGCGTCGGGAGACGCGCTGTCGCTGCCGGTCGCGGTGCGCAAGTCCAGCGCAGTCACGGCACCGCATATCTCGGTTGCGCCGACGTCGCTGCAGAGCAGCCAGGCGCCGAACCAGACGACGACGCAGACGCTCGCGCTGTCGAACTCGGGCAATGCGGCGCTGACCTGGACGATCGGCGAGCAGCCTGCCGGCGTGATCCTGTCGACGGAGAAGCATGCGCACGACAAGGCGACCGGCGCGCTTCTTCCTCAATTGCCGGCGGCGACGGACGTCGACCTGCAGATCGACGTCGGGCTCGGCCATAACGCGCTCGGCGTCGGTCCGGGAACGCCGATCGTCTTCCTCAACCGCTTCACGCCGGACGCGGCCGACTTGCCGTTCACGCTGGACCGGGTCGACCTCGAATTCCTCGGCGCGCTCAACGGCGGTTCCCAGGGGGCCGTGATCGGCGAGAAGTTCGACATCTACGTCTATCGGGACAACGACGACGATCCGAGCAACGGTGCCACCGTGCTCGGTTCGGTCAAGGATGTCGCGGTGACGGTGACGGACGCGTTGCAGAGCGTGGACATCCCCGGCGGCATCGCGATCAGCGGTACCGGCGACGTGTTGATCGCGGTCGTCGCTCGCGATGCGACCGGCGGCAGCCCGGCCACCGGCGACGACGGTCCGAGCGTTCACCGCAGCTGGGTCGGTACCGACTTCGCCGCGACGATCGGCGACCCGCCCGACCTGTCCGCCTTGAGCATGAAGAAGATCGAAGACGTATTGCCGACCTTCAGCCGCAACTTCGTCCTGCGCGGCCATGGCACCCGCAGCGGCAGCGGAGCATGCGAAGCGTTGTCCGACGTGCCGTGGCTCAGCGCCGCGCCGACCTCGGGAACCACGGCGCCGGGCGCGAGCAGCAACGTGACGGTGACGTTCGATTCGACCGGCCTGGCTGCGGGAAGCTACAACGCGAACGTCTGCGTCTCCAGCAACGACACGACCCAGGCGTTGATCGCGGTGCCGGTGTCGATGACGGTGACGGGCGGTACCGACGACACGATCTTCAAGGACGGATTCGACGGCGCTGGCGGCAGTGCGGACATCTACGACAGCGGCACCATCAATCTGGACGTGCCGGACGACTTCGACGGCGTCTATCTCAACTGGGCGGACGGCAGCCACTGCACGGACGGCGCCTGCGGCGGCGACCTCAACCTGTACGCGCTCGACACCGACGGCACGCTGCATTTCTATTGGCCGAACGGTGACGGCGGCGTCGGAACGGAAACCGCTACCTCGGCCGTCTATTCGATCCTCGCCTCCGGCGACACGGTCGGACCGGCGTCCAATTTCACCGCAGTGGGCGGCGATGCGGATACCGCGAATTGGGCCGCGGGCGTGAATGGATTCCTCGGTTTCAGGTTCGCCTGTACAGGCCCCGCATCGGGCGTCTGCTACGGCTACGCGAACCTGACGACGACGGCGCCGCTCGGCTTCCCGGCCACGGTGGTTCACTACGCGTACGACAAGAGCGGAGCCGCGATCACGATTCCGTAGTCGGCGGGCGTTTCTCCTTCGAGAGGTTTTCCTCGAGACGAGCCTCTCCCATAAGGTATTGATTCCTGCAATGACCCTCCAGCTGCGGCTGGAGGGTCTTTTTTTTGGATGATCGGGAGGGAAATCCGGGGTTGTTGCTGCCCAACGCCATCGACGGCGTCCAAATGAACCTTGGCCGAAACACGCCGTGCCGGCAGTTGGGTGCATATCCCGACGTGGTTGCCAAGGCCGCTCACGGCCGCGTCACCGCTGCCGGCTCGTCGTTCACCTGCGGGCTGCTGCAACCCGCATCGTTGCAGGCCGATACGTGGTACGTGTACATGCCCGACAACGTCTTCGGCGGCGACGGCGACCACTGCTGCAGGCTCCCCGTCACCCGCGGCGTCAGCACCTCCCAGCCGTGCCCGTTGTAGTTCT
>Ga0153956_1000841_pt1 | contig 31285 bp, 32 predicted proteins | sample TSFL040MetaG_FD_104704 | JGI IMG/M metagenome (GOLD analysis project Ga0153956, IMG submission 104704) | Attine ant fungus gardens microbial communities from Florida, USA - TSFL040 MetaG | ecosystem: Host-associated > Fungi > Mycelium > Unclassified | place: USA: Florida, Wekiwa Springs... | reverse complement strand
TTTTTTATTACCGGATCGTCTAACAGATCCGATGATGTTGGTGACGCGGGGTGGAGCAGCCCGGTAGCTCGTCAGGCTCATAACCTGAAGGTCGTCAGTTCAAATCTGGCCCCCGCAACCAAAATCTAATCAGAAACAGTAGCTTAGAGGCCTCCTTCGGGAGGCCTTTATGCGTTCTGCATGGTATAATCGTCTGCTAAGCTTAAGGCAATGATATCACTGCCGTAGCGATCTCGGCGTCCTGGGCGGATGTTCCGCCCGATACGCCGAACGCGCCGACGACGCGACCATCCACGACGATTGACACGCCGCCACCGACCGCCAGCACTTCGTCGGATGACAGAAGGGCCGCTCGGCCATTCTGTACTCGCGTTTCGAGTTCCGAGGTCGGCAAGCGGAGGCGGGCGGCAGAGCGGGCCTTTTGTTGGGCCAGCACGCTTGAGGCGTAAGGCGCCTCTTCCATCCGCGCGAACGCGACCAGCTCGCCGGTGGGTTCAACGACGGCAAACGCCATGGTGAAGCCGCGCGCCGCCGCGGCCTGCCTGCCCCGCTCGATCAGCGACAGGGCATCAGTGACAGTGACCGGCTGACCGTAGCGCGCGGGCGTCGGCGCCTCCGCTTGCGCAGCGATCGGCAAGGCAAACAGGACGGCACAGGAGAGGATCAAGGGGCTAAGAATACGCATCGATGATCTCCGCATCACGACCACACCGCAGGCGGTGCCTCGACATCCGAATAGCGTTGCACCGATTCCGGCAGTCTGGCGCCCTGGATTTCTATGGCAGCGACGGCGGCATTCAGTTCCGTCAGTTCGGACGGGGTGAAGCGGACAGAAGCCGCGCCGCTGTTTTCGCGCATATGCGCCATCTGCGTCGTGCCGGGGATCGGCACGATCCATGGCTTCTGCGCCATGAGCCAGGCCAGCGAGATTTGCGCCGGCGTCGCTTGCTTGCGTTCGGCCCAGGTCTGCAACAGGGCGACCAGCCTGAGATTGTTCGGCACGTTCTCCGGTGCGAACCGGCCCTCGATCTTGCGGATGTCGCCATCGGCAAAGCGCGTATTGGCGTCGATCGCGCCGGCCAGGAAGCCGACGCCCAGCGGACTCCACGGCACGAAGCCGATGCCCAATTCCTCGCAAAGCGGCAGCACCGCCTTTTCCGGGCCTCGCCACAGCATCGAGTATTCGTTCTCTACGGCCGTCACCGGCAGTTCGGCATGGGCGCGCCTGAGCGTGTTCAGACCCATTTCGCACAGGCCCCAATGCAGCACCTTGCCTTGCGCCCTGAGATCCTTGACCGCACCGGCCACGTCCTCGATGGGCACCGCCGGATCGACGCGATGCTGATAGAGCAGATCGATACGGTCGGTCCTGAGCCGCTTCAACATGGCCTCGACCGCCACCCTGATATGCTCGGGACGGCTGTTGAGGCCGGGCAAGCGCTTTCCGGTTTCGAGATCGACATTCCAGCCGAACTTGGTGGCGATCTGCACCTTGTCGCGGAACGGCGCGATGCCCTCCCCCAGGATGCGCTCGACCTCCAGGGGGCCGTAAGCCTCCGCGGCGTCGTAGAAGGTCACCCCGCCATCGTAAGCCGCACGGATGATATGGATCATCTCGGGGCGGCTGGGAATCGTCGTCTGATAGGTCCGGCTCATATTCTGGACGCCGATGCCGATCGCCGACACGTCCAGCGTTCCGAGCCGCCGACGGCCGATCTCCGCAAAGGATGAGGGTGGCGCTGCGACCGGGGCCGTTTGCGCATCGGCGCTGATGACCAGCGGCGCAACGCTGGTGGCGGCGGCGAACAGCAGGCGGCGGCGATCAAGGCGGGTGTCAGTCTGAATATGTGTCTGGGGCATGGGGACGTCCTTGGCGAAATTCAGATGTCGAGCCGGCGCTCGCTCATCCATTTGACCATCGCCGGGTCGCGATGGGAGAAGAAGCTGCTGGTATTGGTGTCGAGGGTGGCGATGCGCGCCATGTCGTCGTCGGTAAGCTGGAAATCGAACACGGCCAGATTCTCGGCCATGCGTTCCTTCCGGACGGATTTGGCCAGGGCGACAATGTCGCGTTGCACCAGCCAGCGCAGAACGACCTGACCAACGGACTTGCCATGCGTCTTGGCGATCTCAACCAGCACATCGTTCTGGAACAGGCCGTTGCGGCCTTCGGCGAACGGCGCCCACGCTTCCGCCTGAACGCCGATCGACTGCATGAACGGCACGCTCTCCAATTGCTGCTGGAAGGGGTTCATCTCGACCTGATTGACGGCAGGGGTGATCTCATTGAACGCCGCGATGTCCATCAGGCGATCCGGATGGAAATTGCTGACGCCGATGGCCTTCAGCTTGCCGGCCTTGCAGGCGGCTTCCATCGCGCGCCAGGCGCCATGCACGTCCGCGAAGGGCTGGTGGATCAGGTAGAGGTCGAGATAGTCGAGTTGCAGGCGCTTGAGCGACGCATCGATGGCGCGCTGCGTCTTCTCGTAGCCGGTGTCCTGCACCCAGAGTTTCGTGGTGACGAACAGGTCTTCGCGCCGGACGCCGCTGTTGCGGATGCCCGCGCCGACGGCCGCCTCGTTCTGATAGGACGCCGCGGTGTCAATCAGGCGATAGCCGGTCTCGATGGCGTCGATGACGCAGCGCTCGCACTCCGCCGCATCGGGGATCTGAAATACGCCGAAGCCCAGGCTCGGCATCGTCAGTCCATTGTTTAGCGTTACGTTTTTCATGGCTGTCCCTTTCGCAAGCTTGGCCGGTTCGCCAGGCGCCGCGAACTTAAGGCGAACATACGCCGTATCGGACCAATCGATTAGGTGCTATAATCGGGATGCTATCATAAGGAGTGCTAATGAATAGCCCGCCCAGCCTCGATGATCTCTCGGCTTTCGCGCATGTCGCGCGGGAGAGAAGCTTCACGCGCGCGGCGGCAAAGCTCGGCGTGTCGCAATCCGCGCTCAGCCAGACGGTGCGCGGTCTGGAAGAACGGATCGGGCTGCGGTTGCTGACGCGCACGACCAGAAGCATCTCGCCGACCGAGGCGGGCGAGCGGCTCCTGCAAACCCTGGCGCCGCGGTTCGAAGAGATCGAGAGCGAACTGTCGGCGGTGATGGCATTGCGTGACCGGCCCGCCGGTAAAATCCGGATCAATGCCGGTGAACATGCCGCCGTGGCCGTGCTTGAGCCCGCCCTGAAAGGTTTTCTGCACGACTATCCCGATGTCAGCGTGGAGATCATTGTCGATTACGGCTTGACGGACATCGTTGCGGAACGGTTCGACGCGGGTGTCCGCCTCGGCGAACAGGTGGCGAAGGACATGGTGGCGGTCAGGATCGGCCCGGACATGCGTATGGCGGTCGTCGGATCGCCAATCTATTTCGACGCCCATCCACGGCCCGCCACGCCACATGACCTGACGACGCACAACTGCATCAATATGCGTCTGCCGACCTAAGGATGGCCGGGAATTGAACGTGCGGGTCGGCGGACAGCTCGTCTATAACAACCTCACCCTGCGGATAAACTCGGTTCTGGATGGACTGGGCCTGGCCTATGTGCCGGAGGATCAGGTGCAGGCCCATGTCAGCGCCGGATCGCTCATCCGCGTGCTGGAAGACTGGTGCGAGCCGTTCACCGGATACCATCTCTATTATCCGAGCCGCCGGCAGTTATCGCCGGCCTTCAGCGCCATGATCGGCGCGCTTCGTTATCGTGCGCCGTGACGGCGATGCTCGACTGCAAATGTCGGGTTCGAGTTCCGTGCCTCGATTTGCGCCTTCGGATGATGATCAGCACGGCTTCTTGAGGCATTCGCGCGACATATTTGCACATGAAAACGATTCTCATTGCAAATGCGATTGACTTGCATTAACCGGACCGGCGTTATCAATTGATCCCGGGGGCCGAAATGGCAAATCTGACACGCAAATCCTACCTCTTTCGCACACTCCTCCTCAGCGGCGCCGCCCTTGTAGCGATTCCATTATCCGCTGTCGCCCAGGTGACGACTGCCGACGACACGGTCACCGAGGTGGTTATTACCGCATCGTCAACCAAGCAAAAGCTGACCGATGCCCCCGCGAGCGTATCCGTTGTCACGGAGAGGGATTTGCATGAGCGCCCGGTGCGTGACCTGACTGAAGCGCTGGACAAGGTCGAGGGCGTGACCATCAACCGGTCGGGCAACCAGCGGACCATCCAGCTAAGGGGTCTGGGCAGCGCCTACACCTTGATCATGATCGATGGCAAGCGTGTATCGTCCACCAGTGCGATGTTCCGCGGCAACGATTTCGATGCCGGCTGGGTGCCAGTCGAGGCGATCTCACGTGTCGAAGTGGTACGCGGGCCGATGTCCTCGCTGTATGGTTCCGACGCCATCGGCGGTGTGGTCAACATCATCACCAAACCTGTGGGTGATGTGTGGAGCGGGTCGGTCAGCGCCGACTATATCGCGCAGGAAAACCGCGATGCCGGTGACGCCTACAAAGCCGGCTTCTTCGCCTCCGGTCCCCTGGTCGATCATGTGCTGGGCCTGAAAGTTTACGGCGGCTATAACCGGCGCCTCGCCGATGGCGCGGTCAATCCCGACCCGACTATTCCCGGTATCGCCGACAAGCATGAAGCCTATCTCGACGGCACTCTGGTGTGGAATGTCGATGACGCCAATGCCGTCTCCGCCAATTACGGATACAACAAGCTGACGCACGAAGGCTTTCCGATGGAACGCCAGAGCTACGCTCTGATCCATACAGGCACTTTCAGCTTCGGTACCACGCAACTTCGTTACAGCGGCGACCGTATTAAAAATGAAGTCGGCAACGTCACTGGTCAGGTCAATCCGAACGAAGCCGAGAACGGTCAGATCGACGGCCGTGTCACCCTGCCGGTCGCCAACTGGCATCAGACCTTCACGTTCGGCGGTGAATGGCGGGTCCAGAAGCTAACCGATCCGGCCAACCTGCGCGGTTTGCCGGGTACGCCGACCTATGACCAGAACCCGCAAACCCAGGTCGAGCAATTCGCCTACTTCTTCGAAGACGAAATCCGTTTCACCGACAATGTGCGCCTAACCATCGGCGACCGCTATGACGATCATGAGAATTTCGGCGGCCATCACAGCCCGCGGGCCTATCTGGTTTGGCACATCGCACCGCAGTGGACACTGAAGACCGGTGCATCCCAGGCCTTCCGTGCCCCTACCTTGCTGCAGAACAGCCCGAACTGGGGTTCGGTGTCCTGCGGCAGCGCCACGACGGGGTGCTACATCATCGGCTCAACCGAACTGCAACCGGAAACCGCCACTTCCGCGGAAATTGGCCTTCGCTACGAGGGCAAGCGCCTGAGCGCCGGTGTGACCGCCTTCGACACCAGCCTGAAGAACATGATCGATATCAGCAACCGGACCAAAGATCCGGTGCTGGCCCAAACCTATGACAATTTCATCGGCTTCCTGCCCGATGGCCGGCCGATATTCCGCTATCAGAATATTGCCCGGGTCAGGTCGAAGGGGATAGAGGCGAATGTCGCCTACGACCTGAACGACGCGTGGGATGTCTCCGCTAACTATACTTATCTCGACGTCAAGAACCTGTCGAATCCCGAACCGATCGGCATGATCTACCAGCCCGAACATAGCGCCAATGCGACACTGAACTGGCGTGCGTCGGACAAGCTGCGACTGTTCGCCAGCGTGAACTATGTCGGCAGGCAGTATCTCGCGGTCTACACCAATGCCGCCTATAATGTCATTCAGGATGGCTACGCCACGGCGGATATCGGGGGTTCCTATGCTCTCACCGACGATGTGACCCTGCGCGGCGGTGTTCTGAACCTGGCCAACAAAGTCATCGAGCGCACCAACACGACCGAGTACAACGAAGACGGCCGCCGCTATTTCGTGGCCTTGACCAAACGGTTCTAGGGTGAGGGGGCTTCTCTTCCTGATGACGGCAGCGGTGGGGGGCGACATGCTCGCCACCGCGCCTGTGCGCGCGCAGACCGCTGAGCCGGTGTCTGCCCGTGTCGCCGCCGTTGAAGCCGATCCGGCAAACGCACCGGCGCTCTGGGTCGATGTTCGGGGACCGCTGGTCGAATATGGCGCCACGCCCGAAGCGCCGGTGACCGTCACCTTCCTATGGCGGGGAACGACGCAGAAGGAGGTGGAACTGAGCTGGCCGGTCTGGACGCCGGACCGCGGGGAAAACCTGCTGAAACATATTCCGGATACCGATGTCTGGTACAAGACGGTGGCCCTGCCGCCGAAGACCCGGTTGAGTTACCAGTTGGCGGTCGATCCTGTTCGGGGAAAGTCCGGCGACCGTGAAGCGTACCGGCGCGGTCTGCGCGCCGCCCTGGCGCCGGACCCGCTCAACGCCAATCGCGCCGGCGATATGTCCGTGCTTGAACTGGCCGGCGCCCCCTCGCAGTCCTATGTGGCGCGTCGCATCGGCGTGGACGCGGGCCGCCTGACCCGTGAGACGGTCACGCTCAACGGCCGGACTTACGAGATCAGCTTTTATCGGCCGGCCGGAATCGCCGCCGAAGTGCAGACGCCCCTGGTCGTGCTTTTTGACGCCGAGCGTTATCTGGAAGATATCCCCACGCCGGTCATTCTCGACAACATGATTGCCGACCGTGTCATCCCTCCGGTCAGCGCCGTGCTGATCCGCAATGCCACCGATACCTCGCGCGGCACCGACCTGGCCTGCAACGACACCTTTGCCGATGCGCTCGCCGGCCAGTTGATGCCGCGCGTGCGCCAGACAATGGCCGTCAGCGATAAGCCGGCCGACATCGTTCTGGCGGGGTCCAGCTTTGGCGGGCTGATGGCGGCCTGTACGGCATTGCGCCACCCCGAAACGTTTGGCGCGGTCCTCAGCCAGTCGGGATCGTACTGGTGGAACCCCGAAAGCGAACCCTCAACGGCGATCGAAACCCACTATATTATCCGCTGGGTGCGCGATCATCCGCGTGTGCCTGTACGGTTTTACATAGATGCCGGCGTGCTGGAACAACGCGTCGGCGACGAGACGGGCAGCATCTTCCTCACAAGCCAGGCGCTGAGCAAAGCGCTTCAGGACAAAGGCTATGTGGCCACCTTCCAGCCGGTGGCCGGCGGTCATGACGACGTGGTGTGGCGCGGAACCCTGTCTGACGGACTGATCGAACTTCTGGGAGGGCGCCCATGAACCGCCGGCAGATTCTCCTGGGGAGCATCGGGGGGCTGTGGGGCGTGGCGGCGGAGGCGGGCGCGCAGCCCGCCCAGGCCGTCACGCCCTCCGTGTCGCAGCAATCCGTCGCCAGCCATGGCTTCATCACCTTGCGTCCGCGTTCGTCCGACGGACAGCGCCGCTACCGCATCGAAGTTGCCGTTCCCCGCCGGCCGGCGCCGGCCGCCGGCTTCGCGTCGCTGTGGCTGTGCGATGGCAATGCCGCCTTCATGGCGCTAAAACCGGGCGACCTCGAAGCGGCGCCCGGACTCGTGGTTGTCGCCCTGGGCTATGAAACCGAAAAACGCTTCGATCTGGTCGCGCGTAACTATGACTATACGCCGGCGGTCAATGGACCGCTTACGGTCGATGAGATGACGCCGGCCAATCGTGCCGGCGGCGCGGAAACCTTCACCGATTTGATCGAAACGACGATCTGGCCGGCGCTCGCGGCCGATATCCCGCTCGATCACCAGCGCCGTGCCCTGTGGGGCCACTCGCTGGGCGGTCTGTTTACGCTCCACACGCGTTTTCGCCACCCTGGCTTGTTCCGCAGCTATATCGCCGCGAGTCCCTCGCTGTGGTGGTACGAAGGCCGCGATTTCGCCGATCCGCCCTTGCCGCCGCCCGGACCGTGCCATGTGTGTCTGATTGCCGGCGGGGCCGAGGTCAACCGCCGCGTCATCGCCGGCCGGCGGATGCCGACGCCGGAGGAAACCGTGGCGGCGGTTCAGGCCATGGGCGCGCGCCTGGACGCCGAAACCCGCATTCTGCCCGGCCTTGATCACGGACCTGTCTTCGAAGTCTCCTTACCCCTTGCCCTCTCGTTCGCGTGTCAAACACTGTAGGAAACGCCATGCTCAAACCGCTTGTTACCGGCCTGATCTGCGCCGCCTTCGCCGTCCCGGCCGCCGCTCATACGCCCTATCTCGTTCCGTTCAATTTCGCGCCGACCGAAGCATACGTCACGGTTCATGACGCTCTGACCGACAATACGTTCTTCACGCCGGAATTCCCGATAAAGGGCGACGATTTCTACGTCACCGACGACAAAGGGGTGACGATACCCGGAAAGGGTGTGTCCTTCCACGAACTGGCGCTGTTCGAAAGCGTCCTGCCGCACGAAGGCACCTTCCGCATCTCGACCGGAAATCGTGATGTCCGGACCCTGACCCTGGCTGAGATTGACGGCCAATGGAAACCCGTTGCCCTGTCGAAGGACGGCAAACCGGTCGCGGCGCCCTTTGTCGATCAGTCAACCCTGCCTGCGGGCACACAGATCGTACCGGTGAAGACGATGGTGCGTTCGGAAACCTATGTATCTTATAAGAAACCCTCGGACTCTGTGCCGCCGCCGGAGGGCAGGGGGCTGGAACTGGCCGCGCTCAGCCACCCTAACCGGCTGTTTGCCGGCAGCGCATTCGACTTTGCCGTTATATTCGACGGCCAGCCGCAAGCGCAGGTCCATTACGAGGTCTTCCGCGCGAACGATTCCTACGAAATCGAATCCTATTCCGCCGGCGGCGAAACGGACGCCGAGGGCAGGGGACGCTTGACCTTCGCTAAACCCGGCCTCTATGTGATAGAGATCAGCCGCAAATGGCAGGACGGCAATCCGTCGGACCCACGCACCTGGCTGTACAGCCTGACTCTGGAGGTTACGCCCTGATTGTCGCCGCTGCCATACTGTTTATTGGACTACGGAATCGTCTGGCCGGAGGAGTGACAGGTAGAAAAGCAAATGAGTTTCGCAAAGCCAACCAGCATTAAAGTTGATCCGGTTCTCAGTTACTCCATCGTTTTTAGAGTTGACGTCGTGCCGCCTGGATTTTCTTATTTTATTGGTGAAGCCGGAGTTGTTGGGCAGTGAGGTCAGGTGAGCAACTGGATTGGGACGATATTTTCATGTCGGCTGCCTTGCAGCCTGATCTTTGGACTGAAGCCCTCGATACGATGGCACGCCATACGGGGGCCTCGCATGGTCAATTGATTGGCATCGGCGGTATGCGAGACGTGATGTTCAATATCGCCAGCAATTTCGAAGATTCAGCTTTCGAGAAGTTCGTGGAGGTTGGCGGTGGCTCTCCCAATACGAATTTTCGCATTGCCGCCTCTCAGCGCCATATCGCGCGTGGCCTCTACGACCCAATTCTGCATGAATGGCATTATGACGAGGTGATCCCGGACCTGTCGTCCAGGCAATATGTCGATTGGTGTGAAGAGATTGACGTCCCGTTCGGCTGCCAGACCAATCTGGTTATCGACGGCTTCGGCGTGGTCGGCTTCGCGACCCTGCGCAAACGCCGGGAAGGGCGGACGACCCCCGCGCAGAGAAGAGTCTTCTCTCATGCCGCGGCAGCGGCACGTCGTGGTGTCCGGTTGCAGGAAAGGCTGGAAGGGGAGCAGGCCAGATTCCTGTCCGGGGCCTATGAGGCCATCGGTATCTGTGCATTCGTCCTTGATGCTCGGGGACGGGTTCTGGCCCATACGAACCGGGCGGATGACCTGCTTTCGGCAGGTGATATCCGCCTGTCCGGCTCATTTCTGAATGCAGATGCCAGACCGATATCGTTGCGAAAGGCTGTCGATGCCCTGATCCATGATGGAGGATTGCCGAACATCCGGGTCCGGATTGAACTGCCTGCGCAACGGCCGCCGCTGCTTATCGAGGGCTTCCGTCTGCCCATTAATTCCTGGTCGTTTGGGCGGCTTCCTCACGCTGTTCTCATCGTCAATGCGCCACGCCGGGACCGCGCCGGTGTCGGACAGTTACTGACGCTTCTCTATGGACTGACCGCGGCCGAGACGGATATTGCGGTGCGCCTTTTCGACGGAAAAGCCCGACAGGAGATTGCGGCGGAACGCGGCGTTGTTCCGGAAACCTTACGAGGTCAGATCAAGCGTATTCACGCGAAATGCGGCGTTGATGATGAAGCTGACCTGATGCGGCTGCTGGCGGCGTTTTTTATCTAAGCCATCCCCCCAAAGGGGGATGAAGACAAATCTGCCATAATTAAGCTGGACCACCTTTGCACCTGACGGCGAGGGAGGTTCATTGTGATCTGGAACAGACATACCGTTATGGTCGTGCTGTTTCTGCTTGGCGCAATGCCCGCCCATGCTGGGGCGCCTTTGTTCATCCGCGAGGGTGACGCTCTCCTTTTACCGCCGCCTGCTGATACGCCGGTCTATGTCTACGAGGTGACGTGGCCGGAGGGCAGCTCATGGAAGCCATGGGAAGTCGGGAAACAGGTCGCGGAAGATTTTCGCCGCGAAGTCCGGCCGGAGCCTTTCACGGTGGAGAGCATGGATGAACAGAGCGCCGGTGTGGCGAATAACTTCTCCGGTCACGACCTGAACACTCTGCGGCACATTGAGCAGGGGCATATTGGTTTTGGTCGCCGTGGGGGCCTTCTGGGCAATATAACCTCCAACCGTTCACCCTTGACGACAATTTCGGTGACCTTCTCGGTGGCATCCGTGCCCGGTGCCGAAGCCGAAACGGTATCAGCAAAGGCCGGAACGGCAATGAGGCCCGTTCAGACCGATGTTATATTATCGTCTTGGCGTGGAGGAGGGGCAAGTACCCACCGGTTCGGCGGAACCGCGAAAACGAATTTCAGACTCAATTATTTCTGTGGCGGACAGGTCACGAACAACAGATTCGGCAACGGCGGTCGCAGGGTCTGTCCGAATTATTAAGAATGGGAAGCCCTTGTTTCCCATATTCCGGGGAGGCGTGTCCATGAGGCACCCAGATGAATATGAATTCAAAATTCTGCGTCATTTGTGGCGACAGGAGAAGCTTAGTCTGCGTGAACTGGATCAGTTAATGAAAATAGAGTGCGGCCGGTCATTCACCGCTACTCGCAAGACGCTCGACCAGATGGTGGCTAAGGGATTTCTCAGGGTGGAACGGGTACTGAGGGCAAACCTGTATTCGGCAAGTCAATCTAAGATCGCAACTGTTGCCGCCCTGACGGCTAAGTTCGCAAAAGATATCCTCGATCGAGATGGGCCATTGCCGTCTGGCACTTTCGACAACAGCCGCGTCATTACACCCGATGAGGTGGCGGAGACCGAAGCCTTGTTAAATGCCCTTGTGACGTCAACGCGTCCCAATCTGTAACGCCCGAGACGGAAGGCATGACGGGCAAAAGGTGCATTCGGGAATTGCTGGGCCTGTCACTGACGTCGGTCACGTCGAGCGGTGTTGCGATTTGGCTGGCGCGTCGTCGCGATAAAGGCAGGCCTGCCCCCCGATTTGAACGGTTATGACGGCGACCGTCTGGAGCCAGCCTTTCGCTTATGCCATGTGGCTTGTCCAAACGCTTCGCCCTAACTCGTCTAATACGCACTTGCGAAGCTCGCATTCACTTCATTCGTATTGGATTCAACGACATGAGGTGCAAACGTCCAATGCTCCAGATGCTTATAGACGATGACCTTCTGTGCCAGAAGGTCGACATGGCGTGCGCAGAAGGCCTCCAGCTTTGGCCGTGTGCAGATCAGTTCGACATACATGGTCAGTTCGGGGTTGGTGAGTTCCGCGCCTTCCTGATGAACCGCGCCGTGGTTGGAATAGCCAAAATGTGTGTGGTGAGCGGTGGCGTTCATGATGCCATCGGCCTTGGCCGCCTTGACAAGTTCGCGGTAAAGCGGGGTTTGGTTCCACCAGGATTTCGTCGCCTTGGGTGAACGATCGTTGGGCTTCAGATAGATGCGGACCAGACCAATTTCACGGCTGGAGACGGCGTGATGATGCGACATAGACTCGGACTCTTTCGTTACAGGTGTGGACTTGGAGGGGGTGGGAGATACTTTTTCAATGAGGTTGGTAGCGATGACGGATAGGGCTGGTTGCGGGCGCATCTGACGGGCGTCGCGCAGGGTAGCGTCAGGCGGCAGGGCGCCGTCGAGGGTCTTGGGGACGCCGATCCGTTGCGACAGATAGATCCCCGAATGTCCGCTGCACAGATAGGCGACGCAGCAGGCAACGGCGATGTAAACACCGTGTGTCGAACCGAAGAGTTCAATGCCCATCAAGGTGCAGGCGAGGGGGGTATTGGCCGCGCCGGCGAACACGGCGACGAAACCCAAGGCCGCGAACAAGTCGGGCGGCACGCCCAGGATACCGGCCAGCGCATTGCCGAGCGCCGCGCCGATGAAAAACAATGGCGTGACTTCGCCACCTTTGTAGCCGGCGCTCAGCGTGACGACGGTGAACAGCAGTTTCAGCGCCCAGCTCCACGGATGGATTTCTGTGCCGAACAGAGAGGGAATGGTGACGTCATGCGGATTGGGCGACCAGACGCCCAGACCGAGATATTCGCGGGTGCCGAAGATATAGACCAGCGCAATAACGGCCAGGCCGCCGACCAGCGGCCGCATTGGAGCGAACTTGATGTGCTTCTTCATGAAGGCGCTTAAGCTGTGGTTGGCCTCGGCGAAAACCATGCCGATCAGACCAAAGGCGACGCCGGCGATGACGACCTTGACCAGCATCAGCGGGTCGAACTCGACGTGGCTTTGGCCGGCGAGATAGCCGATATTGTAAAGCGTATGATGGATACCCCAGGCCCGGCAGGTGTAATCGGCAATCAAGGCCGATGCCAGGCAAGGGATCAGGGCGACATACTGAACCCGGCCCAGGGTCAGGACTTCCAGGGCGAAGACCGCGCCGGCCAGGGGCGTCCCGAACACGGCGCCGAAGCCTGCGGCGATCCCGGCCATGAGAATGATACGGACGCCATCATTGTCGAGCTTGAACAGCTTGCCAACGCCGCTGGCCAGGCTGCCGCCCAACTGTACGGCCGTGCCTTCCCGTCCGGCCGATCCGCCGAACAGGTGGGTAAGGACGGTGGAAATCAGGATGAACGGCGCCATGCGCAACGGCACGCCCGCACCCGGCTCGTGAATCTGTTCCACGATGAGGTTGTTGCCGCCTTCGGTGACTGTGCCCTTCCACAGATAGGCCAGACCGATCAGGAAGCCGGCAACCGGTAGCAGGAACAGCAGCCAGGGATATTCGAAGCGCAGTTCCGTCGCGCGATCGAGCAGCCACAGGAACAGGGCGCAGGCCGATCCGACAGCTACGGCGACGGCACTGATCAGACCGGTCCAGCGCAAAAGCGTGGTCGTGGCCTGGATGCGGTTCGGGAAATTGGGGAGAAAAGAAAACGGGGACGACAGGACTTTTAAAACAAACACGACTCTACCTTTTGCAACGTGGCAAGAAGTAGGAATCATCAGCTCGTCTGGGAGCGGTTCGGCTCAGATCGAAACCCGGCCAGGCAGAAATCCATTACCTGTTCGCAAGTGCAATAAATAAAATCGGCATAAAAGTCAAGTGATGATCCGTTCTGAATTACGCCGCGACTGGAGACTTCAGGATTTGCAACAATACAAGACCGAAGCCTATTGCCAGAAAGACGAAGAACGTGAAGGTGGACATGCCGATGAATAGGCATGGTCGCCACAACAGCCAGCCTTTTAGTTTGTGCCGCCGATATTCCAGATAAGTGATCAGGAACGCCATGAGGCCACCGATCGCGCCGAAGCAGGCGCCGACGGCAATGAACAATGGCATGATGGCCTCCTTTCACGCGCGCATGTGCTCGCGCGCATGATTGTCCGCTGGTTTCATGGACATGCAAGCGCAAAGAGTTGAAGGTTTCTATTGACATGTAACGGTCGTTACATTCATTATGTGCATATGACAATATCAAGTTGGCTACTTCTCACCTACAAGGTGCCCGCCGAACCGTCGCGCAAGCGTATTGCCCTGTGGCGGCGGCTCAAAGGCATGGGTGCCGTCTATCTGCAAAACGGCGTCTGCCTTTTGCCGAAGACGGACGATCATACTCGCCGGCTCAAGATGGTCGAAAACGAGATTACGGAGATGGAAGGGGAATCCGTTCTGCTCGAAACCGTCGCGCTCGATCCCTCCCAGGAGACGAAGGTCGTCGGCCGCTTCAAGGCCGACCGGGACGAAGCCTATAAGGAGTTCATCGACAAGTGCGCGGACTTCGAGGCGGAAATCGCCAAGGAGACCGAGGCGAAGCACTTCACCTATGCCGAGTTGGAGGAAAACGACGTTGATCTCAAAAAGCTGCAATCCTGGCTGGAGACGATCCGGAAGCTTGACTTCTATGGTGCTCCGATGGGGGAGGATGCCCGCGACAAACTGAAACATTGCGAACAGTTGCTCGATGGCTATGCCCAGAACGTCTTCAACGCCCAGGAAGAGAACCGCTAGGAAAGGTGACGCACATGTCCCTCAAAATTCTGACCTACAATACGCTGTTCGGGGGACTGGACGGCGCCGGGAAAACGCGCGCCGAAAAGATCGTCGAACTGATCAACGATCTTCGGCCGGACATCTTCCTGATGCAGGAAGCCAGGGCTTACGACGCAGACGGCGGGGTGCTGCTCTACGCGCTGGAACGCAATATCGGAATGCGCGGCTTTTTGGCCCAGGCCCCGCATACCGGGCAGAATACGGCGATCTTTATTCGCAAACCATTGCGCGCCAAAAGCTTTACGCCCGATGCTGTTCATTTCCACCATGCGCTGGCCCGGTTGGTCATCCTGTTGCCGGATGGCAAGGAATTGACGGTGATGAGCGCGCATCTGTGTCCGAATGGCGCCATCGCCCGGCGGCGCGAGGCGGCTTATCTCGCGCCTCTGGCTCTGCCCGATAAGCTTGTCCTGGTGGGCGGCGACTTCAATTCCGTGTCGCCGCACGACCGCGAGCCGCAAGATTTCGGAGCGCTGCCGGCGCAGCATCGCACCCGGTATCTGGGGGAAGACCTGCAAACCATCGACCGGTCAGTAATGGCCTCGCTCGACGCCGCCGGATGGATCGACGTGGGGCATAGGTTAGGGGGCGGCAGTGATCCGACCGTGCCGACCCCGGCCTACAAGGACACGGAGTTCGCCACCATGCGTTGCGACTATTTGCTGGCCTCGAAGGCGCTGGCTGAAACCGCGCGACATTACGAGGTCATCAAGACGCCGCTGACCGATGTCGCGTCGGACCACTACCCCATATTTGCTGAATTCGAGATCTGATCATGTCCAATACGAAAAACGATTCAACCGGGGCCGGTGACGGCCGCGGACGGAAACCTGCAGCCTGGTTCAACCGCACCGTTGCCGGCGCCGGGCTGACAAGCGCGCTTGGTGATTTCTGTTATGAAACCACGACGGTGATCCTGCCGGGCTTTCTGGCTGTGCTGGGCGTACCGGCGGCGGCCCTCGGCATTATCGAAGGCATTGCCGACGCCGTGGCCAGCTTCACCAAGATGATCGCCGGCTACGTGGCCGACAAGCTTGGCCATCGCAAGCTTCTGGTGATCGCCGGTTACAGCCTCACGCCAGTCGGGCAATGGCTGATCGCGCTTGCCGCCGGTTGGCCGCTCATCCTGCTTGGCCGCATTATTTCGTGGTTCGGCAAGGGACTGCGGGGACCCTTGCGCGACGCGATCGTGATCCAGGCCGTGACGCCGGAAACGCGCGGCCGCGCCTTCGGTTTCCACAGGGCGATGGATACAGTAGGTGCCGTCCTTGGACCGCTGCTCGGTGTCGCCTTGCTGGGAATGGCGCAAAAATGGCATTTCACGACCCTGGCTGGACCGTTCCGCCTGGTGCTGTTCCTCAGTTTGATTCCCGGTGCGCTGGCGGTTCTGTCTTTCCTGACCCTCGTACGCGATCCCGCGCAATCCGCCAATCCGGCCCTGAAGTTCTTTTCGACGCTTAAGGGCCTGCCAAAGAGGTTCAAGCAATACCTGGGGGCCGTGGGTCTATTCGGTCTGGGCGATTTCTCGCATAGCCTTCTGATCCTTGCCGCGACCCAGTTGCTCACGCCGTCCATGGGTGTCGTCAAGGCGGCGCAGGTCGCGGGCCTGCTCTATGTCGGCCGCAATGTCGTGCAGGTTCTCGCCTCTTATCCTGTGGGGCATCTGGCGGATCGAATCGGATCGCGTCCGGTCCTGATCGCCGGCTATCTTATCGGCGCCGGTGTCGCCGCCCTGACCGCCTGGGCTTTTATCATCCACACCGAAAGCCTGTTGTGGATGATCGGGATTTTCTTTCTGGCCGGACTTTATGTCGCGGTCGAGGAAGCTCTGGAATCGACGGTGACGGCTGAAATGGTGGCGGCGGAGACATTGACGATCAGCTATGGTGCCTTGGGGACGGTCAATGGCCTGGCGACCTTTATAGCGAGCGCCGGTGTCGGTATTATCTGGACGTCTCTATCGCCGGTCATCGGTTTCGCAGCGGCGTTCGTTTTGATGATCGCCGGAACTATTGGCTTTGCCCTGATCAGGAAACCGGATGTAGTCGCCAAGTAAACACCAAGGAGATATAGAGAATTTGGAAAATAAGGAACCGCGTTTTCCAAATTCTTATATTTTTCGGGCAAAAACACGGATGGTAATGGTTGACGTATCCGGCAACGTGGTGCTACCGTCCACAGGATAGGTAATGGATTTCTGCCTGGCCTGGTTTCGACCTGAGCCGAACCGCCCCTAGATGGGCTGATGACTCCTGTAACGCAATTGGCGCTACAGGAGTATTTTTATGCCTCCTTTTAGCGCCACAAACCGGGTCAACTGGCCCGTGGATGAAAGGGAGAGGCAGGTATGCCCGGTGAAATTGTCGATCTAATCTCCGATCCTGTCGCGGAGCCTGATAGCTCGTGGCACCCGGTCACAAAGGCGCCCGAACTGAAAGGTGGCCGGGCGGCGCTGATGAAGGCACTGGCGCGTGTCCAGTTCGGCAGTCTGCGCCTGGGTCTTCCCAACGAAAAGGTTTTGCACTTCAAGGGCAGCCATCCGGGCGAGGCGGCAAACGTCGAAGTCCGCGACTGGAAGGTGCTCGACGAAATCATCAATCGCGGGCAACTCGGTTTTGCCGACGGCTATATCGATGGCAAGGTGGAAACCGACAACCTGGCCGATCTGGTGGCCTTCTTCCTGCGCAATGAAAAGGCCATCCAGAAATACTTCGACGGCAAGTTCTGGTATTCGTTCTGGATCGCCACGCGCCATGCGCTGCACGCCAACAACAAGTCGGGCAGCCGCAAGAACATCGCGGCGCACTACAATCTCGGCAACGACTTCTACGCGCTGTGGCTCGATAAGAGCATGACCTATTCGTCAGCCCTGTTCGGCGACGATCCGCGCCGCACATTGGAAGACGCCCAGGCGGCGAAATATCGCCGTATCCTCGACAAGCTCGATGCCGAACCCGGCGCGCATATTCTGGAAATCGGCTGCGGCTGGGGTGGCTTCGCAGAGACGGCGGGACGGCTCGGTTACAAGGTGACGGCCGTCACCATCTCCGGGCCACAAGCCGATTACGCTGTCGAGCGCATCAGGCAGGCCGGACTGTCGGACCGGGTAAGGATCGAAATCACCGATTACCGCGACGTCAAGGGCAAGTTCGACCATATCGTTTCCATAGGCATGTTCGAGCATGTCGGCGCCGAATACTGGGCGGACTATTTCCGAGTGATCAAACACAAACTGAGGCCATTCGGCCGGGCCATGATCCAGTCCATCTATATCCAGGATGAGGCTTACGAGCACTCGCCAAGCAGGCCTGGCTTTATCGAAACCTATATCTTCCCTGGCGGGCAACTGCCGTCACCGGGCATTTTCAAACAGCTTGCCCAGCAGGCAGAACTTGAATGCCTGGAGCAGTTCAAATTCGGCCAGGACTATAAGCGCACCCTGCAAAACTGGCTGGCCCGCTTTGAGGGGCAACTGGATGCGGTGCGCGCCCAGGGTCACGACGAGCGATTTATCCGCCTGTGGCGGCTTTATCTCAATGCCTGCATCGCGGCGTTCGGTACACAGCGCACCGGCGTGATGCAGGCGGAGTTGCGGTTGGCGGGTTACGAAACCTGACGCCGTTTGCGTAGGCGTGGGTCGCTGGAGGTGGCGGCCCGATGCCTGGATTCCATAAGCATTGGGAGACACATAAATGCTGCTTTATCTCTGGGTTGGCCTGGGCGGATTCCTGGGCACTATCTTGCGTTTCTGGCTGTCCGGGGTGGTGGCGTCCACCTGGGGGGAAACTTTCCCACTGGGTACGCTGATCATCAATATCACCGGTTCGATCTTCATCGGCTTCTTTGCCACCCTGACCGGACCTGACGGCAAGCTGATCGTACCGGCTGATTTCCGCACCTTCGTCATGATCGGTATCTGCGGCGGCTATACGACCTTTTCGTCCTTCAGCCTGCAAACGCTGAACCTCGCGCGCAATGGCGAGTTTGCCGCCGCGGGCTGGAACTGCGGCCTGTCCCTGGTCCTGTGCCTCGTTGGCGTCTGGCTGGGCTTTCTCGCCGCCTCTCTTCTCAATCAAGCGCAAGGACTGAAGATATGAGCACGTCTCTGCCGGGCCAGGCGTCCCTCCTACGCATCTATGTCGGAGAACGCACCAAATACCAGGGCAAGCCCCTGTTCGAGTGGCTGGTGCTGAAAGCCAGGGAGGCGCACATCGCCGGCGCCACGGTTTTGCGCAGTCCGCTTGGCTATGGCCATTCCAGTCAGGTTCACAACGCCACGATCCTGCGCCTGTCCACCGACCTGCCGATGATCGTCGAAATCATCGACGACGAAGACAAGGTGTACGGCTTTGTCGAACTGGTCAAGCCGGCCGTAAAGGGCACGCTCGTGACCATCGAAAAGCTGACCGTCATTCCGACAGGAGAATGAAAAATAAAGTGTGTCGCTGAGTTACGGACCCGCTGTCCTCCACCTCAAGGGCAGCCTCGTCGCTGTTTCCCCGGCAGGCACGGGGCATGTGCTCCGGGCGGGTCCACCCATTTCAGTCAAAGGAAGCGTTATGGATATCACCAAAATTCCCGTCGGCGCCAACCCACCCTACGACGTGAATGTGCTGATCGAAATCGCCCAGGGCGGTTATCCGGTCAAATACGAACTCGACAAGGCGTCGGGCGCCATGTTCGTCGATAGGTTCCTGCATACGTCGATGACCTATCCGGCCAATTACGGCTTCATTCCCAATACCTTGTCCGCCGATGGCGATCCCTGCGACGTGCTGGTGATCTGCCAGCAGCCGGTCGCTCCGGGATCGGTCGTGCGCTCACGACCGATCGGCGCGCTCCTGATGGAGGACGAGCATGGAAAGGACGAAAAGATCCTGGCCGTCCCGGTCGATCGGCTGCACCCCTATTACCGCGATGTGCAGACTCATGACGACCTGCCGCCGATCCTGCTCGACCAGATTTGTCACTTCTTCAAGCACTACAAGGATCTCGAAAAGGGCAAGTGGGTCGAGATCACCCATTGGGTCGGGGCGGGGGATGCATTCAACATTATCAGAGAGGCCATTGAACTGGCCAATAAGGAGCCTGCCCATGTCTAGCCGTATTAATACCATCCGTTCGCTCGAAGTGCTCGATTCACGCGGTTTCCCGACCGTGCGCACCTGGGTCGAACTCGATGACGGAACGGTGGGTGTGGCCACTGTCCCGTCTGGCGCCTCCACCGGCGAAAACGAGGCGGTCGAGCTGCGCGACGGCGATGCGTCCCGCTATGGCGGCAAGGGCGTCCAGAAGGCTATCGACAATGTTCTCAATCAGATTGCCCCGGCGCTGAAGGGGATGGATGCCGCGGATCAGCGTTTGCTCGATCAAACCATGATCGACCTCGACGGCACGCCGAACAAGAGTCGTCTCGGCGCCAATGCGATCCTGAGCGTATCGATGGCCGCGGCTGTGGCCACCGCCAGGTCCGAGGGCTTTCCGCTCTATCGCTATCTCGACCGGGATTTTGGTATGCGCCTGCCTGTACCGATGATGAATATCCTCAACGGCGGCAAGCACGCCGACAATAGTGTGGATTTCCAGGAATTCATGATCATGCCGGTGGGCGCCGGCAGTTTTAGCGATGCGCTGCGTTACGGCGCCGATGTTTTCCATGCCCTGAAGGGCATCCTGCATAAGAAGGGTTACGCCACGTCGGTCGGAGACGAAGGCGGCTTTGCCCCGGAACTGAAATCCAATGATGAAGCCTGCGACCTGATCGTGGAAGCGATCACGACGGCCGGACTTCGGCCCGGCCAGGACGTGGCGATTGCGCTCGATCCGGCTGCGACTTCCTTCTTCAAGGACGGCAAGTACGAGCTGAAAGCCCATCAGGGCGACTTGCTCACCGGCGACCAGTTGCTGTCCATCTACCAGGACTGGCTACAGCGCTATCCCATCGTGTCGATAGAAGACGGCTTCGAGGAAAACGACTGGCGGTCTTTCGTCGCCCAGACCGTGCTTCAAGGCGACCATGCGCAGATTGTCGGCGATGATCTCTACGTCACCAATACGAAGTTCATTCAGAAGGGCATCGACAAGGAGGCCAGCAATGCCGTCCTGATCAAGCTCAACCAGATCGGCACGGTGACGGAAACCATCGCCGCCATCGAACTGTGCCGCTCCGCCGGTTGGAACTATATTGTCAGCCATCGCTCAGGTGAAACCGAGGATACCTTCCTGGCCGACTTCACGGTGGCGATGGGCGGCGGCCAGATCAAGACCGGCTCTCTGTCGCGCAGCGAACGCATCGCCAAATACAATCGCCTTTTGGAGATTGAGCAGGAACTGGGCGGCAAAGCCCGGTTCCCGACTGGTATTCTCAAGGTCTGGGAAAAGGGGGGCGCTCATGCCTGAACTTGTATTGGTCCGCCACGGTGAATCCCGTTTCAATCATGAGGGCCGTTTCAGCGGCTGGGCGGATGTTGACCTGTCGAAGGCGGGTGAAGACCAGGCGTATGAGGTTGGCAACCTCTTGAAGTCCGAGGGTTATACCTTCGATCTGGTGGCCACATCGGCGCTGAAACGCACCATTCGATCCGCCTGGTTCACCCTCGACGCCCTTGATCAGCAATGGGTGCCGGTTGTGGCAGACTGGCGGCTGAATGAACGTCACTATGGGGCGCTCACCGGTCAGAACCGCGCCGAGATCGAGAAGATTTATGGCGAGGCCCAGGTCCGGCAATGGCGGCGGGGCTTCGACGCCCGGCCGCCGGAGATGGATCGCTCAGAGGCCGAAGTCATCTGGTCGGATCGCAGATACGCCAATGTGCCTCCGGAACGCCTGCCCCTGACGGAAAGCCTGAAGGATACAGTCAAGCGCGTTGAGCAATTCTATTTTGAGGTCATCGTCCACATTCTTAACAGGGGCGGCAATGTGCTGGTGGTCGCCCACGGCAACAGCCTGCGCGGGATGCTGAAGCAGCTCAATCATATCTCCGATGCCGATATTACCGATCTCGAAGTCGCCAACTCGACACCGATTATCCTGAGCCTGGATGATCGTCAGAATGTGATCGGCCAGCGCGAACTTCATATCAGTGGCCCGGTCAGCAGCTTCGTCTTCTGAAAGGTGTCGCCATGCAGCATGAAAAAGCGATTCAACTGGCACACACGTCTTCCGGGCCGGAACGTGTCCGCGACCTTACCGGCAAGTGGAGGGGGCAGCACGGTTCAGTCTTCGAACTTTCGACGGATGGCAATGCCGTCACGGGCACCTTCACCACATTCGAGGGCGTGTTTCGTCATCATGTCGCAGACGTGTCGGGCATCGTCATCGGCGATCTGGTGTCGCTTTCGGCACTGTGGCGTATCAGCGGCGCCATCACGTCATGGAGCGGCGAGGTCGTGGGGCAGGGCGAGCACACCACGCTCAAGCTCATATGGCGGCTGATCGCGCAAATGAGCGAACCCGTCGAACCGAAGTCCTACTGGTTGACAAGCTTCGGTGGCGCAGAGGATTTCACCCTTCAGGGCGAAAATTTCGATCCCTACGAACTGGGCGGAGAGGCTGGCCATGCCCCTAATCATGGCCCCCTAATCATGAAAGTGCTTCGATTCTTGCCAGGAGACAAAGTTAGATAGGAGACAGACCATGAACCACGCAAAAGCGCTACGGCTCGCTCAGGATAAAGGCCCCGCAACCCCCAGCTTCGACGTTGCCGGTAAATGGCGCAACAAACATGGGGCTGTTCTCGATTTGACAGTGGATGGCTCGAATCTGAGCGGCACGCTCCATGAAACCACCCACGGCTTCGCACACGCCGGTGAGGACGCGGCAGCCGTGAAAGGCTATGTCACGGGTGACCTGCTGGCTTTCATGGTCCTGTGGGCGCGTAGCGGTTCGATCACTTCATGGAGCGGACAGGTCCTGGCCGACGACACCGGCGCCGTGAAGCTCGATCTTATGTGGCGCCTGATCACCGAACTGCCCCAACCCGAAGAACCGCGTTTCTTCTGGATGTCCACCTTCGCCGGCACCGACGATTTTTATCGAGCACAGCAGGGGTGATTGGAGCGCCATATGCCATCGAGAGTGCGTTTGCCGACACGAGATGAGTGGATTTGCCTGATGCCGGGCATCATCGTCACGTTTTTGCTGATAGCGATCGCCGTGTTTGGCGTGTCCGCTGGTTGGCTGCCCAGAACCGTATGGACCTTATTGTTAATGGTGCTTGCCGGCATATTCCTGATCCTGGGACTGAGTTTGACGCCACCCGTGATTCACGCCCGTGAAAGGATGTTGAAGGCCAGCATTATCGAACCGGCGGAGGTCGATCTTGAACCGGTCCAGGCAGCCCATCACGGCCATATCACCGATAAAGATACCAGCGGAGACATCAATGAAAATTAGGAGTTTGCCATGCCTGAAGAACTGAAGACGCCGTCTGTTCAAGCCGCCGTAAGCGCGGAGCATCAGCAGGAGAGTGATAAGGCCGATCCCTTTCCGCCGGAAGGAACGGATGAAAAGGTCATAAAGCCCAAAAAGGAAGAAGACGAGGGGCTGAGCCAGGAGGTCAGATTGGCCGCGACGCGGGCCTGGCTGAAAGCAGAACGCGAGCGGAACCGTAAAACCTAAGTTTTTGAGGGAACGAGAAAATGAATATCCGAAGACTCGCGCTGGACGTTGACAAAGCGCTGACCCAACCTTCCATCGTAGACCTCGCGGGTTCTATCGAACAGGTCTCAGGCGTGCAGGCCGTCAACATCTCGGTGACCGAAATCGACATGGAAACGGTCGGCATGGACATCACAGTCGAGGGCGAACACATTGACTATCAGGCGCTCGTAAAAGCCATCGAACATGCGGGTGCCGTGGTCAACAGCGTCGATCATGTGGCTGCGGGAAGTCATATCGTCGAGGCAGTTGCTCGCAAGCGCTGATCATGGAGAACCGTCGCAGCCATTTGTTCGCCATCGTTATCGGTCTTATGGACGGTATATTGACAGCCCTGGCGTTGGCGGCCGCCCGGATTATCAGTTCGGGTGATCCGATCACCCTCGATCTCGCTGTCAGAATTTCGAGCGGTGCAGCGATCTCTGGCTTATTTATCTTCTTCGTCGCGGAATATACGCGCCAGCGGACTGAACTGGTGTCGGCCGAAATGCACCTTCGATTATCCTCTGAAGGCAAGCTCGCTGTCGGCGCCCTCGGTAAAGCCGCGTTCAACCGGGCTGTACGCGGTGCGGCGATTTCCGGCGTATGCAGTTTCATGGGGGCTTTGCTGCCGCTTCTCCCTGCGGCGCTGTTTCCGCGTCTGGCCTGGCTGGCGCTGGTTGCCGCCTTTTTGGCTCTGGCCGCCCTGGGTATAGGTCTGGCAAGGGTTGCGTCGGCCAGCCCCATAAAATGGGCCGTGGGGCTTTTGGTCATTGGCGGCGTTCTGGCATTCATCGGCAACTGGCTACATATCGTTTGAGGCTGCGGCCGCATCGCGCCCAAGGTGACTTTTTCTCAACGGCTGCGCCAGGCAAACTCGTTTGCCGGTTGTGAGGGAAGGGCGCTACGCATATGGAATGAAGCAAAAAATGAAATCCATAGAATGGCTCGATCCCCGCCACCTGTCCGAGGTCAAAATCATACTGACCGATATGGACGAGACACTCACTCATCAAGGCCGTCTGGCGGCCGTTACCTATAACGCCCTGGAACGGCTTCAGGATGCAGGTATAGCTGTCATCGTCAACACAGCCGCGCCAGCCGGCTGGTGCGATCAGATGGCCCGCATGTGGCCGATCGCCGGCGTCATCGGCGAAAATGGCGGCTTCTTTTTCAAACGGGAAACCGGCGAGAATCTGCATCGTGAATTTTGGCACGATCAGCCTGCCGCAGTGATGACGGAGCTGCTGAAGCTTTATGATCGCGTTCGCCAAGACTATCCGCATATCGAATACGCGGCCGATCAGCCTTTCCGACTGACCAGTCTGGCTTTGAAACGCAGTGGAGAAGAGGATCGTCATATTGTCGATCTGCTCCGCGAACTGGGCGCTGGGGCGACGATCAATAATCTATGGGTTTTAGGCTGGCTTGGTGACTATGATAAGCTGGCGATGGCGCGGCGTGTTCTGGCGAAGCATTATAATATCGACATCGATCATGCCCGTGACCGGATAGCCTACCTTGGCGACTCCGAAAACGATGCGCCGATGTTCGCGCATTTCCACCATAGCTTCGGTATGAGCACGGTCGGGCCGGGCTTGAGTGCGTATCCGACTTGGCAAACTGCGGGACCGGGCGGTGCAGGTTTTGTTGAGGTGGCACTAAAAATACTTGGCACCCGCGTTTGATGCGAAGTCTTGCTTTTTAATGGTGACCTTTATGAAGTGCTTCTTAACATGAACCTCTATCCTGGCATGTCTTTCCTGGGCGCTTGGGAGTTGCCAACAGGCTGGATTTGCTTGGCGTTGGTGATGGTCATGTCGTCATCGTGCTACGCACGGGAAGCCAAGGAAATCTCGGCTCCACCCTTGAATGGTACGACCGTTATCATCAGCGGTACACGGCTGAAGCGTGGCTTTATCACATCTACGCCGACGGTGAGACAGAGCGCGGAAGACTTGCGGCTCGGCGCGCCGGACAATCTTGCGGATGGTTTGTCGAATCTGCCGCAGTTCGCAAACAACAATAAGACGAATGTCGGCGCTACATCGGTCGCCGTTGGCACCACTGGGCAGAATCTGCTCAATCTGCGCGGTCTCGGTTTCAACCGCAATCTTGTCCTGCTCGATGGACAGCGTGTCGGCGCAACAAACCAGGTTGGCTCCGTCGATATCAATATGCTGCCTCAGGCTCTGGTCGATCGCGTCGACATCGTTGCCGGCGGGGCCTCCGCGATCTACGGGTCCGACGCCATCTCCGGCGTCGTCAATTTTGTCCTCGACCGGACGTTCACCGGCTTTAAGGCCGACGTCCAGGGCGGCGTTTCGTCTCGCGGCGATACGCCGAATCTGCTGGCGCGTTTTGCCTGGGGACATGCGCTTTCAGGCCGGCGGCTTCATCTCATCGTCAGTGGCGAATATTTCGAAATGAGAGGTATCGATATTGGCGACGATACCCACCGCGCCTGGTACGAACGGGCGGTTGGCCGGATCGCCAATCCCGGCACGGATACCACGCCAGGCATGCTGATCGTCGACGATATTCGAAGTTCAATCGGCTATCCCGGCGGCTTCATCACCTATGCCGCCGGCAATGGCGCGCTTCTGGGGATCACCTTCCTGCCGGGTGGCGCGCTTGGGACGTTCGACCGCGGGACCACTACGGGCAGTACATTTCAAAGCGGCGGGAGCGGCGCGCGCGTCAATACATCGCTTGTTCCCAATCAGGATCGTTTCAACCTCTTTGCCGGCGCGCAATATGACGTTTCGGACGATCTCCGCCTGACCGTCGATGCCATGGCCTCGCGGTCGCACACGCTGCAACGTGCGTTCATTGAGCCGGAAACGGGCGCCGCGAGCCAGTTCACCATCTTCAGTGACAACGCGTTCATGCCGACCGCGCTGAAGACCTTGATGGCGAGCAACAATCTGACCTCCGTGACCGTCGGCCGTTACGAGACGGACTTCCCGCCGGTCGAACTGGAATATACCACCAGGTTGCAACGTTTCAGCGGCAAGCTGAACGGCCGTCTTGACACAAATTGGGTCTGGGATCTGGGAGGCGCCGTCAGCCGAACCGACCAGCGCGCGGTCGAGGGGAATGACGTCATCAGTCGCAATCTTTATGCGGCCGTCGATGCGGTTATGAATCCGGAGACGGGGCGAATTGTCTGCCGTTCGACCCTGACGGGGCAGGACTCCGGCTGTATCCCGCTTAACATTTTCGGTCTTGGCGCACCAGGTCAGACCGCCATCGATTATGTTCTGGGTGAGTCCACCAAGGATTTGCGCGTCATGCAGGGCGATGTGGCGTACAACCTCCGCGGTGAAGCCGGTTATAATCCCTGGGCCGGAAACGAACCCGTTTCAATTGCGGTAGGTGCCGAATATCGCCAAGATCAGGCGGATCAGGTTTCGGACGCGCTCTCGCAAACCATCAACGACTTCACCGGATTGCAAGGCGCACCGGCGGCGCAACAAGGACGGCAGGGGGCATTCCGCTTCTTTAACCCCCAGCCCTTCAGCGGACGCATCAAGGTCGCGGAGGGATACCTGGAGATTGGCGCGCCACTTCTCAGGAACAAGCCCTTTTTTTACGCCCTTGACGCCAATCTCGCCGTGCGGCGTGCTGGCTACGAGGCCAGTGGTCTTGTTTATACCTTTGCGAAAGGTGTGAGTTCATCGGCGTCGTCAAAATCGGCGTTTTCGGCGACGACCTGGAAGGTGGGCGCTAATTGGTCTCCGGTGAGTGACCTTCGGTTGCGGATGACACGCTCGCAGGATATACGCGCGCCGGGCATCATCGACCTCTATAACGGAAGCCAGTTTTCAAGCAGCACCGTCAACTATCAGGGGACGACCGTGCCGCTGTTCCAGTTGACGCGGGGCAATCCCGATTTGACGCCTGAGAAAGCGGAGACGTTCACCTATGGGGTTGTTATCCGGCCGCGCACAATACCCGCCTTGCTGATTTCCGCCGATTACTATGATATCGACGTCAAGAACGCGATCGGCGCCCTGAACGCTCAACAGCAAGTCAATCTGTGCGCGTCAGGTGAAACGGCCTATTGCGCCTTGCAGAACTTTTCCGACGGCACGTTGACGATAATATCTCCGCCATTCAATATGAACACCCAGGTCGCGCGGGGATGGGATATCGAAGCCCAATACCGGTTGCGCTTTTGGGAGGGCGATCTGGCTCTTCGCGGCTTCGTCAATCTGAACACAAAGGATTTCGTCCGGCCCACCACCGGCGCGGTTATCGTCAATCGCGGCGCGGCGACCAATCCGTATTGGCGGGCGACGCTTCAGGCGAGCTATGAAGCCGGCGCATTCCGTGTTTTTGTCGAAGAAAGACTCATTTCGCGCGCGCTTGTCGATCCAACCCTGATCGATGGCGAGGGCATCTCGGATAACAAAATTCCCGCCGTCCTTTATACCGACATGACATTGACCAGGAGGATCAACCGGCGTTGGGAAGGCTATCTGACGATCGTGAATCTCTTCGACAAGGCGCCGCCGCCATCTCCTCAGGCCACGACAACATTTTCCATCCCCTATAGCAGCGCCTATGATGCCATCGGCAGGCGCTTCTCGCTTGGCCTCCGGGTAAGGATGTAGATCATGCGCGCAGGCCCGTCCCTTGCGGCAGAGCGCACATGGATAGGGGAGGATGCGCCAACATCCTCCCCGTACGTATTGCATGCATGTAACCCGGAGAGATTATGGCCTTGCAAACGCATTGACAGCATTCACGTCTTCCAAATTCGGGTCAATCATCATCCGCCTAGCGATGGCTGATGAAACGCTGATGAAACGCTGATTTTGCGCATATTGCGAGGATGTTATTGCTTGCAGTGTGAACTGTCGCACGGGACGGCGCGAAGCGCGGCAGTATTTTGAGCGGCCCCTATCATTGAATCTTAGGGGCGATGGGCATGCTGCCACGGGCCTTGCCGTTCGCAAGATTGGCCTGTCGCGTTTTAATCAATCCGGCAAGGCGCTCATCGCTGTTCCATAACATAATAAACCGGGCGTGATTTCTAACCGAAGGGGGAAAAGGCGCCACCCCATAGGGAAGCGCCGCGATCCAATTCAGCGACCGTGCCGCCAGCGCCCGGGCAAGAAGATCGATCGCGCCGTCGGTTTCTTCCGCCCAGGCATATTCGAGGGAGGCCAGAAATAACCGGTCGCCGTCCACACGTCCTTCCTCTGTCCGCTGATCTCCATCCATTTCAGCCACCTCGTCATGGACAATCTGACGAAGGTGCTGCGGGCGGCCGCGTAATGCCGCGGAAGCCGCTGCAATCCGGTTCACAGTCCTCTCAACTCTTTCCCTTGCCGCCGACAGGTACGGCTTCGGCAACTGGCGTATTCTGACGATCAGCCCGTCCAGGGCCGCCGCATTGCCTGCCGTCAGGTACGTCATATAGAGTTCCCGCATGACAAAAGTGCTTAAGGGTGTCCGGGACAATAGGCCATCATATTGGTGTAACGCCTGGGCACGATTTCCCGCGGCAAAGTTCAGGCGGGGCAGAATATAGCCGCGACGTGTCGCATTTTCCGGATCGAGCAGAGCGACTTCCCTGGCGTGAGCGATACCTTCCGGCGCACGATTGAGCGTTCCGAGAAGCGTGGCGTAAGCCCAGCGGGCTTCGAGCTGTCCCGGATCGGCCTGAATGGCTCTTGACAATAAGGCTTCTGCTTCATGCCATCGCCATTGGTACCGCCTGTAGCTGTCGCCGAGGGCGGCAAGCGCGGCGGGATCGTTTGGATCAGCAGCCAATGCGCGCTGAACAAAATTAAGAGCGAAGCTTGTGCGGTCAATGTCCGGCGGCCGTTCGGATTGCAGGCGGGCGGACCATCCATTGCGTGCCAAACCCCATAAAACTAAAAGCGATCGGACATTACTTCCATCGATCGCCAGTGCGGCCTTGGCTTGCGCGTAAGCCAGATCCGCCCGTACATTCGCTTCGCCCATATTGTTGTCCGCCATCAGGGCGCGCGTGAGAAGAAACGCCTGTTCGGCTGCCGCCATATGCGGAAATGCCCGGGGGTCGCCCCGCACCGGCGGCGGGAGTTTCGAGGATAACAGAGAAGGCGCCATCGTCGTTATGACGTATTCAACGATGCGGCCGCTAAGTGCATCCGTCAGAGCCGGGATATCATCGGTCGAGACGGTCTGGGTAAAGGCGACCCGCTGCGCCTGTGTCGCCGCATCCACGAGTTCCACTGAGCCTTGAAAGCCGGTGCCTGAGGGCATGATACGGCCAAAAACCAGCAGGCCTGCTCCCAGGCGTTGACCAAGCTGACGAGGCGACAAGCGCAATCTGGCCACACTGAACGTCGATGCGTCACTGAGCACGCGGAGGCCCGCGATCCTGGAGAGGGATTGCCGGATTTCAAAAGCCGCGGCATGCTTGAGATAGTCGGGAACGGTCGTTGCAGTCTCAAATGGCATGACGGCAATCGTTGGATACGACCCTGACGCATGTCCATGAAACCACTGGTACAGGCCTGCGCCGCCGAGCGCTGCGGCGAATATCCCGCCCGTCACGATCAAGCGGCGGCGCGGCCAGGTTTGCTGAGGTGGGATAATGCCCGCGCTTACATCGTCTGAGTGTAACTCGACCAGGCGGTAGCCTACCTTGCTGACCGTATCGATGCGAAAGCTGTCGTCTCCAATTCCATTCGCCAAAGCGCGAAGCAGGGAAATTGCGCGATGAACGGCATCTTTCGATACAGTGCGTCCTTCCCAGCACGATCTGATTAAGTCCGCGCGCGACAAAATCGTGCCGTTGGCGATATGAAGGGCGCAAAGGACCTGCATGATGCGGGGTTCGATAATCAATTCGCGCCCGTCGTCATGAACAATGCGCCGCAGCGACGGTGTAATAAATAAGCTCCCACACCGAAAGGGAGGATATTGCGACAGTTCGATTAGTGAGGACATGGCCGGCTTTTTTTGGAACTGGCGGTCACGGTCTTGATTGTTTTTCCAATCTCCGGACACGATGTAATCATAGTTTGCGACGGCACGTCGATAATCGAGACTCGCATGTGCATTTCCCCCGTTGACTATGACAGTTTAGGTCTGGCGAATTCAGATAGATTGTTCCCGCCTCTCAATGCAGTCAGGCCATCACATTGTCAATTTGTCTCTATTTGCTTCTGCTTACATTCTTAAAGTCGCTGAGCAAAAAGTTGGATTGGCGAAGCGTCTGCAGATGAATTAGAGCTGTCGTGTAATAACTCTGTGCACGAAACTAAGTTTCGCTCGAACCGAAGGGGTGAGGATAAAGGGGTAAAGCGGGCGCTCGCCCATGCTGTCATGGAGCGAGTTCATGGTAATCGACAGTGGTATCCAAAGATCTGCGAGCTTATCAAAATGTTTTTCCGTGTAGGGATCGGCGGCAATTTCATGTGCGGGTTGTCCGCCAATGCTCAGGCGCATTTGATGGCTTCTTGCCATTTCCAAGGTATCGGTGATGTGCAGGCAATGTGCGAATGTTTCTGCAAAGTCCTCCCATGGATGCGAGGATGCGTATTCACTGATAAAATGGGTCTGCCAATCAGGAGGAGGGCCTTCCTGATAATGGCGCTGCAAGGCCTCACCATAATTCTGGCTGTCGTCACCGAATACCGCCCGGCATTGGTCTGTCAGACCGCTGTCTCTCACCATTTGGTTCCAGATAAAATGTCCGGCCTCATGGCGAAAATGTCCAAGTAGTGTGCGATATGGCTCGTGCATTTGTGCGCGCAGAGCTTCCCTCTCTTCGTCCTCCGCTTCCGCGGCGCGTATTGTGATCAAGCCTTCATCATGGCCGGTCATTGGTTTTTCAATCGTTCCATCCGGCAACTGTCTGTCTTCCAGGAAATCGAACAGCAATCCACCGGCGGGGTCCTCCTGCCGGGTCGGCGCCGGTAGGTCCCATTTGAGGAAAGAGTAAAACAGATGCCGCTGAGCAGCGGCAATGGCCTGCCAATGAGCCAACGTGTGTGGCAGGCCCGCATTGGGTACAAGTCGGTTGTGCCGACAGGCTCGGCAGAACGGTTCGGTGCTGTCGGTATCGACCAGCCAGTTGCAGACGTCCGAGACCGCATTGGCGCATAAGAGGTATCGTTTGTCGTTGTCAGTGAC
>Ga0153956_1000840_pt1 | contig 31312 bp, 29 predicted proteins | sample TSFL040MetaG_FD_104704 | JGI IMG/M metagenome (GOLD analysis project Ga0153956, IMG submission 104704) | Attine ant fungus gardens microbial communities from Florida, USA - TSFL040 MetaG | ecosystem: Host-associated > Fungi > Mycelium > Unclassified | place: USA: Florida, Wekiwa Springs... | reverse complement strand
TCCAGCACCATACGGATGGCGCGTTGGCGGACTTCGGGTGAAAACTTGTTCGTTGTCTTGCTCATATCGGCTCCACTCTCTCAGAAGTTGGAGCCTCCGGCAAACCCGGTGCGGTTCAGTACCCATCTGTGCGGCGATGGCGCTGAGCAGATCTCGGACACGCTGGACAGGCTCTCCATCGAGAGCGCGAATTGCGTGGGTCACGTCCGAATAGAGGGGATAAAGTGGCGCTTGAACAACAGGGCGGCCCTTTGAGGCAATATTGACGTTCATGCTTGGGCCTTCTGTCGCCTTCGCGATCGGTTTCCGACTCACATATCCTATGGTATCAAAAATTATCAGCGATTCCTGATGATTTTTTCTGCCTCTATCTATGCGGCTGAAAACAAAGAATTTTCGGGTGAAATCGCGGCGTTTTGGCTTTACAGCCGATGGAGAAGAAGCTGTGGTTCACATACTCACCGAAACCGAGACCGTGATAAAAAAAATCCTCCCTTATCTTCGGCGCCGAGGCTACGATATTGAGAAGGACCTCGATTTCGAAACCGCCTTGAAGAGCACGGAACGGTATTCCAAGGGGTACTGCGATATCCACGTTAAGCCATTCCCACCGGAACCCGGGTTCCTTATTGAGGCTAAGAGAGCCGGGAAAAACTTAACTGATAAGGACCGAAAGCAGGCGCTATCTTATGGCCGGAGCCTGAAGGTGAGGTTCGTCGTCCTAACAAATGGCAAAGATGTCGAGTGCTATAATGTTTCAAATCAGTTGCCAATTAAGTGGAATGGCGAGCTGGCCGCCAAAATCCCAACGCGTGAACAGCTCAAAAACGTTCTCAAAACCCTGAAGATCGACGCAGGTGCGACGGATGTCGATCTGAAACTTAACGGGCACGCAGATGAAAGCCTTCCGTTCCGCCCAGGCCTGCCGTTAAAGCAGTTGAACGCGCTGTTCGCTCGGTGTCACAATGCTATTCGAAAGATTGAAAAAGACGAACAGCATGCCTTCTCGGATTTCTCGAAATTCCTCTTTCTCAAACTTCTTGAGGAAAAGAGTGATCGTGAGGAGCTTCAGCTCCCATACTCCTCACGATTTTATGAGTTAGCGGAACTACCAGACAGCAAGGCCGACCAAGTTCGCTCGTTGATCAAGGAAATGGTTTCCGAGGTCTCGAAAAAGGATTTTGGTGATGTTTTGGCGGATGGGATGCATGCCAAAAAAGCACAAACGTACCAGACGATTGTAAGGGAACTGTCGCGGGTTTCCTTTCAAGACTGCGACCTTGATTCGAAGGGGGCTGCTTTTGAATATTTCGTCAGGGCAACTCTAAAAGGAAAGCAGCTCGGGCAATATTTCACGCCCCGGCCGCTAGTCTCTCTGATGGCCGCGATTGTTGGACGAGAGAAACTAGTAAATGATCTGCTCGCGTCAACAACCATCAAGGTCGTGGATCCCGCCTGTGGAACCGGGGGCTTTATTGTCTATCTAATGAACAGCGCGATCGACATCTTAAGAAAGCGCGTTGTGAATAATCAGATATCCGAGAAGACCGCTGCCGCGGTGATAGACAAACTAAAGAAGAATGTTTTCTTCGGAGCAGATGCTAATCCTGGTGTGGCTGCCGCAGCAAAAATGAATCTTGTGATTGCTGGGGATGGCCACACGAACATCACAGCGGAAGATTCTCTTTCGGTGACTGCCAAAAACTGGTCTACAGGATCGGCGGACTGTGACTACATTTTTACGAATCCTCCATTTGGAACATCCGAGGCTGGGGCTCTTTCTAAGGCCGATTTCGTTCAATTCGATGTACAATCAACGAAGGGGCAGAACCTTTTTATCCAGAAGATGGTTCTTTGTGCCAATCCTGAAACAGAGGGGGAAATATGCACCGTTATCGATGACGGGATATTGAATACGGATGCGGCGAAGCCACTCAGGAAGTTTATTTTTGAGAAGTGCCGTGTCAGGGCTGTGGTAAGTCTTCCGTTGACAACATTTAAACCAAACAAGATTAACGTCAAGTCTAGTATACTATATTTATCGAGGCGCCCAATCGACGATACAGATCTTCTTGATGTTTATCCTGTTACGTTTTGCGAAATTTCAACGCTTGGTTATCTTGGTTCAGGTGAAGAGATTCGAGGTTTCGATTTCGAGGCGTTGGTGGCTGAAGTGGACGCTGGGCTGCGTCTGCAAGGCAATGGAGCTGTGAGAACTGGAGATCATTGGCGCGCCTTCGATGTTAGCACAGAGACGATTTATCAGGATGGCTCTTTTCGGCTAGACGCCAAGTATTGGGATCCAGCTATTTGTGAAGAGATTAGCGCCTTGTCCACCGCAGGAGCTCCTTCTATTGCAGATCTCAATCTGATTGCCACGAAGAGAGGGAAAAGCCCCTCTGCGGACGCTTACGTTGACCGGAAGGACGGTTTTGCTGCCGTTCTAAAAGCAGGATCGAGTATCGATAAGTTCGGAAACGTGACCGTGGATGGGGATTGGGTAGAGAAAGACATATTTGATGATCTGGAGGCGGCTCATGTGCAGCGCGGTGATATTCTGCTATCATCGACCGGCGACGGTACTCTTGGAAAATGCGGCGTCTATCGAGAAAAGGTGCCTGCTCTAGCGGACGGTCACATAACCATCATACGTGTCGATCAATCGAAAATATGGCCAGAATTTTTGTGCGACTACCTTCGCGTGGGGCCTGGCGCTGGCCAGATTGTCCGTTATCTTACAGGATCAACCGGCTTGGTGGAGTTACCTCCAGAATACGTCGATCGCATCAGAATTACTATTCCCGAAAATGTTGCGGATCAACGGGAGCAATCAAAGCGGCTCAGGAAATCTGAGGCTGAATATCAGCAGCGCCTAGAGAAGCTATCGCTATCCTTAAGTTCGGCAAGAGAGGCCTTCGTTCGCGACGCGAGCTTAACCCAAACATTGGCAGCGGTTGCAAATGCTACCGAGGTTTTGGAGGAAACGTAGGCGAAATGTCGACCGCCACAGCGGCACCGTTTGTACGACATCTAAGAAAAGCGCTTTTCTTAGATGTCTCCTTTCAGCTATGGAACCTCGTGGTTGCAGCGCGTTGTGCCGTAATCAGGTACCAGCAGGTCGCGGCACTCATTGACCTGCTCTCCCTGGGGCCCCTTATTGAAGGCGATACCGATATTGCATTCCTGGTCGGCCTTTTCGTAGACTGACGCCAGCAATTCGAACATCTCTCCTTCGTGTGGCACTAAGCTGCCGATAATTGCAGCTGCGTCTTCCACATTTTTATTAGGATGGACGAGATATGTATGAACGAACTCGATCGCCAAAATGCCCCCCCAGCAGCGAGATCTTTAGTCTTGTGAAACAGATCTACTGAAAATGCAATTAAGTCGGCACAACTTATGAGCAGATTTAATTGTCCTAGCTCGCTGGTGGCTTGTATTGAGCACTCGCTGGTGGCCCTGGTCACTCATCCCTTTGGACCAGCCGAAATCAGCTTTTGGAGCATAGCTGCTGCTCTGGCAGCCATACCGGGAAAATCGAACCTAACAAAATACACATTTTCTTAGGTTTCAGCTCTCAGCGCCGATAACCTGCTGGCCCCGCAGAGCAATTTTCCGCTGGCACTGACCGCTCGCCCTTTCAGCTCATCGGCAACATAACGAAAGGCACGGAAACGCTGTCTTTTGTGAGGTTCTGATGAAGCAAGCGCGGGTGCTGACCGATACCGAATTCAAGCGGCTGCTCGCTGTCGTGGCACAATCCAAACATGCCAGCCGAAACCGGCTGGCGCTGATACTGTCGCATATGGCAGGCTTGCGTGTCGGCGAGATCGCCGCGTTGACGGTCCACGATGTCATTGATGGCGACGGCAAGGTACGGGAGCAATTGCGGCTCAGCGCCGAAATCACCAAGGGCGGCCATGCGCGCGTCGTGTTCATGAATGATAAGCTGCGACGGGAGATCGAGCGGTATGCAGGCGAGCACCTTGGCGACCGGGCGGCGGATGCGCCGTTGCTGATGACGCAGAAACGTACGGCGTTTTCCGCGAACACGCTCTGCCAGTTGATGGCACAGCTTTATCGCAGTGCTGGGCTTGACGGCGCGACCTCGCATAGTGGTCGGCGCTGGTTCATCACCCGGCTTGCCCATTCCGGCGTCAGCCCGAAGGTCATCATGACGCTGGCGGGGCATAGAAACCTGACGACCACGCAACGCTATATCGACGTTCGTGACGAGATGATGAAAGCGGCGGTCGATCTGTTATAGAGCAAGTTGTCGTGTCTCACGATAACTTACGGAATAGAGCCGCGTGGACACCATAACGGGCATCGACTATTATCACCGGGTATTACCTTTGAATGAGGCTGAGCCGCTATGGCAACATCCATCAAGATTGATGACGACCTCAAGGGCCGTATCCAGCATCTGGCCGAAACGCGGCAACGATCCGCACATTGGATCATGCGGGAGGCGTTGAAACAATATGTCGAGCGTGAAGAGGCCCGCGAAAGCTTCAAGCAGGAAGCGATGGCGTCATGGGCTGCGTATCAGGAAACCGGCAAGCATCTGACGGGCAATGAAGTTCGGTCATGGCTCGGCACATGGGGAACTGATGGCGAAACGGATGCGCCCAAGTGCCACGAGTAATCGTCACCGAGGGAGCGGCCATAGGATTGGATCGTTGCCGAAAGTTCCTGTCGGCCAAGAATGCCGATGCAGCGCGGCGGGCGGCAGAGACGATTGCAAAGCATCTTCTCGTGCTCGAAACGGCACCGGAAATCGGTAGACCGTTTGAGGATGAGCCTGCCCTGAGAGAATTGGTGATTGCGTTCGGTTCCACCGGCTACGTCGCGTTATACCGTTATATCCCAGACGAAAACGCCGTCTTCATCCTTGCTTTCCGCCATTCCAGAGAAGCTGGATACTAGCGCCGCCTTATCGCGGCTCTGTTACTGCCGTTGCAGATCGCACGCGCGACAGGCTGCGGCGTACGATGTCGAGCAGCCTGGAGAACAGGCGTCCGCTTCGTACCTTTTTCTTGGCATTCGGCTCATCCTCCGTGATCCAGTCAAACACCTCCCTGCGACATGCCTGTTCAAGCTTGTAGCGGCGAAGCTGTTCTTCAAGCTCCGTGGCCTTGATATCTATGTTACCGATATCGCCGTCGAGCCTTTCATGCAGATGCGCGATGACCTCCTGCGGCACATTTCGGTCGCGGGCGCTCATTGAGGTCAGGTAGCTTGGCCCTTTTCCGAGCATATGGGTGGAAAACTCCACCTTGCTCTGCACCAGCCCTGCTTGATGCATCCGCTCGTAAACCTTCTCCAGAAACGTGATGTCGTGCGTCATGTCCTGCCTCCCTTGATGTCCGCGGTTTCTACCCGTTCACGGCGCCAATGCGCTGCTTCGAGGCATAAATAGCCGAACGTATTTATCGAGCGGCGCTGCTCCGGCAGCAGCAGGAGACAACATGGAACAGAACAACAAGGAACGCCGTCAACGTTTGCGCGACGGCTACATCGAGACGGCAAAGCAGATGCAGCCGAATGCATTCGTCACGCTGGCAACGAACGACACTGGCGATGTCACGGAGATGACGCGATTGATCGGCCGATTTTGCGGCATGATGGACCGCGAGCTATGCGGGCATCAATGGCATACGCTGCCAGCCAAGGAGCGCACGGACGGCATGTTCTTCATCGAGCATACGAAGACGAACATTCATGCGCATGGGCTGTTGAAGTTTCCCGATTGTCCCGCCGCCGATCTGCCGCTGCTGACCGCGCTGAAATGGAACCGATTGACCCGCGCCGGCGAGACCGATTTCCAGTCAATCTACGATGCCGAAGGTGTCGCCGGCTATTGCACCAAGGAAATCGAAAGCTTCGCGTTCGACGGAGACCAAGTGGTTCTCGTCGGCCAATTCATGAAACGCTGAACCATAGGCCCGCAACGAACCCGTGTGGCCACGCCTACGTTGCATTCTTGCGGATCGATCATCTGGACTTTCTATTGTAGCTCTTGGCAGAGCCGCAATGGAATCCTACCAACAGATGATAGATGGTTCAGAAGAACCGAAGACGTCTTGGAAACAAATGCAGCGAGCATTCACGGTGTCAAAGACGATAGATACTCAAGTATCAACACCATCAAAAATCCCACCCAATGACCCGTCCGGGTCGACTTTCCCCATACAAATCCCTTCCCAATCATTGACTGCCTAATGTCGTGTTACACGACATTTTGGCCTTTTCTTCAGAGTTTGGTTTCAAGATCGCAGCACAACTCGGAGCATGTGATGAATAAGATCAAGGCCGCAGGCGACACCAAGGAAAATGTGTTGTCCGATAAGATAAAGACGCTGCGTGCTTATCGTGATCGTTTTCGCGTTGACCCACCGTTCCACGCCTTGCGGCAGGAGATCGAATTCCACCAGAGAATTGATCCGATCCACCAAATACAGCTCGGTTTGGGCAATTCCGCAAAATTCTATCCACGCCTTTTCGAAGCAGACGCCGCGAAGGTGGACCCCGTAGAGAGGCGGCGAGAAATAACCGAGATATTTTTGTTTCGACTCCTGTACGACGACTTCGATCAGGATCGACTGCTAGAACTCGGCGAACAATATCGAAACGGAACCTTTCGATTATCTCCGGCGGAAAACGCCCAGCTGCGCAAACAGCATCAGCGTGGAGCCAAACAACTCTTCGAGGATGGCTACACGCCTCGAGAGCGCCGGGACGTCAAGCGCACCGTTCCCGGTTTCAACTTCAAAGCCAATCCCAAAATCAGTCACGAGACTATGGCTTTCAACAAGAGCCTCAATCCGATCCAGCACCACAACAATCACGTCAATCGTATGCAGATTCTCGCCGCAAATCCATCCGGCGCGAAAAGGCCACGAACCGCGATCAAGACAGATATCGAGACCGTCATGCGCGGGCGCAAGCACTGGCGTGTGCCCCACATTTTCAAAGCCTGCGCCGTCATGGATGATCTGATCGCACATCTTAGCACTGCGATCCCGGATTCGAAGGACCGGACCATAGAGGAATTGAAACGAACCTATCGTTTTGCCGATCTCATCGCCTCCGATAGTTCGCGCATTTCCTCATCCCTCTATGCTCAGCTTGCTGCGGCAATCACCAGCGCTGATCATCTGGCCGACGGCACCGACGACTACGCCGCCAACAACAGCCTCGCTATCAACGTGATGCGCCACTACGGCCTTTACGAGAAGGCAAAACGATCTGCAAAGAAAATTTCGTCACAATCTAACGATTTGATTTTGAAGAATTTTCAGCGTTTCTACTCGGGCGCTATTTAGACACGTCAGCCGTAGATTTCTCCTCGTCGAAACGAGCCAGACAGGAGATATCTTATGGCTACTACCGAAAATACGGTGACCGTCCCGCAGGCGGTCAAACAGTCGCTTGACGAACTGATCAAGCAGGGCAAGGCCGTTTCCGCCTTGTTCGCCAAGGCAAACTCGGCGCTTTACCTGCTCCTTGGCGAATGCAAGGCGCTTGCCGATGCGACCGACAAGAAGGTCCTCGCGCAAGCATGCAAAGATCGTGGCATCGAGGTCAAGGGCAGCACGCATGCTTATGCGCTGGTCCTCTATATCGTCTTCGCGGACATCTCCCGCCAAAAGGCGAGTGCCTACGCAAGCGTTCTCAAGAAAGCTGAAGAAAAGAAGCTGAAATCCGCGATTGATGTGGCTCAGTGGATCACGGCCAGCAATGGCATCGAGGCAATCCGCACCGGTGGCGCGCGGACCGCTACTTCGTCTGCGAATACATCCAATGTCCAGGCCAGCACGGTCGCGGCCTCAAACCCATCGTTTCAGGTTTCCGAGGCGGCACCGGAGGAGGATGCTCAGCCCGAGCAGCGTGCCAAGGATTTTCTTGGGCTGGCCCATGGTGGCGTTGAACTCGACGCCTGTTTTTTTCCAGCGGGAATGCCGCTGGGTAATCCGCTGGCGATGCTGGTTGAGTCCACCGCGACGGGTGCCTACAAGGTCACCTTCGTCACTCATGCCCAATCCGCCGTTCGTCCCTTGCTGGTCGCGTTGGGCCGGCAACTCGATCGCGAAGTCGGCGATGCCAGTTCTCTGATCTTGGCCGACGCTATCGACCGCGATGAGGCCAAACTCGACGAGGCCATTCAAGCTGCCCGGGCAGCGGCAGACGCTTAATGGCTTAATCGCTGGCTGCCGTGTGACCGGTGGCCGGCTCCTCCATCTGACAAATAGGAACATATTATGAAGCTTGCACAAAAGTACGGGCCGAAGACGCTTGCCGACTATCGGACCCATCACCAGCCTCTGGCAGATGTCATTCGCCTGTATGCTGAAGGACGTACCGAGGAGCCGCTACTGCTTTGCGGCCCGCCGGGAACCGGGAAGACGCAGCTGGCAACATTGCTGCCGCCAGCGCTCTGCGTAGACTTCGATCCTGCGAACGCGCAGATGGCCATTGACGCCGGCCTTGATACCGGCATCGGCAAGATCCGCTCGGCCAAGGATTTTTGCGAAACCTACAAGAGCAACGCTGATAATTTTACGGCGGTTATCATCGATGAGTGCGACCGGCTGAGCAGCGATGCGATGGATGCGCTGAAGCATTTGCTGCCGGCGTATCATGGCAAGTCGGGAATGCGCGTACAGTTCATTCTGACGACCAACCATATCAACCGCGTACCCGCACCGGTTCAGGATCGCTGCCATCGAGTGCAGGTGCCACAACCGACGCCGGAGGTGCTGCATGGGTTTGCCATGCAGATACTCAACGCGGAGGGTAAAAAATACGATCCCGCGCTCATTCTGGCGGTCCTCACCACTAACCTGTCGCGCGATGGCACGCTGAGCTACCGCGAGTTTTACAAGCGGCTGGAACGGCTGATGGGGCAATGACCCGCGGAGCCGCGACGAGCGGCTCCTATCCACCATGCTGCCTTTCTTGCTGCTGATAACGAATGATGATCAGTCACCGAGGCCGGAGCATCATGATGGTGTTCCGGCCTATCCACCAACAAGCTTCCGCCGGGATGGCGCTTCGCGAAGGTCCGCACGCGCTTTCCGGATCAACCGAACCCATAATCCTCATAGATGGTCCGGCCACGAAGCTGCTCAAACTCAGGGTATTTCCGGCATTGATGATCGAAAATGCGCTGAACGGTCGGTGCGGGCACAGGCGATCGCAATCGAGGCACATTGCCAGTCAGCGGCAGGATGGATAGCTCTACTTCATCGACAATCCGGCCGGTCAATGCCGCAGCTTCGATATAGGCGCTGATCGGCATCGCCGGCATAAAGCTTTCGTCGCGCACGAGCCTCATGCCGATCTTCGCATTGAGCCATAGCAAGTCGGATATCCATACCGGCTGAAACACCGGCCGGTCGTTGTCGAGATTATGGAGCACGTCGACGGCATGGCCCTTGCAGCGGCTGCGCGTGACGATGACGGTCGCGGGGCCATCCGGGTCGATCAGTTTCAGCACCGGGACGACATCGCGGCAAGCTTCGGCGTTATCGTCCAGTCGTCGCATGACGGTTTCGGGAAACGTTTCTGCCAGCCGTCCCGGTTCGTCCATCTCCAGAACCTTGAACTCCCGGCAATCCTCCAGCGCAAACAGCATCAGCGCGCGCCATGACAGCGCCGAGAGATATTTGCGCTCCTGCACGCGGCCATCTGCTTCATAGCGCACCCAGAATGGCCGCTTGCTCGTATTGATGCGGTGGATCGATCTGCCGCTGACAAGCAGGTCGCTCATGAAGAGCAAGGCAAGGTCGATCCGGGTTTGAGATGGCTGGGAAAGTTTGTCTGTGTTTTCGTCGCTCTGCATACTGTCTCCGCTGGTTGCGGGGGCAGCAAAGTTCCATCGGGAAAAAAGGGCGAGCGAAGAGAGGGCGCGGTGAACGCAATACCTGTCATCGCCTGGAACGTTCATATCCGGCAGGAATGAAGAAAGTGGAAAGGGTAGTTGCCCGCACCGGGCGCAGTCACAGGGGACCGCAGACATATCAAGGAACGCAGGGGCGAGCGGAAGCGCAGCGCAACAGCGGCCAGCACCGAACGCTTATGGTTGACGCTCCATTGGACCCGCAGGCAGAAACACGAACCCCATGAGATGATATCCATCTCATGGGGTTCGGAATATATCCGCGAGGACGTTGCGCCTCTTACTTCGCCTTGCGCAGCATCTTGGCGCGCTCGACGGCGGCAGCGGTCAGTTGCGCGTCAAGCTCGCCGGCGCGGACTGCTTCGGCCAGCGTGTCGATGATCGCCGGCAGGGCCTTCAGCTCGCCGACCTCGATGGCGTTCTTGTCCTTGGCGAAGTCGAGGGACTTGCCGGCATAGCGAATGCCGAGAAACACCTTGCCGGCCGCATCGGTGAACCAGCCCTGACGCACGCGCTTGACCGTCTCGACCTCGATGCGCTGGCCCTCGGCGTTCTTGCGGCGAACCATATGCGTCGGTGCGAACGCCTGACCGGCAATCTTCGCCTCGGCCATCTGCTTCTGCTCGATGAGCGCGGCGATCATCTTTTCCCGCGCCCGCTGTACCGGATCGACCGTTGCACGAACCGGCACTGCCGAGGCGAGCTTGAGAGCCTTGAGGTGAGACATGCTGTGTTCCTTTCCCGGATTTGTTTCCATGTGTCCGGGATACAGCCGTCCGCCAAAAGGGCGAGCGAAGAGTTGATGGCTACCGCTTCAAGTTGACCAGCACGTCAAGCAAGTCGGCGCTGGTCTGGAATACCTTGGAGTTGGCGGTATAGCTGCGCTGGCTCTGGATCATCTCCGTAAGTTCGCCGGCCATATCGACGTTCGAATTCTCCAGCGATCCCGACTGGATCGTCCCGAAGCTCGACGTGCCGGCAAAACCGATGACGATGACGCCGGATGTGGCGCTTTGCGCATAGGTGTTGCCGTCGAGAACCGTCAGATTGTCGGGGCTTGTCACGGTAGCAAGCGGAATGCGGTATCTCGGTTCAAGCGTTCCATCCGCATATTGCAGCGACACGATCCCGTCAGCGGAAATGTCGTAGCCGGTGACGGCGCTCGCCGCATGACCGTTGACGTCGGCGGTGAACGTCGAGAAGCCAGCCGCAAGCTGGGTTGTGCCCGCAAAGTCGAGCGTCATTTCCTGGCCGCCTGGGATTTCAAAAGTCAAATTCGTCGGCATCGACAGCAATTCCCCATGCTGGCCAAAGCTTAGTCGTGGTTTGCCCTATTGCACCAACGTTTTTCCGGGGACTTATATTTCGGATTTCATTTAAGTTTAGCCTCACGCAAGCCTCCGTCCGTAGCGTCATCTGCATTCAATTGTTTCTTTGTCGTGAGGTTATTATCGATGAGCCTGTTCGGTAGCATGAAGACCAGCGTTTCCGGTATGAACGCGCAAGCCAACCGCTTCTCCACCGTTTCCGATAATATCGCCAATGCCAATACGACCGGCTACAAGCGCGCCTCCACGAGCTTCTCCTCGTTCGTGCTGCAATCGGGGTCCGGCAACTATGCCTCCGGCGGGGTGCAGACCAGTGTTCGTCGCGCCATCGCCGAGCAGGGTGACGTCAGCTATACGACATCGGGCACCGATCTTTCCATCGGCGGCGCGGGCTTCTTCATCGTGCGCGATGCCTCGGGCGCCGAGGTGCTGACGCGCGACGGCTCTTTCGGCAAGGACCGGTTCGGCAATCTCGTCAATTCGGCCGGTAACACGCTGATGGGATATTCGTATGACAGCGGCGCTCCCGCTGTCGTCGTCAACGGCTTTTCCGGGCTGGTGCCGATCAATCTCGACGGCGGTAAACTATCCGCAGCGCCGTCGACGCAGGGCATCTTCGCCGTCAACCTCCCGGCCAACGCATCGGAAGTCGCAACGGACGTGTTGCACTTGCCGTCCGACAACGCGCTGCCAGGAGCTTATGATCGCAAGTTCACGGTCTCCTCTTCCGATGGCGTCGAAGACTTCTATGCGGACGTCTACATGACCAAGGTTGCCGACAATACCTGGGAAGTGACCGCCTTCGGTCGCCATGGCGCTCAATCGTTCGGTCCTCCCTACGATGTATCCGATCCTTCGCCGATGGCGACGACCACATTGACTTTCGATCCATCGACGGGAGCCATCGTCAGCGGCAATCCTGTGCTCACGATTTCCGCGCTCGACGATCCTTTCACGGTCGATCTGTCGGGCATGACACAGGCGTCGGGACCGGAAACGAGCAACATGGGGTCCCATACGAACCTGCCAACCGAGGTTCCGCCGATCGACACCGCAGCCGGCGACTTGCCGCCATCGTCCAATGACCCTGCCAGCGTTTATTTCGGTAAGCAGACGTGGAATGGTCTTACCGACATGGGATCACCGATTTCCCTTGACGTATATTACACCAAGACGAGCGCCAACACCTGGGAAGTCAGCTACTACAACTCCGCAACAGCCACTGCGGGCGGTTTTCCCTATACATCGCCGGCACTGACCTCACAGACCCTCACGTTCGATCCCGCCACCGGCGCGCTGGTTAGCCCGACCTCATTTACTGTGCCGCTTTCCGGGAGCGACAGCTTTAATGTCGACCTTACCGGCATGACTGCGCTGTCGATGAATGATCCGAGCGTTGCGAACCAAAGCGGCGGCATGAACCTGTCATTCAACCTCGATCCGTCAACGAGCATCTTCCATCGTTCGCTGATCGGTCAGACGCCGGCGCAAAACCAGCCTGACAGCAGCTATACCAGCAAGACCTCGCTCGCGACTTATGACAATGTTGGCAACCCGGTCCTCCTTGACATCTACTACGCCAAGGGACCGGAGGGCAGGTGGGAGGTCAGCATATTCAACCATGCCGATGCATCTGCCAACGGTTTCCCTTACGGTGCAGCGGGCTCGCCCCCGTTAGCCACGACGCTACACTGATTTAGCCCACTGCACCGATTGCCTCGCACTCGCCCGCCCTCTGCCCCCATGCTAGCGGATCGCAGCAGAGGAGACGGCAATGCGGATCAGGGCATATTCATACGTACGCATGAGCACTCAGCGGCAGCTTCGCGGCGATAGCTTGCGCCGGCAGCTTGAACGGTCGCGGGCCTATGCGGACGAACACTCCCTGCTTCTGGACGACAGCTTGCAGGACTTGGGGGTGTCAGCCTGGAAGGGCAAGAACTTCAAGCATGGCGCACTCGGCCGGTTTCTGGCGATGGTCGAGAGCGGGGAAATCCCCAAGGGCAGCTATCTGCTGATCGAAAGCCTCGACCGGCTCTCGCGCGAAGCGGTGCCGGATGCGCTCACATTGTTCATGGCGATCATCAACGCCGGTGTCGTCATCGTCACCCTCGGCCGCGACGGTCAGCAGGTCTATAGCCGGGATATCCTCAACGGCGACTGGACCAAACTTATCATCGGACTTGCGGTGATGTCGCGCGGGCATGAGGAAAGCCGGACCAAGAGCGAGCGCATCGGGGCTGCCAACAAGCGCAAGCGCGAAAAGGCCAGAGCGGGCGAAGGGCACGTTACCGGACTGACGCCCGCATGGATCGACGCCAGACGCATCGACGGCAATCGATACGCGTTCACGCTGAACGAACATGCGCAGACGGTGCGCACGATCTACGACATGGCCTCGCGCGGTCTCGGATCGACGGTGATTGCCCGACATCTCAACGCGAACGGCGTCCCGACCTTCGGCACGGAGAACGGCTGGTATCAAAGCATCATCAAGCTCATCCTCAAGCGCGCCGATGTCATTGGAACATTCCAGCCGCATCGGATGCAGGACGGCAAGCGGGTGCCGGATGGCGATGCAATAGAGGGTTATTTCCCATCCGCCATCGACAAGGACTTGTTTCTGCGGGTGCAAGCCATGCGCGCGCTCGTCGGCAAACCCGGACGCAGGGGCAAGACGTTTGCCAATCTGCTTTCGGGGATCGGCCATTGCGCACATTGTCATGGACCGATGACGATGAAGGTCAGTCATCTGAAAGACGGTCCGGCTCGCTATCTCGTCTGTGCGAACCATGTCCGGGGCCATCGCTGCGACGAGGGCCGCAAGAACTTCCGCTATGAACCGATAGAGACAACCATCCTCGATCATGTCCGCGAACTCGATCTGGCCGATGCGCTGCAATCGGCGCGGTTCGACGCAACGATGGCAGAGATGGACGAGACCATTGCCGACCTTACGCTGCAACTGGAAGAGCTGCGCCGGAAGGAGCGCCGGCTTGCCGAGGTGATCGAGAACGGGAACAACGAAATTGAAAGCGTCGTCCAACTGCTGAAAGCGCGTCAGAAGGAGCGGCAGACCGTCGAGGTCGAGTTACAGCATTGTCAACAGGAACGACAGCGATTGACGGCGCGAACGGCTGCTATCGAAGCCACTGGCAGCAGGATCGCGGAGCTACGTGGGATTTGGCAGACAACGGACGATGACGAAGCACGGTTTACCGCGCGTGCCGAAGCTTACGCCGCCATTCGCGAGCTTGTCAGCGAGATTACCTTCGACAGCACCGACAACGCCGTGACGCTCATCGTCGGCAATGGCGTGCGAGCTTATCAGCTGCGAGATGGCAAGCTTGTGAACGCCTTCGATGCCTTCCATGTCGCGGCGGAATAGCAAAACGTGCCGGCCACGGTTGGCAAAGCTTTGCTGCGCGGCTATGCCATCGGTATGTCTGATAACGTCATCAAATTCGAACGCCGCCCCGAGCCTAAGCCGCCACATCAGACGCCGGCTTGGCTGAAGCGTTTTCTGGTCGTGCTGGCGCTCATCGCGTTCTTTGCTGCCGCTTTTGCGTATTTCTCGCTGGCGAGTGGTGCTTGAAGATCATTGCTGGTGAGCCGCGTATCTTTTCGATAGGCGCTCTTCGGTTCGGCTACTCGTTTCTCCAGCCTTCAATTCGGCCAGCCGTTTTTCAAGCAGCGCAATCTCGTCGTATGTCTCATCGTCCAGCAGCTTGGGCTCAATCGGCAAATCCTCTTCGCCGGGGCGCAGGAAATCCTTGATCTGCTCGGTGTTCACCTGGGCATAGTGCTTGTCGATCATAGAAATCGAGGTGCGAGTGTTGCGGGCGATGTGGTGGACCGAGACGTTGTTGGCGAGCATCTGAGAGATATAGAAATGCCGCAGCGAATAGGCCGTGCGCTTAATTCCCCTCTGGTCGCGTTCTAAGTCTGCGGCTTTGAGCAATGCGTTTAGGCCGCGCTTGAACGACAGGATCGCTTCGCCCTTGGCGTCTGCAAACACCGGATCATCATCGGTGGGTTCTCGTCCAACCTCGCTGACGAAGACGTTCCAAAGCATGTGCAGTGCCTGGATCGCGCCGTGCAGGGGCACCGCGTCCCCATGCTTGCTTTTGCCGTAGACTTGCAATCTCGCGTCTTGCTTGAATTGGGGGAGGTCTTTTGTCTCTCGATAGCGGAGGATGTTGCCCCATTTCAGGTTCTTAGCCTCGGTCGGACGAAGGCCGGAGCTGGCCATGAACTCGATGTAGGCATGCAGGCGAACGCGATCCGAGCGAACGCGGCTGGTGAGGGTGCTTTGCGTCCAGACGCGGCCATCCTTCGCCTTGATCAGCTTTGCCGACTGCTGCGGCTCGCTGATCCGCTCCAGGCTCTTGTTGAGAAGCCGTTCGTACTCTTCCGGGGAGAAGCCAGGACGGCGGGTGTCAGGTTTCTTTCGCGCCTTGACCGCTGGAATGACGATCGGCTTGCAATAACCCCATTTCGCCGCCTGCTCGAACATCTCGCGGATGATGACCCATTCGCCCTTGACCGTGCTGAGCGCAGCGACCTTGCGCGGCGCAGGGCGAATGAAGATGCGGCCATCCTCTCGCTCGCATCGGATTTTCTGAACCTGCAAACCGGGTCCTGTCGTCCAATAGGTTTTGCGCCATTCCAGATAGCGCTCCAAGTCGGCGGTCGTGATCGTTTCGATGGGGCGGTCGGCAAAGTAACCGATGGGGAAACGGCGGATGATCGGTGGCCAATAGATCGGATGGTATTTGCTGCGCTCGTCGCGCTCGGCCTCCGCCACGATCTTTTCGATGAACTCTTCCGCGACCTCGACGAAGGGGTGGCTGTCGAGCGACAGGCCCTGCTTGCTGCGGAAACTTCGCTCGTGCCAGACCTCGTAGGCGCGTTGCAGCGCCTCGTCCTCATCGGCGGTTCCGAGCGTCTTCTTGTACTGCTTGCCGCCGATCGAATACCGCATCGACCAATTCCGCGTTCCCTCGCGCTGGAAAAGGGTGAACGGGGTCTTCTTCGACGCGGAATCTCGCAGCATAACGTGGGGCACCTTTCGAGTTGCTATGGTCGGTGCGCTGCGCTGGAACTGCGCTAGGCGCGCTCCCAGCTCCGATAGGCTACATTGAAATCATTGAAGAAATCCGAAGCGTTTGCGCTACTGAGCTAGGACTGAGCTAGCTTATTTCCAGCGCGCGCGAGGACAAGAAGAGACTGATAAGTCAATAAAATCAGTTAGGTAGGATACGCGCCCGACAGGATTCGAACCTGTGACCTTTGGAATCGGAATCCAACACTCTATCCAGCTGAGCTACGGGCGCATGCGTAAGGCGAAGTGACTCGGCCTTTTCCGATGGCTGGTTCTTAACCCAGGATGCTTGCGGCTTCAATGCGGAAAATGCGCGGGGAGGGTGGTATTTGTCGTGGGGCGTTCAAAGAGGAAGGCCGCGGGACGGGGGTCGCGCGGCCTTTCTGGTTTTTTGAGGTCAGGCGACCTTCATCGCGCCGGGGCCGGGGATGGCCTTGGGCGGGACCTTGCCGAGGATGATCATGCCGAGCACCTCGTCCTTGGTCACGTCCTCGGTGCGGGCGTGGCCGACGACCTGGCCGTTCTTCATCACCGAGACGCGGTCGGCGAGGTCGAAGACGTCGTGGATGTCGTGGCTGATCAGGAAGATGCCGATGCCTTCCTTCTTGAGCTGCTTGATCAGCTCGCCCACCTGCGCCGTCTCCTGGGGGCCGAGCGCTGCCGTCGGCTCGTCCATGATCAGGATGCGGGCGTTGAAGAGGATGGCGCGGGCGATCGCCACCGACTGGCGCTGGCCGCCGGAAAGCGCCTTCACCGGCTCCTTGAAGCGCTTGAAGTTGGGGTTGAGGCGCCCCATCACCTCGCGCGCGGAGGCCTCCATCGCCACGTCGTCGAGCGTGCCCCAGGGGGTGCGCAGCTCGCGGCCGAGATAGAGGTTGGCGGCGGCGTCGACGTTGTCGGCGACGGCGAGCGTCTGGTAGATCGTCTCGATGCCGTATTTCTTGGCGTCGCGCGGGTTGCGGATGTCGGCGGGTTCGCCGTTGATCAGGATGTCGCCGCTGTCGCGCTTGTAGGCGCCGGAGAGGATCTTGATCAGCGTCGATTTGCCGGCGCCGTTATGGCCGAGCAGAGCCACGACTTCGCCCGGATAGAGGTCCACCGAGGCATTGTCGACGGCGTGGATGCCGCCGAAGGCGATGGAAATGTTGCGCATTTCCACAAGCGGAGTGGTTTGGTCCGTCATTGTCGAAAGTCCTCTTACTTGGCGCGCTTGCGGTAGACGGTGTCGAGCCAGACCGCGACGACCAGCACGGCGCCGACGACGACGCTCTGCAGCGGTGTGTCGAGGCCGACCAGCACCATGCCCGACTGAAGCGATTGCATGACGAGGGCGCCGAGCATGGCGCCGGCGATCGTGCCGGTGCCGCCCGCCAGCGACGTGCCGCCGATGACGGCCGCCGCGATGGTGTAAAGCTCGTAGGTGTCGCCCTGGGAGTTGGTGGCGGCGTTGAGGCGCGCGGTCGAGATCGCCGCGGCGATGGCGGCGAGAAGCCCCATCAGCGCGAAGATGCGCACCGTGACCCAGCGGGTCTTGATGCCGGCGAGTTCGGCGGCTTCCGGGTTGCCGCCGATCGCGAAGACGTAGCGGCCGAAGCGCAGGCGCGTGGCGATGAAGGTCATGACGATGCCGACGAAGATCGCGATCAGCACCGGCACGGCGATGCCGTAGGGAATGTCGAGGCCTTCGTCCGGCCAGGCGATGTTGCGCGCCTCCGCATATTTGCGGGCGATGGCGACCGGCCAGTAGTAGTTGTTGAAGACCATGATCGCGCCGAGCACCAGCAGGCAGCTCAATGCCGACAGGAAATATTCGGCCCAGAGCGGGCGGCGCGGAAAGCCGAAGCGCTTCCGCTGCCGGCGCGAATTGACGATGCTGAGCACGATGAAGAGGCAGGCGACGGCGCCGACGATCCAGCTCCACGTGGCGCCGATCGAGCCGTCCGCGCCGCCGCCCATGATGCGGAAGGTGGCGTCCATCGGGGCGACGGTCTGGCCGCTGGTGACGAACCACGTCGCGCCGCGCCAGACGAGCAGGCCGCCCAGCGTCACGATGAAGGAGGGAACCTCGAGGAAGGCGATGATCAGCCCTTGAAAGACGCCGACGGCGAGCCCGACCAGCAGACCGCAGGCGAGCGCCGCCACCCAGGTCAGCGAGCTGTCGAAGCCGAGATATTGCGGCAGCACGCGCGCCTGCATGACACCCATGATCATGCCGGAGATGCCGAGGATCGAGCCGACCGAAAGGTCGATGTTGCGGGTCACGATGATCATGACCATGCCGGTCGCCATCACGGCGATCTCGGTGGTCTGGACCGAGAGGTTCCAGAGGTTGCGGGGCGTGAGGAACAGCCCGCCGGTCAGCACCTGGAAGCCGAACCAGATGATCAAAAGCGCCGCGACCATGCCGAGCAGACGCGTGTCGATCTCGGTGGCGCGCAGGAAGCGCGTGACCGCGCCCGCTTCGGCGTTGCGCGCACCGCTCGATGTTGTGGGATGTGTCGTGTCGGCCATCTCTTTGCCGTTCTCCACTGTTGGGCGCATGTCTGCGATCGGTCGATCGTCGTCGCGGGTCTCGCGCCTGTCTCAAAATTCCGCCGTTGCGGCTCCGACGTTCCGGCCGTCGCTGCGGTCGTGTCGGTCCGGCGCAATGAAAATGCGGCCTGGGAAATGCGGCCCGCGAAATACGGTAAGGGGCGCGTGGAGCAGACAAGCCTGCCGCCGCATCCGCACTCGACGCCGCAACGGTTGAGCCGCTGCGGCGTCGGCATTCTCAGGCGTTCAGGCGACGCTTACTTGCAGGCGGCGACCGAACCGGCCTTGACGCCCTGGCAGACTTCGGCCTTGGTAGCCCAGCCCGCCTTGATGATGACGTCGAGGTTGTCCTTGGTGATCGCTTCCGGCTTCAGGAAGACCGACTGCATGGCAACGCCCTTCGGGCCGCCCTTGAAGGTCTCTACGCCCTTGATCTTCTCCATCTTCGTGCCCTTGGCGAGGTCGATGGCGATTTCAGCGGCGCGCTTGCCGAGTTCGCGCGAGTCCTTCCAGACGGTGACGGTCTGGGTGCCGAGCGCGATGCGGTTCAGAGCAGCCTTGTCGGCGTCCTGGCCGGAGACCGGAACGGAGCCGGCGAGGCCTTGGGCGTCGAGAGCGGCGATGGCGCCGCCGGCGGTGCCGTCGTTGGAGGCGACGACCGCGTCAACCTTGTTGTTGTTGGCGGTCAGGATCTGCTCCATGTTGCGCTGCGCGTTTTCCGGCAGCCAGCCGTCGGTGTAGGCTTCGCCCACCTTCTTGATCTTGCCGGCGTCCATCGCCTTCTGCAGCACTTCGACCTGGCCCGAGAACAGGAAGTCGGCGTTCGGGTCGGACGAGGAGCCCTTGATGAAGACGTAGTTGCCTTCCGGCTTCGCCTTCTCGATGGCGCGCGCCTGCATGCGGCCCACTTCCTTGTTGTCGAAGGTGATGTAGAAGGCCGCCGGGTTTTCGATCAGGCGGTCGTAGCCGACGACCGGAATGCCTTCGTCAGCGGCCTTTTCGATGGCCGGGCCGATGGCGTCCGAATCCTGGGCGAGAACGATCAGCGCGTTCGCGCCCTGCGAGATCAGCGATTCGACGTCGGTGAGCTGCTTGGAGGCGGAGGACTGGGCATCGGCCGAGATGTACTTGGCGCCGACGGCGGCGAGCGCCTTCTTGATGGCGGCTTCGTCGGTCTTCCAACGCTCTTCCTGGAAGTTCGACCAGGAAACGCCGACGACGAGGTCCTTGGCGAAGGCCGCCGTCTGCATGGTCAAAACGAGGGCTGCGCCAGCGGCGAGCCGTACAAATGCTTTCATGATTACCCTCCCGAATATGGATGCGACCGCGCGTGTCCCAAAGGCTCCCGTGGCCGCCGCGATAGCGCTGACGAGAAAGGTTCGGATTTTTTTCTCGACAGTCGAGAAATTCAGTGTCAGAGATTTTTCCCACTGTCAACACCGCCAGACAACAGGGTTGCCGGCGGCTGGAGGAGCCGGCCGGAAAAAGGAGGAGGCAGGGAGGGGAAATGAACGGGAGACGGCTGGATGCTGGCCAAGTCGAGCACGGAGCTGGTTCGCCAGAAAAACAGCGCGCTCGTGCTCAAGGCGCTGCGGCGCCACGGGTCTTTGGCCCACACGGAAATATCTGACCACACGAAACTGTCGTCGGCGACGGTTTCGGTCATCACCAGCGATCTCGAGCGGGCGCAGATCATCGCCAGGTCCGAACAGCTTGCCGCTTCCGGCCGGGGGCGTCCGCGCGTGCTCTTCTCGCAGCGGCGCGATTGCGGCTATCTCGCCGTGGTCGTCATCTCCTCCGATGCCGTGCAATATTCGCTGGTGGATTATGCCGGCACGCTGCTCGACCGCTTCACCGAGGCGCGGGCGCAGACCGGCGCCGATGCCGGCCGTTTCTCCGCCGCGATCGCCGAAGGGCTGGACCGCCTTGCGGCGCGCTCGCGGATCGCGCGCGACCAGGTGCTCCTGATCTCGATCAGCAGCAAGGGGGTCGTGGACGGCCTCGATCCGATCCTGCGCTGGTCTCCGATCCTCGGGCGCGAGCGGATCGATTTCGCGGCGGTGCTGAAGGCCGACTGGCCGGCGCAGATCGTGCTCGGCAACGAGACGCTGCTGGTGGCCGCCGCCCTCGGCGAGCGCGAGGCGGCGGAGAAGGGCCGCGATTTCCGCGCGCTGGCGGCGCTCTCGCTCGGCCACAGCATCGGCCTCGGCATCGTCCGCAGCACCGGTGCCGGCGAGCGGGAGCTTTCCGCCCCCAATTTCGGGCATACGCTGCATGTGCCGGGGGGCGCGCTTTGCCGCTGCGGCTCGCTTGGATGCGTCGAGGCCTATGCCGGCTTCTACGCCATCCTGCGCGCGGCCTTCACCCTGCCGCTGGACACCATTCCCGCCTCCTTCGTGCCGGTCGCGGAACTCGACAAGATCGCGGCCGGCGCGCGGCAGGGCAACCGGCGCAACGGCTTTGCCTTCCGCCAGGCGGGGCAGGTGCTCGGCAACGGCCTGTCGCGCGTGCTCAGCCTCAACGAGCCGATGCCGATCGTCCTGACGGGGCCGGGCATCCGCTACTACGACCTGCTGCGGGAGGGCGTGGAGGAGGGGCTGGCGCAATCGCATGTGGTGCGGATGGAGGGGATGCCGGACCTCAGGGTCGTAGCCGACGAGCCGAGCCTGGTGTTCGAGGGGCATCTGAGCCGCGCCTTCACCATCATCGACAACGACATCGTGCTGTCGCGCGCCGCGGCGGCAACGGACATACACCATCGCGCGAGCTAGGCCCGGAAAAAGGGCGCGCATGGTCGAGGGAGGAAAGACATGAAACGAATGGGACTGCTGGCTTTGGGTCTTGCGGCGACGGCGATCTCCGCCTTTGCCGGCGAGCCGTGGCAGGAGACGACGCCGGAGCTGGGGCAAGCGGGGGCGGAGGTCTCCGGCCGGCTGACGGCGGATCAGCTCAACCGGCTGACGAAGATCGGCGAGGCGCTGTTTGCCGCGCGCTTCACGGTCGAGGACGGGGCGGGGCGCCCCGGCGCCACGCAGGCGATCGTGCCGACGAAGCGCAAGCATCCGGTGCAGAACGAGATGAGCCGCACGGCCGGCATCGACGCCAATTCCTGCGCGGCCTGCCACAACATGCCGTTTCCGGGCGGCGCCGGCGATTTCGTGACCAACGTCTTCGTCTCGGAAGGCTTCGAGAGCGCCGATTTCGACACCACCGATCCGCAATTCTCCAACGAGCGCGGCACCAACAGCATCTTCGGCGACGGGCTGGTCGAGCTTCTGGCGCGCGAGATGACGGCCGACCTGCAGCGGCAGCGCGCCGATGCCATCGCGCTTGCCGCCAAGACTCGGCAGCCGCAGCGCATTGCGCTCGAAAGCAAGGGCGTGAAATACGGCTGGCTGACGGTGGCGCCGGACGGGCTGGTCGACATGCACGAGCTTGACGGCATCGACATGGACCTCGTCATCCGCCCCTTCAGCCAGAAGGGCGTGATGACCTCGCTCCGGCAGTTCACCGTCAACGCGCTCAACCAGCATCACGGCATGGAGCCGGTGGAACGCTTCGGCGGGCGCTGGACGGGAACCACGGATTTCGACGGCGACAAGCACGAGGACGAAATCAAGGACGGCGACGTGTCGGCGATCGTCGCCTGGCAGGCGACGCTGCCGGCGCCCGTTCAGAAGACGCCGGACGATCCGAAATGGCGCGATATGGCGGCGGCCGGCGAAAAGCTGTTTTCCGGCATGGGCTGTTCCTCCTGCCATATGCCGAGCCTGCCGCTCGACAGCCTCGCCTTCGCCGATCCGGGACCGAACGATGTGGCCGGAACGCTGAACACGAAGCAGGTCAAGGAGCCGGCGATTTACGACCTGTCGCTCCGGGACTGGACGAAAAAGCTGAAGCGCAACGAGAAGGGGCAGGTGCTGGTGCCGCTCTTCGGCGACCTGAAGCGCCACACCATGACCGACAACAGCATCGACCAGCTCGGCAACGAGCTGATCGCCCAGCGATTCGTCGACCGCAACATCTTCATGACCGCCGAGCTTTGGGGCGTCGCCTCGACCCCGCCCTACGGGCATCGCAACGACATCACGACGCTCGACGGCATCATCCGCGCCCATGGCGGCGACGGCCGCGCGGCGCGCGACGCCTATGTGGACGCCTCCGACGAGGACCGCTCGAAAATCGTCGCTTTCCTCAAGACGCTGGTGATCGAACAATGAAAAAGACCGTCTCTCTTCTCGCCATCGCCGGCATCTGCAATCTCTCGGCGCTTGCGCCCGTTCATGCGGAGGACGCGCCGGCGCCCTTCCTCAGCGACGTGCCGCATTTCCAGGAGGAAGCGGCCGCCGCCGGCATCGACCATCAATATACCGGCGGCTGGGAATATTTCGTCGGCGGCGGGGCGGCGAGCTTCGACTGCAACGGCGACCGCAAGCCGGACCTGATGCTGGCCGGCGGCACCAGCCCGCTCGCACTCTACGTCAACCGCAGCGAAACCGGCGGCGCGCTGAAATTCGAAAAGGCGGCCATCGATCTTCCCGACAAGGAGCTGAAGTCGGTCCTCGGCGCCTATCCGATCGATATCGACAATGACGGCTATATCGACGTCGTGCTTCTCCGGCTCGGCGAGAACATCATCCTCAAGGGCGGGCCGAACTGCACCTTCGAGAAGGCCAACCGCACCTTCGCCTTCGACGGCGGCAAGGAGTGGACCGTCGCCTTCGCCGCGACCTGGGAGAAGGACAACAAGTATCCGACGCTCGCCTTCGGCAATTATGTCGACCGCTCCGCGCCCGGCACGCCTTTCGGCACCTGCAGCGACAATGTGCTGGCGCGGCCGGCCGGCAACGACAAGCCGGATTATTCCAACCCCTTCGCGCTGCATCCGAGCTATTGCTCGCTCTCGATGCTCTTCACCGATTGGAACCACTCGGGGCAGGATTCGCTGCGCGTCGCCAACGACCGGCAATATTATCGCGGCGGGCAGGAACAGCTCTGGCAGGTCGATCCCGGCCGTCCGCCCCGGCAATATACCGCCGCCGAAGGCTGGGCCGCCCTCAAAATCTGGGGCATGGGGATTGCCGAAGCCGACCCGAAGGGCAACGGCCTGCCGGAATATTTCATCACCTCGATGGGCGACAACAAGCTGCAGGTGCTGGACGAGGATGCCGACGAGGGCCGCCCGGCCTATCGCGACATCGCCTACGAGAAGGGGGCCGCCGCCTACCGGCCCTATACCGGCGACGACCATCGGCCTTCGACCGCATGGCACGTCCAGTTCGCAGACATCAACAACGACACCAACAACGACATCTTCCTGTCGAAGGGCAATGTCGAGGCGATGCCGGAATTCGCCGCCAGCGATCCGAACAACCTGCTGCTCGGCGGCTTTGACGGCAAGTTCCACGAGAAGGGCGACGAGGCGGGCCTGGCCCTGCCGGGCAAGGGCCGCGGCGCCATCGTCGAGGACTTCAACAATGACGGCATGCTCGACATTCTCGTCGTCAACCGCATGCAGAAGGCGGCCCTCTTCCGCAATCTCGGCGCCAAGACCGAATGGGGCTATCGCCCGCTCGGCAACTGGACGGAGATCGAGCTGGACAACGGGCCGGTCAACCACTGGGGCTTGGGCGCGACGATCAATCTGAGGGCCGGCACGCTGACACAGGTACAAAGGGTGCAGGTGGGCGGCGGCCATGCGTCGGGCCATATCGGCTTCACGCATTTCGGCCTCGGCGTCAACGAGCGCGCCGTCATCCGCGTGCAGTGGCCGGACGGGGAGTGGAGCCAGCCCTACCGCATCTTCGCCAACCAGCATGTGGTGATCAAGCGCGGCAAGACCGCCGCGCAATACTGGTTCCCGCCGCCGGCGGGGGATCATCAGGCCGCGAAATAGGCTTCGCTCTAGGAAAGGCGCCGGCGGGGGATCATCCCTTGCCGCCGCCGCCTCCACCTCCGCCACCGCCACCGCCGCCGTGACCTCCTCCGCCACCGCCGCCGCCACCGTGGCCGCCGCCACCATGGCCGCCGTGGCCACCGCCGCCCTTGCTGTTGCCGGTGCCGCCCTTGCCGCCGTTCTGGCCGCCGCTGAACACCTCGGGGTCAGGTTCCGTCACGACCGGCGGGTTCTTGGGCTTGCAGTTGTTGACGGAGCGCGAGGTTGTATATCGGCTCGTGCAGGGATCGCCCTTGTTCTTCTTGGCTTCGGCGATTGCCGGAACCAGTGCGAGGATCAGAATCGCAAGCGGAATCGTTGAAAGCACGCGCATATCGTTACCCTCCCCTATTGCGCTACCCTTGATGGTAGCATTGCAACCCGGCGCTGCCGAGTCGCTCGTTCGGGTGGATTTCATCGACAATTCGGCTGATTCCGGCATGCCGACCAACGTCATGGCCGGGAACGTGTCCCGGCCATGACGCGGATCGGTACGGGATAGGGAGGAGAACCGTCAGCCGATCCTGATGAGCTTGCCTTCCTTGACGGATCGCACGGCAGCGTCCGCCAATACCAGTGCTGCGAGGCCGTCGGCGCCGGAGGGGGCGATTTTCGCGCCGTTTTCGATCGCGGCGATGAAGCTGGCGATCTCGTTGGCGTAGGCTTCGGTGTAGCGGGTCATGAAGAAGTCGTGCAGCGGCGGGCGCGTATAGCCGTCGCCGGTGGCAAGCTCGATGGAGACCGGGCGCTGGTTTTCGGCGGAGACCATGCCCTTCGAGCCGTGCACCTCGATGCGCTGGTCGTAGCCGTAGGTGGCGCGGCGCGAGTTGGAAATCATCGCCTGCCTGCCGGACGCCGTCTGCAGCAGAACGGAGACGCTGTCATAGTCGCCGGCCTCGCCGATCGCCTTGTCGACCAGAACGGCGGCGGTGGCGCTGACGGCGACCGGCTCCTCGCCGAGCAGGAAGCGCGCCATGTCGAAATCATGGATCGTCATGTCGCGGAAGATGCCGCCGGAGCGCTTGATATAGTCGACCGGCGGGGCGCCCGGATCGCGCGAGGTGATCGTCACCATCTCGACGTCGCCGATGCGGCCGTCGTCGATCGCCTTGCGCACGGCCATGAAATGCGGGTCGAAGCGGCGGTTGAAGCCGACCATCAGCTTGGCGCGCGTCTCGTCCACCACCTCGATGCAGGCCTTGACGCGCTCGACGTCGAGATCGACCGGCTTTTCGCAGAAGATCGCCTTGCCGGCGCGGGCGAAGCGTTCGATGAGATCGGCATGGGTGTCGGTCGGCGTGCAGATGACCACCGCGTCGATGTCCCTGGCCGCCTCGATGGCCTCGATCGTGCGGACCTCGCAACCGTAAGCGGCGGCGATGGCCTCGGCTGCGGCGGGAAAGGCGTCCGCCACGGCGACGAGCCGCGCATTGGCGTCGCCGCTGACCGCCCTGGCGTGCACCTTGCCGATGCGCCCGGCACCGAGAAGACCGAATCTCACTGTCATGTCACCCTCCCAATTCGGAATATATAGACCGAATTATAAAAATTATGGAATTTTCATTCCATTTTTTACGGCCTGCGTCAAGCCCGGCGGGGTTTCGTAACGGCGAATTTCGTCTTAAATGAAAGCTTCCTCAGGGAGAGAGACCGCCCAATGCAACTGATCGATCCGAACCACCCCGTCTACCGCCCGCGATGGGTACGGCTTCTCGTCGTCGGCGTCTGCCTCGGCTGGGCGGCGATCGAGGCCGTGACGGGGGCGCCCTTCTGGGCGGTCGTCGTCGGCGCGCTCGGCCTCTACGCCGCCTGGGTGCTGCTCCTGACCTTCAACCCGAAAGCGCCGGAAGAAAACGTCATGCCGCCCGGCGAGGAGGAGCATGGCGAGCCGGAGGACGACCGGCGCGACTGAGCGCCGCCGTTTATCGCGGCCGCCGGACGTTGCGCGCCGGCAAGACCTTCAGGCGCCGCAGCGCCTGATCGATCAGCAGATTGGCGATCTTCATGCGCGCCGTCGCATTGTCGCGGAAGGGCAGGGCGACGCCATCCGGGTGGTTCGCCTTGGCGAAGGCGCGGCGCTTTTCGTTGAGCGTCTGCGCCGTGTCGCGCTCGGTGATCTTGAGTTCGGCCGCGATCTCCTGCGGCGTCAGGCGGGCGAGATGGTCCGGCATGACCGGCTCGGCCGGTGCGGGTTCTTCGGCCGGCGGCTCCTCGGCGGGCGGAGGGGGAGGCGGTGCGGCGAAGGTCTCCGGTTCGAGCGTGTCGACATAGGCCCGGTCGGGACGGGCGGCGGCGGCCGACACGCCCTCGCGCACGGGGGCGGCGAAGCCCGCGCTCAGCCCGCGGATGCGGAAAGACGCCGCAGCCTCTTCCTCACCCTCTTCGGCCTTTTCCGCATCGAGGCGGTCGAGGACGGATTGAAATATCGATTGTCCGAACAGCACGGCCTGAACATTAGAAGCGGAAGATGGAGCCGGGCTTAAGCCGCGCGCCGGCTCTCCTCCAGGATCATGTCATAGAGCAGCCGCGCGGTCGGCGGCATCGCCCGCTCGCTGGCGGTGATCAGGCTGTAGGGCCTCACGTCGATATCGAAATCGATCGGCAGGATCGAGGCCTCGCCGGCGCGCGACGACTGCCCGCAGATGAACTCCGCCATGTCGCGCGCGATGGGCGCGACCGCGTCGGTCTTGCAGACGATGGCGAGCGTCAGCAGCAGGGAGGAGGTGTTGACGATGTTTTCCGGCAGCGGCACGCCGGCGGCGAGGAAGACGTCCTCGACCCGGCGCCGAAGCAGCGTGCCGGGCGGCTGGAAGACCCAGTCATGGCCGGAAAGATCCTGAAGGCCGACGACGCCCTTCTTCAGGAGCGGATGGCCGTTGCGCACGATCAGGCAGGCTTTCTCCACGCCGATCTCATGGGCGGAAAAGAGGCGCGGATTAAGCTCGTCGGGAATGCGGCTGATGATGAAGTCGTGATGGGCGGCCAGAAGCTCGCGCGCCAGCACGTTGCTGGTGTCGACCTGGATGTTGATCGCGACGCCGGGAAAGTCGCGCGTCACGCGCCGGATCGCCGGCACCAGCAGGCTGATCGCCGGTGCAGTGACCGCGCCGATATGCACCGAGCCGCCCTTGCCGGTGCGCAGCTCGCCGATCTCGCGGCTCGCCTCGCGCAGCTCCAGCATGATCTTGCGGGCGCGCTTGGCGAGCGCCAGCCCGAAGGCGGTGAGCACCACGCCGCGCGCCACGCGCTCGTAAAGCGGAACCTTGACGATCGTCTCCATCTCCGACAGCATGCGTGAAGCCGCAGGTTGTGAGATCGCCATCGCTTCCGCCGCCGCCGAGATTTGGCCGTGATCCTCGATGGCGACGATCATGCGCAGGTGGTTGAGCTTCAGGCCCGTGCGCATGAGGGCGTCATCGCGAAAACTATCGGTATGGATTTCAATACCTTCGCGTGAATATTCGCTATATGGTTTCTCCATCGCTGCAAAAATCCCCCGGTTGCAGGCAAAAAAGTACGATTTTTTGACACTATACCAAAGATGGTATATGAGATGCCAGCTATTCTATTTGACAGTTATACGAATTGATTCCAGTTTGCGCCGGTGTGCTGGTAGCAGCTCAACCCGTGTGAGATCGTGGAGGAGACATACTTCGTTTCTCACAATCTGAAGTAACCATCCCATCTACGGAACCTGCCACAGTTTTCGCGGCGGGCTTTTTTAGTCCGCTGACCTATTAACAAGGGAGAGAGAAGTGAAATCCATTATCTCGTTGATGGCCGCGGCGGCGTTTGGCGTCGCTTCGTTCGTGGCGCCGGCGCTCGCCGCCGACAAGGGTCTGGTCGGTATCGCCATGCCGACGAAGTCTTCGGCCCGTTGGATCGATGACGGCAACAACATCGTCAAGCAGCTTCAGGACGCCGGCTATTCGACGGACCTGCAGTACGGCGACGACGACATTCCGAACCAGCTCTCGCAGATCGAGAACATGGTGACGAAGGGTGCCAAGGTTCTCGTCATCGCGGCGATCGACGGCACGACGCTGTCGGACGTGCTGCAGAAGGCCCATGACGCCGGCATCAAGGTCATCGCTTACGACCGTCTGATCCGCGACTCGGGCAACGTCGACTATTACGCCACCTTCGACAACTTCAAGGTCGGCGTTCTCCAGGCGACCTCGATCGTCGACGCGCTCGGCCTCAAGGACGGCAAAGGCCCGTTCAACATCGAGCTTTTCGGCGGTTCGCCGGACGACAACAACGCCTTCTTCTTCTATGACGGCGCAATGTCGGTCCTGCAGCCCTACATCGACTCGGGCAAGCTGGTCGTGAAGTCCGGCCAGATGGGCATGGACAAGGTCGGCACGCTTCGCTGGGACGGCGCGGTCGCCCAGGCCCGCATGGACAACCTGCTGTCGGCCTACTACACCGACGCCAAGGTCAATGCCGTTCTGTCGCCCTATGACGGTCTTTCGATCGGCATCATCTCCTCGCTCAAGGGCGTAGGCTACGGTTCGGGCGACCTGCCGCTGCCGGTCATCTCGGGCCAGGACGCCGAAGTTCCGTCCGTCAAGTCGATCATCGCCGGCGAACAGCACTCGACGATCTTCAAGGACACCCGCGACCTCGCCAAGGTCACGGTCGGCATGGTCAACGCGCTGATGGAAGGCAAGACGCCGGAAGTCAACGACACCAAGACCTATGACAACGGCGTCAAGGTCGTTCCGTCCTACCTCCTGACCCCGGTCGCCGTCGACAAGACCAACTACGAGAAGATCCTCGTGGAAGGCGGCTACTACAAGGCCGATCAGCTGAAGTAATTCCGGTGCATATTTCCGGTCAGGGCCCGTTTCGCGGGCCCTGACTTTCTCATATTCTGACGAACGCCGGGCCGCTCGAAAAACCTCTGGCACCGGCGCTGGATACCGACCATGGACAATACCATCCTCGAAATGCGCGATATCACCAAGTCGTTCCCCGGTGTGAACGCCCTGGAGAACGTGAACCTCAAGGTGAAGCAGGGCGAGATCCACGCGCTCGTGGGCGAAAACGGGGCCGGCAAGTCGACGCTGATGAAGGTTCTCTCCGGCGTCTATCCCGCCGGAAGCTACGACGGCGACATTCTCTACGAAGGTCAGGTCCGCCAGTTCAAGACCATCAAGGATTCCGAGGAACTCGGCATCATCATCATCCACCAGGAGCTGGCGCTGGTGCCGCTGCTCTCGATCGCCGAAAACATTTTCCTCGGCAACGAGATCGCCGCCAACGGCGTGATCGACTGGCACCAGACGTTCGCCCGCACCAAGACGCTGCTCGGCAAGGTGGGCCTGAAGGAATCTCCGAATACGCTCGTGACCGACATCGGCGTCGGCAAGCAGCAGCTCGTCGAGATCGCCAAGGCCCTGTCGAAGAGCGTGAAGCTTCTGATCCTGGACGAGCCGACCGCCTCGCTCAACGAGCGCGATTCCGACGCTCTCCTCAACCTGCTGATCGAATTCCGCCGGCAGGGCATCACCTCGATCATCATCACCCACAAGCTGAACGAAGTGCGCAAGGTGGCCGATTCCATCACGGTGCTGCGCGACGGCATGGCGGTGAAGAGCCTCGACTGCCACAAGGAAGAGGTGAGCGAGGATATTATCATCCGCAACATGGTGGGCCGCGACCTCGAAGACCGCTATCCGCCGCGCTCGGTTCCGATCGGCGGGACGGTGCTCGAAGTGCGCAACTGGAACGCCTTCCACCAGCAGCACCGCGACCGCCGGGTCCTGCACGACATCAATGTCAGCGTCCGCCGCGGCGAAGTCGTCGGCATCGCCGGGCTGATGGGTGCGGGCCGCACCGAATTCGCCATGAGCCTCTTCGGCAAGTCCTACGGCCACAAGATCACCGGCGAAGCGCTGATCGACGGCAAGCCCGTCGACGTTTCGACCGTGCGCAAGGCGATCGACGCGGGCCTTGCCTACGTCACCGAGGACCGCAAGCATCTCGGCCTCGTGCTCAGCGACAACATCCTGCGCAACACCACGCTCGCCAATCTGCTCGGCATCTCGAAGGCGACGGTCATCGACGACGTGCGCGAGTTGCAGGTGGCGACGAACTACCGCGCCAAGCTGCGCATCCGCTCGGCCGGCGTCTTCCAGGAGGCGGGCAACCTGTCCGGCGGCAACCAGCAGAAGGTGGTGCTGTCTAAGTGGCTGTTCTCCGACCCGGAGGTGCTGATCCTCGACGAGCCGACGCGCGGCATCGACGTCGGCGCGAAATACGAAATCTATTCCATCATCAACCAGCTTGCCGCCGACGGAAAGGGCGTTCTGATGATATCATCGGAAATGCCCGAACTGCTGGGCACGTGCGACCGTATTTACGTCATGAATGAAGGGCGTATCGTTGCAGAACTGCCGAAAGAGCAGGCAAGCCAGGAAAGCATCATGCGCGCTATCATGCGCTCAGGGGAGAAGAAGTAATGACGCCGATCAACCAACCCGTCACCGAGGAAGGCAACGTCG
>Ga0153956_1000839_pt1 | contig 31422 bp, 32 predicted proteins | sample TSFL040MetaG_FD_104704 | JGI IMG/M metagenome (GOLD analysis project Ga0153956, IMG submission 104704) | Attine ant fungus gardens microbial communities from Florida, USA - TSFL040 MetaG | ecosystem: Host-associated > Fungi > Mycelium > Unclassified | place: USA: Florida, Wekiwa Springs... | reverse complement strand
CCTCTTTACAGGATTGTATTTTTCACGTTTACGTAAACGTCAGGTCTAATGATCGGGCTCGCGCAGAAATGATTGGGAGCCGCGATCGCAAGGTTATAAAAACAGATATCATGAACAAGCTGGTCCCTGATCTTTTGCAGCACTATCCCACGAAGTGGGCGCGGCATGCCGACCTGATCGTGCATATCGTGGCCCTGACCTTCGCCCTGTTCGGCGGCGGCATGGCGCTGGGTCTGGCGGTCAGTCACGGCCTGCTCGGCAAGGTGGCGGCCATCACCATCTACGCCATCGGCATGATCGCCATGCTGGCCTTTTCGACCGCCTATAATTTCGCCGTGCCGCGCTGGCAGCCCTTCCTGCGCCGCCTCGATCACGCCGGCATCTTCCTGATGATCGCCGCCAGTTACACGCCTTTCACCACCCAGGCGCTGAAAGGCGGCTGGGCCTTATGGATGAGCATCGGCGTCTGGTCGCTGGCGGCACTGGGCATCATCGCCAAGATGCTCCTGCCCGGCTTAAGCAAGGGCTTCTGGATCGCACTCTATCTGATTCTGGGCTGGCTGGTGGTCATCGCCATCGGCCCGATGATCCGCGAAGTGCCCCTTCCGGCCATGATCCTGCTGGCGCTGGGCGGCGTGGCCTACAGTGTCGGCACCATTTTCTACGCCATGAAAAAGCTGAAATTCCGCCGCGCCATCTGGCATGGCCATGTCCTGACCGGCGCGGTTTTGCATTATGTCGCCATCCTGGTCGGCGTGGTGCTGGTCGGCTCGAATTAACTGTTTTCTTCTCCCCATCTTGATGGGGAGGAGATTTTTCAAGCCGGTAATTTCACCGTCAGCACCAGATGATCCGGCTCGACCGTGAAATCGAGCGTGCCGCCCGCTTCATGCACGGTCGACCACAGCCAATGCGGCTGAATCCACTGGCCGTTCAATCCATCACCGAGCGGCAGTCCCTTGAGGCCTTCGACCGCTTCAGGTTTCAGCCGCGCGCGCGGACCGGCCGCATCGGCGGTCAGGGTCAGGCCCGCTTCATCCGTCACGGCGGTCAGGGTCGCCTTGCCGCCGGTCGGCAGCGAATTACCGGCGAGCAGGCCGAGATTGAGCAGGGCGCGGGCCGCCGGTTTCCGGAACAGCATGTCGCCGGGGATGGCAAAATCGAGTTCGGCGCGCATGGTGGCGAACATATCGCCGAGGATTTTCTCAAGCTGGCCGCCGTTGAAGGCTTCCGAGGTGCTGGCGGCGCCGAAGGCCACGCGGGCGAAATGCACCAGCGTCACCATCTTCTTGGCCGAGGCGGCGATCAGGTTGAGCGCATCCTGCTTCATATCCTGCGCCGAGGGATCTTCCAGCAGGTCGAGGCCCGACATGATGGCCCCCGCGGGCGAGATGAAATCGTGACACAGCTTGCCGACCAGTTGCGTCGCCAGGTCGTGCGCCCCCAGCTCGAAGGCCTGGTTTTCCGGACCCTGGTTTTCCGGACCCTGGCTTTCGGGCGCAGGCGAAACAATGGCGGTATCCTCTGCATTGTTCAGGTTCGGTGTTGACAGATCGTCCATGCTCATCTTCTTATCCGTTCGCTCAGGTCGGGCTTCAGTTTAGTATGCCTGATCCGAAGTGTGAGGTGATTTGCCTTACTCTGGAAGCCAGGAAGAGCTAAGATGTTTTCATATATCTTAACGAGCGGTTTACAAAGCGTACGCGCGCGGGGCCGTCCGTCCGAAATCCCCCTGCCCATTTAAAAAAACAACCTGGAGAACCCCCTTATGGCTGACGCTCAATCCTCCCTGTCACGCAAAGGCCGCGGCAAGATTTTCGATTCGATTCTCGACACCATGGGCGATACGCCGCTGATCCGCCTGCCGCGCCTGTCCACCGAATACGGCGCGAAGGCGACGGTGTTGGCCAAGCTCGAATTTTTCAACCCGCTCGCTTCGGTCAAGGACCGCATCGGCATTTCCATGATCGAGGCGCTGGAAGCGGCCGGCAAGCTGAAGGCCGGCGGCACCATCATCGAGGCCACTTCCGGCAATACCGGCATCGCCCTGGCCTTCGTGGCCGCCGCCAAGGGTTACAAGTGCATCCTCGTCATGCCGGAATCGATGTCGATCGAGCGCCGCAAGATGCTGTTGCTGCTGGGCGCCAAGCTCGAACTGACCCCGGCGGAAAAGGGGATGCGCGGGGCCATGAACCGCGCGCAGGAACTGCTCGACGAAACGCCGGGCGCGGTCATTCCCCGCCAGTTCGAGAACGAGGCCAATACCCTGGTCCACCGTGTCTCAACGGCCGAGGAAATCTGGAACGACACCAATGGCGCGGTTGACGTGGTGGTGTCGGGCGTCGGCACCGGCGGCACGGTCAGCGGCGTCGGCGAAGTGCTCAAGGCGAAAAAGCCGTCGGTGAAGATCGTGGCCATCGAACCGGAAGCCTCGCCGATTTTGTCCGGCGGCGAACCGGGTCCGCATAAGATTCAGGGTCTGGGCGCCGGTTTCGTGCCCGCTATTCTCGACCGCGCCGTCATCGACAGCGTGGAGACGGTCAGCAATGACGCCGCCTTCGCCATGGCGCGCAAATCGGCCCAGACCGAAGGCCTGCCGGTCGGAATTTCATCGGGCGCGGCGCTGGAAGTGGCCTTCCGCCTGGCGGCAAAGGACGAATATGCCGGCAAGACCATCGTGGCGATCATCCCGTCCTTTGCCGAACGTTACCTCTCGACGGCACTGTTCGAGGGGCTGTAAAACCATATCCTCCCCTGCGCAGTGGGGGGGGGTATAGAGATAAGCTCGATAATATATATTCATGACCACAATTTGCTCCAAAATTTGGAGATGTAGTCAGCAAGCCCATTCCTCGCCATGCGCCACAGCCGTGGTTTCCCTACCGATCTTCCAGTGGTAGGCTTCCCGGTCGCGCTGCTGAGTGTCGGGCGAAAGCCGTGGTTTCCCTACCGATCTTCCAGTGGTAGGCTGCGTCCCTACCCGGCTGTGCGCGCTCCTGAGCCGTGGTTTCCCTACCGATCTTCCAGTGGTAGGCTGTCGCGGCGTTGTTCAGCGTCGTGGACCAAGCCGTGGTTTCCCTACCGATCTTCCAGTGGTAGGCTCACACCAGACGACGTACTCGCGGACAAAGCGCCGTGGTTTCCCTACCGATCTTCCAGTGGTAGGCTATCTGGGGCGGTTGGGGAGAGACCTTGAATCGCCGTGGTTTCCCTACCGATCTTCCAGTGGTAGGCTGAATGAAAATCTCGCCGGACTCAACGACGTGCCGTGGTTTCCCTACCGATCTTCCAGTGGTAGGCTAGCTGGAGACAGCGCGCGCGCTCTTTGATGGCCGTGGTTTCCCTACCGATCTTCCAGTGGTAGGCTGGCCAGGCCGCGCATTTCGCCGCCGCCAGGGCCGTGGTTTCCCTACCGATCTTCCAGTGGTAGGCTCATCCGCGTCAAACTGACCGTTGAGGCCTTGCCGTGGTTTCCCTACCGATCTTCCAGTGGTAGGCTTGAAAATACTTCGGCTCCTGCTTGGTTATGGCCGTGGTTTCCCTACCGATCTTCCAGTGGTAGGCTTAACTTCGGCGGGGCAATGGTCGAGCATGTGCCGTGGTTTCCCTACCGATCTTCCAGTGGTAGGCTACCAAGCTGACCCGCCGCTGCCGACTGAAGGCCGTGGTTTCCCTACCGATCTTCCAGTGGTAGGCTAGCTTTGCGTTTGGGCGTTCAACAACGGCAGCCGTGGTTTCCCTACCGATCTTCCAGTGGTAGGCTCTTTCGTGGCCTTTTAACGGAACCGGTCATGCCGTGGTTTCCCTACCGATCTTCCAGTGGTAGGCTGAACCGGTCATGGGTTATAACACATACCCAGCCGTGGTTTCCCTACCGATCTTCCAGTGGTAGGCTACCTATCTTACAGGCCTTTGTATTTTCTCTGATTTTTCATGTTTACCGCGTGGAAAATCAGAGAAAATACAAGCTGTTGTCCTGCTTTTGATTCGGTTTTTGTTGCGGTCCCCAGCATGAGTCGCATGCGGGCGTATTGTTTGTCTGTGATCGTCATGCAGCGTATCGAGCCTTCTTTTGGCAGGGCGCTGCGGATTCTATCCACATGTTTCTGGTTTCCATCCTCGCCGCGACATAGCCGCGCATAGACGGAAAACTGCAACATGATGAAGCCGTCGTTCTTGAGGTGGTTGCGAAAACGGGTCGCCGTGCGCCGTTGTGACTTCGTACCTACAGGTAAATCAAAAAAGCAGAAAAGCCACATGAATCTTGCCTCTTCCGGGATCATGCAGCCACATTTTCTGTGCTGCGTGGCAGGAATGTCGGAAGCTTTATGGCATCGGGGGTTTTCTCCCGGATGGCACGGACGAGGCTAAACGCGCATTGCTCGGTTGCCGCCAACAGCGTCATCGTTTCAAATTCCATCTGCACTGGTGTGTTCATAATCCCCGCCAAAGCACGCCGGTCGTCCAGCGTTAGTTTCTGCGAGGTTCGCCCCGCGGATTCGCTCAATGATATGGCCAAGGCGTCAACGGAAGGGCGGAAAGGTTCGATAAGGTCGTCGGCGAGATTAAAGGCATTACTGATGGAGGCGTGATGCAGACCAAACGCGGGGATCAATCCGGCGACCGTAATGGCTCTGGCCAGGCCTGCGCGGATGATGGCATAGCCGTAATTGAGCATGGCGTTGCGCAAATCACTGTCGTCGTCGCGGCGGTAATTATCGAACAGGCGCGACCAATAAGCGCGAGCCGCCTGGGCTTCCAGATTGTCGGGATCACCCGATTTTACGCGCCCAATCAAGGCGGGCAATGCACCCACGTCACGGCCCAAACTGATGAGATGTTCTTTTTGGTTGTCGATTTTTGATCTGACGATGATTTGCCACGCACGCTTACGAAATGGCAGCGTCGTTTCAATTTGCAGATGGGCGATTTCAGCCTGCTTATGATGCCCATGAAAGGGTAATGCCATCATAGCAGGATGGTGCCTGGCGTCGGATTGAATAACCACGGCCTTGGCATCGGCAAGGGCAATGAGCAGGGCGCCGGTCAATGTGGTTTGCGGAGTGTCGAGCACAAGATACGCAATATCCTCAATCGGGATTGCGGTTTCGGCGCCCTCCTGCGCCACCACCATCTGGTGATTCTTCAACCCTATTCGGGCGGCTTGCCCGATATGTACACCTCGCCACGCCATGTACGTTTTTCCTTAGCGATCAAGTGTTTTGTTCCGAGACGGTTCACTTGATACTTGCTCAGGTTGTGCAAATTACGTGCCCCAATACCGCGCGTTACTTTTTGAAGCGAATAATGAGGAGAAATTTCAATATTTCCCGATCCTCTATCCAAGCCTCTATAATAACCTTCAATGACTTCACCATCCGACTTCGTAACTTCAATCCAGCACTTGCGAATGAGGCTACATTCAAATTGGTAGGAGGTGTCAATCTGAGGCCATGATGACTCAGGCTTGTGGGCGGTAACTGCTCGGTCAGGGGGTGTAATTTCTGACGCAACCTGATGCGGATATATCGGCACAAGGAAGTATTGCTTCTTGCCCTTGGGATTAGGCTTCGAGAATACATCGACACGCGCCATATCGCCGCGATCCGCCGTACCGCCGCGCACTATGACAGCGGGTTTTCCTGATGCAGAAATCACCTTGATCTTATCAATCCTGTCGCCGGTCGGACCGAGTGGCGGGTGGTCTGTTGGTCTGCCAGCGTCCTGCCAATTTAGCAGAGCGTTGATTATCGCCTGGCTACGTTCCGGTTTCACAAAGCGCTTTTCCAGCGCAGTTTTCCAGTCAGATTTTTCCGCCTCCTTCTTCACCTGATCCAGCAGCTTTTCAGGTGAGAGCCGTTCAAATACCGTCTGTGTCGTTTCGTCCAAGCCTCGGATGGTATCCAAATGCGTTTGACCGCTGACCCGACGCTCCTCAGCGCGTGCGACGAGAATGGTGCCGAGCATAGCGATGACCTGGGCACGGAAGTCCGGCCAAGGTGGATCGAAGCGCTCAAAGGCACGCCCCGAGCCACCATCCTCGGCTTGCTGGTGAGCATAGGTTAAGGCCTGGAGCATCGACTCAGAAATGGCCGCAACGGTGATCGCGTCAAGAGCATGGTGCCGGTCGTCTTCTAGACGATTACCATCGGCATCTTTTTTCAACCGTTCCAGTCCCCATGCCTTACGCGCCTTTGAGGTCAGCGAACCGGGCCGGGCAAAAAGCCTGCGTGCATCTTCGTCCGAAGGGTAGAAAAGCTGAAGAGATTGCAGATAGAGTTTACAGGCCCAACGGGTATCATTGAGGTTGCGGCTGCGGAATAAGTCTTCGACATCTGCTGCGTTTTTAAGCGTGTAATTGCGTTTTTTCCGGCCACGCATTTCCTTGCAGGCTTCGACACGCGCCAGATAGAGATCAAGGTCGGGCGCGCCGGGTTGGCCAGAACTGGCCCATTCGTAGGGTGTCTGATGCTTCTTGGCCTGATTAGCCCGTGCCAAACAAAGTGTCAGATTGATAAAACTGTCATCGCCAAAACGGCTCCAAGGCAGGATATGGTCGATCTGGTACGTTTGCCCGTCAAAGAGGCAGGCCGGCTCAATAGCTTCACCCGTGTAAAGGCATTTCCAACCCTGTTCCTGGGCCAACTCATAAGTCAACAGGTCCTGGCTCCCACGTCTTGGGGGGCGGCCAAAACATTCCTCGAATTTTTCTGCGGCCTTATCCAGGGCCTTGTTCCGCTTTTCAATTCCATTCTTAATATCATTGCGTTCGGTGGCGCTTTTGCCCACATCGCGGGCGAGTTCGACATGCACCTTGCCAGGCAATTTCCCTTGCAACGCCGGATGGTCATTGACGAGTGCGACGAACTGCTTGACCGCTTCGATCAAGGCTTTGCGGGCAACGGGTGAACCGATGAGGCTTTGCTTAGGGTCGGACATGAGCGCAGAGAATTTACGCCGAATTTCGCTTGGGCTTAGGCCTTTCACCTCCCGACGAAGCTGTGCCAAAGGCGAAGCGTCGGGTGCGGAATGATCGTATCCGGCCATCTCACAAGCATCGGAATAAACGGCGCCGGTGCGCAGCCCGGTAATAATAGCACGACAGGCTTTTGCGGATATGTGGGCTGCACCCTTAACGTCCCTGAAATCGTTATCAGCGACGGCAGCAGTCAGTGCCGCAAGCACGGCCTCTGGCAAGCCGACTTTCTTTAAGGCGTTTTCTACGCTGTCATTGCTTTCGTGGAACGCAATAGCAAACATAGCGTCATCAAGCTGTTCCGGCGTTAGATGGTCGTAGAGCGGGCCTAACGCCGCTTTCAATACCCGCGTGCCGACAGCACCGCCCGATTTGCGGGTGGCAACGTCGTGGCTTTCTTCATCCTTGGCGACTGCGCGAAAACGCACGTTTGGATCTAAATCCAAGATGTCGCGGACGGCCTTATAGGTGAATTTGGCAACCGTGCCGAACTTGGCTTCTAATGACTGGATTTGCTCCGGTGATAGCGCCGTCTCCTCCATCCCCTTCATATACAGGCGCATATGCGCGAGTTTTTGGAGGAAGCGAAATTTTTCAAAAGAGGGCGAGTGCTTGGATGCCCGCTTTTCACCATGCTCAAAGGGGCAATCCCGAACCCGATCCGCCTGGTCCTGCAACGCGCCTTGCGTAAATGCAAGCTTGGCGAACATCGCTTCCAATTCACCACTGGCAAAGTCGGAACCGAATTGACGCTGCTTATCGAAAAGCAGGGCAACTTCATCGCGTAACCATTTGCGCTGAGGGGTGCGGCCATAGTTGTTGGGCGTGTTACGCTTGTGCCTGGAGAGCTCAGCATCCTTAAATAAAGCTTCGCCGAAGGTACGATAGGCCGCAATCTGTTGGCCGAGTCCCTCCATCGCCTTGAGCGCCTTTTGATCCTCGCCAGCGGCAGCATTGTCACCACCTTTACGGTTCGATTGAAAGCCTCGATGTTTGCCAATGTGATAGAGGCAAACCGCCAGTTCTGCGCCCGTGAGCTTGCGATTTAATCCCTCAGCGCGCAACGCCCAGGGTGACGTTTTTGATTGGATCAATTGCTGGGCGATAACGTCTTTACTCGCATTGGGAAGGAGACCTGCCTCGACCAGCATTTCCCGGATGTGATTCATGCGCTGACGGCGACGTTTTGTAACGGTGCGTGCCGACCGGGCTTGTTGGCGGATTTGATTGGTAGGTGTCTTTTCTTTGTCTGTTTCCGGGGAATTAAAGGTCCAGACGCCTGCGTCTATAATCAATTTATTGACAGCATCAATGATCGCCCAACCGAGACTGGATATACCCAAATCGATACCAAGCACCAGATTTTCAGCTATTTTCATCACTCGCCCCAGGTTAGAAGATTTCCAAAACATACTCTTGAAAGGCGATTGTCAACATGCTACTCGTGGCAATGGAAGATCGGTAGTGAAACCACGGTAAATGGTTTTACCATGAAGGATTTACCCTCGTTCGGGAGACCGGGCGGGGGGATTCTTATTTTTGAGCTTACGTCGCAAGTTTGACGGATCAATTCCATAACGCCGTGCGGTTTTACGTAAACCTTGAATGGCGATCTCAGAATGCAGAATATCATTCGCCGCCATACGTGCGGATATGGCGGCATCGGCTTCGGCCTTCAGTTTCGATATAGCTACACAAATCCCGGTTCCCTTTTCCTCACTACCGTTGCCAGCACCTGGGGGTTAACGCCCAGCGCATCCGCTACCTTACGCCGTCCCAAGACCTTGATGACATAATGAAGATGTTCTTCAAGGCGACTGATGTCGCTGAGAGACAGACCGTAATCGGGGTTTAGATCGCCTTCTGATCCCAGGTACATTTGCCGATCCAGTTCATTGGCTTCCTTGCCGATTTGGATAAAGGCCATTGAGTGGATATGGCGACGACGGGTCGTGCCATGATCAAGAAACTGCCCGTTCAGGAACTTAGATTCCGGCTGTAGGTGATATTGAGCCAGCATCTGTTTGCAGGTCTTGAGTTGCCCGAACGCGATTAATTGCCCGCTTTCCCGGTCAAAGGCGCAGTGTGCTGCCTCCGCCGGGTCGCGGGTAAAGGGCGAGATGGGTTTGACAGGTTTGCCCATCTTTGGCCGACCCGCGCGCTTTGGAGCGGCGAAAGTTTCGCCCGCTTCCAGATTACTCGCCGACAATGCGGTCAGGAACCCAAACGGCTTGACCTGATCGGCATAGGCGCGATTGCGATTACGATTTGAACCAACGCAGCAGTTCCGACGAGGTTGCGGCATAGCGGCTCATGGCAGGCGCATTCAACGCCGGATGATAGGAAAAGTCGACCTGATTGGGATGGCCATTAAGAGCGGAATTGACCACCTGCCACCACAAATCATGCTGCCAAAGTTTCAGGCCTATTCCTGAAAGATTGACCACAAACTTCGGAATACTGTGCGCCGGATGACTTTCATCATAGGGCGCCATCAGATGGCCCAGACCATGCGCGGAGGCCTTGCGAATGACCGGCCGTCCATCCGTGCCCAAGTTGAACAATGCATATCGCTTTGCCGACACCGCCCAGCAATAAAGCGGAATCAGGGCATTTCCGTCTGCCGCGCTATAATTTTGAACCTCGATTTTGAGAATCGATCCAAGGATCGCATAGGGATTGAGGCCGGTAAACCAGTTGACGATGCCCTTTACCTTTTGTTCGAACAGATCGGCCAACATTGATTCAGGCTTGGCGATAGCCATGCTGTCGGTATCGCAAAACGACCAGTCCAGCCCTTCCGCTGTCACCATATGTTCCGTGATGGCCAGCATCAGGCGGGCGGCGCCGGTGATCAGCGTAGCCAATAACGGATGAAAGAAGGTTCCCGGTTCCTCGACCTTGTGCGTCTGTACCGGGTACGGCTCCGCCCCCGAACTGTAGACATCGACTGTGGTAAGATCGATCTTATCGACGACATCGACCTGAACAAACACACCATAGCTCGTGGCATTGGCGGCAATCTTGAGCGCGTTCTGTTCGATGTCCAGAGCGGACACATCGCTGCCGGAGACAGTTTTCATTTTCCGCTTTGTGGCGGCGCGCAGTTCGATCAGTTTCTTGTAGAAATCATCCTGCGCCGGATCGACACGATAGTCGGCATTGCCGCTGATATTGACGCTTTTCAGGCCTGCCTGGATGTCTTTCGGGCTAAAGGTCACCGCCTTGATTATCTCTGGTGAGAACCCATTCAATAATTTGCTGGCGATGCAATCGGCCAGGGTGAACCAGACCGGTGCGTCGGTGGTCAGTTGGTTGAGGCCGATGGTCGATTGATCGGCCTCTTCGTAACGGGCGCGAACCGGAAAGATATCGCCAGCCGGTTTAACGCGGACAAGGGTAGCGAGATTACGCCAGATTGCTTGAGCCTGAAGCCCAGCGGTATCGACAGCGGCCAGGAAATCGATTGTTTCCTCCGTACTATCACGCCATGTCATGCCATCTGCAATGACGAAGCGCCAAAGCCCCATCAGGGTACAGACAGTCGGATACATAGACAGAAAATCACATAACATGACTTGTCGCATCTTTCGGCGAATACGCACCTCGGAGCGCCCTCCATAGTAGGCGCTCATGATGTTGGCGATCATATGCGGCGGGCAGTCGGTTTGCACCTGACGCCAGGGCTGAATACCCATCTCTTTTAGGTAGGCCTTGCCCAGGCTGGCTTCGCTATAGACCTTTTCAGGGGATACCGTGCTGATCCCAAGCGTCTCGAAGCGCTGGATCAAGGCCTGATAGCATTCCCAGGTCGTTTGAACATCCCGCGCCGCATAGGTGATCATGTCAACTGTTATGGGCCCATCGAAATCATCGAAGGCGAACTTGGGGTGAGAGACTTGCAGGAACGCCGACAGGCTGGCCAGCGAAAACGATCGGGCGAATAGTGCGCCGGCCAGGGTAGCGAGATCGACGAAGTGGCCGCGCATTATTTGCGGCTTGTGTCCATGTTTCCGATCACTGCGCCTGGCAAGTTGGCGCATGGGTGCCGTAAACTGGATAAAGGCCTTTTGGCGGGCGATATGCTTGACCTGCACACGCGGCAAGCGCTTGTCGGTCGAGAACCTGAACGTGAAGCCGCCCTTCATCCGGCCTCGGGCAGAGTCATGCCCAATGGCGATGCGCGAAATATCGAACGGCACGTTGAAGCCGATGATCGTCGCCCGCAACTCGTAGCCAATACCGTAAAAAATATCGGCAATGAACTCAGCGTGCGTGATCAGCTTCAGGCCCTTTTTGTCGGCATGGAATTCGAGCGTTGACAGTTCGTCATCCGTGACACATTGGGCGTCATAGAAAATACCCGACTGCCACAGTTCGCCGTTGTCGCGGACCTGATAGGTGCCAAAGCGCAAGGCCTGGCCAGCATCCGTGAAGGTTTCGGTGTCAAAAAACAGGGTCCAGCCCGACGGCAGCATTGGCTTTTTTGTCCCACCCTTCTTACCCAAAACGGGCCTAGAGGCAGTTTCACTCTTAGTTGCCGGCACCGCATAGGCGCGATGAATGATCGGCAGATGATCTGTAATCGACATGTCGGAAGCGGTCATGCGGGCGTCTCCGGCGTAGAAATCGGAGCAGCCAGTTCGATCAGAGTGTGACCGAAGGCGTAGAGTTTTTCGATGATCAGGCGCAGCAAATTAGCCAGGCCAATAAGAAAGTGCCCGATGCCGTCTAAAATTGGGTCCGCCGATGGATCGAAAGCCGGATGATCCTTCTGATCGTCGGTCACCTTGCGATGGCAGTTGGCGCAGATCAGCACCATGGCTTCGTAACGCCCATAGTCAGCGACGTGATGCATTTCTATGCAACGCCAGTCACGCTCGCCACAGCAACCGCATATCGGATTGTCCGTGCCGAGTTTGTTCAAGCGGGATTGCTTGCGGCGTTCTTTCTGTAGTCCGTCTCTCATGACATGTCCTTTCATTGAACAAAGCGATAGATTTGCTCGAACACGTCGTTACCGGCGTGAGCGAGGCGATAGAGGGTATTGGGGTCTGTCTCCAGCGTGTGCGCCACGCCGGAAGCGTCAGTCACGGAGCGGCCAATGAAGGGACGCAGGTGATCCGGATCATTGCTTTCCAGGAAGCGACGGATAGCGTTGAGATGCTGGCCGAGGAGGGATGTCGCCTCGAAGCTGTCGAAGTGCAGGCGAGCAACACGGCCATCGACAACGGCTGTCATTTGACGGAGGCGGCTATCGGTGATTTGCCAGCGGCGGCCTTGCCGTGAAGCCAGATTGTGATCCTGTAAAAGCCGGCGCAGGCGTTCGGGAGAGATGCGGGTTTCCCGCGCAGCACCAGCCAGGGTGCCGTTTCGATTCAGGGCTGTAACGGCGGTGCTTAAATAGGCGTTGTCGATTGCTACCTTGCCTGGCCGCAAGGTAGGTTCACCCGTCTTGGCATGGCCACGAGCCTGTGACCGTGATAGCCCACGGGCCAAGGCGCGCTCAATGCGGCGGGCGTATTCGGCAGAATAGTTGCGGGGAAGGCGTGTCATTGTAGGGCCAATGAGCGGAATGCTCAGCAGCCAAAATGAGCTAGCTATTTACTCATATTCAATTGAATCAATTGGCAAAATTAGTTTTTGCCAATTGATTCAATTCTTGCTCATACCTTTTTAGGTGACCGCGTAGCGTTCTCTCAGATATCGAATGAACATGATGATCTTCAGGATGAATAATATCAGAATATAATTTATTGAAATCAGATAGAACTTTACTGGCGGGCATTGTTTTTAAATGCGGTTTTTCAGAAAATAGCGCTTCAAAAGTTCTTTTGGCATCTTCATACGTGCTACGACGGCCTCCGCCACGCTTCGCCATTGTAAGAGCTTCAGGGAGTGTAATAGTTTCAGCACTATTAAAAAACATTTGGATTTCGCTGAATTGAACAACACTTACGCGCTCGTATCTCCATCCTGAAGCCAAAATCATATCTTTTTCTACGTTATTTTTATCATGTTGAACTGAAAAATTATCTGCCGGGATATAGACCGGACCATCCGAAATAGTTGGTTCAGTGCGAAAACCAAAAGCGATCAATTCTCCCATCGACAGCCTCTCGCAAATGTCCAAAAGCATAAGCCCTATGACAACTTGAGAGCCTGGTGTGCCACGTTTGCTGACTTGCTCGCGCTTCTGGCGCTGATCACCAAAAGCGCACCAGGAATTGCCAATTTCCACGCCGGATTCCCAAATACGCACACGCATCTTCCGGTCTAGTTTTTCATAGTCAAAATCAAATTCGATCATGCTTATAATGCCGCATCGTGGTATAAATAACCCTTAAAAATAAGGGGGTAGGAAGCTATGGCGGACGGTTCTCAATTTGCAATTTCAACAACCGTGTGCGCCACGGAATGGTCTGCACGGTCTGAATTCTGGATAGCTGAAACGACAAAATCTGCCAAAAAGCTCAAACGCCGTGAACGTAACTCCAAAGCCTTAATTTTGACTGGCCATGGTGTGTCTCTTCGTATCGATAACGGCGCATTATTGATCCGCGATGGCTTCACACATTACCCGCAAACGCACAATCAATGGCGATTCTTTCGAGGTGATCTGGCGCTGCCGCCGCGAATTGTATTGCTCGACGGCAGCGGAACCCTGTCTTTCGATGTTCTGACCTGGCTGGCCGATCAGTCCGTCGCGCTGGCGCGGGTGACTTGGCAGGGCGATGTCGCCATTGTCGCCAGCGGTACAGGCTGTGCCACTGACAGAGAGAAAGTCGCCTGGCAAATCCGTACACGCGATGATCCTGTCGCTCGGATGAATTTTGCCAAAGACCTTATCACCCACAAGATCGAGAATACCTTATCGACACTGCAAACCGTCATGGCGGCATACGACATTACCAAAGCTGCCGATAAGGCCCAGGCCTGTATAGAGGCTATCCGTAATCTATCGCCTGACAACGACATCAACCTGTTACGCATGATCGAGGGCGAATGCGCCGTCGCCTATTTTAACGTCTGGAAAGTCATTGCCTTGTCCTGGAAAGGCCTTGGCAAAAAACCCATACCCGTCGAATGGCAAACTTACCGGTCTCGCAGTTCGATACTGAATGGCGTCAAGGCGAAGAACAAGCGTGCCTCTCATCCGATTAATGCGATGCTGAACTATGCCTACGCGGTTCGAAAGGCGCATTTGCAGATTGAAGCGATTGCCGATGGCTACGATCCGACCATCGGTATTCTTCACCACGACCGGGAAGGCTTTGCCGCCTATATCTATGATCTGATCGAATCCGAGCGTCCCAAGGTCGATGCGGTCATACTGGATTTTATTGCTCGCCACACGTTTTCGGCGGCGGATTTCGTCATTCGATCCGATGGTGTCTGCCGCCTGTCACCGCAATTGGCAAAAACTGTAGCGGGATTGGTCAGCTAGGGCTGTCTGTCTTCGCTTTCCGACCGCGCTTCAGACCGGTAGGCGTGTGCGCCGTATTCTCATCGATCTGAAAAAGCTCGGACAACGGGACATTCAAGGTCGCTGCCAACCGGTCCAGCACATCGACGGTCGGGTTTTCTTCGCCTCGCTCCAGCCCGCCCAGGTAAGACCGGTCCACATTCGAATCGAAGGCCAGCCGTTCCTGCGGGATGTTCCTCGCAACCCGTAAGCGTCTCAGATTCATGCCGACCAATGTGCGTCCGTTCATAGGCGCATGGCATATTTTTAGCGGATATTAAACCACTGTCTATATCCATCATTTTAACGATTTCCGGGCACAATCTATCCGAACGCTTCAGAACGGAGACGGACTATGAAAGCTTGGAAATCATTAGGTTTAGGTCTTGCCGTGGTCGGCCTGCTATCCTTGGCATCTTGCTCTCAGGCCGGACAGGTTTCCGGTGTTTATATGCAGTCATCCAAGGATGAAGTCGTTTTGGTGCAGCTTATCGAGACGGCCGATGGCGTTCTATCTGGACGCATCGAAGCTGTGAACCTGCGCGCTGACGGCTCAATTGATGACGCGGCATATTCCCTGGATGGTTCGGCCGATCATGGCCAGATCATTCTGAAGTCGAATCTCTTTTTCGGCGTGGGGCCGGTTTTGAGCGGAGATGTCAGGGGAAGCACCCTCCATATCATTTCGAACACAGGAACGGGCACTTTCACCCGAACCAACCTGAAGGCTTTCCAAGCTGAAAAGCAAAAGCTGGCGACACGAGGAATGTCAGTGAAGCAGGCAAACGCTCAGACAAAGGCCCGACAAGACGAAGCTGCATTCCTGCAAGACCTGTCTTCCCAGGGTGTAAACCTGGTCACCAGCCTGCGGAAATTGCCTGAGGTCGAGACAAAAGCCGACGCATATACCACCAGGACCAGCCAATCTCGGGACAGGATTTTTGATACTATCGCTGACCTGAAGCAGAAGGCGCGAACGGCATCACCCGATCAGCGCAGTGATATAGGCTATGCGATTCAGGATCAGATGTATGAACTGAACTCATTGAAATCGGACTACGAGTCAGTCCTGCATGAACTGGCGTTTGCGTACAATGATATCGAAACGGCGATAGGCAGTTTCAAAGCTCATTGCAACGAGGCGGGAGCAAAGGGATATCAACCGCTTCCGGCGCAATGCAGCGATATTCCGAGCTACGGCGATCAATACCAAGCATCCCGCAGCCGAATGCGAACCCAGGCCAATGCCATACTGGTGACATTGAAGCCGCCACAATAGCCTGACACACCCTGGTTAAGTGTGGTCACAGAGATATATTCTTGGAGCTATCTCTATACCCCCCCTGCGCAGTGGGGGAGGATTTTTCAGCCGAACTGGAACGCGCTGATGGCAATGCCGGTATCGCCGAGACTATCCTCGTGATAGGTGCGGCGCGCGGTATCGCCATCCGCCGCGCCGGCCACCACCATCAGCGGGATCAGATGCTCCTCGCGCGGGTGGCAGTCACGGGCGTTCGGCGCGCCGGCCCAGTCGTTCAGACCGTTTATATCTCCCGCCAGCGTCTCATTCAGCCAGTTATCGAAAGCGTGCGACGCCGGACCGCTGCCGGAACCACGCCCCATCAGGCGGGGAATGGAATGGTAGCTCATCCCCGAACCGATGATCAGCACACCCTCCTCACGCAAGGGCGCCAGCGCCTTGCCCAGCGCGATGTGTTCCGCCGGACTCAATCCCTTTTTCAGCGATAACTGCAAGGTCGGGATTCCGGCGTCGGGCCAGGCCAGCAGCATCGGGATAAAGACGCCATGGTCGAAATCGCGCTGACTGTCGGCTGCCACCGTAATGCCGGCTGCGGCGGCCAGCGCCTGCACCCGCGCGGCCACGGCCTCAGACCCGCGCGCCGGATAGTTCAATTCGTAGGTATGCGGCGGAAACCCGTAATAGTCGAAAAACATGCCGGGCGCCGGCTTGGTCATGACGGTAAAGTCCGCCTCTTCCCAGTGCGCCGAGACGATCAGCAAGGCCCTGGGCGTCTCCCCGGCATCGGACGGCAACCGCCTGAGATAAGCGCCCATATTGTCCCACATGCCGGCGGGATTCCAGTCCATGAAAAAGCACGGCCCGCCGCCGTGAGGGATATAAACGGTCGGGGTTCTGGTCATGTCTCTCAATAAGCTTCCGCGTCTATGGTCAGGTCGATATCGTCGCCGACGATCGGTTCATAATTGCCAAGCCCGAAGGCCTTGCGGCTGAGATGCGCGGTGGCGGAAAAGCCGTAACCCGTCCTGAAAACGGCCGGATTGAAGGCCTTTTTGTTAAAGGTGACGGCCAGCACCGCGCTTTGGGTGACGCCATGAATGGTCAGGTCGCCGGTGACGTTCGCCGTATTCTCGCCGGTCAGCTCGATCTTCGTGCTCTTGAAGGCCGCCGTCGGGAATCGCGCGACATCGAAATATTTTTCGCCCTTCAGCAGGGTATCGAAATCCGGCAGGGCGGTGGTCAGGGTCGCCATGTCGAGCGTGATATCGACCGCGCTTTTCGCCGGATCGTCGCGGTCGAGCATCAGGGTGCCCGCAGCCCCCATGATCTTGCCCGACGGATGTGACAGGCCGAAGTGTTCATACTGGAAAATGACCGAAGTATGAGCCGGCTCGAAGCGCAGGATGTCGGCAGCCATGGCGGGCATGGCCGTCAGGCCCAGAACCACCGACATGACTGCCGCTGCCTTCATTGAATCGTCCCCTCAGATCCTACTGCGCGATGGCTTCCGCTTCGATATAGAGATCGATCTGGTCGCTGACCATCGGCACATAGGCGCCGATGCCGAAATCCGAACGGTTGATCGTGCCCGTGGCGGTAAAGCCGGCATCGACCTTCTTCATCATCGGATGAACGTCCTTCTTGTTCAGCGTCACCTTCAGGGTCACCGGTTTGGTGACGCCATGGATGGTCAGATCGCCGGTGACATCGGCCGTGGTCGCGCTGGTCTGGGCAACCTTGGTGCTCTTGAAGGTGGCGGTCGGGAACTGGGCGGCGTCGAAGAAGTCGGCGCTTTTCAGGTGCTCGTCCAGCTTGGCGACGCCGGTATTGATGCCGTCGATGGCGAAGGCCACCTCGACCGAGCTGTTGGCGGGCGCGGCGTCATCGAGCGTGACCGTGCCGACCGCATTCATGAATTTGCCGGAAGGATGCGAGAAGCCGAAGTGGGTCCACTGGAAAGTCACCGAGGTGTGGGTATCGTCCAGCTTGTAGGTGTCGGCGGCGAAGGCCGGCGCTGAAACGGACAGCAGAGCCAGGGCAAGGGCCGAGGCGGAAAAGACGGATTTAAGGGCGAACTGGGTCATGGGACTTCCTCTCTCTGAAACAGAAACGTAACAATAATAGTTACTGTTATGAATTTCAAGTGCCGCCGTCACCATTCTGATTAAATTCATCCCCCCGTTATACGGCGCAATTGCGGCGGCGGACACTGGAAACGGCGATTGCTCCGGAGAAAAAAGTATGGTCTGCTGGCCTGTCAGCACAGGGGGATATCCATGATTTCGATACGCATTACAGGCCTCATAGCCGCCCCCTGCTTCATGGCGTCTCCGGTCCTGGCAGATACACCGGACATTCAGCCAGATATTCAAATCGTGGACTGCCGTACCCATGACGCCGCCCAGGAAAAGGCCGACATGGCCCTGGCGATGTCGGCGCTCGATCTCATGCAGGCGCACGACATGGACCGTCTGAACGCCATGCGGCCCGATCTGGAAGCGGCGCTCGCCCATGCCCCGGACACCCCCTCCCGGCCGGAACATTGCGGCGACAGCCTCATTGTCTACTCGGATGAACTGAGCGACGTGCTGACGGTATCGGCCCTGATCCAGGATCACGAAAAGGACTTCGGCGCCTCGAAGGTGGAGCAGCGCGAAGCCCTGCCCTATCCGCTTCTGGCCTTCATCGTCGGCTGGATCGCATTCGAGAATGAGGATTTCCAGTCGGCGCACGACGCCTATGCCAAGGGCCTGCTGAACGATCCGGATTTCAATTCGCTGATCATGGAAGACACCCTGGCCCTGGCGGCGCTGCATCGCAGCCCGGAGGCCCTGGCCCAGCTTGACGCCTATCTGGCGCGCAATCCCGGCCTGCCGGACGAAATGACGGCCAACGCCCTGCGCAAGCGCGGTTATGTGCTGATCGAACTGGAGCGTTGGGATGAAGCCGAAGCGGCTTACAAGGAGTCCCTGAAACTGGAACCCGATGACGAGACAGCCCAGGGCGAACTTGAATATATTACCGCCAACAGGCCTTCCGGGAAGACCAACTGATCCCATATACGGACCTCCCTACCTGACAACCAAGAGGAACGATAATGTCTGAGGCGGTTCAAATCGATATGTACAGGGCCAGCGTGCCGGTGGTGCTCAATGCGCTTGCCAACCTGAAGGCCATTCTCGGCAAGGCCGAAGCCTGGGCGGCGGAAAAAGGCATCAGGGACGCCACGGTTCTGAACGCCCGCCTGGCGCTCGACATGCTGCCTTTCTCGAAACAGATCCAACTGGTCAGTGATACCGCAAAGGGCGTGGCGGCGCGTCTCGGCGGCGTTGAAAATCCGTCCTATGCCGACGAGGAAACCACCTTCGCCGATCTGCATGACCGCCTGCAAAAGACCATCGATTTTGTCAAATCGGTCGATGCCGCGGGTTTTGCCGGTTCGGAAGCCCGCGAGATCGTGCTGAAGTTTCCCAACCGCACGATCGAATTCAAGGGACTGGATTACCTGACCGGTTTCGCCATCCCCAACCTGTTCTTCCACGTCACCACCGCCTACGCCATCCTGCGCCATTCCGGTGTGCCCCTCGGCAAGAGCGATTACCTCGGCGGTTAAGCCTCAAACGTCTCGATATCGAAACGGCTAAGTTCGCTCAGATAATCTTCGAGTTTGATCAGGCCGACGCAGGGAGAGGCTCCGGTGGCAATGCCGGGGTCTTTTTCATGCAGACGCTTTGCCAGAAGAATGGCGGGCACGCAGGGGATTTGCGGCCCGTCACCGGATCTGGCGACGACAAACCACGAACGCTCAAGCGGCGCGCCGGTGTGATCAATGCCGCTGGTCGTGACATGCATTCCGCCGGTATCACTGCCCATGAAATTGAACCCGTCACTGATGGCCAGCAACGGCCTGGCCAGGGCTGGCAGGTCAATCGGCAGGCCGCCCCGCCCCAGCCACGACAATCCCCACAGCCCCAGGTGCATGAAACCCAGTTCCAGCCCCGCGCCGAAGCGGATCGATTTGAAGCCATAGGCCGCCGGCAGCAGGTCGAGGTCGGGAATATCGCAGGTGCTTAAAAAGCGCCGCCCCATGACCGGATAGGTTTGCCGGTGCGTATCCTGCCAGCCATACGGTTTCGGGTGACCGGCAAAGGGACGCAGCGGCTTGCCGACATAGCTCAGTATGGCGCGTGTGGTCGCCAGTCCGCGATCGGCCTTTTGGCCGGGAGAGATGCCGAAATCGAGCCTGTCCATGCGGGCGAAGCGCGGTTTCAGATGTTCGATCACCGCCGATGACAGGCCGGGCACCGTGCTCGCGCCGCTGATCAGCGTTACGCCCGCTGCCTTCGCTTCGGCATCGAGTCGGCGGAACTCGCGGACAAAATCACGGCCATCGGCGAGATCGATATAGTGGACGCCCGCCGCCATACAGGCCCGCGCCACGCCGTAGTCGCTGCCTTGGAACGGCCCGCTGGTATGGATGACCACCGATGGCTTTTCCGCCGCCAGCGCCCCGGCCAGACCGTCATGAATATCCAGCCGCAAAGGCCGCGCGCCCGGCAGTTCATGGCACAGCGCCCCGGCTTTCGCCAGGTCGCGCCCGGCGATGACCAGAGGCAGATTGTGGCGCGACAACGCTCTTGCGATGCGCTTGCCGAAATTGCCGTAGCCGCCGAGGATCAGGATGTCATGCGCCACAGGCCATCTCCGTCACGGTAAATTCGCCTTCGTAGCTATATTCCGCCAGTTCCTGAAACAGCCCGCCATACAGCGCCATGCGCATTCTGAAGCTGTTTTCGCCGGTCGCCTGTTCATAAGCCCCGCCGTGCCCCATCAGCAGTTCGCCGATCCCCGACACGGGAATATCGACGCCGAACAGCCGCCAGACATAGCCCCTGTGCTGAACAGCACCTTGTCCTTGTCGTAATAATAGGCGCAGCGCCAGCCGATGCCGTTGGCCATGTATTCAATGACTTCGTGCGGCCGCTGCATGACCATTTTCGAGCGGAAAACATGCGGCGGGCGTCCGGGAAATTCAAACCGGCGCTCGAAGATGAAGGCGCGGCTGTCTGGTTCGCTCAGGAAAGTCACGGTGCAGGGGATATCTTCGCCTTCCCATGGCGTCAGCATCCCGCAGGCTTTCAGCAGCGGCGAAAACCACCGCAGCAAAGGCCCCATGCGGATGGTCAGGACGCCGGTCACCGTCACGCGATCGTTTGAAAACGGCCGGTTGGCGTAGTGCGCTTTCAGGGCGGGCGGCAGGCTGTCCCACTGTTCAGCGAAGATATCCGCGAAAATCGGCGTGGTGTTGGGCGTGGTCATGCGTTACCTTTCGCGGCAAGCTAACACGAGAGCGCGTCGCCACAATGCTTTATCTCTGCGTCAAATGGCTGCATATCCTGTCCTCGACCGTGCTGTTCGGCACAGGGATCGGGACGGCTTTCTTCATGCTGATGGCCAATCTGAGCAAGGATACCCGCGCCATCGCCTTCGCCACGCGCACGGTCGTGATCGCGGACTGGGCTTTCACCACACCCGCGGTCATCTTCCAGCCCCTGAGCGGCTTGTGGCTGATGCGCCTGACCGGTGTAACGATGGGAACCGGCTGGCTGGCCGCCGCCCTCGCGCTCTATGTCTTCGCCGGCGCCTGCTGGCTGCCGGTGGTATGGATGCAGATCCGCATGAAGCGCCTGGCGGCCGAGGCGCTGGCGGCGGAAGCGCCCCTGCCTCAAGCCTACTGGCATTTGAATACCTGGTGGATCACGCTTGGCAGCATGGCCTTTCCGGCAGTGGTGGCGATCTTCTGGCTGATGGTTTTCAGGCCGGTCTAGCTTGCAAGCAGGCGGTAAGCGCCTATCTTGGAGTGATAATCATCGAGAGGAATACCGCCATGATCCATCTGTATGCCTGGGGCACCCCCAACGGCCGCAAGGCCACGATCATGCTTGAGGAACTGGGGGTGCCTTACGAGAGCCATCCGGTCAATATCGGCAAGGACGAACAGTTCAGGCCGGAATTCCTCGCCATTTCGCCCAACAACAAGATACCGGCCATTGTCGACGATGCGGCCGACGGCGGTCCCCTGAGCCTGTTTGAATCGGGCGCCATCCTGATCTATCTGGCGGAAAAATACGGCCGCTTCCTGCCTGCCCTGCCGCACCAGCGCCATACCGTCATCCAGTGGCTGATGTGGCAGATGGGCGGCCTGGGGCCGATGATGGGCCAGCTCGGCTGGTTCGTGGTGTCGGACAAGGGCCAGACCCCGACGGGTGTCAACCGCTACGCCGCCGAGGTCGAACGCCTGTTCAACGTGCTGGAAAAGCGCCTCGGCGAATCGCAGCATGTCGGCGGCGCGGAATATTCCATCGCCGATATCGCCGTCTATCCGTGGATAGAGCAGTATCGCACCCGCGTGCCCGATCATGTCGAACCCCTGATCCAGGCGCGGCCGTTCATCGCCAACTGGCTGGCCGAGGTCGGCCGCCGCCCCGCCGTCGAACGCGGCATGAAACTGCCTTAGAGCGTTTTCCGATCTGACAGGATCAGATCGGCGCTCTATTTTTTTGCTTTTACGCACTTTTTAATCCGAAAAGTGCGTCACACTTTTCGGAAAGTGCTCTAAACCGCTTTCGGGAAATCCTTGCGGCGGACATAAAGCGTCTTGTGAACCTTCGCCACGATCACGCCTTCACTATCGACGACATCGACCTCGTATTCCGGTTCACACTTGCCTTGCGTATCCGCCTCAAGCTTCACGCGGGCGATGTCTTCCGGCGGTATGCGGAAATGCGCCCGCACCGTCTTGCGTCCCGGCTTGAGGAAACGGATCGCCGCTGCCTTGTCCCAGACGATATAATCCCGGCCCAGTCTGGTCATCAGAATGGCCATGAAGAACGGATCGCACATCATGTAGAGCGAGCCGCCGAACTGCGTGCCGACGACATTGCGATTCCACCAGCGCAACTTCATCTCGACCGTGATGGCGGTGAAATCCGGCGTGGTTTCGATCACCCTTATACCGGCGCCGATCATCGGCGGATACCAGTTGATCAGCTTGAAACGTTCGACCTTGGCCACAGCGCGCCCCTAACTCTTCGGCGGACGGATGACGAAATCGCCGAAACGGCTCAAGGACTCCGGCGTGCGGCTGATATCCTCCAGCGGATTATGCGCCGCGTGCTGTGTGGCGGTTTGAGCCGCCCGCGCGAAAGCCTCCAGCGACTGGACAACACCCTGCGGGGCCGGCGGCGCGGACGCTTCATTTACCTGTCCCATATTCACCGGCCCCATATTCACTGGCATGGGCATCGGCAGTTCCGGCTGTTCGTCCGCCCGCACCACCGGCAGGGAAACCGTCACCGTCGTGCCTTCGCCTAAGATGCTGGCCAGCGTCATGCCGCCGCCCAGCAGGTGCGCCATGGCCTTGACGATCGACAGCCCCAGCCCCGTTCCCAGCGCCCTTTGCGCCGCCGGCCCCGACTGTTCGTAGGGCTGGCCGATCCGGCTCAGGTCCTCGGCCGAAATGCCGATGCCGGTATCGCTGATGACGATGTCGACCACATCCTCGCGCTGGGTGAGGCTCAGGCGCACATCCCCGCCCTGCGGCGTGAATTTCACCGCGTTCGACAGCAGGTTCAGGCAAATCTGCTTGATAGCGCGCTTGTCTGCCGTGACCGTCAGGGTCGTTTCCGGCATGTGGCTGATGATGTCGATGGCCTTTTCATGCGCCTGCCCGCGGATCAGCCGCAGCGCCGCCGAAACCGGCTCGCGCATATCGAAGCTTTCCAGCGCCAGTTCGTATTTCTGCGCCTCGATCTTCGACATATCGAGCACATCATTGATCATATCGAGCACATGCTGACCGGATTCCCAGATCAGCTGCGCGTATTCGGCATATTTCGGCGGCAATTCACCGAACATCTTCAGCCGCATGATATCCGAAAAACCGATAACGGCATTGAGCGGCGTGCGCAGCTCATGGCTCATGCTGGCGAGAAACTGCGTCTTGCCGATATTGAGGGCCTCCGCCTCGGCCCGCGCCGCCTCCAGCGAAACCTCGCGCGCATGGGCCAGCGAACCGTCGTGCATGACGCCATACACCCGGCCGTCGCCGCCCTTGCGCAATGACAACAGCACATAATGATCCATGGCGGCATGCGGCGTGAAACCGATATCGGCGCGCCCCTCCAGCGCCGCCGTTTCGATTGCCGCCTTGACCGGCATCCGGTCCGGTACATGGGCCGTGGCCGGCAGGCCGAATTGCAGCAGGGCCTTCATGTCCAGCCCCGCCGGCGCCTCGCCATAGGCCGCCACCATCCGGCCGTCGCCATCGAGGCAGATCAGCAACCCCGGCTGTTCGGTCAGCAGTTTCAGCAGGCGGCCGCGGTCTTCCTCAGCCTCGCTGGCGCGTTCGGAACGGGTGCGCAGGGCCGGCAGCACCGCCAGCCCCAGCCCGGCGACGATGGCGACATTGGCGATGACCGACAGCCAGAAACCTTCCTGCTCATCGGGCAGTCTGATGCCATGCCACACGCTGATCATGATGCTGAACAGGGTAATGCCAAAAGCCAGCGAAGCCCCCAGCGTGACCAGGGTCCGCTGGTTGAGCACCACCGCCGCCAGCAGCGGCAGGGCGCACCAGACGGCCAGCGGCCCGGCAATGCCGCCGGTCAGCCCCACGGCCATCAGGGCCGCCGCCGCCCACAGCCACATCAGGGCCAGGCGCATGAACCGGCTGTCGCGGCTGAGCAGGATGACACAGGCCGCGCCCGGCACGGTGATCGTCACCAGCGCCGCGATGACGAACGGCGAGGCCGGAAGCAGCAGCAGGCCCAGCAGCCCGGACAGGCAGTAACCAGCCCAGCACAGATGCCAGACCATGACGCTCAAGCGCAGGCCGGGCACGCCTTCGGCGGCGTTCGGGGCTTCATCCTGAAAATACGCTTTAAGCGACACGCCGGTTGATTTCCTTGAGAGGCGGGAACAAATTCCCGCGTCCTGATAATAAGCAACTGAATTTTAGCCGGAAATGTGACATTGCCCAAGCATATCCCTCACGGCGGGAGATTCCGGGGGCGTCATATTACAAAACCGGCTCTTTTTAACCATGGCACGAAGCGGGGTAACCGATGCTTAATACCCCCTGCCTAAATTACGATTTTATGCCGCGCGTCCTGACCACCGCGCCGCATTCAGGGTATAGCATGTCCTTCACGCAGCCGGCCGAAGCTCCCATCTGGCCCCTGGAAGCCGCCAGGGAAGCCGCTGCCGAGGCAGCCCTCAGGGACTCCGCCAAACGCGCCTTCCTGCGCATGGTCAGCCACGAACTGCGCACCCCGCTCAACAGCATCATCGGCTTTTCCGATATCCTGAACCAGGAACTCTACGGCCCCCTCGGCTCGCCGCAATATGTCGAATACGCCGGCATTATCCGCGACAGCGGCCGCAAGCTGCTGTCCCTGTTCAACAACGTGCTCGATATTGTGCGCCTCGAAGGCGGCGGCGGACTGAACCCGATGAAAGAACCGGTCCTGCCGATCATCGAAGAGGCCACCGGCAAGCTCCATCCGTTGGCGGCGGCGGCGGGTGTCACCCTGTATAACCGCGTCGTCGATGAAGACCTGCATGCCTGGCTCGATCCGCGCGGACTGGCCGCCTGCCTCGATCATCTGCTGCGCAACGCCATCGAATTCACGCCCCTGGGCGGAACCGTCGAGATCAACGCCCGTCAGGCGGAGGGCCATGTTTCCGTTACGGTGTTCAACCGCGGCGATGCGCCCGACCAGAGCGAAATCGAACGGCTGATGAAGCCCTTCGAGCAGGGGGAAAACGCCGAAAACCGGGGCCATGAAGGCGCGGGTCTGGGCTGGGCCATCGTCAGGCTCAACGCCGAAGCCATGGGCGGCGCCTTCGGCGTCGTGTCACGCAAGGGCGAGGCGCTGAAGGCGATCGTGCGGCTGAAGGCGGCCTGACTATTCGGCGGGCAGCGGCGCACGGCGCGCCTTTTCGCCTTCAGGTTCGGCCGTGGCGATCGAACCGCCCGCCGCCACCACGATCGCGCCCACGGCGATCCACTGCGGCGCGCTCAGATATTCATGCAGCATAATCAATCCGGCCAGGGCGCCGACAGCGGGTTCCGCGCTGGTGATGACGCCGAAGGTGCGCTTGGGAATCTGCCGCAGGGCGTTCATATCGAGCACATAGGGCAGCGCGCTGGAGAAAACGGCGACCGCCAGCCCGGACAGCAGGATACCCGGCTGCAACAACGAGACGCCCGCTTCCGCCACCCCGAACGGCACGACGACCACGGCCGCCACCGTCATCCCCATGGCCACCGACTGGCCCGCCGGAATATGCGACAGGTGCTTGCCGAAAACGATGTAAAGCGCCCAGAAAACCCCCGCCGCGCCGGCCAGCAGCATGCCGCCCGCATCGAGCGCGTGGCCGCCGCCGATCGGCAAAAGCAGGGCCAGCCCCATGGCCGCCAGCCCGACCCAGGCGAAATGGATCAGCCGGCGGGAATGGATCAGCGCCAGGGTCAGGGGGCCGCTGAATTCGATGGCGAGCGCCAGGCCCAGCGGAATAGTTTTGAGCGACATGTAGAACAGCAGGTTCATCGCGCCGATGGTCCCGCCATAGATCACGATATGCCTCAGGTCCTTGGCGCTGAAACGGAACCGCCACGGACGCCATATCGCCAGAAGAACGGCGGCGGACAGGCCGACCCGGTAGGCCGAAGTACCCTGCGCGCCGATCACGGGGAAAAGGGTCTTGGCGAAGGAGGTGCCCAGCGCCAGCGAAATCATGCCGGCCAGCATGCCGACATAGGGCAGCACGGTGCGGAAACGCGGCAGGTGCGTAAGGGGGAAGAACGTGTTCATGCCGGCAATATAGCCAAAGGCGCATTGTGTTTCCCGGCGATTTCAGCTACTTTTTCGCCTGAAAAAGTCAGAAAAGAGTCTAATATGACGAATTTCGTCACACTGGATGAATTTGATCATAAACTGCTCGCCCGTGTCCGGCGCAATAACCTGGAGCCGGCCCGCGTCACGGCGGATGCGGTCGGCCTGTCGGAATCCGCTGTGCTGCGCCGTTTGCGCCGCCTGCGCGCCGAGGGCGTTATCGTCGGCGACGTGGCGATGGTCGATCCGGGACGCATCCAGCCGCGCATCCTGATCCACGTCCTGATCACGATGACGACCCAGGCCCGGCCGGTCACGGACGCCTTCAAACGCGCCATGGCCCGCTCGAAGGAGGTTCAGGGCGCGTGGGACGTGACCGGCGAAACGGACTTCCTGGTGACGGTCGCCGTCGGGTCGATGGCCGATTACGAGCGGTTCTGCCAGCGCGAACTCACCACCGAACTGGGCGTCGGCGTTTTCAAGACGATGATCGTGATCCGCGAAGTGGTAGGCTTCGATCCCGCCCGCGCCACACTGGCGAAATAGCGCCATATCCGCGCTTGAACCGCGCACCGGAAACCGACATATAGACGCCAGTCCCACCACGAGCGCTCACATGTCCGAATTCCAAGCCCGCCTGAACGACCTGCTCGATGAGTTCGAGCTGTTCGATGACTGGGAGGAGCGCTACCGCTACATCATAGATCTCGGCAAGGACCTGGCGCCGCTGAAACCGGAGGAAAAGACCCCCGCCACCAAGGTATTGGGCTGCGCCTCGCAGGTCTGGCTGGTCATGGACCCCGCGCCGGAAGGCATATTGCGTTTTCGCGGTGAATCCGACGCCTTTATCGTCAAAGGCCTGATCGCCGTGCTGATCCGCCTGCTCGACGGCCTGCCCTACAGCGAGATCCAGGATTTTTCCATCCGCGACACCCTGACGAAGCTGGGCCTGAACGAGGCCCTTTCCTCCCAGCGCACCAACGGCCTGATGTCGATGGTCGAGCGCCTGAAAAAGGCGGCAATTTAGGACGGGGCGACATTCAGTTTTTTGTCCCCCCCGTAAACGGCAGGCTATCGCATATGAAGCGAATGCAGATAATTTTGCACATAAAGTCCCCTCTCCCCACTTGGTGGGGAGAGGGTTAGGGTGAGGGGCAGAACGATCTGCCGCGCATGATTTTGTTGGCTTTTGGCCCCTCACCCGATCACCTGCGCCGCTGACGCGGCTTGTTTCCCGTCGGCACCGGCCGCCCGGCTCTCCCCTTCAGGAAGGGGAGAGGGGGAAGCCCTGCCGTTTACGGGGAGGTACAAACAACTGAATGTCGATCCGGCCCAGGCCCTATGCCACCATCTCGGTCAAGTTGGTGCGGAGCAGCTTGACATCGAACGGGGGCGGCGCGCTTTTCAGGCAGGTTTCCAGATGCTCCAGCCGGGCGTCGAACGCGCGGTCATCGCGCAAATCCTCGACCAGCCGGCAGGCGTACCCCGCCGTGGTGCGGTCACGTCCGAACGCGGCGCCGATCCGCGTCAGCGGCCATTCAAAACTGACATAGGCGAGATACATCGAAATCTGCCGCGCCCGCGCCGCACGGGCCTCTCCGCGCGTTTTACTACGGATCTGCGCCGCCGGAACGCCCGTCGCCAGCGCCACCAGATCCATCACGAAAAGCGCCTGCGCCACATCGCGCCGCAAGCCATCCGCCCGCCGCCCCGAATGACCCCGGATATCCATGACCTCTGCCCTATCCTGTACCTTTATCATCTCGTCTCCCATCGCCTGCCGGCCGGTTTTGAACCCATGGCCAGATCATAGGCGCTCCCCAGAGATAGAGGATAACTTTCCTATCTTTAAATGTTAATAGGTATAATTTCCTTTACAAAACACCTTTATGTGGTTATTTTATATAAATATAATTTTAGGTTGTATTTTTATCCACCGCATATAAAAGCGGGCATTGGCTGCGGGGTAGCCTCAGGGATAAACGGCAATAAAAATGTTTGAGAAGCGTCGGGGGACGTTTACGACGCCGCGCGAATGCCTGACTGCAGCAGGTCGACCTTGCCGATCAGCGCGTCATGGCCCAGGATCATATCGACATTGACGCCATCGGACGCCAGCGGCAGCCGCAACCAGAACAGGCTCAGGCCCTTGGCGCCGCGCCACGCCATGGAATGCAGGCCGACATTGGGCTTGCCGGTTTCCACCACCAGGGTCAGGTGTTCCGCCCAGTATTGCGCTTCCGGTTCGGTATAGATGCTGTCGAGCCGCTTGCCGGTGATTTCCTCGCCATAGGCGGTGAAAAGCTCGGTGCCGGCGAGGCGCTGGCGGAAAACTTCGGGATTGTTTTCGGGGTTGGGGGCCAGTACGTCGATCAGGCTGATGGTCGGCAGGCGGCGTTTGATCGCCGCCGGGTCGAGGTCCTGCCGCGAGGGCAGCCTGCCGCACCGGCGCAAACTCTTCCAGTAACGAAAGATGTCCTCATGCGAGCGCAGGGCCGCCAACATATCGGAAGCTAAACCAGCCATAAGTAAAAGTTCGTTTGCCCCTTTGCTAATTCTTTTTCCATTGGAAAAACCAAGGATAAGACTTTCGCATACACACCTACAAATGGGAACAAGACGCGAACACTTGAATCAAGTCTGTAAAATACAGCCCATAGCCGCGAATCACCCAAATTCACCTTCTCTTAACTGGTGAATCCTTGGCAAGCAAAAAAGGGTTAACGCAGACTTTATCCAGAGCCGGTTCAACAACGGTTTCATGGGGATTAAAGAGAAGCCGCGTCTTTCAGGTCCATGGTTCATCCGGGATATGCGCCGGCTGAGTCATATTGGCCACAGGCGGCCCGGCGTCATGATCCGTTCACAGCAATAAAAAACCCGGTCCGCGAACGAACCGGGGTTTTGCAATTCGGTGAGCCGAAGCCTGTTTTAACGCACTTTCCGAAAAGTGCCCTAGGCCTTGGTGGCGCGGGTCTTGCGGGTAACCTGACGGCCGCCCTGGCCCAACCCCATCTGCTTGGCCAGATCCGAACGTGCCTTAGCGTAGTTCGGGGCGACCATCGGATAATCCTTCGGCAGGTTCCACTTGGCGCGGTAATCTTCGGGACTCATGCCATATTTGGTGCGCAGGTGGCGCTTCAGCGACTTGAACTTGCGGCCGTCTTCGAGGCAGACAATAAAATCGGAAGAAATCGACTTCTTGACCGAAACAGCCGGTTCCTTGGGCGCCTCGACCTTCGTCTCTTCACCGGAAGAAATAGAGTTGAGCGCAGCATAAACGCTTTGGATCAGCGAAGGCAGCTCGCTGGCCGGCACGGAATTATTACCGACAAAGGCAGAAACGATATCCGCCGTCATGTCTAGGGTGTCCGTCTTGCTTTCCATTATATAATCCTTTGCACTTAATGAGCTTTACCTAGGCCAGCGGTTTGCAATATTCAAGCCTTATCTTCAAAAAAAACGCAGACCTCCCAGATATAGGTTACAGATTACTTGATATAAGGAGAATTGAAGACAGTTCAGGCCGGTTAATCGGAACGACACACTGTATCCGTGAAACGCCTCAGCCCTTTAAATCTTGCGCAAAGGCCAGCATGGCGGCGCGTTGCGGCACGCTCAGCGAATCAAGGTCGACATCCTCACCCGAGGAGATGGCGCGCAGCATGACATGGGTCAGGGCCGAGGAAAGCGACCAGTTCCAGTAGCGCAGCACGGTCTGGGCGCGGTCGACCGCCAGTATGTCGTAAGTAATCAGCACCTCGGCCAGATGCGGGTGCATGACGCCTTCGGGCGTGCGCAGGGGCCGGCGCAGCGCCTTCCACAGGGCCTTGAGCGCCTTTTTCGACAGGCCGGTCGCCTTGCACAGCACCGCCAGCCCTTCGCCGCCATGATCGCGCATGATCTTGGCGCCGGTCGCCGGCTTGATGCCCGACATATAGGAGATTTCCTCGGCCATATGGCGCGTCATGCCCAGCCGCGCCGCCTCGGCGATGGCGGCTTCCAGCGAGGTGTAGGGGCTTTTTTCCAGCGCCTCGCGGTTGCGCTGACGGCGTTCGATGAACTGCAGCGCCTTGCGGGCCAACGGGTCCTGCCATTTCTCGGCCGCCATCATGGCGAAAACGTCCGAGGCCATGTCCTGCATGATTTCGCGGTTGACGGCGAAACGGGTCAGTATCTGCCGGCGGCAATCGGCGTCGGCCCACCAGAACATGACATAGGCCGATGACGGGCGCAGTTCGGCGCGCTTCATGATCAGCGGGATCAGTTGCGGATGGGTCTGGCTCATCGCCACCGCCGCCTCCAGCGCCGGCTGCGACAGGCGGGCGCGCGGGTTTTTCAGCAGGGTTTCGATGACCGGCACGTCTTCGCTGTCTATCAGGTATTCGCATAGGACACCCGGCAGTTCCTTGCGCGTGGCCAGAAGCATGTGGTGATGACGGTTGCCGAACCGGGCGCAGTAATGCAGGTCGGCGTCGCTAAGGGAATCGCAGTCATCGATCAGCGGCCGCGCCACGTCGGCGTCGTCGGTGATCAGCATCCGGATCAGCGAATTGGGAATTTCGGACAGAATACTGACGCGCCGCGCCACGCGCATCCGGTCATGCAGGGCCGATTCGCGCAGCATCTCGACCAGCAGGTCGGCGGTGACGGCGCGCTCGAAGGCATTGATCCGGCTTTCCGGCAGGCAGACCACATCGGCCAGCCGCTTCAGCAGGACGTGGCGCGCCTGATTTTTCGGCGGCGGCGCCTCGGCGAGAATATCATCGAAAATCTGATCCGGTTCAGCGGATTGTGCCGCCTGAACGCCTTCTCCCTCCTG
>Ga0153956_1000836_pt1 | contig 31495 bp, 39 predicted proteins | sample TSFL040MetaG_FD_104704 | JGI IMG/M metagenome (GOLD analysis project Ga0153956, IMG submission 104704) | Attine ant fungus gardens microbial communities from Florida, USA - TSFL040 MetaG | ecosystem: Host-associated > Fungi > Mycelium > Unclassified | place: USA: Florida, Wekiwa Springs... | reverse complement strand
GGACATCATCCGGCGGCTGCGCTACAAGGGGCCGAACTTCCTGATTTCCGGCGCCACCGGCGCCGGCACCAGGGAACTGGTCGAGGCCATCATGACTTTCCTCGAAGAGCGCCAGCCCGAACGCGAGGCGGCGCGCGCGGCGGCGCGGGCCGAATAGGCGGGGGCCCGTACCGGGTACTGCCTGGGCAGTGGCGTGCAAACGAAAAAGGGGCCTAAAGGCCCCTTTTTGCTGCTGGCGGGACCGTCCCGCCAGCCTTGCATCCGAAGGCCTCAGCCCAGGGCGCGCACGCTCGCAGCCAGGCGGCTCTTGTGCCGGTCGGCCTTGTTGCGGTGGATGATCTGCTTGTTCACCAGCGAATCGATCACCGGCACGACCTCCTTGTAAGAGGCGGCAGCGGCTTCTTTATTGCCGGACTCGACGGCGGCAGTGACCTTGCGCACGGCGCTGCGCATGCGTGAACGCAGTGCAACGTTACGGGCGCGGTGCTTCTCGGCCTGGCGAGCGGCTTTTTCCGCGGACTTCGTATTGGCCACAAAACTCTCCGGAACAGTGGTAAGCCGGGGGTTTCTGGCCCCCGAAAAAGGGCGCTAGTCTGCTGATGGACGGGAGGCTTGTCAACGTCTTTAAGGGGCCGCGACGGGCGGACTTCACCTATACTTGTGGGCCTTTTGCGACCCTATTGAGCCGGACTTACCAAGGTTCCGGCCTGACATAAGCCTGATGCACCTCATTCGCGGCTTTCCGCAGCCGGGCCAGGTCCCGGTGGGCGGCGCCATTACTGTCGGCACTTACGATGGCCTGCACCGGGGACACCAGGTGCTGCTCGGCCGGCTGCGCGAGCATGCCCGGCGCCTGGGTGGCCCCACGGTCATGCTGACGTTCGAGCCCACGCCGCGGGAGTATTTCGTGCCCCAGGACCCGCCGGCCCGGCTGACCTCATTCCGGGAACGCTGGCGTTGCCTGGCGGACCTCGACCTGGACCACCTGGCCGTGCTGCGTTTTGGCGCCGCGGTACGCGGCCTGACGGCTGAGCAGTTCATCGAGCGCCTGGCCCGTGGATTTACACCCGCGGTGGTGGTGATCGGGCATGATTTCCGCTTCGGCCGTGGCGGGACCGGTACACCGGACCTGCTGCGGGACGCCGGCGCGCGCCTGGGGTTCGAGGTCGATGTGGTGGAGCCGGTGGTGTTCCAGGGCACCCGCATCAGCAGCAGCGCGGTGCGTGAAGCGCTGGCGCGCGGTGCCGTCACCGAGGCCGAGGAACTGCTGGGCCGGCCCTTTGCACTGACGGGTAAGGTGGTGCGCGGCGCGCAACTGGGCCGTAAGCTGGGATACCCGACGGCCAATGTGCGGTTCCGGCGCCGGCGCCTGCCGGTGGGTGGCATTTACGCTGTGCGCGTCGATGTCCGTGGTGGGCCACAGGGCCTGCCGGGAGTCGCCAGCATCGGCACGCGCCCCACCGTGGATGGGGTGGAGCCGCTGCTGGAGGCGCACGTCTTTGATTTCGGCGGCGACCTCTATGGCCGCGAAATCCGGGTTGAATGCGCGTGCTTCCTGCGCCCGGAGCTGCGCTTCGAGTCGATCGAGGCCATGGTGGAGCAGATCCACCGCGACGCCGGCGAGGCCCGGCGGGTGCTGGGCATCAGTCCCGCGCCCGCGCGGGCGCTTTGAATTGAACAACTGCCTACGCTGAACAGAGAACGTTCCGTGCCTGATTACAAGCCGACCATCAATCTGCCGCAGACCGCCTTTTCCATGAAGGCCGACCTGGCGCAGCGCGAACCGAAAATGCTGCAGGAGTGGGAGGGCCGTGACCTGTACGGCCGGATTCGCGCGGCCTCCGCCGGCCGGCCGAAGTTCGTGCTGCACGACGGCCCGCCGTATGCGAACGGCGCGATCCACCTGGGTCACGCGCTGAACAAGATCCTCAAGGACATCATCATCAAGTCGCGCCAGCTGGACGGCTTTGATGCGCCGTACGTGCCCGGCTGGGACTGCCACGGCCTGCCCATCGAGCAGCAGGTGGAGAAAAAGCACGGCCGTCCGGGACAGAAGCTGGATGCCAATGCCTTCCGTGCCGCCTGCCGCGCTTATGCCACCGAGCAGGTGAACCTGCAGCGCACGGACTTCAAGCGGCTGGGAGTGCTGGGGGACTGGGAGCGGCCCTACCTCACCATGGCACCGGGCTTCGAGGCCCGGCAGATCCGCATGCTCGGCCGCATCATCCAGCGCGGCCACCTGTACCAGGGCGTGAAGCCCGTGCACTTCTGCTTCGACTGCCGTTCGGCGCTGGCCGAGGCCGAAGTGGAGTACGAGGACGTCACCTCGCCGGCCATCGATGTCGCCTTTGCGGTGGTGGATGCGTTCGAGTTCGCGCGCCGCACCGGCGCGGATGCCGCGGCATTGGGCAGTGCAGGCGCCGAGCTCGTCATCTGGACGACCACGCCCTGGACGCTGCCGGCCAACCAGGCCGTGGCGCTGAACAAGGACTTCCAGTACCAGCTGCTGCAGGTGGGATTGGCCGGCCGGGTGCGCAACCTGGTGCTGGCGACGGACCTGGCGTCGGCCTGTCTTACCCGTTTTGGCGTGCAGGACGCCGTGGTGCTGGCGCAGTTCAAGGGCGGTGCGCTCGAGGGCCTGAAGCTCAATCACCCGTTCCAGCCGCGGCAGGTACCGGTGATCCTGGGGGACCATGTCACGGCCGATGCTGGTACCGGCGCCGTGCACACCGCGCCCGCGCACGGTCTGGAGGACTTTGCCGTCGGCCGTCGCTACGACCTGCCGGTGGTGAACCCGGTGGGCAATGACGGCCGCTTCCTGCCGGACACGCCGCTGGTGGCGGGCCTGAAGCTCGCCGAAGGCGGACGGCTGATCATCGAGACCCTGGGTGCGAGTGGCGCGCTGCTGCACCACGAGCCCATTCATCACAGCTATCCGCATTGCTGGCGCCACAAGTCGCCGGTGGTGTTCCGCACCACTCCGCAGTGGTTCATCAGCATGGACGCCAAGGGCCTGCGGGCCGGGGCGCTGCGCGACATCCCCGGTGTGCAGTGGACGCCGGCCTGGGGCCAGGCGCGGATCACCGGCATGATCGCGGACCGTCCGGACTGGTGCATCTCGCGCCAGCGCACCTGGGGCGTGCCGCTGGCGCTGTTCGTGCACAAGACCACGGGCGAGCTGCACCCGCGTACACAGGAGCTCATCGAGCAGGTGGCGCAGCGGGTGGAGCAGGGCGGCATCGAGGCCTGGTTCGCGCTCGACCCCAGGGAATTGCTGGGCGCCGAGGCGGCCGACTATGACAAGCTCAAGGACGTCATGGACGTGTGGGCGGACTCCGGCAGCAGCTTCGAAGTGCTGACCCACATGCACCCGGACTGGCCGGTGCCGGTGCACCTGTACCTGGAGGGTTCCGACCAGCATCGTGGCTGGTTTCAAAGCTCGCTGCTGGTATCAGAGGCCCTGTACGACCGGCCGCCCTACAAGGGCGTGCTCACCCACGGTTTCACCGTGGATGAGAAGGGCCGCAAGATGTCCAAGTCCCTGGGGAACGTGATCCTGCCGCAGAAGGTGGTGAGCACGCTGGGCGCGGACGTGCTGCGGCTGTGGGTGGCCGCCACTGACTACGCCAACGAGATGACGGTGTCGGATGCGCTGATCGCGCGCATCGGTGATGCCTACCGCCGCATGCGCAACACGATGCGCTTCCTGCTGGGCAACCTGCACGGCTTTGATCCCGCGAAGGACATGGTGCCGGCGGCGGACCTGGCGGCGCTGGACCGCTGGGCGCTGGTGCGTACCGCGGAGCTGCAGGGCGAGATCGTGGAGGCCTACCGGCAGTACGCGTTCCACCTCGTGTATCACAAGGTGCACAACTTCTGCATCGTGGACCTGTCGGCGCTGTACCTTGACATCGTGCGCGACCGGCTCTACACCACGCCCGCGGGCAGCCACGCCCGCCGTTCGGCGCAGACGGCGCTGTACCACATCGCCCATGCCATGGTGCGCTGGCTGGCGCCGGTGCTGTCGTTCACCGCCGAGGAAATCTGGCAGCACCTGCCGGGCGCCCGCGGCGAGGGCCAGGGTGAGTCGGTGTTCATGGCGCAGTGGCACGCGCTGCCGCCGGGCGCCGCCAACGACATCGACTGGACCGCGCTGTTCAACCTCAAGCGCGATGTGGCGCGCGAGCTGGAACGGTTGCGCGAGTCCGGCGCCATTGGCGCGCCGCTGGACGCCGAGGTCGATGTGTACTGCGGTCCGTCGGAGTTCAAGCGCTTCAACGCATTGGGCGCCGAGCTGCGGTTCTTTTTCGTGACTTCCGAGGCGCGGGTGCACCAGGCTGCGCCACCCGAGGGTGCGGTGGCGGCCACTGAAGCCGCCCGTGAGGGGGTGTGGGTGACGGTGCGGGCATCCTCGTATCCCAAGTGCGTGCGCTGCTGGCATCGCCGCGCCGACGTCGGCGCCAACCCGGCCCATCCGGAAGCCTGTGGGCGCTGTGTCGACAATGTCGAGGGCAGGGCCGAGCAGAGGCACTTCGTATGAGCATGCCGAAGCTCTGGCAAAGCGGCTGGCGCTGGCTGCCGCTGTCGCTGCTGGTGGTGGTGCTGGACCAGCTCACCAAGGCCGTGGTGGTGCGGCATATCGCCTATGCCTCGTACGTGACCGTGTTACCGGTGCTGGATTTCACCCTGCGGTACAATCCCGGTGCCGCCTGGAGCATGCTGGCCGGGGCCACGGGCTGGCAGCGCTGGCTGTTTTCGGGCCTGGCGCTGGCGGTCAGTGTGGTGATCCTGGTATGGCTGCGGCGCCTGGATGGCCGCAGCCGCCGCTGGCTGGCGGTGGCCGTGGCGCTGATCCTGGCCGGGGCGGTGGGCAACCTCATCGACCGGCTGTGGCTGGGCCAGGTAGTGGATTTCATTGTCGCGCACTGGGGTGAGCACCAGTTCCCGGCTTTCAATGTGGCGGACTCGGCGATCACCATCGGTGCGGGTCTGATGCTGTTCGATGCCCTGACGGACAAGTCAGGGCGATAGGAGAGAACGATGCAAGTGCTGCTCGCCAACCCCCGCGGTTTCTGCGCCGGCGTGGATCGCGCCATCGAGATCGTGGAGCGCGCGCTGTCGATGTTCGGCGCGCCGATCTACGTGCGTCATGAAGTGGTGCACAACAAGTACGTGGTCGACCGGCTGCGGGCCCTGGGCGCCGTTTTCATCGAGGAGCTGGAGGACGTGCCCAACGGGGCGACGCTGATCTTCTCGGCGCACGGCGTGTCCACTGCCATCGAGCGCGGTGCGCGCGAGCGCAACCTGACCATATTCGACGCCACCTGCCCGCTGGTCACCAAGGTCCACATGGAAGTGCAGCGTTACGCGCGCGACGGCTATGACGTGATCCTGATCGGCCACAGCGGCCACCCGGAGGTCGATGGCACCCTGGGGCGCTTCGATACCTCTTTCGGTGGCCGCATCTGCCTGGTGCAGGACGTGAATGATGCGCGCACGCTGCAGGTGCGCGATCCGTCCAAGCTGGCCTTTGTCACCCAGACCACGCTGTCCATGGACGATACGGCGGAAATCGTCCAGGCGTTGCGCGACCGTTTCCCGGGACTGTCCACGCCGCGCAAGGAAGACATCTGCTACGCCACGCAGAATCGCCAGGACGCGGTGAAGAAGCTTCTGAAAAATGTCGATGTGCTGGTGGTGGTGGGTTCCAAGACCAGCTCCAATTCCAACCGCCTGCGGGAACTGGCTGAGCGCGCCGGTATCCCGGGTTACCTGGTGGATGGTCCCCAGGACATGCATCGCGACTGGTTCAACGACAAAACCGTGGTCGGTGTGACCGCCGGGGCTTCGGCGCCCGAGGTCCTGGTGCAGCAGGTCATCACCCAGCTGCGCGAGTGGGGCGCGAAGGTGCCGACCGAGATTTCCGGTCGCGAGGAGCACGTGATTTTCGGGCTGCCGCGGGAGCTGCGCCGTGCGGGAGAAGGCGCCGAGGCTTAAGGCCGGCAGCTTGCCGTAAGGCCTGGGCTTGGCAGTTTGCCTTGGCATTATGTGAGGAATCAGCGGCTTATGCCTGGGCCCGGCATCGGTTATAGTGTCGGGCATGCAGCATCCCGCGATCCCTGATCTGCCGGCGCACTGCGCCAACCGCCTGTCCGACCTCGGCATCCGGCCGACCGCACAGCGCGTGCGCATTGCGGCGCTGCTGCTGGCTTCGCCGCAGCACCTGTCGGCGGAGCAGATCCTGGCGAGCCTGCGGGGCGCCGGCGCCCGCGTATCCAAGGCCACGGTGTACAACACCCTGAACCTGTTCGCGGCCCACGGGGTCATCCGCCAGCTGTCCGTGGACGGGGCGCGGACCTGGTTCGATTCCAATGTCACGCCGCACTACCACTTCCATGACGTCGATACCGGAACCCTGATGGACGTGCCGGTGCCGGAGGTGGCCTTTGCCCGCCTGCCGAGCCTGCCGCCGGGCACGGAGCTGGCCGGGATCGACCTGGTCATCAGGCTGAAGCGGATCCCGTAGACAACAGCGGTACGGAACGGGCTGCGGACAGCAGGCCGCTGGACGTTGGCGGACGGGAAGTTGGTGCCGACTCACGGGATCGAACCGTGGACCCCATCATTACGAATGATGTGCTCTACCAGCTGAGCTAAGTCGGCACTGGCGGGTGACGCGAGGGCGCGGATTTTACCGAAGAATCGCTCCCTGTGAAGGATTGTCCGGCAGTTTTATTAACCGTTTCAGCACCCTTTGGCCCGTTTCCGGGAATGGGTCGGACACCTGCATTATAAATGCTGCATTTCGTTTCTTTTGAGGTATATTGCATTATAAATAATGCAATTTGCGGGTGACTTATGCTGCTTTCCGAGGTCGGTATCTTCCTCAAGGTGGCTCGCCGGAACGCCGGGCTTTCCCAGGAGGCGCTTGCCCGCCCGTTGGGCATGAGTCGCGCAACCATCAGCGCCATCGAGGGCGGGCGCTGCGTGGAAATCGGTTTTGCCAAGCTGTCGGCGTTGCTGGAGCGGGTGGGCCTCGAAATCAGCGTGGCCCCCCGAAAGGGCCGGCCGGCGCTCGATGATTTGCGCCGGGAGCTGCGGGAGCAGCGGCAGGCGTGAAAAAACCACCGCTCAACGTCTTCGTGGATTCACCGGCCATCGAGGGGCAGAGGCGATGAAGCTGGCGGTTTCATACGGCCAGCAGCATCCGGACGCGAAGGGCTTGATGGATCGAGTGCGAGCCGTGTTTGCTGAAGGATCGGCACTGGGAAAAACTGATCAGCGGGTGAGAAGGCTGATGTCCGGGAGGGAGTGAGTCATATGCTGCTGGTATGTGGGGCGAACGGGAATCTGGGCGGCCGGGTGGTCGCCGCGCTGCAACGGTCCGTGGGTCGTTCCGGGTTCATCGCCGGAACCCGTGATCCCGGGTCGCCGTTCGCACAGTCTCTGGCGCGCTCGGGAGTCCAGGTGCGCCGGGTGGACTACGACGATCCGGCCGGCCTGCCGCAGGCCTTTGTCGGAGTCGAGGCGGTCCTGATCATCTCGACCTATGCGGACAACTCCAGGCGCCTGCAGCAGCATCTCAACGTCATCGAGGCGGCCAGGGCCGCCGGCGTGCGGCGGCTGGTCTATACCAGCTTCCTGGACGCGGGTCCGGATGCGCTTTCCGAACACAGCCGACTGGTTCACTACCCGACCGAACAGGCGCTGATCCAGTCCGGGCTTGAATACACGATCCTGCGTCACGCGCTGTACGCCGACCTGTTCATCAATGACCTCGCGCTGACCCTGGAGACGGGGGTGCTGCGGCGGGCCAGCGGCACCGCTGCCTGTGCCTATATCGCGCGCGACGACCTGGGAGTGTCGGCCGCCGCGGTGCTGGCGAACGAAGGGCATGAGAACCGCATTTACACTGAAACCATGCTCCAGACGGTGACCGGGCACGAGGTTGCGCGGACCATTGGTGAGGTTTTCGGGCGTGAGGTCCGTTACGAGGCGGTCGCGGCGGAGGACTGGCCGGCTTTCATGGAGCGCCATTACGGCGTGCCGTTGCACCTGGCGCGCAGCGCCGTGGGCACCATGCGCGCCATTGAATCAGGCGCCTTTGATGTCGCGACGGCCGACTATGAGCGCATCGTGGGTCGCAGGCCGCAGACGCTCAAGGAGTTCCTGCTGGCCCACAGGGAAGCGGCTGCCTTACGGCAGTGATGGCGCGAGGAATTTCGCGATGCTTGCGCCGACGCAAGCCGTGGCGATCAGAACGGGCGGGATACTGAGTCGCTGCAACAGGATGCCAGCGAGAGCCGGCAGGCCGTGCGCCTGAAACAGGCCGCCGCCCGACAGGACCAGGAGTGCGAGAAAAAGCCCTGATGCCAGCCATGCCATGCGGATCCCCGGCCCGGCCGGAAGTGGCGGCCGCGGTGAACTGTGGCGTTTGGCTGAGCAGAGTACCTGTTATGTAGAAAAGCCGGAGGTGGGGCGAAAATCGCACGTTGGTCGACGCCTGCGCGCTGGGAATCTTTGACGTGTGTTGCAGTGCCGGGACCTGTGTTCTGAATAGCATGGGCGGGTTCAATTTCCCGGGTTGCGATGATGAAGATCCAGTCATTGGTTCTGGCCTTCATGGTTCTGGCAAGCGGTCCGGCAACGGTTTCGGCTGCAGAGCACGGCATCATTGCCGGACTCGATGTCTCCACTGGCATTGCATCCGGATCTTCCAGCACGACCGATGGCGGCGCACCCTTTGCCGGAGGTGGGGCTGTCACCCACGTGAAGCTGGGGGAGGTCACGGGGATCGGCGCTCACATTGGCTACCAGCCTGATCCGGCCGTGTCGGTGTTCATCAGTTACCAGCATGTCAGGGGTGATATCGGCTGGGAGGCTGTTTTTCCGCTTATCGGAGTCGCCTCGGAATTCGAGGGCTCGGCGATCAGCAACGCAGTCACCGGTGGATTTGAAACGGGGAACACCAGGGTCGGAAACCTGGGGGGCACCGACATCAATCCATACCGGATCAGTGACGTCTGGCGCACAAGCCTGGTTGCTTCAATCGAGTTCAGGTTGTAACCGCGCGGGCCTCAGATCTCCCGTCCTGGCGCTCGACGCAAACTGAAGCCTGGCCGGGTGAGCTGCGGGCGTGCGATGCCGCCCGGACAGGTTTGAGCCGTAAGTCCATTGCTCCTTCGCCGAAGGCTCCGGTTGCGCTCGCATTCAAGTTCGAGCCGGCGTATGACATCTCAAGGGAATACTGTCGAACGTCGATACATACTGAGGAAAAGCATATGGCTATGGAAGGTAGGAAGGACCGCCATCCTTGGTATCCGCGGATAGAGTCCAGCCCGCTGTTCGTCACCAGCGCGGAATATGAGCGCGGTCTTGGGCACGAAGATGGCGGGCGGGAGTTTGACCTGGCAGAAGAAGACGCGGGAATGCCGGCTGACGAGGAGTTGCCCGAAGAACCTTGCCAACCCTCCGCGGAGGCGGGTCGCAGCGCGGAGTGACAGGTCTCATGGCGCGGAGAGGTCCACGCTGCGTGGACGCGGTTGGGGTCTGTCCCGGGTTTGAACGGTATCGACTCCCCGCCACCAGGGATCGATCCGCGGCGCCAGCACCGGCTCGATCGGTTCGCCGAGGCGCGGCAGCAGCAGCTGTGTGTCCGTGGTTTTGGTCAGTTGCAGCAAGGTTTCGACGGGCTCATCCCAGGCGTGCATGGCAAGGCTGAACGTTCCCCAGTGCACGGGCAGAAACGCGCCGCCCCCGAGAAGTTCCAATGCCCTGAGGGCATTCGCCGGCCCCAGGTGCACGTCGCCCCAGCCGGGATGAAACGCGCCGACCTCGAGCATCACGAGGTCGAAGGGGCCGAGACGGTCGCGGATGGCCTGGTACTGCGTCGTAAGGCCGGTGTCACCGCTGAAGAAGGCCGAATGACGTTCCGTGCGCAGGACGAAGGCGGACCACAGGGTCGAGTTGCGGGTGCCCAGGCTGCGGCCGGAGAAGTGCTGTGATGGCGCTGCCGTGACCGTGAGCCCGGTATCCGGCACTGCATGAGTCTCCCACCAGTCCAGTTCCGTGATCAGTTCGGGCGCCACTCCCCAGGACTCCAGGTGCGCGCCGACGCCCAGGGAGGTCACGAAGGGCACGCCGCGCCGGGCCAGCCTCCGGACCGTCGGGTAGTCCAGATGGTCGTAGTGGTCATGCGATATGACCACGAGGTCGAGCGGCGGCAGCCGTTCGAGGGATACCGGCGCGGGCTGGAAGCGCCTGGGGCCCAGGACCGGAAATGGCGACGCCCGCTGGCCCCACACCGGGTCCGTGAGCACGCGCCAGCCTTCGATTTCGATCAGCGTCGTGGAGTGGCCCAGCCAGGTGGCCCGCAGGCCGCTGTAGGGCTGGCGTGACCAGGCCTCGAGCGGGTTGATCGAGGGCAGGGGGTGCCGTGGCACGCGCCGCTCACCGCCCCAGATGAAATCCCGCATGGACGGCATGCTGGCCCGGGGGTCGCGCAGACCCGGCATCACCGGATGGCGGTTGCGGAACTTCTCGCCGTCCCAGAGCGGGGACGCCTGCATGCGTTCGAGACGGGCTCCCTGCGCTTTGCGGCCGAAGGTGTTCATGGCTCAGGCCTGCCCCTCGGGGCGCCGGGCCCAGGGCCGGCAGCGCATGTATTTTTCACGCTCCTCCGGGGTCATGGCCTGCCACTTCTCGAAATTCCGCCGGCCGTGCCAGCCACCGCGCCCCCGGAAGCCCCCGAAGAGAATCCGGCACAGCACCAGCAACCCGAGCGCATGCAGGTAGTCAATGGGCCGGGCCGTGCTGAACAGGGCCGGGCCGACCGCGTTCCACAACAGCATGACCACGGCACCGAGCACGGCGGCGCCGGCGATGCACAGGGCTGCGATACCGAGAAATTTTGCGGTTCGTCTCATATCCGTGATCCTTCAAGGTTCAAGTTCGTCGTAGACCGCCTGCAGGCGGCGGCGCAGGTGCAGGACGGCGTAGCGTTTACGGGCGAGCAGCGTGTTGAGCGCGACCCCGCTGTGCTCGGCCAGGTCCTTGAAGCTGCGGCCTTCCAGTTCATGTGCCAGAAAGACTTCGCGCTGTTCATCCGGCAGTTCGCCGATGGCCTGCTGCAGGGCAAGCAGCAGCGCCGAGCGGGTGTATTCGGCTTCGGGCCCGCCGTCGGTCGCGGGCAGTGCGAAGTCGAGGCGTTGTGCCTCGTCATCCTCTGCGGAGCCGGCGTCCCCGGCAGTCAGAAAAAGGGGCTCGTGCCGTTTCCGGCGGAAGCGGTCGATGATGCGGTTGCGCGCCACCCGGAACAGCCAGGCGCCGGCCTGTTCGATGGAGGCGGGCAGCCGGTAGGCGTTGATGAACTCCTGGAAGACGTCCTGCAGGATGTCCTCGGCGTCGGCGGGGTCCGGTACCCGGCGGCGGATGAAGCGTCCCAGCCTCGAGCGCTCACGCTGGACGATGGCCGCCAGATCGACGTCCCGCTCAGGCATCAGGGCGGGATAGGCGGTCATGACCGTGCAGAAGGAGTGGTTCCATGCTGGTGATGACGTTTGAGGGACGGGAATATTGTGGGATGCAGGGACGCATTGACAACTGCACCAACCGCGCTATTCTCTATATTGACCGCAGAGGTTAATATAGTGACCGAGCCTGATGTCCAGCCGGATGACGGGGAGCTGCTGATCGGCGTCATCGCCGGGCGGGTGGCGCTGCTGCGCAAGCGCAAGCAGCAGTCCTTCGATGAACTCGCCGCCCGCAGCGGCGTCAGCAAGGGCATGCTGGTCAAGCTCGAACAGGGAAGGGTGAACCCGAGCATCGCGACCCTGTGCCGCCTGGCCTCGGGGCTGGGTGTGTCGGTCGCGGAACTCATCGCGACCGACAACCTGCCGCGCAGCCCCGTACGCGTGGTGGGGCCGGAGCAGAAGCGGGTTTTGTGGACGGGGCCCAAGGGCGGGACGGCCGAGCTGCTGGTCGGGTCGGAAGGGCCGGACATGCTGGAACTGTGGACCTGGACCCTGAATCCAGGTGAGCGCTTCGAGGCGAGCGCGCACACGCCCGGCACCCTGGAGCTGTTGCATGTGCAGCAGGGGATCCTGGCGCTGGAGGTGGATGGCCTCACGCACCTGGTCGCTGCCGGCGCCGCGGCGGCCGCCCGCACGGATCGTCCCCACGTGTATGCGTGCGGCGGCCGCAAGCGCGTGCAGTTTTCGATGTCGGTGTACGAACCGGGGACGGCGCACCCGACGAGTGTGGAAATCATCAGGGCAGGATCATTGTGAGTGCATTTGTCTACAGCATGGCGATCGTGATCGCCTCGCAGATTCTCTATCAGCTGACCGTCAAGGCGGTGCCGTCGAAGGAAAGTCCGTTCGGGTTCCTGAGCCTCGCCTATGGTCTGGCCATGGTGGTGTGCCTGGTGCTGTCGCGTTTCGAGGGCAAGCCCCTGGTGCTGGCGGACTTCAAGCGCCTGTCGCTGAGCTGGCAGATATGGCTGCTGGCGCTGGCTGTCGTCGGCATCGAGTTCGGCTACCTGCTGGCCTATCGCAGCGGCTGGAAGGTCGGGGTGACTTATGCCGTGGCAAGCGCGACGACGATCAGCGTCCTGGCGCTGATCGGGCTGCTGTGGTTCAGCGATGCGCTGGGTGTCAGGGGCGTGCTGGGCGTCGTCCTGGTGTTTGCCGGCGGCCTGCTGGTGGTGTTCAGGTAGCGTCCGGGGATGGCGTGACCGCGGGTGCCGGTCCCATGGTTCCTTTCGGACGAATGCCCCTGAAGGGCTCCAGGGAACGGCCGTCCGGATCGAACTGCATGTCCCATTCGATGTTCGAACCGTGCCAGAACGATGGTGTATGCGTGGCCCACAACAGGGAACCGAATTTCCAGTCCCATACCCGCGGCACCCAGTTGTCGTCCAGGTAGTCCGTGTCGACATGGTACTCCGCCTCGCCTCCGCTCGGGTTGTCGAAGTAATAGTAGATCGCGGAAGAGATGCGATGACGGGACAGACCCCCGCTGGCATTCAGGCTGCTGTTCTTCCAGCCGCGCATGTCCATCTGGTTGACGCCAAGCATCAGTTCGTCGATGTCTTCCAGGCCGAAGGCAAGGTGCATGAATCCGGGGTTGTCCGGCGCCACGGGCAGCGCCGTGGAAACGAAGAAGATGCTGTGGTGTTCGTTTGTGCCATCAGCCCGAGCAAATGCACCGGCCCCCCGTGAATGATCGGTATAGCGGAACCCGAGCCGCTTTACGAAGAATTCCAGCGACGAAACATAGTCGTTCACGAAGAACACGACATGATTTATGGTCTTGGGAATGGCGCGCCGGCGCCATTTGCGGTGCAGGTTCAACCGCTGGATGTTCCCGGGGGCATTGACCGGGTCCGGCTGGCTGACAACCGGACGCTTGTTCCAGACCCGCAGCCCCAACGGCATGCCGTCATCGGCCAGAAAATGAGCCGTGCCATCCGCATCGCGCCGCACCTGCCGGTCGCGCGACAAGTTCGAGACGAGCTTTTCAAGCGCCCCGGGCGTATCCACGCCCCAGATGGTTTCGCGGATCCCGGGCTTTTCCGCATAGGCCGACGGAAGCGACGGATCAGAACGCCTGCGTATGACGATTTTCGAGCCGGTCTCAACGCTGAAAACATGCTCGTCTGTGCCGTGGGATACCGGTGTCAGCCCGAAATCCTTCCAGAACCGCGCGCACAGGTCGAGGTCGTCAACACCGAATATCACGCTCTCGACGCCCAGGATTGCCATGATCTATGCCCTTGCTTCAGCTGTATTACAGAATTTCACGTCCGTCCAGGGGTGCCGCTGTCCATCAGAGCAACGCGGTGCCCGGGACCAACGCGGGCTCCTGGACGAACTCGATCAGATTGCCGGCATTGTCGCGGATGAAGATGTTCGATCCATGCGCCATTTCCCGCACCCAGACGATGTCCGCGCCGCGCCGCTGCAGTTCGGCCGCAAACTCGCGCACGCTGCGGACGGCGAAGGATACGTGCTTGTTACCGTGCGTACGAACGTCCGTGTCAGGCATGGTGCGGTCCTTGGGCAGCGCGGCCGCGCCCTGGACCTGGAACAGTTCGATGCGCAACGGACCATTGCGCAGCATGGCCACGTCGGCGGGAATCGTGGGAATATGGAAACGCCGCTCGACCTCGAATCCAAGCGTGACGCGCCACCACCCGATGGTGGCGTCCAGGTCGGGCACGCTGATGCCGCCGTGGTGGTGCCAGAACTCCAGTCTTTGGTTCATACCTGATCCCCGCTCAGTCGTGGGGTCTTCGGAACAGAAACCCGATCAGGACAGGTATGAGGGACACCCTGAACAGTTTGAAAAGCCTGCGCGCCTCTTCCGGCCTGAGTCTCACCGTCAGGGGCATGCTGCCGTAGGCCTGCCCATGGACGACGAGATCGCTTCCCTGGCGTTCGATGCTGCGAATGGTCATGATTTCCTCGCTGGCCGGACCGTAGAGGGTTACGGCGGAGTCGGCCTTCCGCGTGGCCCCGGATTGTGCCGTCGGGGTGGATTGCGCCGCTGAGGCGGATTGCGCCGCTGAGGTGGAGTGCGCCGCTGAGGTGGGCAAGGATACCGTCGCGCCGGTACGGGACCGGTCTTCGGTCGAGACGCTGGAGAAATCCATCCCCAGGTGCTCGAACATGCGCATTGCGGTCGCGCGGCCGGCGCCATAGACGCCGCCGCCGGGGTGCAGGAACGGGCCAACGAGGTAGAACCGCTCCACACCCGGCACCGTGTACTGGGCCAGGTCCGGGGTCGGACGATGTCCACCGGTCTGGTAGAAGTAGGGTGCCACCCCGTGCAGGTCGCCACCCACCATGCTGTTGGGCATCTCCCGGGCGATGTCGAGCGGTGTCTGGATGGTGCGCTTGATGATGTTGTCGGAGGTCAGATTGCTGACAAAGCGCCGGTAGGCCTGCAGACTTCGATCTCCCATCTGCTCCCGGACTTCGTCCCAACGGGAGGGGCCGCCGTCCTCAAGGTTGTAGGGGGCAAAGGTGATTCCGTGGAACATGCCTCGCCCGGGCGGCACCCGGCTCGGGTCCGTGAGGCTTTCATCGCTGCCGGCGATCAGCACGCGCTCGGAAATCCGGCCGCGCTTGAGCGCATCGAAGTCGTCCAGCATTTCGCTCAGCGTGTTCGAACTCATGAGCTCGAGCATGATGGCGCCCGCCGCCTCATCTCCGGCATGGAACCGGGCCCGCTCCTTCAGGTCGTAGTGGCTGACCATGATGCTGAAGGCCGCAAGCGTCGAGCGTTCCGCGCGTGCGAGCACCGGCTCGGGCACCCCCTCGAGAAAAGCCCGCAGACGGTGTGGATGAATGGCGCCGATCACGGCATCCCTGGCGCGGAACTCCTGCCCGTCCGACAGGCGGACGCCGGTGGCACGTCCCGCTGAACTCAGGATTTTCACTACCTCGGCGTTGCATCGGACCTCTCCGCCGTAATGTTCTATGCAGCGCACGAGCGATTCGGTGAGCTTGCCGCTGCCGCCATAGGGTTGTGATACTCCGTAGCCGTGCATGAGCCCCGGCATCAGGAACACACCGAACCCGGTGCCGAGTTCATCGGGCAGCTGCAGGTTCTCCGATACCAGCCGCAGCAGCCAGATCTTCACGGTCTCGCTTTCGAACCACTGGTTGCAGATATCCAGGGAGCTGCGTTGCATGGCATCCAGCATCTCCCGTCCCTCATCGCTGCTGTCAAGCATCGAGAACAGGGTGCCCATGGGTGTCGGCGGCGAATACATGCTCGTGCGCAGCATCGGCAGGAGGCTGATGGCCCGCCGCGCGAACTGGCGGTAGGTCTCGGCATCCCGCTGCGAGAATCTCGCGATGTTCTCGCAGGTCCGGTCCAGGTCCTTGTAGGCGATCAGCGTGCTCTGGTCCGAAAAGATCATGGCGTACGGGGTGCCGTACTTGTACTGGAGCCCGAAGCGGCTCTGCAGCCCCAGTTCATCCTCCCGGATCATCGGGTTGCCCTGGATCATGATGTGCACGCTGGAGTGTTCGTCGTGCCAGTACCCGGGAGTATTGATCTCCCGCGTCACGACGCCACCCCCCGGCCAGGGCTTGCGCTCCAGCACGAGCACCTTCTTACCGGCCTTGGCAAGGTAGGCGGCCGCGACCAAGCCGTTGTGTCCGGCCCCCATTGCTACGATGTCGTAATCCGCGCTCATGTCCTCTTGTCCTGCAAATGTTGTACGGCGGTTGGGTCGTCCGTCAGCCGAGCGGCCTGCCGCCATCGACACTGATGGTCGCGCCGGTGGTGAATGGCAGGTCACGCACCGCGCAAAGGACCGCTGCCGCGACCTCCCGAGGATGGGCCAGGCGCCCCAGCGGCGTCCGGGCCGTCTGCTCACTCCGCCAGCGTAGGTCCATGGACTGGACAAAATCGGTGTCCAGCAGTCCGGGTGCCACGCACAGCACCCGGATGGCGGGCGCAAGCGCCCGTGCCAGGGACAGTGTCATGTTCTCGAGCGCGGCTTTGGATGCACAGTACATCACATTGCTGCCGGTCGCGGTGCGGGCCGCGATCGATGAGATATTCACCACCACCGCGCCTCCCGGCTGCGGACTGGCACGCAGCAGCGGGGCAAAGGCCCGCACCGCTGCAAATGCGCCGCGTACATTGGTGCTCAATATTGCGTCTATCAAGGCATCATCCAGCGCCTGCAGGTCATTGTGTGCCACGTAGCGCGTGGTACCGGCGCAGTTCACCAGCGCATCGCATCTGCCGTATCTTGCCGCGACCCGGCAGGCCAGAACCCCAAGGGAACCGCTGTCGGTGACCTCGGCATGCTCGGCACTGTGGTCAAGAGTTGGCGCACCAGTTGGAAGTTCCCCGGGTTTCCGATCAGTTGTGGCATCCACACGTGCGGTCCGGGACAGGGACGCCACCAGCTGCGCCGCTCGCATCGCGGAACTGCGGTAGGTGGCGACGACATTGAAGCCTGCCGATGCGAAGGCCATGCAGATGGCGGAACCAATTCCGCCGCCGGCCCCCGTGACGACGATGACCGGGTCAGGCGCGATTGCTGCTGCCATAGCGGCGCACCCGCAGATCGGCCTGCTCCTTGTGGCCCGAGAACCCCTCGATTTCGCACAAGCGTGAGCCATAGGCGCCGATCAGGGCGCTGGCCGCGTCCGTGGTCACGCGCTGGTACGTGCAGGTCTTGATGAACTTGCCCACCCACAGGCCGCCGGTATATCGGGCCGCCCTCATCGTGGGCAGGGTGTGGTTGGTGCCGATGACCTTGTCGCCGAAGGAGACGTTGGTGCGCGGGCCCAGGAACAGGGCGCCGTAGTTTGTGAGGTTGTTCAGGAAGTAGTCCGGGTCGCGCGTCAAGACCTGGACGTGTTCGGAGGCGATCCGGTCGGCCTCCTGAACCATTTCCTCGGGCCGATCCACCAGGATGATCTCTCCGCAGTTGTTCCACGCCGTACGGGCGATTTCTGCGGTAGGCAACCACTGCAGCAGCGCCTCGATAGCCTCTGGCACCCGCGCTGCAAGGGCCGCGGAGGAGGTGAGCAGGACCGCGGGGCTTCCCGGGCCGTGTTCCGCCTGTCCGATGAGATCCACCGCGGCCATTTCGGCGTCGCAGCTGTCGTCGGCAATGATCAGGGTCTCGGTCGGCCCGGCCAGCAGGTCGATACCCACGCGCCCGAACAGCTGCCGCTTGGCCTCGGCCACATAGGCGTTTCCCGGTCCGACGATCATGTCCACGGGGGCGATCTCCTCCGTGCCCAGCCCCATGGCGCCGATCGCCTGTACTCCGCCCAGGGCATAGATCTCGTCGGCTCCTCCCATGTGCATGGCGGCGACGATCGCCGGATGAGGGCGTCCGCCAAAGGGCGGGGCGCAGGCGAGAATGCGCCGCACGCCAGCGGCCTTGGCCGTCACGACGCTCATGTGCGCCGAGGCGACCATGGGATAGCGTCCACCGGGCACATAGCAGCCCACGCTTTCGACCGGAACATTCCGATGGCCGAGAATGACGCCAGGCAGGGTCTCGACCTCCAGGTCCTTCAGGCATTCGCGCTGCGCCAGGGCGAAGTTCCGGATCTGTGCCTGGGCGAAACGGATGTCCGCAAGGGTTTGCGCGGGCAAAGAGCGGACGCAGTCGTCGATGTCGCCGGGTGTGAGCCGGAACGCCCGGGGCGACCAGCGGTCGAATTTTTCCGAGAGCTCCCGGACCGCGGCGCCGCCGCGGGCGGAGATGGCGGCGAGGATGTCCTCAACGGTATTGCGAACCTGGAGGCTGTTGTCGGCCTTGTCCTGGGCGCTCAGGCCCTTCTTTATGTGACGGATCATTGAACGTCTTCCGGGCTTTCCTGTTTCCGTATGTACTGCTGATCGATGGCACCGAAGATCGATTGCCCGTCGGTACCCCGCATTTCGATGCGGACGCGTTCGCCAAAACGCAGGAAGGGGGTGCGGGCCGCCCCGGTGTCGAGCACTTCGATGGCGCGCCGTTCCGCGATACACGAGGAACCGACGCTGCGCGATGCGTTGGAGACGGTGCCGGAGCCGACGATCGTACCGGCGCGCAGCGTGCGCGAATAGGCCGCGTGTGCCAGCAGGCGGAAGAAGTTGAAGGTCATCTCGCCGCCGTCGGGATTGCCGAACCATTCGCCGTTGCGCTTCACATGCAGCGGCAACCGGACCCGGCCGTCCACCCAGGAACCGCCGAGTTCGTCCGGTGTCACCGCCACCGGTGAAAAGACCGTGGATGGTTTGGCCTGGACCCAGCCGAACCCGGTTTTCATCTCGCGCGCCGCCAGTCCGCGCAGGCTGACATCGTTCACCAGCATGAGGAGCTTGACGTGGCGGGCCATGCGTTCCTGGGTCTCCCCCATGGGAACCTCGTCGACCACGACGGCGATCTCGCCCTCGAAGTCCATGTTGTCGTCTTCGCTTGGCAGGGGAATGTCGTCCTGCGGGCCGATGAAATCGTCGGATGCGCCCTGATACACCAGTGGGTAACGCTCGTATTCATTCGTGATCCCGAGGTCGAACGCGCGCTCCATGAGGGCACCATGGTTAGCAAAAGTGGACCCGTCCAGCCATTGATAGCAGCGGGGCAGGGGCGCCATGGCCTGGGCGGGGTCGAACGCAAAACTTCCGGCGGCCTTTGCAGCCGCCAGGGAGTCCGACAGCGACCTCAGAGGCCCCTCGACTTCCCGCCACCGTTCAATGGCATCCAGCAGAGTGGGTGCTATTCCGGTGGCGTATGCCGCCCTGGACAGGTCGCGGGTGACGACCGCGAGCCGGCCGTCGCGGGTGCCGTCTTTCATGGTTGCGAGCTTCATGAGGTCCTCGGAAAAGAAATCCGCGGATGTGGCTCGGCATGGACCCGGTGCCAGTGCGGCAGTGCAAGCCCGGCCACCGGGGAGCGGAAATAGGGAATGCGTGTGCCCCGCAGGCTGCCAAGGTACACGGTCCGCAGGTCAGGGCCGCCAAAGGTCACACTGGCCATCCATGGTGCGATGCTGCCGTGGGTTGCTGCCATGATCTCCGGCGTCATGGTGCCGGCGTAGAAGTGCCGGTCGTACACGCGGGCCTGGCCGGGATCGCAGTCGTCGAGCAGCGTGAGAACTTGGCCATCGGGGGTCAGCGCGATGAGCCGGTCGGTCTGCACTATGGCGATCCATAGATTGCCGTAGGAGTCGAAAGCAAAACCGTCAGGTGTGCCGCCGAGATCCGCGGGCCCATGGATTTCGCGGCCGTGGAGAGAGCCGTCCTCGCGCACCCGCAGGCGGGATATTCTTCTGGCGTTGGACTCAACAACGTATAACCATTCTTCCGCGGCATCGAAGCGGATTTCGTTGGTGCCGACGAAGCCTTCGGCCACGATATGAATCCCACGCTCATCGATCAGGCCGACATAGCCGTCGGCAGCCTTTTCATTGATGGAGCGGGTCCAGGGCGTCAGGCGGGTGGTGACGGTGAACCAGATCCTGTCGCGGGAGTCGCACAGCACGAAGTTCGTCTTCCCCAGGGGTTGGCCGTCAACCTCGTGGTAGAGCGTCCGGGTCCGGCCATCGCGATGCATGTACTCGATGGCGTCCGTGCCGAAGTTCGCGATCAGGAAGTCTCCGGCCCGGTTAAGCGCAATACCGTTCGGCAGCGATGAGCCGTTGAGGATCAGGCTGGTGGGATTGCCGTGATCGATGCTGGAATTCCCCACCTGGGAAACCAGCTGCTGGGAACCGTCCGGGCGTATGTGCATCACTCCGCTCCGGGCGTCGGCCACCCACAAGGCACCACAGGGCTCGGCCAGAATGCATTCCGGCCGCTGCAGGTCGTGGCCGATCGTCCGGATGGAGGAGCGGTCGACCGTCCAGCCGATGAGAGGATTGTCCCTGTCGTTCATGCCGTCTCCAGCGCCCGGCGGATCAGCGCCGACAGGTCGCCGTCATGATGGAACCCCGCGGTGTCGGCGCTGGGCGTCGATAGATGTGGATATCGCCCGAAGGCGGCCTCAAGTTCAGGATTGGACCGATAGGTGATGTTCCCGCGAATCTCGGGGCCGCACAGGTTCGCAATGGCCTCCACGAGTTCGGCCATCGAGGCTCGCAGCGCGGGTAGTGTCCAGGTGCAGGTCGGTGCGCACTCATCCTGGTGCAGTGTCGCGGCCCGTATGAGGTTGTCGGTGATGCCTTGAGCCGACATCAGCCAGGTCGTGGAATCCGCCGCGACCGGGCACTCGTAACGACGTCCGGCCGCGAGCTCGCGGATGATGTCGCTCATGAACGAAGAGAGCTGTCCTGTGCGTTGGGGGGGGCGGGCGACGATTCCGGGCAGGCGGATCGATCGACCTTGAATCATGCCGCGGCGGGTGCAGTCCTCCACCAGGAGTTCGCCGATCAGCTTGTGGACTCCATAGGTCATCCGGGGTCGCGCCGGAGTCCGGTCATCCACCACGGCAGGCAGGTGTGTGCCAAGAACGGCGATGGAGCTGGCAAACACGAAGACCGGCGGTTTGCCGTTCGGGGCCGATGCGGAGGCCGCTTCGAGCAGCGCCACCGTGCCATCGAGATTGACCTGGCGTCCCAGCTCGTATTGACGTTCCGCCATTCCGCCAGGAATGCTGGCGAGGTGGTAGACAACATCGAACGGGCGATCAAAGGCGCGCCTCAGGACCGAGCGGTCACTGATGCTACCGACCAAGGTGCGGACGCGTCCGGAACTGCGCCTTTCCAGGGAAACATCCAGCAGCGTGACGTGATCGGCTCGAAGTCCGTCCGGCGGTGGGGACGATTTTTCCAGAAGTCGCGCCGTCAGCGTCTTGCCCACGAAGCCGTTTGCGCCGGTGATCAGAAGATTCATATGCATGCTCATGCGCCGGGTACCAGGAGACCGAACACCGGACGGAGTGATATTGAAGTGCCCTCCGGGAGGTTGGAAATCGAACCTGGCGATGGAGCGCATCACGGGATGTCATGCTAGAAGGGCCGGCGGCGGAGGCAGATCCAGCCCCTGTCGCGGGGTACACTATGCGGGGTAAACGGAAAGTCCGGCGGGGCGGGCGAAACGATGCGCTACCAGAAATTCGATCTGAATCTGCTGACGGCCTTGCGGGCGCTGCTCACCGAGAAGAGCGTCACCCGCGCCGGGGAGGTTGTGCACGTCACCCAATCGGCGATGAGCGGAATATTGTCCAGATTGCGGGAGTATTTCGGCGATCCACTGATCGTCCAGGTCGGCCGCAAGATGGAGCTGACGCCGCTGGGCGAAAGCCTCATCGAACCCATCAACGACGTACTGCTGAGAATCGATGCCACCATGGCGACGCGTCCGGCATTCGATCCGGCTACCACCCGCAGGCATTTCTCCATCGTGGCATCGGATTACTCGATCCATGTGCTGCTGCTGGAGGTGCTGCGGCGGGTGCATCTGGAAGCGCCCGGCATGTCGATCGAGTTCGTCAGGCCGAGCGAGTCTGCGACCGCGGAGCTGGAGTCGGGAGAGGTCGATTTCATCGTCAATCCGGAGAGCCAGGTGTCACCGGAGCAGTCGGGAGTGGTCCTCTTCGAGGATTCATACACCATTGTCGCGGACGCGCAGAACGCCGAGATCGGCGATGCGATGACGATCGACAGATACCTGACGCTGCGGCATGTGGGCTTCCAGAGCGGAAAGCTGGGACTGCCGCAGCTGGAGGCGTGGTTGAGCAATCGGTATGGCAATGCCCGTAGGGTCGAGGTCGTGGCCCAGAGCTTCATGCTCCTGGCCCATCTCGTGGTCGGGACCACGCGTGTGGCCACCATGCACACCCGTCTGGCCCGACAGGTAGCGCAGACGCTGCCTGTAAGGCTGATCCAGCCGGCGTTTGAGATTCCCAGGCTGGTTGAGGTGCTGCAATGGCATAAATACCGGGACCTGGATCCCGCCAGCGCCTGGCTGCGGGAGCACATCATCGAAGTGGCCAGCTCGTTGCCCCCGGTTGGAAGTGAAGTTTGAGCGGCGGGGCAGGTTTCAGAGAAATCCGATCCAGCGTCCGAGCCCGATCATGGTGACCCAGATTGCGACCGACAGGCCGCCGGCGATGCGGGCCGCCGCCGGCGGCGCGGCGGGCGGACGATTCCATTCATCGACGCCACGATAGGCGCCAAGGTGGAACACGGCCATGTTGAGGCCGGCCAGGGCCAGACCCGCCATCTTGGCCTGAAATGGCCATAGCTGTGCGTAACGCGTCGCCGCGGAGCTGAACAGCAGGCTGCCGGTGACCGCGGCGATGATGAAGCTGGTCCAGGTCCAGGGCAGTAGCTGGGCGGTGAGATCCTTGACCGGGCGGTTGCGCGAGGCGAGGTTCAGGAGCCGCAGGTCCACTATCAGGATCGATCCCACCGTCAAGGTGAGGAACAGCACGTGGACTGTTTCGATGGTGGGGAACAGCCAGGTGGATTCCCGGATCGCCCGCGCAAAGGGGGCGGCCTCGAGCTGTGAAAGCAGGTTGTGCAGGTTCATCCGTTGCGCATCCGGGTCAGCTGTGGACGACGTAGGCGATCCAGCGCCCCGCCACTACGACTCCGGTCCAGAGGAGCAGCGACACGATGCCAATCAATGCCGACAAGGCACGATTACGCTCCCAGAAGCCGTCGCGTTTCAGCATCACCTGAAACAGAGCCGTGAAGATCAGGGCGCACAGGAGCAGGGTCATTTTCGTCCAGAACATCGGGTTTTCGAGTTCGCGGGGCGGCTCGGCCACGATCAGCAGCAGGCCGCTACAGGCCAGAATGGCGACGGCGGTCCAGATCCATGGAAGATAGCGCCTGGCAGTTTCCGGTACCGACTGGTCGCGTCCGGTCAGGCCCAGCAGCCGGAAATGCAGCAGTGTCACGGCAGACACGGTAATCGCTATGGAGACAATGTGTACGCTCTGGATGAGCGGAATCATCCAGAAGGTATTCTGAATGGCCTCGCTTGCCGGCGTGGAGACCAGCCAGTCGCAGAATTGCTTGAGCATATGCACCTCGGCCGGATTTAAAGCGCCGTGGCGCCGCCATCAATGGAGAAGTCAGCCGCTGTCACCCAGCTGGACTCATCGGAGGCGAGGTAGGTCGCGCACCAAGCCACATCCTCCGGCTGGCCCAGGCGTTTCATCATCATGCGGTTGCGGACCGTTTCCTCAAAACCTGGAACGGCCTCGAGGAACGGCTTGGTCGCCCCCGTGACGATCATCCCCGGGGAAATGGTATTGGCCCTGATGTGATGAGCCGCCCCTTCCAGGGCGAGCTGACGGGTCATGGCCAGGACCCCGCCCTTGCCGGCACAGTGGGCGAGGGCCGCGGAACCCGGCAGTACGACATGGGCATTTGCCGATGCGAAGTTGATGATGGACCCCCCGCCACGCCTGATCAGGTGGGGCCAGGCTGCCTGGCAGACCAGGAACACCACGTCGAGCTCGCCCGCGAGGGTCGCCTTCCAGTCGTTCACGTAGTCCATCTGGGAGATCGGGGCGAATGCGCCGAATGCCGCGGCATTCACCAGGATGTCGACGCCGCCGTAGCGTTCGACGGTTTCCTCGACCACCCGGGCGGCATCACCGGGAACCGTCAGGTCGCAGGGGTGGACGCTTGCGACCGGCAGGTTGTCATGCCGCGCGATGTCCAATGTCTCCTCGGCGGACTCCGGGCGGATGTCGCACCCCATGACGCGGGCGCCATGGCGCGAAAACATCAGCGCACAGCCCTTGCCGATGCCGCTGCCTATGCCTGTCACCAGGGCGACCTTTCCTTTGAGACGGTTGGAAAGCATGGTTCTGATGGTGTTCCGTCTGGTCATTCTGCTGTCAATGTATCCGGCGGCAGAAGCGCTGCAAAATCAGTTGTCGCAATCCGGGGCATGACGCGCGGTGATCCCTCCCGGCCGCCGCATTGTCCGCGGCAATGAAGTGCATCGCCAATCCGGATGAACGCCTGGATCCGAGGTCCCTATACTGATCTGGCCGCCGCATGCCGATGCCGGTACTGCGAACAAGTCCGGCTGGTTGGAATCCAGAGCGGCGGCACTGCGGCTATCTGGGGGAAATCATGCGACGGTTGGTTGTCTGCTTCGTTCTCGGTCTTGGCTCCATTGCGTCTGGAGGAGCCGCCCGGGCTCACCATTCGACGGCGGAGTTTGACTACAACAAGGTCTACGTGGTCCGCGGGGTGGTCAAGGAGTTTCAATGGACCAACCCCCACTCCTGGGTGCAGGTGCTGGTCTCGAATGCGCAAGGCGGTGAGGATCAGTGGGGATTCGAACTCGGCGCGCCCAGCATCAACATAAGAATGGGCTGGACAGGAAAAAGCCTGACCGCGGGTGAAAAGGTCACTGTTCTGTTCTGTCCCTCGTATGTCACCGCACGCGGCACCCTGCTGCAGATCCTGCTGCCCGACGGACGGGCGCTGAGCGGGGTGGCCAAGGTTCTGTACAAGGGTCCGGATTACACGGATCCATCGAAGCTGCCGCCGCCCCCGCCGCTGGGAGCCGCCAAATGAAAGCGAATCACCGGCTGTTTGGCCTGCTGCTCGTGGTGCTGGGCGGTGCCCCATGCCTTGGCGGTGCGCTGCCGGACTCGGCGCATGATTTCGACGGGATATGGCTCATCCAGAATCCGTCCATGGCGCTTCGCACCGTTGAGGGCAAGGAGCCGCCGCTGCTACCAGAGGCGCGGGCCGGGTACGGGAGTCAATTGAAGGCGCGTCGCCAGGGTGATACCTCGTCAGACAAGACTACGTGGTGTGCGGCTGCAGGAGTTCCAAGACTCCAGTTTGAGCCGTACCCGTTCGAAATAATGGTCAATCCGCGACAGACGGCCTTCATGTACGAATGGAACAGATGGGCACGGCTCGTGGATATGACGGGCAACGATCTGCAGCCTCTATATGCCATGAATTTCGGCACCGCCAACGGGCATTTCGAAGGCGACGTGCTGGTAATCATCTCCAAGGGGATCAGCACCAGCGTCTATCTGGATCGCTCGGGCCTGCCCCACAGCGAAGACCTGGTGATGACCGAGAGATTCAGGCTTGTGAGCAGGGATGTGCTCGAGGACCGGGTCCGGTTTGAAGATCCCCAAGTGTACTCCACTGCCTGGGAGGCTGTGGCGACGTATCGGCGCCAGAAACTCGAACGGCTACCGGAAGACGTCTGCTTGGATCGCATCAGGCAGGGCAGACCGGCCATCTGACCCGGAGGGGGCCATGAAAAATATGTTCAGTCAGGGACTTCGCCTGTCGATCCTGGGCCTTGCCCTGGTTGCCGGCGCGGCATTGGCGCAACAGGCGTCGACCCCGCAAGCGGATGGCAACGGCTCACCCTCGCGTCTTCCCGGAGCGGAGGCACCCCCGGCGATCCCCGGATACGACCCGACGACGGAGCCGCGCGATTTCAGCGGTGTATGGCGCAGCCTGCCGCAAGCCGGGGTCAATCCGTTCGAATTGGCCTCGGATCTTGAACTCAACGCACGAGGGGCGGCGGCCGCCAGGCAACGGGTGGATCGGTTGCTGGCCAGCAAGAGCACGTCGATCGCGGTACCCCATGTCATGTGCCGGCCCGCCGGTATTGTCGACGTCCTCACGCCCATTGCACCAATCTATATCTTGCAGAACCCAAGGGAGATGGTGTTCATCGTGGCCGACGAAATGCGCAGCGTGATCCATGTCTACCTGGAGAAAGAGCATCCCAAGGATCTGACCGCCAGCTATGAAGGCGATTCGATAGCGCACTGGGAGGGCAATACCCTGGTGGTTGATACCGTGGGCTACAACGGTCACGGGGAGCTGGGAATCATGGGGCCCGGACGTCATCCGATGGAAGGCGCGGTGTACAGCAAGCGGATGCATCTTGTACGTCGAATCACAAAGAGTCCGGACGGAAGAACGCTGGTCATTCAGGCAACTTTTTATGATCCGGACACCATGGCTCATCCGGCTTCGGTCACGAAGCGCTGGGCCTGGGTGAATGGACAGCAACCGCTGGAATACGACTGTGAAGAGAACCCGCGCGAGGACAATTTCGCCGGAATTCTGTTCGAAGATGACTACCTGGTTCCGGTGTGCATCCAGTACGAAGGCAAGGGATCGGAGCCTTCGGAGGTCATCTGTGACGCGAAACGAAAGCAACGTAATTAGCCGAATTCCATGAAATCAGGAGACAAAATGAAGGAAATTTCCCTGGCGGCGGCCATCACCGCCGTGCTTCTGGCCGGCGGTGCGGCTCGCGCGCAGGAGGCTGTGGTCGGCACGGCCGATCCGGATGCGCTGTTCATCAGCCCGGACCCGCACCTCAATGCCAACAAGCAGATCGTGTATCACATCATGAAGGATCTCCTGGAGGACAATCATTGGGAAGTCGCGGACCAGTACCTGACGGCACGCTACATCCAGCACAACCCCCTGGTGAAGTCCGGTCGGGATTCCGTGGTGGGATTCTTCACGCAGGTGCTGCACGTCAAGCCCAGCCCGATTCCGCAGAAGATGCATATGGCTGTAGTTTCGGTGACCGCGGAAGGCGACCTGGTGACGGTGGCGACCCCAAAGGTGCTGAAGGACCCGAAGGATCCGTCCAAGACCTACACCACGACATGGTTCGACATGTGGCGCATCAAGGACGGCAAGGCGGATGAGCACTGGGATTGCGCCACCAAGGGATGATCCATAGCAAGGTTTCTGCGTCGGGTCCGCTGTGATTTGGAGTTCCAAGATCACGTATCACGATACGCCGCATCGAAATTATCTGTTTTTCCTCGGAGTCGTTGCAGCTCATTCTGCGGGCAGGCTGATCAGAGGGTTGATTGGCTGTTGCGATACATATCAATCAAAGACTCGCAGAGGGTGACAGATGAAAACGGTACTCGTGGGGGTCGCCAGCGCGACTTTGGTAATCGCAGGAATTTCAATGGCCCATGCGGAAAACGCCGATGGGACCGGGGCGAGTGCCGATGCCGCCGGCAGGAAGAACGCCGACTCCGACCAGCTCCAGGAGGTCGTCGTAACGGCGGAGCGCCGCAGTGAGAATCTGCAGAAGGTGGCCATATCCCTGACGGCCATCGATGGGCAGGCGCTCCAGCAACGTGGCGACTCTGACCTGGCCCAGGTCCTGCAGAACGTTCCAAGTGTCACGATCCAGTATCAGGACAACGTTGGATTTGGCGGCCCGCCGCCGATAGCGATCCGCGGCATCGGCACGGACTCCGGGACCTCCGCCGTGACGATGTACCAGGATGGCGTTGCGGTTGCGCAATCCGGCGCCTTCTTCTACGACCTGAACCGGGTGGAGGTTCTCCGGGGGCCGCAGGGCACGTTGTACGGCCAGGGCTCGGTTGGCGGAGCGATCAACATCGTTGAAAACCAGCCGACCCGGGAATTCGGGGGGTCCGGTCAGATCGAGTACGGGTCGTACAACCTGATCCACACCACCGGCGTGTTCAATACCCCTTTGGGCGATGATCTGTCCATGCGTGTCGCGTTCAACCAGATCAAGCACAACGGGTACAGCGAAAACGGCAACGGGATAGGGAATCAGGATGAGATCAACTCAAGGGTCAAGCTCCTGTATCAGCCAAGCAGCAATTTCTCCCTGTTGGTCGGCGCCGTCGTCTATCAGTCGGATGACGCCGGCCCCATAGAACAACTGCTGAACCCGGACGGGTCCGTCAGCGGCTGGAATGATCCGGACCCCGCAGGTGGCAATAAGCACCTGCAGTACAAGCGGTACTACGCCAATCTGCTTTGGGATGCGGGTCCTTTCAACCTGACCTACATCCCGGCCTATCAGACCTTCCAGGAATCGGGTACGACCTATGGCGGTCCGGGGAAGATTTATGACATCCAGCCGGAGAACAACACCCAGACGCATGAACTGCGCATCTCGAATGCGGATGGCTCGCTCGTGAAATGGGTCGGGGGCGTCTATTACTACAGGTACATATTGAATAGTGCGTTCGACGGATCGGTCATCGCCGGCGGAGAACTGCCCAATGCGACGTATCTCGATGCGATACATGTGGCCCAGCAGGAGCGGAATACTTCGGTGGGCGTGTTCGGCGAGGCGACCTATCCCCTGACGGATTCCCTCAGGCTGACGGCGGGTGTTCGCCAGACATGGACCAGAGAGCCGTATTCGGAGCAGGACAATATATTTTTCACCGAATCGGACTACAACTCCTTTACGAACTACAAGCACTTCGACTGGAAGGGGCGCGTGGAGTATGACCTGACGCCGTCGAGCCTTCTCTATGCGCTGGTGGCCACGGGCAGCCGCGCGGGCGGGGCCGCCGTGAATGGCACGACGTACGGGCCGGAGACCATGAAGTCATTCGAGATCGGCTCCAAGAACCGGTTCTGGGGAGACCGGATTCAGGTGAACGCCTCTGCGTACTATTACAACTACGGCGGTTTCCAGGAGTCGGTGGTGCTTACGGCTCCGGATAATCCGTCGGTGATCATCGGGGAAGGTGTCGCGGTCATACCGGCAAGACTGGGCGGCATCGAAGTCGAGACCATATTCCAGCTGACGGCGCACGACCGCCTGGAGTTTTCTCCCGCCTTCGAAAAGGGGCATTACACCGCCAATTACAGCTCCAGCGGCGTTGTGAATTACACTGATGGGAAAACCCTGACCCATATGCCGGAATGGTCTTTTTCGGGAATGTATTCCCATGAGTTCGATCTTCCCGGAGACAAGAGTCTGACCTTCAATGCCGATGTGCATTATTCGGGCAGCCAAGTGAATACATTCAATCCGGACTTCTTCAATGATGCTCCCGACAGAAACTATTACGTTACCGGGGCTTACTCGATCGCGGATGCGTCGCTTGCATACGGCCCCAGGGACGGCAAGTACAGCATCAGTGTCTACGTTCGGAACCTGGCGAATACGGAATATAAATATGATGTATTGCCCGGGCCAGCGGGAACCTCGGCCTACGTCAACAATCCCCGGACTTTCGGGGTGATTGCTTCCGCCAAGTTCTGATCCGAGGCGATGGGAGCTGGGCGACGCCCATCGGTGTCGTCCAGCTTCCGTTTTCCTTGAGGAGGACCTGTGTATGTACTCCGGAATTCCAGCAGCGCTGTACGGCGCTGTCATCATCATGGGGATGACAACGGCTGCCATTTCGGCGGGCAGCAGTGACCGGCAGCCGGGCGACCATGGACGGATGGTCGCTGGCATCCTGCCCTCAGGACCACCGCCGGGTGGGAACGCTCGTTCGCCGGGCGGTGCCTATCCCAGTGCAGGCCCGCCGCTGCAGTAGCGGCGCAATGCCGTGCGTGCGCCGGCGATCGCATTGACTATCGAGGCTGCCGAGGCGATCGCCCAGGGATGCAGTCAGTATCCGCTGGGGGGCGCGATTGTGGATGCCGCGGGTAAACCCATCCTGGTCCACGTCGCGGATGGCAGCGACCCCGGACATGGCTATACGGCCATTCGCAAGGACTATACGGCCGTCAGGATGAAAACCGACACGATTGCGCTGGTCGGCAGGACCCGGAAGGAACCCGCGTTCGCCGTGATCATCAGCTGACCCGAACCTGATGGCCTTCCATGGCGGTCTGCTGCTGGAGGCGGGAGGCGAGATCATCGGTGCCATCGGTGTCAGTGGCGCCGAACCAGGCGGCCATGACGACGAATGCGGCACCATCGGCCGCAACGGAATCAAGGATCGACTCAAGTAGGGGTGCTTACAGCGCTCCTGGCGTGCCCGGCGGCTGCTGGCCGACGCGTCCCCCTAGCGTTTCGGCGAGCCAATCCGCGATGATCGCGCCGGCGTTGTTCGGGTTGTCCAGTGAGGAGTGCTCCACACCCCCTTCACGCGAGGTAAAAATCACAAGCTCACGAGCAGGAGAATTGACCAGCTGCTCGTAGGTCTGGCGGGCGTACTTCAGCGGTATCTGGCGGTCATTTTCGCCGTGCGTGACCAGGAACGGCACCTTGATGCGGTCGAGAATGCCGTCGAGATGCATGGCTTCGGCCTTGGAAAGGAAATCCTCCCTGCCTGCGGCGCCGAATACCCATTCCACGTGTTTCCAGTAGTGGGGAACGGGATTCTCGCCCTCGCGTCTCAGCCGCGCCCGCTGCACGGCCCGCCAGTCGTGGTTCGCGCCCCAGACCGCGCCACAGGCAAAGCGGGGCTCAAAGGCGACGGCCCGGGGACAGTAGTATCCGCCCAGGGATACTCCCAGGGCACCAATCCGGACTGGATCGACGTCGCTCCTGGCCTGCAGGTAGTCGACGATCTTCGAGGCCCAGACTTCCGTATCGGGCACCGCGGGCATGCCATGGAGACGCAGCGCCTCCCCAGTGCCGGGCTGATCCACGAACAGGACCGACAGGCCCCGCTTCGCGAATATCGTGCCCATGACGCTCTTCTGGAGCAGTTCCTTGGTGCTGTCGAGGCCGTTCATCACCAGCACCACGGGGGCCCGTGCCGGCGCGCCTTCGGCACGTACATACAGCCCGGAGAGCGGAGCCGGGCTGTATGGAATCTCGATCCGTTCGCAGTTCGCATTGCTCAGCGCCCGTCCGCGGGCGAACAGATCAAGACAGCGGCGGTACAACGCAAGCCGTTTGTCGAAGCCATGAGCCTGCATGCGTTCTGCGATGGCGTAGTAGAGCGCGGCCCGGCTGAATTGTTCGCCAGCGGAAAGCCCGCGCCCGCGGGCAAGGTTCTCCTGCGCCAACGCCACGAGCTTGTCGCCGCCGGCCTTCCAGGCCGCAAAAAAAGCTTCGGTGCCCGGATCATCCCCCGCAGCCGCGGCGTCGCGCAACGCGGAGCACATCTCGTCGACTTCGCCGATGTTGCCGCCGTGCGTCAGCGCAATCATCACCGACAGGCTCCAAACATAGTTCGTGGGAAAGTACTGGAACATGTCCGCCTCGCGCGGTGATATGGAAAGGTGGCTGTTGGTCCGTTATGGGGACGTCCGGGGCCTGCCCACCAATGAGAGCAATGCCGCTGCCGCGCACAGCACGG
>Ga0153956_1000835_pt1 | contig 31541 bp, 31 predicted proteins | sample TSFL040MetaG_FD_104704 | JGI IMG/M metagenome (GOLD analysis project Ga0153956, IMG submission 104704) | Attine ant fungus gardens microbial communities from Florida, USA - TSFL040 MetaG | ecosystem: Host-associated > Fungi > Mycelium > Unclassified | place: USA: Florida, Wekiwa Springs... | reverse complement strand
CTGTTATTCTTCAAACAATTGGTGATACAAAAAGTGCTGTTAATAGTCGAATCCGACCCCTACTCCCCATTCCCAGCGAGCAATTCCTGAGACAACAGTAGGCCCGCCTTCTACTCCTAAAAACCAATTAGAAGGATTTTGAATTTCTCCACACCACCAGCAAGGGAAATAAACACGTGTTCCAATTTTAAAAGCATGCAAATCTCGATAAAAACTTGAGGATTCAAAATAATTTTCAAACAGTGTATCTATCCCTTTTTCATAATGACGGAAGCGATATGAAAAGTAGGGTTCTATAAACCTCCAACGTCTTCCAAGCATGACGCCAGGCCCATACTGCCAACCAAAACTTCCAGAATATCCAACTTCGAAAAATGCAAGGCAGTCGATATAAGCTGTTTCAGATTTTAATAATTGTAGACGAGGAGTTAAGGCCACAAAATGATCTTCCCATCGCCCTTCGACTTCTAATTGATCGGTAATTCCATAGGCTGCAATTACGGCTTGAGCACAATAACCAAAGTTATTTCCTGCTACGCTAGCTGTTACTTCGAATTCGCCCTCCTCTAAAACTCTTGCTGTTCTTAAGGTTGAGGCGGTTGCACATCCCCAGAAAGGATAAAAATAGTAGCTGTAATAAAGAAAAAAGATTTCATTTGTATTTAGATAGAATTAATTATGAGCTGACCGAAGGCGTCGGTAGCGGAGTATTTTTTGTACAAAAGGGATGACCCAAACCAAAGAAAATGCGACAAACGTCTCATAAAAAGGATGAAAAGAGAGACTTGCTTTTACTTGGCCAAAAAACATGCCTTGAAAAATTTCTTGAGTGAATGAAAAAAGGAGCGTCCCTAAAAAAAGCTCTTTAAACTTGTTAAGGAAAAAAAGGCGTCTAAATAACTCTACAATACAAGCAGAAATCATCCAAATAAGAGTTAAAACACCAAAAGCCATGTGATTGGTGAGCCCATCATAAAAAAGACCTGCAAGAAGAGCTAAAATAAAAGCGGTTTTTGTCTTCCCTTCACTTAAAAATTTAACAATAAATCCAATGGGTGGATGAAGATAGAAAGGCAAAAAGATGATCGTCGAGAAAAAAAGGAGAATCATGCCGCCCCTCTCGACTTAAACATCACAGGGACTGTTTTAAATACGATTTTAAGATCTAAAATGAGGTGACGGCTATTTACATACCTTTCGTCTAAATCGATCCGTTCTTGATAGGTAGTCAAACTACGACCGTTCACCTGCCAAAGACCTGTAATCCCTGGGCGGATTGTCAGAATGTGTTGGGCTTTTTCTTTAAACTGTTGCTCAATCTCTTCCATCACAACAGCACGTGGCCCCACCACACTTAAATCACCTTTCAAAACATTCCAAAATTGAGGTAATTCATCGAGGGATGTTTTACGCAAGAACTGACCAATATACGTCACTCTTGGATCGTGCAATAATTTATGTCTTTCTTCCCACTCTTTGCGGAGATCTTCACGGCTCGCGAGCAATTCTTTTAACTTCTTTTCTGCATCGGGCACCATGGTTCTAAATTTATAGCAGGTGAAGAGTTTACCGCCCCTTCCCACCCTTTTTTGTGAAAAAAAAGGAGAAGACCCTGTCGAAAAAAAGATCACTAAGGCAATTAAAAGATAGAGAGGAGAAAGTAAAATCAGCGCCGAAAGGCTGAAAAAAACATCAAAAATCCGCTTTGAGGGGATATGAACAATCCTTTCTGGGAAAAATGGATGTTTTTTCATGAAAGAAAGATTAACTCTTACACCCATCTGATGTAAACTGCTAATTATGGACACAATTTTGTTGGACGGAAGAAAAATGGCAGAGCTGATCGAACGGGGTATTGCCCTTTCGGTTGCAAAGCTTGCTGACATTCGACGACCTGGCCTTGCTGTTATTTTAGCTGGAGATCATGCCCCATCTCACATCTACGTTGGTAGAAAAATTGCTGCATGTCAAAGAGTTGGGATTCAATCCAAACAATTTTTACTCGATTCTTCAACTTCCAAAGAAACTCTTTATTCTTTGATACAGGCGTTGAATATCGACCCCACTGTTGATGGAATTTTAGTCCAACTCCCTCTTCCCTTCCATTTTTCGCCTGTTGAAGTCGCTTCGTGGATTGACCCCTCAAAAGATGTCGACGGTCTTCATCCTCTCAATCAAGGCAATCTTCTTTGTGGACAGCTCAATGGTCTTATCCCCTGCACTCCTCTTGGAATTAAACGGCTTTTAGATGGGTATGGCATTTCTGTTTCCGGAAAGCACGTTGTCATTTTTGGAAGAAGCAACATTGTTGGAAAGCCGATGGCAGCCCTCTTGATGCAAACCCTACCTGGGTTTGATGCCACAGTAACGGTTTTACACCGCGCTTTTCACGATTTAGCATCTGTCACTCGACTAGCCGACATCTTGATTGTCGCTGCAGGACAACCTCATATTATCCGTCGAGATATGGTAAAAAAAGGGGCCGTCATCGTTGATGTTGGCATCACTAAACGGGTTTGCCAAACAAATGGTAAACACGAAATTGTTGGGGATGTGTTTTTTGAAGAATTGCTTGGCCACGCAAGCTACATGACCCCGGTTCCTGGGGGAGTTGGCCCTATGACCATTGCCATGTTGCTTGAAAACACATGGAAGAGCTTCGTTGTACGAAATCACTTAAAATTCTTAGACTTTAAGGCTTAAGCTACTGTGGAGTTGTGGTAGCTTCGGTCGATTTCAAAAGCTCAATTGCACCATTTGCAAAACGGGCAGGAAAATCGCCCAGTTTTTTGCGGAGACTGGCTTTTAGCTCTGCAACTTTTGGTTCATCTCCTCCAATTTCAGCTTCTTGGAGGAAAGCACCAAATAATTCAAACAGCTCTTTTTCCGACATCTTAGGAGACATTTTCCTTTTCTCCTGGTTTGGACTTTGTCATCTTTGAAACAACGTACATCACAATGCTCGAAGCAATAAACCCTGGAATAATAGGGAGTAACGTGATCGGCACGATGTAATGGCCATACAAAGGCCATGTCGCCGCGACGATTCCACCAACCGCCACCCCACAAATCACACCATACTTATTTACAGATTTGGAATAAAGGGCTGCCAAAACAATAGGGCCAAAAGTTGCACCGAGTCCTGCCCAGGCATAACCGACGATATCTAAAATCATCCCTTTTTCATAAAAGAGGGCTAACACCATGGAAATCAGTGGGATTAATACCACACCAATTCTTGCCATCTTTAAAAGCTCTTTCGAACCAAGAGGATGTTTGGTCAACTTTCTCATGATATCTTCAGAGAAGATAGACCCTGCCACTAAAACCATAGAGTCCATAGTCGACATACTTGCAGCAATCACAGCACAAAGTAAAAACGAAGCAACAAAAGGGCTGAAGAGAAGCTTGACCATCTCAACAAAAACCATCTCATGGTCGTAAAGCCCTGTAGGGAAATAGGCAATACCAATCAAACCAATGAAAACAGCAGAGCTTAAAGCAAGAATTTGCCAGCTCATTCCCAAAATCATCGATTTTTTCAACATGCTTGGATCGCGCACACCCATAAATTTGGTGATGATGTGAGGCTGTCCAAAATATCCAAGTCCCCACCCAAGTCCAAATAATAAAGACGGGATGAGTGCCGTCCAATCCTCTGTAAAAATAGAAATTGGGACATTTTTAGCTGCAGCAATTTGTGTAATGACATCCCAACCACCGACAGCATTGTAAGCAACAAATGGGACAATCAAAACGACACAAATCAAAAAGATCGCCTGGAAACAGTCCATCCAAGCAACTGTGATGAAACCACCCAAGAAAACATAGAAAATCAAAACAGGAATCGAAATGAGGATACTTGTTTGATACGAGATGGGGAAAAGAGATGGGATGACTTTACCCATCGCAATCACAAGAGCTGTTAAATAGGCCGTCAAAAAGAGGATCGCCAAAATACCTGTCAAAAGACGGATCGTTCCGGAATGGTCGTGGAAACGTCTTTCGAAAAAAGTTGAGAGCGTATAGCTATCATACGACTCGGTCATCCGACGAAGCCCAGGCGCAACCAATTTCCAGTTAGCAAACATGCCTAATACAAGACCAATTGCAATCCAGGCCTGCGGCATGCCATCCAAAAAAATAATTCCCGGGAACCCCATGAAAAGCCAAGCACTCATATCACTTGAGTGGGCTGACAAAGCGGTCAACCAGAAGTTAACGGAACGGTTTCCCATCACGAAATCTGCGTCATTTTTCATGCGGCGGCGAGAGATCAAACCGATCGCTAATAAAATGGCAAAATAGATGAGGAAGGCAGAGAGCCGACCTGATAGCATGCAATTCCTTATGATCAAAAAAATAAGCTCATAACATTTTATCAGATTTTATCAATCCTTGACATCCCTAGCTGATCCATTCTTTAATAAATGGATATGACAAACGAAAAAGAAAAACTCATCATCATCGGCTCTGGGCCGGCTGGTTACACAGCAGCACTTTATGCTGCCCGTGCAAATATGCGCCCTCTTCTATTTGAAGGGTTCTTTTCTGGACCTGTTGGTGGACAGCTTATGACCACGACGGAAGTCGAAAACTATCCTGGATTTCCAAAAGGAATCACAGGACCAGAATTGATGGAAGAGTTTAAAAAACAGGCCGAACGTTTTGGTGCACGCTTCTTGCAAGAAGACGTCACCGCTTGCAAACTCACAGGGCACCACCCTTTTGAAGTAGTTGCTAAAAAGACCCATAAAGCTGAATCGATCATCATTGCTACTGGCGCTATGGCAAAACGTCTCGATATTCCTGGCACAATGGATGGCGAATATTGGAATAAAGGGGTCAGCGCCTGTGCTGTTTGTGACGGGGCAAATCCATTTTTCCGCGATAAACCTCTTTATGTCATTGGAGGCGGCGACTCTGCTGTTGAAGAGGCCCTCTTTTTAACCCACTACGGAAGTAAAGTTTATCTTGTCCACCGTCGCGACGAACTACGTGCTTCAAAGATCATGGCAAAAAGGGCGATGTCTCATCCGAAAGTTGAAATTTTGTGGGATTCAGTTGTCGAAAATGTCGCTGGCGGAAGACTGATGGAATCGATCACCATCAAAAACCTCAAAACAAACGAAGTAACAACTCGTCCAGCATCTGGTCTTTTCTTTGCAGTAGGACACGTTCCAAACACCGCATTTTTAAACAACCAAATCGACCTACACCCTAACGGCTACATCAAGGTTGTTCCTGGAACAACAAGAACAAATATCGAAGGGGTATTTGCAGCAGGCGATGTGCAAGATTCAGTTTACCGCCAAGCAGTTACTGCAGCGGGAACCGGTTGTATGGCAGCACTTGAGGCAGAACGGTGGCTTGCCGCGCAGGAATAATTGCCCTCTTTTTATTTTCGTCCCTGACGGCCGATCCCCTGGTCCCCTGGACGGGGATCGACAAGCTCCCTTATGTCACCTTCTATGGTGGCTATTGGAATTTGGGGTCTCTTCCTCAACGGACAGCCCAAAATGTGTGGATTGAAGGGATCGACTTTTCGCTTGCCCTCGACAGAGATTTGCAAATCGATTTTGATGTCGAGGTTGCAGAAACCGATCGTCAAACGTTTCTTTACAACACATTTGACCTCTCATTTTCAAAATTGTTGATGAACGATTTAATCGGCGATCCTTTCAGTTTGATGCTCTCTTTTAAAATGAGCAACAACGGAGGCGATGCAGTTGCAGAACCTGCTTTGCTCCATTTTGGAGAGTGGGAATGGAGAGCTATTGTTGCCCTAGGAAAAGAATGGACACGGTTTTACGACTGGTGGTTCCGCCTTTCTGGCTACTTTTCTTTAGGCATTGCTAATCGTGGAACCCCGTGGCTAGAAGAGGGTTTTTCTTTTGAGCAAAATTTTTGTGGAACACAGCGCTATTTGCTGGGCATCAAAGCCCTTCAAGCTTTCGGTGGTCACCTTATTCAAAGAACACCTTTTGTCAAAGGATGGGGTCCGTATGAATTCTATACGATTTCTGTTGTTGGTGGATTCTGGCAGGAAATCTGTGGTGTAGAAACGGGATTATTGTTCGAAAGCACGGTGTGGAATGCTAATTACTATAGTAATATCACCAAAATTTGGCTCGAATTTAGACTTCCTCTTGCATTTTAGCTACCCCGTGCCCGTACCCGCATGCGTGTCCGTGCCCGAATTTATAATGCAGGGTTAAAACCCTGCAAAACAAGCTCAGACTAAAGTCTAAGCCACACAAATAGTTTGGTTTCGATTTTTGGAATTATCCCTTCACCCAAATAGCTACAGCAGAGGCCATCCCTTTAGTATGGCTCAACGTAAGCAAAATTTTTGTGTCTGGATAACGGGTTTGTAAGCTCTCACTCAAACGGGCAACAGGCTTACCAGAGGGTTCATTGATCACCTCTATATCGTGCCAACCAATCTCTTTTCCAATTCCTGTTCCAAAAGCTTTGGAGACAGCTTCTTTAGCTGCAAATCGTGCAGCTAAAGAAGGATAAGGATCTTGAAACGCTAAACAGTAATCAATTTCTGTTGGAGTAAAAAGACGGCGAAGAAAACGGTCACCATGCTCAGCATGAACGGATGAAATCCGTGAAATTTCAATAAGATCGTGACCAATGCCTAAAATTTGAGTCATGAAGGAAAGCGGGCAAACGTTGGACGTTTTGCTTTGTCAAGGTTTCCATCAATTGCTTTGGCATGCTCTTCTTTTGTATTGCAAAAGACCATGCGCCCTGCTGTGTTGTGCTTCACAGAAAGGACAATCGTTTCAACAGTTTCACCGACAAGATCGGCAGCTCCGTTTACCACAACCATTGTTCCATCATCTAAATAGCCAACACCCTGCCCAACTTCTTTTCCCATTCTCTGTACTTTGACAACCAACTTTTCTCCACCTTGGATTGGATTTTTAAAAGAAGGTGCAATGAGTTGAAGGTTGATGATTTTAACACCTTCAGTGATGGCTGGATCTTGTAAATTTGGGTCTGAGATCAACAGATCTGCTTCCATTGCTTTTGCAACAGATAACGTTTCTAAATAGGTAGAACCTCGTTTTTCGTATTTTTCATCAGCAATTTGAAGCTCTAAAGCTTCCATTGCTTCTAATCGACGAAAATGTTCGAGCCCTTTTTTACCTTTTAGTCTCTCCATTTCATCTTCTGATTGTGCTTCGTGAGAAAACCTTTTCAATAAGAAATGGGGTAAAATAAGCCTTTTATCTAGAAGACCAGATGCTGCTACATCAAGCAGTCTAGAATCTAATAAAGCGCTTGCGTCTATGACTAAAGAGCCATGTGAGAAAGTTTTTTTCTTTCTCAGAACTATTGAACTCCAAAATGGGAACAATAAAAATGTGGCACCAATGCCACTTAAAAATGAAAGTAAAGGAAGGGCTGCCATCATCTTGAGAGGGTAAATGGGTTAACAAAACACTTCTGGCCTATCCTAGCACTTCAGCAAAATATTTTGGAACCATTCAATCAAAAAGATTGTTAGAAAAAATCTATTTCTCATAAACGTTTGAGGCTTTAACAAAAACAAAAAATGTAAACAGCAACTCAGTTTTTTTAATCCCATTTTAGTCTGTTTTTCACATGTTGCCTGTAACGTTTCCGGTTACTAAACTTTACTACCCATTAAACCTAGCCCTCTTTAGAATATTTCTTATTTTAAAGAGGGTTTTATGCTTCGATTCAAACCACAATTTCTTGTTTTCCTATCAGGAATTCCTTATTTCCTTGCTGGGGTGATGCTCAATAGAAAAGGTGTTGGCTTCCTTTCAGAAGCAGCCCAACTTTCAGACAAACTCCCCTCTTTAACCCTCCCTTTTGTAAGAGCTTTGTCTTTTATTGGTGATGCAACAGCTGCCATGCTTTGCATTGTTGTCCTTGCTGTAGTTGCAGGCATTTTTAAAGGAAGAAAAGTTATTGTTCCAGGCGTTTCAAGAAATTTTGCTAGGCTACAAACAATGACAGCTGATGCTCCCCTTACTCAACTTTATGATAGAAAAGGATGGATCATTTTAGGGGTGATGATGTCACTTGGTATGATGATCAATAATCTGCCTGTCCCTATTGACATTAGAGGTTTTATTGACGTTACAGTTGGCATTGCCCTTATTCAAGGCGGAGTTGCTTCTTTAAGACAGTACCGTTCTTTAAAAACTGCGTAACTAATCTGCGCCCGAATTTCTAAATGCAGGGTTAAAACCCTGCAAAACAAGCTCAGACTAAAGTCTAAGCTACAGAGGGGTTAATTGCGGGTCAGACTTTGGGCTTTTTTATTTGTGATAGCCGGAACCTTTTTCGATTTCTGTGGCACGGTAAATTTGCTCAACCAAAATCAATGGCACCATCTGATGGGTAAACGTTAGTTCGGACAAACTCAACAGTGTCCTCTCTTTCTTAAGACTCTCTGGCAAGCCTTCTGCGCCGCCAATCACAAATGTAACAGTTGCGCCCCCTTGCACCATTTTCTGGTGAAAAAGTTGTGAAAAAGCTTCACTTGTAACTGTTTTTCCATTGGGATCAAGCAACACAACCTCTTTTTGCTTTTTCACAAAAACTGCTAACTGCTCATCTGTTTTGAAATAATTCCATTCGATAGAGAGCAAAGTCTTCAGACGTTCGACATACTCAGCAACACCTTCAGCTATCCATCCTTTCGGCGCCTTGCCAACGGCTGCAATTTGTACTCTCATCCTTTCATCGCCCGGTCAATTTCTCGCTTCACGTCGCGCTCTTTGGTTGCAGCGCGCTTGTCATGCTGCTTTTTACCTCGAACAACTGCAAGGCGGACTTTGACATTTCCTTTTTTCAAATAAAAAGCCAAAGGGACAATAGTTAATCCCTTCTCTTCTCTTTGTCGACGTAAAGAAAAAATCTCTTTTTTATGGAGTAAAAGCTTTCTTTTACGACGCTCTTCATGGTTGTGAATATTACCAAATCGGTACGGAGTAATAGATGAAGAGATCAAAATGGCCTCGCCATCTTCAAATACAACAAACGCATCGGTCAAACTGCCATGATGCTCTCGCAAAGATTTAACTTCTGTCCCGACTAAAACAATGCCAGCCTCTACGGTTTCAAGGATTTCGTAGTCATGCAGAGCTTTTCGGTTGGTAACAAGATCGGACATATGAGAAGTAGTTTAATATGAAAACGGGAAAAATGGTATGCTCCCGTTTTTGCCAAAAATAGACACTATGCGATTCATTGCTCAAAGACAAGATCTTCTTCAATTATTAAAACGTCTACAGACGGTTGTGGGGCAGAAAGCTGCTCTTCCTATCCTCTCAAATATTTTACTTGAGGCTAAAGGAAATACATTGACCATCACAGGGACCGACCTTGTGATTGGGATGAAAACATTTGCCGAAGCCAAAGTCCAGGAAGATGGGGCAACTACCCTCCCTGCTCGGAAATTGACTCAGCTGATGAACGAGTTGACCTGTCATGCTGTCGAGTTGTGGGTTGGTAAAGATGGGAATATCGAAATCAATGCCAACTCTTCTCGCTTTAAAATCCACGCCCTTCCTCCTGCAGAATACCCTCCTTTCCCAGACCTGCAAGGGGCACGTAAAATGACGTTGGATGCTAAAGTTTTTAGAGATTCTCTCTACAAAACAGCCTTTGCTGTCTCTAAAGAAGACAGCCGTTATGCTCTGACCGGCGTTTTAATGCAGATCGAAGACAATCTCGTCACATTTGTTGGGACGGATGGAAAACGGCTATCAAAAGCTCACATTCCTCCAAGCACTTCAGATTTCAAAGGAAGCGCTATCCTCCCTATCCGTGCAGTTGACGAATTGCTCCGCAACTTGGAAGGCGAAGACAAAATGGTTCTTCACCACCAAAACGATCGTATTGCAGTTGAAACTTCATCTTTCTTGTTTGTCACAAAGCTTCTTCCTGGTGAATTTCCAGACTTTATGAGAGTGATACCACACAATCCGCAAGAAATGTTGACAATCCACAGAGAAGAGCTCACCTCTTTGCTGCGTCAAATTTCTCTTTTTACTGCTGATGCTTCACAATCGGTTAAGTTCTCTTTCTGCCCAGAAGAGTTGCGTCTTTCGGCTAATGCAGCAGACGTTGGTGAAGGAAAAGTATCGATGCCATTGCAATATAGCGGCGACAAGATCGACATCGCCTTTAACCCAGGCTATTTCCTCGATATCTTACGCCACTGCAAAGGTGAAACAGTCACATTAGGGATCACAGACTCTTACAATCCAGGTCTTTTGATCGACCAAGCGCCTGAATCTTACGATTCGAAAACAACCCCTCTTTTCATGCTCATGCCGATGCGCCTTGAAGAGACACGCACTGAATAGACTTTCCTCCGATGATTGAAAGGCTTCTTCTTTCCCACTTTAGGTGTTTTGAAGAAGCCTTTTTTTCATTTACACCAGGCGTTAATTTATTTTGGGGTGAAAATGGGGCAGGAAAAAGCTCTATCCTTGAAGCATTAACTCTGTTTGCTTTTGGCCAATCTTTTAGAACCAAAAAAGGACAACCTCTTGTTCAAGAGGGTTTTTCTAAAGCCCGCGCTAACCTCTATTATAAATCTAAAACGGCGCATCAGCTTCTTATTTGGGAGTATGAAGAGAAAAGCACCTTCTCTTTAGGCCAACAAAAATTAAAAAGCGCTGCTGAGGTGCTTGGCTTGTTGCCTGCTGTCTCTTTAACCCCACAAGATGCCTCTATCATTACAGGCGCCGCAGATGAAAGACGCCGCTTTTTGGACTTTCTTTTAGCAAAGCAAGATTCTCTCTATCTCCATCACCGCGTTCGCTATGAAAGAGGCCTTCATTGTCGCAATGAGAATTTAAAACGCCGTCGTCTTCAAATGCTAGATGCTATTGAAGAGGAGATGGAAAAAAGTGCCCTCTATTTGATTGAGGCAAGAGAACAAGGGATAGAGGCCCTTCTTCCACATGCAGCTCCCCTTTTCCGCCATCTTTTAGGAGAACATAAGTCTTTGGAGATAGTCTATAAAACAAAGAAGAATCTGCGAGAGCTTTGGAAAAAAGAAAGGGAGCGAGAACTCCATTTAGGCTATACCGTCAATGGCCCTCATCGCGATGATGTTTTGTTTCATGCAAACGACAAAGAGATTCGTCACTTTGGCAGCGAAGGGGAAAAAAAATCCTATCTTTTGGCGTTGAAGTTGGCCCACCACGCCCTTTTTAAAGAAAAGCCTCTGATGCTGTTGGACGATTTGACAGCGAGCCTTGATCCTGTTCGAATTGAAAAGTTTTGGGAATTGGCTCCAAGCCTTGGCCAAGTGGTGATTACCTCTACTGCCCCTGTTCAATTTCCAGGAACAAATTTAATAGAGGTGAAGCGGAAAGTTTTTGAACTCGCTTCGAAATAATCCCCTGTATCCGAAATTATAATGCAGGGTTAAAACCCTGCAAAACAAGCTCAGACTAAAGTCTAAGCTACAAATTCATCTTTTCGTTGTTTTAACTCAAATAGTCGCGGCTTTGAGGAGTCAGCGAGAAGTACCATTGTCCATCTTTTTCACCAACTTTAAGCGCTCCGTTTTTTGCAAAACGCTCAAAAAGGAGGGATCTGAATGTGGCTCTCTCTTCCTGTGTGTGAGTTGGCATAGAATAGAGCCAACGTCTGCCTTTAGATTCTAAGTAAGCTTCGTGTGGCTCTTGCATAGGCACATCCAAATGCATCAAAAACTGATCCATCGGAATCCAAGCCCCAACTTTAGCCTCTTTTAAACGACGCTCTACCCCTTTGATTTGCCGCTCTCTTAATTCAAGCCCTCTTGTAGGCTTTGGAAACTCTTTGGTCTCTTTTACGGCAAATGCGACAGGCTGCACCCCTTTCCCAACAAAATGGGTGTAATCAACCCACTCTTTTAGAGGAACAAGGTACTCTTCCCACCCATCTTCTGTCTCTTTGTACTTAACGAAAGCGACAAAGTGGTATTCCAACTGCAAAATCATGGCATGGAGCTCTTCGCGAGAGATACCAAAACCAATCTGCAGCTCTTGAAATGACAACGCAAGGTCATCACTGCGATAAAGCCCTTTTACAATTGTTTGTAAGCGGGGATCTGTAAATTGTAATTCATCAATATGACGGTTAAAAAACCGTGGATGGAAAAAGTGTTTCTCAATGAGAGAAGCAAAAATATCGTGACATGTTCTAGGGACAACATACCAATCGAGTAAAACAGATGGAGGCAAGAAAGAAAGACGGGTCTTTAGATATTGCAGATCAGGATGGAAACCCTCATCAAAGCGAGCTGCTTCTGTTTCAAGTAGGCGTCTTCTCTCTTTATTTACAGAAAGCTTGGCACCATCTTTTACAAAGAGTCCCAATGTCATCAGTTGAACAAGTCCCTCTTCGACCTCGCCTAAAGACATCTCAAGGTTATCGGCTAATTCATCTACACTTGTCTCAAGAGATGAGAATAAAAGTTCTTGTAGAAGAGTTACGCCAGTTTTATCAAGAAATGGGAGGGCAGAGCGGAGCGCCACATCAATCTGATATGGAACCTTTGACAGTTCGATCTTTATTTTCTTTGTTGAAGAATCATCCATAGTTTTCAGTACTATTTATGATACATTAAAATTTATTTAAGGACAAACGAGAAATGAGAAGGCCCAAGAGGGTAAACCTCTTGGGCCTTCTTAGAAGATTTTCTAAATTTTAGCTTACTTTTTGACGTACTGGTTGACGTAGTTAATAACGTCGCCAACTGTTTTCAATTTTTCTGCATCTTCTTCAGAAATTTCACAGTTGAAGCGCTCTTCAAAAGTCATGATGAGCTCTGTGAGGTCTAGTGAATCTGCGTTTAGATCGTCGATAAACTTTTTAGAGGCGTCCACTTCGCTGCGGTCGACACCCAATTGCTCAACTACGATGTCAATAACTTCTTGTTCGAGTGACATATCGAGAGATTTCCTTGGTTTAAAATTGTTTTTCTATCTGACCATTCCACCGTCGACAGTCAACACCTGCCCAGTGATATAGTCTGATAAAGAGGAAGCAAGAAAGAGCGTTGCATTGGCAATCTCTTCAGGTCGACCGATCCTACCCATAGGGATTTGCTTTAGGATCGCCTCTTTTTGCAAAGAGGATAACTGATCTGTCATTTTTGTCTCAATGTAGCCAGGTGCGATGCAGTTAACATTCACACGACCAGCCAGCTCATCTGCCAACGCTTTAGTAAATCCAATCATTCCAGCTTTTGAGGCGGCATAGTTTGACTGACCTGCCTGTCCCATTAAGCCAATGACGGAAGAAATATTGATGATTTTCCCTTTTTTTGCCCGGATCATGGGACGGACACACGCCTTTGAAAAGTTAAAGGCCGACTTTAGATTGGTATCCATCACCTGATCCCAATCCTCTTCGGTCATCTTCAATAGCAAGCCATCACGGGTAATACCGGCACAGTTAACAAGAACGTCTACACGGCCATATTCCTTGACTAACTCCTCTACTCCCTTTTGTACCGCCTCAAATGAAGCTGCATCGACAGGGAAAAACCGGTGTTTCCCTTCAGGCGACAACTCTTTCAGCTCTTGCAAGACCTCCGCCCCTCTTTCAGGGTTGGTCCCGATGGCAACAACATGGGCGCCTGCCTTAGCTAAACCATGAGCAATGGCCTTTCCAATGCCAGAAGTAGCTCCAGTTACAAATGCGACTTGGTCTTTTAATTCAATCATCCTAATACCTCTGACAAACTCTTTAAATCATCGACCGATTGGATACTGATGCTCTTTCCAAGAACGCCGATTTTTCTATTAAGACCAGACAAAATAGTACCTGGTCCGATTTCGACAAAAAGATCGATCCCTCTTTTGCCCATCGCCTGTATTCCCTGTTCCCAACGGACAGAACCTGTGACTTGCTCCTTCAAAAATTGAGGAACGTGAGTGGGTTGATCGACATAATCCCCCGGCACGTTCATCACAATGCCGATTTTGGAATCTTTAAAGGGAAGCTGGTCAATCACTGGTCCTAACTTCTCTTTGGCACTCTGCATAAGGCCGCTATGAAAAGCTCCATGGACCTGCAAAGGCATCACCCTTTTTGCCCCTTTGGCTTTTAAAATTTCGGCCCCTTTTTCGACCCCTTTAACGGTTCCAGAAATGACAATCTGACCAGGAGCATTGTAATTCGCCACCCAAAGCTCCCCTTCACCTTTAACACCGTGAAGAGCTGCATCCACTTCATCTCCAGAAAGGCCAAGAATAGCTGCCATTGTTCCAGGACGATCGTGGCAGGCTTGATTCATGGCAAGACCTCTTTGACGGACAAAAAGGAGCCCTTCTTTGAAAGGAAGTCTTTCTGAAGCGACCAAGGCTGTGATTTCGCCCAAGCTCAAACCACTTACAACCTCTGGAATCAACGCTGCAAACTCTTTTTGGAGCACTTTTAAAATGGCAAGGCTGGTGATAAAAATTCCAACTTGGCTATTTTTTGTCTCTGTCAGCTTATCTTGAGGCCCCTCAAAAACGATTTTAGAGATCGATTCTCCTAACAAATCATCAGCTTCTTGGAACACCTCTTTAGCAAGAGGAAAATGGTCGTGAAATGATTTACCCATTCCAGGAGCTTGTGCTCCCTGTCCTGGGAATAAAAATGCGGTGCGAAATTTAGATGTCATAGTTTTTTCAGTAAAGTTGCTCCCCATGTCAAACCAGCACCAAAAGCGACTAAAAGGACGGTTTCATTGGTGTGGATCGGATGGCGATCGACAAGTTCATCAAAGGCAATAGCAACAGATGATGCTGAAGTATTTCCATATTTATGAACGGTATTAAAAACTTTTTCGTTTGGGATGCCGCAATATTTGGCGACTGTATCGATGATACGGAGGTTTGCCTGATGCGGAACAAGCCAAGTGAGCTCTTTTTCTGTGATCCCTTCAGCTTCAAGACAGCTTTTTGCAACACCATGCATCCGTCGGACAGCATGTTTAAAAAGCTCTTTCCCTTCCATTTTGATCTTGTGCAGCTTGTCGGTAACTCCATCTGCATCTAAAGGCTGTCTTGATCCGCCACCCGGAATATAAACAAGTTCGTACTGGCTTCCGTCAGAGCCAAGCGGAGTCGACCTGATTGAAAACCCTCTTTCTTCTGCAGAGATAATGGCCGCTGCTGCCCCGTCTCCAAATAGAATACAGGTGTTTCTATCTTGATAATCGACAATGGATGACATTTTCTCTGGCGCAACCAGCAAAATGGTCTTGTAGTTGCCAGATTCGATAAACGCTTTAGCTGTAGAGAGGCCAAAGATGAACCCAGAGCAAGCTGCTGCAATGTCAAAGCAAGGAATTTCTGTTAAACCAAGTTCATGCTGAATAAGCGATGCTGTATTGGAAATAGGAAAATCGGGCGTTGATGTAGCCACTAAAATGAGGTCGATTTGCTTCTTGTCGATGCCAGATTTTTGGATCGCTTTTAAAGCTGCTTCTCGCCCCATGTGGGCAACCTCTTCTCCAGCAGCCGCCATCCTTCGCTCTTTGATGCCAGTTCTCGTGACAATCCACTCGTCGGATGTCTCTACCATTTTTTCAAAATCGGCATTGGTTAAAACCTTCGAAGGAAGATAGGACCCCAACCCGAGGATATGAGCTTTTTGTCGTACAAACATATAAAAGAACTTGGGAATTGTAACAGATAGAGAGATTATTTATCCTGTTGAGCGATGCACTACCCTGACTGGTTCCTTGATCTCCTCCCTTTTTGGGAAAAACTACCTGGCATTGGCCCCCGTTCGGCCGAACGGCTTCTCCTCGACCTCCTTTCTTGGGAAAAAGAGGAGCTTCTTGCCTTTTCCGACTCGCTAAAAGCCTTTGGTGAAAAAAGACACTTTTGCCCTACCTGCGGAGCTTTAGCCCCTTCTGATAGCTGCCCATTTTGCGAAGGACAACGGGATCGGACAGTACTTTGTATCATTGGTGGACAAAAACAATTACACCAAATTGAGCGGACAGGCACTTTCAAAGGCCTTTACCACGTCCTCGACACGCTCCTCACCTTTGAAGATGACCCTGTTATCGATTACCACGTTGATAAGTTAAAAAACAGGCTAGACCAACACCCGATTGAAGAGATCATTTTTGCTTTAGAAGGGACTTTAGATGGAGATGCAACGTGCCATCTTTTAAGAGAAAGATTGTCACCTGCCCCTTATCGACTAACACGTCTTGCTTTTGGCCTACCTATTGGCACCTCTTTTACATCTGTGGATGGAGGAACACTTTCTAGATCGCTTCTCTCGCGTGTTCCTCTCTAAAATAATGGGAATTTTAGTTATAAAATTCACATGATGTTTTTAAATTTGTTTAAAGCCACTCTTGCACCATAAGATCCTCTTTCAGCCAATATTTTAAATTGATCGAGAAGATTAGCGAAACAAAGCTCGACGAGTCCCTCTCTTTGTACATTTGGATTGACTAAATAAGTCGCAAGAGATGGAAGCAATAGATCTAACAAAAAAGGATAATGAGAACGAACAAATGAGCTTGGACTCAAATATTGGAACGCTTTGCTTGCTGTAGCAATATCAGGATTCTTTGTGCAAAGGAAGGTGCAAATATTAGAGAAAGCCTCAATTCCACCTTTATTCCAGCCGCTTTTCTTTAATTTTTCAGTAGCCTCTTCCAAAAAGTCAGCCCCTTTTAACCAAACGAATCGAGCGCAGCTTAAAAAGAATTGTGCATGAACATCTTCTTCAAATCTTTGAAGGTCTTTTTGAGACTCCTCAAAGGGTATTTCAGGGTATAGAGCAACAAAACCCAACATTCCAGCGATTCGACTTGCCTCTGTTGCAAGACCAACAGGAGGTTTTTTATCCACAATCTGTCTTAGATTTTGCACAAAATTTTTTCCTGTACAATCATCACCAAATGACATCCCTGCAGTTAACCTAGAATATGGAAGAGGACCTGAAAGAGTGCTTTTATTCTCAGAGTCTTTGTAGAAGCTATAGAGATAAAATCTTGCCAACAAAACTTCTGCAGCTTGCCGTTGAAGAGGATTATTTCCATTATCTTTTACTTCGTTCAGAAATTGGCGAAATTCTGGACCAAGACCATGTAAAGTTTGATTATAAAAACGGCAGTAATCAGATTCTTTTGCCTCTTGCGGTAACTGCGCCTCTTTTATGGCCAACTCAACTAATTGCCATTCAATAAAACGAAGTTCAAAAACACTTTCATCAAAATTAAAAGGTGTTCTGCCCTCCTTTCCATTTACAATTCCGCTCATTAACAATGCAGCTCTTGCCATGAGATCTTCTTTATTCAAGAGACATGCCAATAAAGCAATATAGAAGCCCGACTCTTGCATATTACCTTTAAAAAGATGCAGCAGTGGATTGTAGTTTGAAAAGAGTGTTTCAAACGCAGTAGGGTAAAAATAGAATACTTTTGAAGTATTTAATTCGATCTCTGTCTTTAAAAATTCTAATAAATTGCCAAAGGGTTTTGCATGTGGCGTCTTATTTGTTTCAACAAAAATTTGCAGCAATTCTTTTGCATAGAGACCAGCAAGCTCGATTTTCTTTTCGGTCGTTATATTTAACTTGGTCATCACCAGATGGATGATTTTATCGGCATTTTTAGTACCTAAAGTGTGTAATTTTGAAAATAATGGAACAAGATCAACTAGACTTCTCAAGCGTTCTACATCTGGTTCAGCCACTTCTTTAAAAGCCTCCGCACTAAGTTTTGCAACTTTTTGAACAGTTTCGGGTTCGTTACTTGGACGTTTTACAGCAGGAGGAGGAACATTTACTAATTGTGCAATGGTGATTCTACTCGAGGACATAAAAGCTTCTATTTAATGGTTGATTTACCAAATTTTAGCTTTTTGAGAATTATCTGAAATGCTTTTTAGAAAAAGGGATCTTTCTAGATCCCTTTAAGCTATGGCTTTTTCAAAGAATTTGATCTGTTCAAGGAAGTTATACCAATCGTTCTCCTGCATTTCGATCTGATAGGTATCTTCATTCACCGGATACTCAAACTTTCCTTTTTCAGCTTGATCACGGAATAGGCTAAAGAATGATTTATCAACAGCATCAGGTTGTTGTGCTACATTAAGGGCATTGTCTAGTGCTTTGATAATCTCTTTAGTCGTTAAGAATTTTTTCATAAGATCGTCAACAACAGCTTGTGGAGGTTTTGGATTAGCTAACCAGATCTCATAAGGATCTTGGAAAAGATCGTCGTTTTCTGGCACAAGATTCAAAGCCCTTAGCAACAGGTTTTTATAATACAATTTTTCATGGACAAATGTCCCAAGATTATCGTCTTGTTTACAAAGCTCTCCAACCAAATATTTATCCAAAACAATAGGTAAAACAGCAGCTATCCGCACAACATTAAGAAAACTACCAATATACTTCTGATTCAAAATTCGACGACGGTAGGTTTCTCGGATAACTTCATTGACTCGAACAGAACATGCATTGGTCTCTATTAAGAGATCGTGTATCTCCCCATCAATTTCAGCACCGCGTCGATCTCGGTGATTTAAATAAGAAATGAGACCATTCAATGTCATATTTTTTACATCAGCAGGCAATTTACCTGGAAATCTAAGCTCTAGACTATCCATCAGCTCTTCAGCTTTTGAGCTAAATTCATCTCGTTGCAGATAATGAGCAATAGATTGGGTAAGATCAATATCATCTTCTTTTTTGATCTCCAACCCACTTGCAATGGTATTAATAACTTCTTGTTTACTGCTCTTAATATCATCCAAAATATGGGACAACATCAAAGCAATGATCTTTTTTTGTTTTTCAGGAACACCTTCAACAACTACATTAGGATTTAAATAAACACCAAGCTGACTACTTGTATAGCCTAGTACATGTTGCCTAAAAGGACTTTGATATCCTTCTAAACTTTCAGTGCCTTTTTCTACTTTATAGGCTTTTTGATACTCTTCCTCAAGTAGTCTAACGCCTTCTTTAAGTTGATTTAAGCCCAACTCTTCGTATTTTTTTTGAAATATGGCGGCCAGACGGCTTTTTTCTTCGTCAGTAAGAGCCCTAAGATTGGCTGCAAGATCTGTAAAACTGCCCTCGTATGTATGGATAAAATCAAGTAATTCACTTTCAGTCCATAAAGGACGTTCTGGAATTGGGGGCATAGGAGAAAGAAGTTGTTCGGATAAACGGTATCCATTTTCGTCTACAAACCAATTGACTGTGGGAGGTATTAAAAGCTCTCCTCTTCTTCGCATTACAATACGGATATGGTTCAAACCAAATCGTGCACCTTGAAACCCTTTTTGGCTCAATTTTTCTAAATTTTCAACGATTTGGGCCAAATGGGGGCGGATATCAGCATGATCTCGCACACCTGGTCGAGCAATAAAAATAGCCATTACGGTCGATAACAAATCTAGCAAATAAGGGAACCGTCTCTGAATGAAAGAACCTTCACTACGTAAACATGAAAATACTTTAGTAGCTGCTTTTACTTGCCGATTCAATACCTCATCCGGTGTCACTCCTAGTTTATTTGCAATGGCATCCAGCTTTTCTTCGTTAATTAAACTAATGAATTCCAATATTTCTTGATAAGCAGTAAGGCTATCCTTATCCCAGGAAGATTTTTTTAACTCACACGATTCTTGGATAATTTTTTTACGAGTCGCTAAATCATCTCCCGTAGCATAGGTTTTTTGCTCATCAGATGCTGCTTTACCCATTAAAATTCGATGAATATCGGCAAAACTACGTGCATGTGGATCCACGACTTTCTTATTTTGATCCTCGTGTGCATATTTTAAAATATCACCAATGGCTGTCTTATAGCGTTCCTGATGCAATTCTTTACATAATATTTTACCAAGATCATGGTACATCGAATTTGTTAATTCATTGATGTATCTTTTGTAAAATGAAAAGCTCAAACTTTCAAGGAGAGCTCGTGGATTGTTAGATTGCAAAATGATTGGGCCCAAGATTTGATCTGCTATCACACCTCCAATTTGCATCAGCTCTGCAGTTGGTTGAAGAGTTTCGTAATCAGGAAGTTTATTAATTTCTGACAACAGTTGAACATTCGGTTGTTGCTCAGGCATTGTATTTGCTCGAAGCCACATCCGTGTCTTCCCTATCGTCAATATTTGAACCACACCTTGTTCCTGTACAAACTTTTTTGCGTCTTCAGACATTTGACCCAAATTTTGCTGCAAGATTTGAATTTTCATTTGGTCTGGCATTTGAGTAAGTGCTGCATTTAAAGCTGGCCTTATTGCCGGATCTTGATCAGAAATCGTTTTTGCCAGCACCTCAAAAAGCTGCTGCTGCGTTAACTCTACAGCTTGTACTGCTTGCAAAATTCGATCAGCAGAAATATTGCCTTTGACTTTATTCAGCATTTGAACGCTTTCTGGAGTGAATAAAACTGGTCCTATTGCATTCAGTAAGTTCGATGTTAGTGTTGATTCTGGAGTTATTGGAGGGTTTAATAATTGAGCGATTCCAAAATCGATGAATGGTAAAAGTGCTTGCTTAACTTCCAACGGAAACTTCATGTTCAAACCAATCATACCTGCTAATCGGCTAGCTTCAACGACGTTACCATTTCGATTCTCCCGTCCTGCGTGAGTGTTCACTAGCAGATGTAGACTGGAAATTTCCTTCTGTTCGTGAAGATAATCTTCAAGTTGAGTTGTTACATCTGAAGCTAAGATAGGGAATGCCCCACGAAGCGCGTATTGCTCACCTTGTGGCAGGAAGGCTAATTGTCTCATGAATAGATAAAGTCTTGCAGACAGAAGTATGGCAGCTCTGTATCTCTGTGCATCAGGAGCTATTCCCTGGCTTATCTTTTGTTCTTCTGTATAAGCAACAGATAACAGATCTCTTCGAAGGATGCGCAATTCATCAAAGGTTGCTGTTAGACTTATTTGATGGAGTTGATAATAACGCGGACTAAGCTCTGTTGGAAGAGGAGCAGCAAGCCACTTTGTTTCAAGCTTTTTACATAACTCTCTTAACGCGGTAACATTCGTGTTTTCGATAGCTTGGTCAAAATCAAAGAATGTTCTGACTCCACTACCTTTCCCATCTCTCCACATCTCAAGAGCTACCCTAGCTCCTATTAACATGCTTTGATCGATTTTAAGAGCAGCCTTACTCTCTACTGACAAAGCTTGATCAATAATAGAGGCAAATAAAGCGATATAATAGGCTGCAGATTCTGTTTCGCCATGAAAAAGATGTAACAGCGGATTGTACGCTCCATAAAATTCTTCCAAAGCAGACGGGTACAAATGAGGAGTTACATCTTTATCCCTTACTGCAGCATTTAATATAACTTTCAATACATCTGTAAAAAGTTTGATATGTGGTAATTCTGTCTGCCCTAGTGTTTGCGCTTTATTTACAACTGCCAGCAATCCTTTTGTATATTCGCCGAATAGCTCCACTTTTCTATCGAATGAAATTAATTTTCTTGTAAGGAAGTACTTGAAAACTCTGTGGGCTGAATCTTCTGTTTGATACGGCAATCTGGAAAATAGCCGGGTCAGATTAACTTCTTGCTCAGGTCCACTCAATTTTGGAATCAATCGATTAAGTTCGTCTGTCCTGTTTAGTGTAATAGCAAAATAAAACAGATAATCAATCAATTTCTCATCTTCAAAAATTCCGGTATCTTTTGTAAGAAGGGCCTCAAAAAGCTGCTCTTCAGTATAAATTTTACTATCACACATTTTTTGAAAGTCGTTCGCAGTGGTAAACTCTTCCATTAATAAGTGAGAAGCCCAATAGACAGCCCCTTCTGGCATATGGGCTACTTGTGAAGCCTTTCCTTTTCCCTTTCCTTGAGAATGGGCTCTTTCAACTTCATCCAGCTCTAAAATAGCTTTTGCAGCAGCTTTAATATTCTTCGTGTCTTTTGTATGTGAACCAAGAGATTGTGTGACAAGCCAACTCAAATACCTTTGTCCTATACTGGCAATATCAGGATCCTTCAAAAGTTTTATCGTATTTTCTTTTGTCAGAGCCTTGCCTTGAGCCAAAGCCTCTTCTGCCACTTTGGCTACTTTTCTAGATTTTTCTGGCAATTTTGCCAGCTCTTCTTCCATCTCTTCAGCTGTTCGTTTTCTTGAAGGGCCGCTAGATGCAGAAGATCCAGAATAGTCGGGTTGGTAGGGTGGAAAAGGGGATGAGGGATTGAAACCACTGTTGTGAGACATAGAAACTCCTACTCGACTATCTATTAGTCATTTTAAACTAAAAAATTAAGGAACTTAAAAAATATTAAAAACTTAATATTAAGTTATTTAAAACAGAAAATAAAGATAAAATCATGACATTTAACGAATTACACATCAAAAGGATGACCATTCAGGCTGTGTCTTAATCCATGGATAGACGAACTGAAGTTTCAAACCTATTGTTTCTCCAGATTTTCCTATTGTTTCTCCAGATTTTCCACAGCATTTTAACTGATTGGATAAAGAGGATAAAATGGCTAAATCTTCTTCAATTAAACTCTCTTGTAATCGTTTTAGATCTAAGAGCAAGACAAGCTGCAAAGCAAATGGAAGAAGTAACATTTCCCACAACTGACCAGGATTTATTTTATGATAATCAGTTACTTGAACCTTTGAAAGGTTATTCATAAATTCTATAGCTTTTGGTTCTAATTCTTTAGACGGTCGAATTAAAAACTCGACCAAATTTTCAAAAGGATGTTTTTCAACATACGAAAGTTGGTGGATTACCTGTTTGAACGGTAAAAAAACCATTTCTCTTTGAGACGGAGATAAAAAAGGAAGCTCTGCAAGATAACTAAATAGCCATTTCTGGGCGTATAGATTTGAATTGAAGGTATCTAAAACTTGAGTGACAAATGGAATACATAACAAATTCCATGTTTCTAAATTTTCTTCTTTTTGAATCCCTAAAAATCTAGATGCTATTATAAAATTTTGTGAAGAAGGGCCTTTTAAATAATCGAAGAGCTGAGCTATTCCCTTAGCTACTGTTTTATTTAAAATAGAAAATTCATGCTCAATAATACCAGCAGCCAGTTTTGAACGGGGATTTTTTAAAAGCTCTGGCAAGTAAAACATGACCCTACTCTTCGAAGCCCCACCTTTTTTAAAGGCTAGCATAAGCGCTTGAGTAAAAGCTGGAGCACAAAGTTCCCATAAATCTGGGAAACTTCTTTCTATAGCTTTCATAAAGTCATCGGCTGCTTGTTGTTTTTTTTCTGAGTAAGGGTCTCTTAAAAAATGAAAAAGAGAAGCCAAATGTTCACTTGCCGCAAAGAATTTGAGGCTCAGAGCTTCATACATTCTTGAAAAGGCAGCGGTTGTACTTGGCATTTCTTCTACTCTTGGCATTCCAAGTGTGCAAAGGTGGGAAATAAACCAAGAATTCCCCTCATCCGATGCATTAAATCTTCGGACAATTTCTTCAGTAAAGGAAAGGCAAAATAATTCCCAAAATTGAAGATTGCAACTCGTTGTTTTTTGTAACTTATTATACGCAGCCCGAAATGTCTTTATTCCAGGATTTATCAAATAATCTAATCCTGCTGTGAGCCCATCGAGCGTTCCGTCAAAAGACAAATCAAAAAAACGGGATTTGAACCTTTCCAGAAGATTTTTTTTGTTATTATTTTGTCTCTAACAGATCTATTGGGATCCGCAATAAAAAAGAGAGAGTAAAAGTATTTAGCGTGAAAATCTGATAGCGCTAATAGTCTTAAATTTTCTAATGCTGCCTTTTTTTCTTCCTTCGTCTTAGCAAAAATAACATCAAAAAGAGCTACTAATCGTTTTCCTTCAGAATTATTTGTATTTTCTATAAGGCGTAATGCTTCTTCTACTCCTTGATAATGACACCTTTTCAACTGCTCCTCAAGATTTCCTAAAACGTTCAGATGAAAAAGCTTTGGATGTCCCCCCATGTGTTGAAAAGCACGGTAGAGGTTAGCTTTAATATATAAAATCAAATGGTCTTCACAAGATGTAGAGAGTGCTTCGTCAAATTGCCACGAGACTTGTTCTGCCAATGCGGAGTATCTAGCAAACAACTCGTTAATGGCTCTACCTTGCTCCTCTCCTCCTTGAAAAAGACCGTTCAAAAAAGTGAAATATTCTGGACAGGCGTCAAAAGGAAATTCTACATCAAATCCATCACATAGTTCTCGGTACTCAGTAGGAAAATTAGATAATGGAGCTTGATCAAAAGTTAGAAAACTTCCCTCACCAAAATCTTTTTTAATTTTAAAGGCAATTTGAGCATCAATTTCTCCTGCACGTGCTGCCCACAAAATAATAAAAGGAGAATCAATAAAAGATTCTAAATGTAAGAAAGGGTTATAAAACCCAAAAACGGTCTCAAAAGTTGTTGGCACAAATGTAGGATCGGTTGCCGCCTCTCTGTATATTCCTTCTTTTATTTCATTCAATTTTTCTGAAATAAATTCATAATCTGCATCCAAATATGTAAATTTATCTCGAAAAGAATGGTTTAGATAGATCCCTAAAGCTTGTATTTTGAAATGTAAAGAGAGCCTTGAAAACAGATAATCAAAAACTTGGTGAACAAGTTCTCTATTTTTAGCAGAAGGCATCACCTGCATCATGTGATAAAGGTGCATATAATCCCCTTCACCTTCACTGAAGTTGTCCCCAAAAATGATTTCTAATTGCTCTGGGCTGAGAGTTTGCTCCTTAGTACCAAAAAACATTTTGGCGTTAAGTATAAATTGAAAAAATTCTTTTGGGTCTGAAGAAGCCCGTGCTATGAGACGATTCAAAGATAAAATTTTCCCCGTAAAAAAAGCGACCTCTTCTTGAAAATGATCTGAAGTTAAGGCTGTTTCTTTGGAGGGAGAAGCTTTTTCCTTAGATTTTGGGGGTTTAGTCGCCTGTACTTTTTTTGCTGAATTATGGTTTCGACTAGAATGTTTTCTATGCAAAAGAGCAGTTGCCTTGATAGCCTTATCCGCAATTTTGTTTATAATAGCAGCACTTTCCCCATTTATTTGAATAGGTTCAAAATCATACGTATTTAATTGAGGTAGGTGCTGCGGCGTAACTCTATGAGCCATAAAATTCCTAGGAAATAAAAGACATCTTGATGTAGTTAATCGATTTAAATCAATTCATCAAGAATCGAATAATAATTGTTACTTAGAAAAATTGAATTACAATTCCCATTGCCAACATTCAAAATCGTGCATGAGGATATCAAGCGCAGTTTCTTCATCGTGCAAATCAAGATCGAGCCAATGGAAATGGGGCTCTCTGCGGAACCAAGTTAATTGCCGCTTGGCATAACGGCGAGAAGCTTGTTTAAAAGCCTCCATAAAAGTTGCAAACGCTTCATGGGATTTATCTGAATCCATATAGCTTAAGGCTTGTCTATAGCCAATTGCTTGTGAAAGGAGAGGGTTTTCTTTCAATCCTCTCGGAATCAAAGATTCAATTTCATCTAAAAAGCCATGCCCTACCATTCGCTCACAACGGCGATCGATCCGATGATAAAGCGATGCTCGAGGCCTATTGAGAAACCAACATCTAAATGAAAACTCATGAGGAGGACGGTTAGGTGTTGCCGGAATGTCGCTCACCTTTTTTCCCGATAGCTCAATAATCTCAAGCGCCCGGATGATCTTTTGCTTATCTCCAGATGTTAGACGCTTTGCATAATCAGGATCTGTCTTTAAAAGACGCTCATACAAAACTGTAGGTCCCAATTCTTCCATCTCTTCAGAAAGACGCTGACGAAGAAATGGATCTGGACTTGGGCCACTTGGAGGGCCAAAAAGAAGAGTATGGATGTAAAAGCCAGATCCCCCCACAACAATAGGAATAGCTCCTCTTGCGTGGACTTTCTCTAGGGCATCTAAAGCTTCATGATAAAATTCGACCACATTGAAGGTTTCAGAAAGCTCTTTTGTATCGACAAGATGGTGAGGAACTAGTAGCTGTTCTTCAAGAGTTGGTTTGCTTGTCCCAATGTTGGCCCCTTTATAGACCTGCATGGAATCGGCAGAGATAATCTCTCCTCGAATCTTTTGAGCAAGCTTTAAAGCAAGATCACTTTTCCCTACAGCTGTAGGGCCGGCAATGACCAACGCCCTTTTTTTGCGCGGCTTTCCGAGAATGATCTTCTCTTTCTGCACCTGTAGGTACATCTCTAAGAAGGAGGAAGGGAGACAAATAGGGGGTGCTGCCATCGTTTCAAGAATCCTGTGTTTCTTGCATGACCCACTCTCGATAGGACGGATTAGAATCAATTACTTGAAAAACAACAACTTCAGGAACTTCGTATTTACTATTTTCAAGAATGACTTTTAAAACTTTATCGTAATGGAGATAGCGTGTTTTTAGAAGAACAACACTTTCTTGTGCAGTATCTAATTCCCCATTCCAACGAAAAACAGACTCTACCCACGGGATGATCTTAGCACAGGCTACAAGCTTTTCTTGCACAAGGTAACGAGCAATCGTCCTTGCCTCTTCTAAGCTTCCGGATGTAAAGCGGATTTCGCAGAGTTCGTCTTTTCCCATATTAATCAATTATTATGAATCAATGGTTTTAAAAGACAAGTATTCTTGAAGAGAGGCGGAGATCTACCCCTGTACCCTTCTCTATTTTAGGTAGTAGCTTGGCTAAATCAGAGAGAGACTCTTCATACCGTTCCAACCAAAGTCTTACAAAGAGCAGCTGCTCCCCCCTTTTCAGCGTTAACACCCATTCCCCTCCATAAGGATGCTCGACATCAAGTCGTGAAAGGTCAACCCGTGCAATATTCCAAGGAAAAAAGAGATGATTTTTTTGAAGAATGCTTTTAGCTAGAGGAAATTGCTGTAACTTTGCTTCTACCATAGAAACATAATCAAGCTGCTGGTTTTTCTTAAAAACAAGCTCTGGCAACTCTTTTGGAGAAAAAAATGGGGAAAGAGGAAATAGATGTCCTCCTCTATCAATGCCTGTATTTTTCCAATTAGCAACGGTTGCAAAAGGTTCTCGTAAAGTATAGGACACAACCAATGCAGAAGGCTCTAACTTATAAAGCTGCACTTTTTGCATCAGCCCAATTTTTAATAGCTTTTCTGCCCCCTCTTTTAAATTAAAGGTGGTCAATGGGGTAAATTTTTCGGCTGAAAGATTGAGCCATTCCGCAACAGCATCGCTTTTTAGTTGATCTCTTGACTCTGACACAAGAGCAAGAGAGAGAACCTCTCCCCGATCTTTTTTTTCGCCTCTCCATAAAAACGGAAGTACTGCGACCCAAAAAAGGGCCGTCGTCAGTAAAAAGAGAGCCGCTTTTTTCATTGTGGAAGATCTACAAATAATTGAGTGATATCGCCAGCCCCCATGCTGATACAGATATCTTCTGGCTGCACCAATTCTTCTATTTTTTCTCGCATCTGTTGACGCTGAACATAATGAACCGCAACATTGGACGATTTTTTGATCTCATTCAAAATAGATTCACCAGTAATACCTGGGATCGGTTTTTCTCCTGCAGAATAGATGTCAGAGAGCACCAAAATATCTGCATCATCAAAAGCATTTTGAAAAAGGGAGAGACATTCTGCCGTTCTTGAAAATCTGTGGGGTTGAAAAGCGACAAGTAAACGACGATGAGGGAACGCTTTTTTTATCCCTTTAATGGTTGCAGCAACTTCAGTTGGATGGTGTCCATAATCATCTAAGAAAAGCACACCATCTTGCTCCCCTTTTTTATCAACACGCCGTTTCACACCGCCAAAAGTGGCTAAAGCTTCCCGAATTTTTGTCTCATCAAGGCCCAACTGCAAGGCAAGACCAAAAACAGCTGCACCATTCAAAGCTTGATGTTCTCCAATGTGGTGCAAAACAACGTGACGATAGACTTTTCCAAAGAAAGTCACATCAAAAGTCAAAGACCAACCCTCTTGCTTCAAGTTGGAAAGGATGAGATCATTTTTCTCTGTAAATCCGTAAGAAATGCCTTTTTTGAAATGGGTAGACAAAACAGGGTCGTCACCGCAGTAGAAAAAGAGTTTTTCATCTTGGACCTGTTTTTCAAATTGTAAAAAGCCTTTTAAAAGGGCTTCTTCCGTTTTCCAGTAGCTTAAATGTTCTCTATCAAAATTGGTCACAATAGCCCCTTGTGGAGAACAGTTCAGAAAACTCCCATCGCTTTCATCCCCCTCAAGAACAACCCACTTTCCATCCCCTTTTTTCCCATTCACTCCAAAATAGTTAGAGATTCCCCCTAAAAAAAGAGAAGGAGATGCGCCACACTTATCTAAAACCTCTGCCAACATCGCAGTTGTCGATGTTTTGCCATGAGCCCCTGTCACCACTAAGAGAGGAGATTTTCCAACGAGAAGCTGAATGAGGTCGGAACGGTGGAGCAGTTGGCACTGGTATTGTTTTGCCCCTTTTAGTTCAACGTTATCAGCAGGAATCCCAGAAGAATAGACCACTTTAGTTTTTGGAGTGATGGGCTCATCTGTATGTTGATGGTAAAGCTTTGCTCCGCGAGAAGATAGGCGCTCTGTAATAGCAGAACGAGAAAGGTCGCTCCCTGACACCTCATGCCCTTCTGAAAGGAGCCATTCAGCAAGAGCGCTCATTCCAATCCCACCAATTCCAACAAGATGATAGTGATCACTCATAGCCCAACACCTTTAAAATTTGCGAGGAGAAGGAGAGCGATTCCCTCCTCTTTTCAAAATTTCTCAAAGCCTCGCCCATCATTGGCAGTTGATCTGAAGTAAAAAGAGTTGCAATCTCTTCTGCTAAAAGGGCACCTGTCGCGCCACGCTCAAGCAATACTCTTCCACCACCAATTGCATCTGATACATAAAAACCATTTTTTTCTTGGTGTTGATCTGCTGCATGGGGATAAGGAAGAAAAACAGCCGGACATGCAAAGGCTGAAAGTTCTGCCAGCGTGCTTGCCCCTGAACGTACAAAAGCAAGATCTGCTGCTTGTAAAGGATAGCGCATATCTGAAACAAAAGAGGCTACAAATGAGGGGATCGAAAGGGTCCGATAGATTGTTTCGGCCTTTCTTTTCTCATCTAAATCTTTTCCGACAAAATGGATAGCCTGGATATTGGGCATTTTTCTTTGTAGAGTCGGAATGGCTTCTAAAAAAAGCCGATTTAAAGCTTTTGCCCCCTGTGAGCCACCAAAAACCAAAAGTGTCGGGCGATTCGGATGGAGTCCTAAATGGCGACGAGCCTCTTCTTTTGTTAATAGCCCCTCTTTATACCCTTGTCTTAAAGGGAGAGGAGATTCTTGAGTAATGCCTTTTATCGCCTCTTTTGCAGTTGAAAAATGGACTCCAACAAATTCGCTATAAGGGGCAAAGAGACGATTGATCTTCCCTGGAATCGCATTGGCTTCATGCAAAACAAGTGGATAGCGCCCTAAAACAGCGCTAGAAAGGATGGGAAAGGTGTGGTAGCTGCCAAAGCCAATCACCACATCTGGATTCAATTTCTTTAAAAGTTTTCGGCTTTTGATGATCCCATAACCTAAACGGCTCATGCCTTTAAAAAGGGTGATCGGGTTTTTAGAAGAAAGAGAGTCCGATTCGATCGAATGAGCTGCAAACTGTTGCTGATGGAAGTAGGGATTTCCCTCTAGCCCATGCCCTGCAAAGGTGATTTGGAGATCTTTGTTTTTTTCTAACAATTCAAAAGCAAGACTTAAAGCAGGAAAAATATGGCCGCCAGTGCCTCCTGTCGCCATCAAAATTTTCTTCATTTTCCCCTCCCCATGTCATAGCAAAGGCCCACACCAAAAGCATTAGCTATTAAAGAAGAGCCCCCTTGGCTAAAAAAGGGCAAATTAAGACCCGTGGGGGGTAAAAGCCCAGAAACAACACCTAAATTCATAAATGTTTGGAAGGCAATTAAAAACAAAATGCCTCCACCTAATAATAAAGGGGTCGTTGACTCTAACTGCATGAGCAATGAAAAAATAGATAAAAAGAAAATCAAATAGGTTGTTATTAACAAAGTCATCCCCAAAAAGCCCCACTCTTCAGCGAATATGGCAACAATATAATCGTTTTGCGCTTCTGGTAAGTAGCTCAATTTTTGCAAACTCTTTCCTGGACCGCGTCCTAAAAGACCGCCGGAGCCAGCTGCAATTCTTGCTTGATAGGGCTGATGTCCTTTTCCCTTCAAGTCTTTTTCTGGATGCAGATAGGTTTCGATCCGCCTTTGAGCATAGGGTAGGACAAACAAAGCGGTCGTTCCTACACAAATAGCGACCAACAACGGAACGGCCCAATAGCGGCCTGGAACTTTAGCTAAAAAAGAAAGAGCAAGGGCCAAAACAATTAAAACAAAAACAGTTCCATTGTTTGGCTCCAGCAAGATCAAAAGAAGGCTTGGTATCAATGGGTATAAGACTTGTAGATAGGACTTGAAAGTGGGAAATTGCCCTTTAACCCTTTCCACCTCTCCTACAAACCAACCAATCAATGCATATTTAAAAAATTCAGACGGCTGCAGACTCATGAATCCTATTTGCAACCAACGTCTAGAGCCGTTGACTGTCTTACCGATCCATGGAAAGAAAACCAATAACAGACTGATAGTGACTCCTATCAAAATCACCCGACGGTTATCGACAAATCGACGCCATCCTAATCTGGCTCCAGCATAAAGGGAGGCAGCTGCAATGGCAGCATAGACCAATTGTTTAAACAGAGGGATATAAGGAGATCGATCAAGTCGGTGGTCGATCATATCGGCAGAGATGGTATCGAATATCATCAACATGCCGAATAAGAAGAGCACCAACAGAGGAAGCAAAAGCCGTTGGGAGATACTCATCTGATGCGGATGCGGTCTCCAGGCTTTAGATTACGCGCTCTTTCTTCATTCAACCCATTTAACTTTAACAAATCGTCAAACTTAATTTTATGGGTTTTAGCTACCTTCCAAGGATTGTCGCCACTTCTCATGACATACCACTCCTCTTCTGGAACAACAGGCAATGGAGCTGGGGCAACAGAAATAGTTTCCGCTTCTGCTACTACAACTTCAGGTGTAATCGCGATAGGCGCCGACACCATCACTTTTTCAAATATGGGTGCAGGGCTTAAAGCTTGTGTGGTTAACTGTTCTTCATCCCCTTTCGAAAAAATAAGTAACAGACCTAAAATCAAGGCATTAACAAAAGTTGCAAGTAGAACAATATCGCGCGTATTCATGAGATCTGAATATTATGGAGTAATTACAAAATTTGCCATAGTCTCTTTCAAAGCGGTCGATGATTTTATGCGGTTAGCTGGAGGAAGTTGATGACAGGCTCGCCTCCAGGTCATCAGCCCTTTTGAAGGGACAATGTTACCTATGTGTGTGGAAAGTGTTACCTATGTGGGTGAACTGGATCAATGCTCTCTCTCTGTGCTCTCTGTGTCCTCTGTGGTAAAAATTACAAAAACTCTCTTTCAGCTTGATTCGATGCATGAAAAAATGATGCCTTTCTCGATTGAAAAACACTCAAAAAATAAAAATATT